>Ga0308163_10000059_pt1 | contig 342282 bp, 276 predicted proteins | sample PhyTR1_FD_201037 | JGI IMG/M metagenome (GOLD analysis project Ga0308163, IMG submission 201037) | Phyllosphere microbial communities from UC Gill Tract Community Farm, Albany, California, United States - DLSLT.R1 | ecosystem: Host-associated > Plants > Phyllosphere > Unclassified | place...
CGGAAAAAATAATAGCCCCTGAAAAATCAGAGGCTACACATGATAAAATTCCAGAAGGAAGATTTCACTAAACAAATTTATTAAAAAATATCAACTTTAATTTGGTTTTGAAGACAGTACCTATCCGCTTCAAAGCCTTGGCTCGTACCTCACCTGCGGGTTTTACGCTACTATCGGGTTTATTTAACAAGAGTTAGTTGGTTTTGGGCACAAACTAATCACACCCGGAGGTTTAATTCAACTGGCCACTCACAATGGCTCAACAGAAAATGCTTCTTAGTTGTATTAAGGAGACTGAGGTGGTCAATATTTTACAGATAAACTTTTATACAGTAATAAATCTAAAATTATATAAAAGATCAGATTTTACTTTGAAAGCTTCCCACCATAGGTAGAGCCAAATCAAAGTTACTTTGAAACCCTCCTGCAGTATGCAGCAACCAATCAAAGCTTCTTTGAAACCCTCCTGCAGTGTGCAGCAACCCATCAAAGTAACTTTGAAACCCTCCTGCAGCATGCAGCAACCCATCAAAGTAACTTTGAAACCTTCCTGCAGTATGCGGCAACCAATAAAAGTAAATTAAGGCTGCCCCAGATAAAAATCAAAAGGTTTATCGCGGTCGCAAACCAGCGTTCCGTCTTTAAATTCCAGCTCCGCAACATGTATCGATGTACGTTTATTGGCGTACGAAAAAGTAAAGTCCTGGTCTAACGTTCCTTCAAAATGCGTTTTACGGCCGGGATGGGTAAAGTAGAAAATATAAGCTTTACTACCTATTACCTGCACATCTGCATGGGCACCCGTTGGCGTATCTTCTGGCCGATGCCCCGGCACATCCAATAACATGCCCTGTTTTTCCCAGCTTTTGCCATCTTTCGATCGGTATACACGTTGCCCGTGCCACTCATCGGTAATCATCCAGTACCAGTTATTAAAGAAAAAAACTTTCGCACCTTCGTGCGGTGCCCCACCTATGGCAGGTTCAGTCTGGGCCGTCCAATGTTGCAGGTCTTTACTTTCAGCAGTCATGGTAATACTCCCCTTGGAACTGTCTTTATACCATATATGCCATTCGCCATCAGGCATTTTTAGTAAGGTAGGATCAATTACATGTTCTGAGTTGAGGGAGATAAAACCTTTGTATTTCCATTTCCAAAGATCTTTACTGGTATAATGTGCAATTTTAGCGGTACCGCCCCAGTGGTTGCGCACGCCCTGAATATAGGCAAGGTACATGTGGTAGATGCCATTTTCGTAAATCACATCAGGTGCCCAAAAAGTATTCACGCCAGGTTCAAAATTCAGATTCAATGCACCTTTATACACAAATGTCTGTCCTTTATCGGTAGAGGTGGCCACACCAATATTGGTTCCATAACAATAAGCCACATCATTGGTTTGTGCATTTGCCCTTCGCTGGGTATAAAGCATCCACCAGCTTTTTTCAGCATGGTTATATACCAGCACCGGGTCTGCAGCTCCGTCATAAATCGGATCGCGGTACAAGGGAGATGGTGCGGTATGCACCTGTTGAGCTGTTGCAGCCAACGACAAAAACAATAATATAAATAAACAAGGGGTTTTAAATTTCTTCACGGTTGGGTTCTTTGGTTAGCGGCACCAAATAACAGCATTTGAACTTCCGCACAAAACCGATCTGTCTCAATCTTTCTACTTATCTGCTCAAATTTTATTTAGGCAAAAAGGCAGCCATTTCTTTAATATATTTGAAGCTGCTGACCAATATATATTGAAAAAACTCATCATCCTTTTATGTTTGCTACTTTCGGCCAACCTGCTTTGGGCGCAGCCTTACTATTTCAGGCATTACCAGGTTGAGAACGGACTTTCCAACAATACGGCTTTTTGCAGTGTACAGGACGGGAACGGTTTTATGTGGTTCGGAACAAAAGACGGGCTGAACCGGTTTGACGGTTATTCTTTTAAAACCTATCGTCACGATAGCGAAAAGGCCGGCAGCTTGGGCAACGACCTGATTTATGCGCTTCACCACGATCAGGATCAAATCCTTTGGGTGGGTACCAACAACGGGGTATATGCTTACAATCCATCAAAAGAAAGTTTTTCGCTCATCAAAGAAACAAAAGGCATGCGTATTATCGATCTGGCCAGCGACCGGAACGGAAACCTTTGGATTTTATCTTCTTTTAAAATATACCTCTATCATAAAAGCAGCAAGAAAATAAAGCTTTTTAGCTCCAATGCCCCTTTTGATGCCTCTTTGGTTACGGTGTTAAAAAACGGCAGTATCTGGATCAGCACCGGCAGGGGGACATTGGAAAAATACAACCCGAAACAAAATGGTTTTGAAAGTTTTAATGTGAACGGTAAAAATAAAAAGCCCGAATATGGCTGGGTATCGCGCATTGCAGAAACTGAAAGTGGCCAGCTGCTGATCGGCACCACCAATCAGGGGGTTAAATTATTTAACCCAGCTACCTTAGAATCTAAGAATATTATAAAACTAAACGACGATCAGACACCGATTTTTGTAAGGGACATTAAAAAAACTGGTCCTCATGAATTCTGGATTGCAACCGAATCGGGCATTTATATCTACAACGACGAAACAGAGAAGATTACACATATCCAGAAACAATATAATAACGATTATTCCCTAAGTGACAATGCCGTTTATACCATCTGTCAGGACCGTGAAGGGGGCGTTTGGACAGGCACATATTTTGGCGGCGTAAACTATTATTCGAGCCATACCTCGCTGTTCACCAAATATTTTCCACAGAAAGGCTCCAATTCCATTAGCGGAAGCGATGTAAGGGAAATCACCAAAGATCAGGCTGGTAATTTCTGGATCGGTACCGAAGATGCCGGGCTGAACAAACTTGATCCTAAAACTGGAATATTTAAACATTTTCTGCCCGATGGAAAACCCGGGAGCATTGCTTATTCCAATATCCATGGCCTGTTGGTAGATGGCGATAAACTCTGGGTGGGTACTTTTGAACATGGATTGGATGTGATCAGCCTGAAAACCGAAAAGGTAATCAAACACTATCAGGCAGGTATCGGAAATGCACTTCGAACTAATTTTATTGTTACTTTTTGCAAAACAAGGTCTGGAGAAATTTTAGTAGGCACCATTAACGGAATTTACCGCTACAACCGTAAACGCGACGATTTTGAACCCATTGCAGGTTTACCTTTTCTGTTTTATGATTCGGTGATTGAAGACAGTGAGGGCAATATCTGGGCAGGCACCTTTAATGATGGTGTTTTTCAGTTTAATTTATCCAAACCTGGGGTTGTAAACTATCGAAATAAAGCGAATGACCCAAAAAGCCTGAGTCACAACACCATTAACAGCGTTTTTGAAGATAGCAAACACCATATCTGGATCACTACAGATGGCGGAGGACTTTCCAGATTCGATAAAAAAACGCAAGGGTTTAAACGTTATGGTGTAAAAAATGGTTTTCCCAGTAATTACCTGTTCCGTATTGAGGAAGATGCTTCCAATAAGTTCTGGATTAGCAGTACTCGCGGGTTAATCCACTTCGATCCTTCAACGGAAACAAGCAAAACATATACCAAAGCAAATGGATTGCTTACCGACCAGTTTAATTACAGCTCGGCCTATCAGGACAAAGATGGCAGAATGTACTTTGGAAGCGTAAAAGGACTAATCAGCTTCGATCCTGCCGACCTTAAACCGACCATTTACCAAACCCCCGTGTTCTTAACGGGATTTCAGATCAACAGTACCGGAACAGATTTAAAAGGTACCGATTCGATATCCAATAAATCGATCGTTTACGCCGATACCATCGAACTTAACCATAACCAATCTTCGTTCAGCATTGATTTTGCAGCATTAAGCTACCGTTCGCCCGAAATGACGGAGTATGCTTACAAAATGACCGGGCTTTATAAAGATTGGGAATACTTAAAAACCAATCGGAAAGTATACTTCACAAAACTTGCACCAGGCACATATATTTTTGAAGTAAAAGCCATGGTGGAAGGCAGCAGTAACTGGAGCAACAAAAATGTAAAACTGCTCATCAAAATCCTACCGCCTTTCTATCTTAGCCCTCTTGCGTATTTTATTTATGTGGTTGCAGCCGGGGCAATTATTTTCTTTTTGGTGCGGAGGTACCATCAAAAAATCGCACTTAAAAACAGCAGGCGCATGGAAGTTTTTGAGCATGAAAAACAGAAGGAAGTCTATCAGGCCAAAATCGAATTTTTTACGAATGTTGCCCACGAGATCAGGACCCCGCTTACCCTTATCATCGGGCCAATGGAAAAATTGATTAAACAGGCCGATGCTGTGCCTGCCATTGAAAAAAACCTGCGGATTATGGGCCGAAATACAGATCGCCTGCTCAAACTTACCAATCAATTGCTCGATTTCAGGAAAACCGAAACCAGCGATTTTTCGCTGAACTTTGTAAAGGCCGATATTAGTGAGATAATAAAGGATGTTTTCCTCCAGTTTCAGCCCGCAGCCGAACAACGGAATATCATTTATACCATCAACCTGCCCGAAAAAGCATTCCAGGCTTATATCGATGTAGAAGCTTTTTACAAAATCATCAGCAACCTGGTTGATAATGCCATTAAATATGGAAAAACGACAGCTGAAATCAGTTTATCTAAATCAGCCGAACAAGATAAATTTAAGATTTGCGTTAAAAGCGACGGCAATAAAATACCTGCAGAAATCAAAGATAAAATTTTTGAACCTTTTTTCAGGGCTAAAGAAACGCAGATCGCCACCGGAACGGGCATAGGTCTTTCCATTTCCAAATCGCTCGCTCAGCTGCATAGCGGCGAGTTGTGCCTGGATATTAATGACCATCATTTTAATATATTTGTATTAGAACTGCCCATCCATCAACTTATTGAATTTAACCTGAACGGAAAATGGAAGAAATTGTAGGTTCGCTCACGATGAAAGATCAACAGGGAATAGAGAAAAACGTGGTATTATTGGTCGATGATAATGAGGATATCCTTGATTTTATCTCGGATGACCTGGAAGAAAAATACCATGTTCTACAGGCCAGAAACGGCGTGGAAGCTTTGGAAATCTTACAGCGTGAAATCGTTCAGCTCATTATCAGCGATGTGATGATGCCCGAAATGGACGGCTTTGAATTTTGCGCCAAGGTTAAATCGACATTGGAGTTTAGCCATATCCCCGTGATCCTCCTTACTGCAAAAAATTCGCTACAATCAAAAATAGAAGGTTTGGAACTGGGAGCTGATGCTTATGTTGAAAAACCCTTTTCGCCAGAATTTTTGCAGGTACAGATTTCCAGCCTGATTAAAAACAGGAACAAAATCAAGGAATATTTCTCCAGTTCTCCCCTATTGCATATTAAAAGTATTGCCTACTCAAAAGCAGATGAGGTATTTTTAGAAAAACTGCAGGATACCATCAATAAAAACATCAGCAATCCCAACCTGGATGTAGAACATCTGGCCGAGAAGATGAACATGAGCCGCCCTACGCTTTACCGCAAGATCAAATCGATTTCCAACCTAAGCCCCAATGAGCTGATTAACCTGGCGAGGTTAAAGAAAGCTGCCGAATTTTTAAACGAAGGGCTGTTGAAAATATATGAAATTTCGGAAATGGTGGGTTATAGCTCACAATCGCACTTCGGGCGGAACTTTGCCAAGCAGTTTGGAATGTCTCCTACTGATTATTTGAACAGCAGGATCGCGGAAAAGAAGAAGGTGTAATTTTAAAGGGTTATCAATCACTAAAATCGTTATTGCAAGAAGGCTTTTTCAGCCGACAGCCTGCCCCGACCTTTCGTGGAAGCAATCTTAATGCACACGCTAGCAGCGATCGTTGTAAGATTTCTTCGTACCTTATTATGACGTTTATGTAAAAAACTGATATTCAGTGTTATTTTTTTTGACCATATAAGACATTTAAGGACCATACAAGCTTACGTGTTCTTATATTTCTTATATGGTGTGAAAGCCTAAAGGATTATTTAATGAATTAGATGTTCTTAGGTCTCTAAGGTGGTTAATTAAACAGCGTAGTCTTTAATTTTTACGACCACCTTAGACATCTTAGCTCAATGAGTTTTACAGGATGCAAAATCTTAAGCCTAATAAATTAGAAAGCGCATATAGGACCTCATTCCTATTTTTTTCAGGCCACTGAACTGATGGTTACTCCCAATGACGATCTTTCTTTTCATACATCAATTTCTTCCATTTTCCATCTCAAAATCAAACAATTAGCCAGCCATTGTTATTATCCTTTATTATGCGTAAATTGTATTAACCAAAATATATAAGTTATGAACATGCTTAAGAAAATCGAGAACTGGGGCGATCATCACCACCCAAAATGGTTAGATTATTTTAGAATTTTATTAGGCCTCGTTTTAATCTGGAAGGGAATTGATTTTTATGTCAATATGCAGGCTTTTAGCAATTTAATGAGAGGCGCTTTCTTAGGTACAGCAATAAGTATTAGCCTACTGGCACATTTCATTATTGTATTACACATTATCGGTGGTTTAGCCATTACCCTGGGCACCTACACGCGTACATTTTGCCTTATTAATTTACCCATACTTATCGGCGCCGTATTCTTTATCAATACTTCGGGAGGCATTTTTAAACCCTACTCAGAATTTTGGATTTCGGTTTCAGTATTGGTTGGATTAATCTGTTTTGCCATTGAAGGAAATGGGATTTTATCAGTAGAACATGAAAAAATCCTGCCCAAACAGACAGCTTAGTCCAAAACACAAACACAAAACTTCAACATAAACGGCTTAAATTAGCTGTATATTGATACTTTTTGATTTTTTTATGCCTGCTAACTAAATGATTAGCAAGAGTTAAAATATTAATTAAAATATTTAAGTAGAAATTATTTGCAGATTTGCTTCAAGTTTGTACTTTTGCGGCGGAGAGTTGGCAGAGTGGTCGATTGCGGCAGTCTTGAAAACTGTTGACTTGTTAAAGGGTCCGCGGGTTCGAATCCCCCACTCTCCGCCGAGGTATCAAAACCTAGATCAAGCCTGAAATCGAAAGATTTCAGGCTTTTTTCGTTTCCGGCACAAGTTCATTAATCGACTAAAAATACAACGCGTCTTCGGTAGTCCCATCTAACCAATTTGCAGTTTCCTGATGGGTAAAAATAAATCTTGCACGTTGATTTACCGCACTGGAAACTGAATTGCTTTTGCGATGACGAACGGTCAACCTTTTTAACCGCAATCCGACTGCAATTTCAATTAATCTTAAAAACCGTACATACCACCTGAAACGCCAATTTGCTCGCCCGTAATCCAGGCCGCGTCATCCGAGGCAAGAAATACAACAGCTTTCGCAATATCTTCTGGCAGGCCTCTGCGGCCAAGCGGAGTTTTAGCAACGAACATTTTTTCATATTCACTGCCTGGCGTAACACCTGCACTGGTTGCTCCTTCTGTATCGGTAGCGCCAGGCAAAATAGAATTGATACGCACATTTTTTACCCCCAGTTCTTTAGATAATGCTATCGTCATAGCGTCAAGTGCTGCTTTAGTGGCAGAGTACAAAGAGGCACCGGGAAGCGGAGATTTGCTCGCTCCTGAACTGATATTGATCACATTGCCTCCCCTGTCTCCAAAGGCTTTTAGGGCTGCCTGAATAGTTAATACAGCCCCAAGGACATTGACATTGAAATGCTGGTGAAATGTTTCTTCTGTAATTTGTTCAACAGGTAAATATCCCTGATGGACCGCATTATTGACCAGAATATCCAATGGACCGAAAGCTGTATTCGTTTCCTCAAATAGCCTGATCACATCGGCTTCGTTCGACACATCGGCCTGTACGGCAATGGCGAAACCGCCGTTTTCAGTTATTTCTTCCACTACACGATCTGCACTTTCTTTACTTGATGCATAATTCACCACTACCCTTGCCCCTGCCGCCGCGAAATGTTTTGCAATTGATGCACCTATTCCTTTTGATGCGCCGGTAACCAACGCCACTTTGTTTTCTAATTTTTTCATGATTCTAAGTGTTCACATATTTAAATTCTCCAGCTGTATTTTTACTTTCTGAAGCATATTCAAAGATGCAAACACGTAACAAATTGTTTATTGACCTGAATCATAAAGTAACTGTGATTTACGGCAATCACCGGATGTGACTTAAATCACTTTATTCTTATAAAAAACTGATTAACAGCTATTAACAAACTCACAAATATCAGGTATCAGAAAATACCGGAATGATGTGTACGGGTTATTGCAGACTTTTCTGTTGCATTTATTAGCTAAAGATGCGGGTGCTTTCTAATCATCTATTTTAAAGCGTTTTTCCTGATCCGGCTTAAAGTTTCACGAGATAAACCCAGGTAAGAGGCAATCATATTTTGGGGGAACCGTTTTAGAAAATGAGGATAATTGCGGATCAGATCTTCGTAACGTTCTTCAGCAGTATAGCTCATGGCGGCCTGGATTCTTTTCTGATTCGCGATAGTATAATTTTGACCGATAATGCTGGACATCTCTAAAAAGGCAGGTATTTGTTTAAGAAATTCCTCAATTTCAGCATTGGTTGATTGCAAAACTTCCAAATCCTCCAGTGCTTCAATATTGAATCGGCTTGGTGTTAGTTTGTAAAAACTCTCAAAATCTGCAAGCCACCAATTTTCCAGGGATAATTTCAAGATGTGTTCATGCCCTTTCTCATCTACAGTAAATGTTCTGGCAGATCCTTTTGTAACAAACCCTATATACCTGCATACATCGCCTTCCTGTAAAAAGTACTGCCGTTTTCGAAGTTTTTTAGGTTTAAAATGCGCCATTAACAAACTTTTGTCATTCTCTGACAGCAATTTGCCTGATATTTACTGGATGTAATCGAAAAGCGCTTCAAAACTGGACATGATTCAATTTATAATTACGCGCAATTTACTCAAGCTGCCTGATAAAAAAAACAAAACAGTAGTTTTAACAGATACCAGCTTAAAACACATAATAATAGTTATACCTGGTTCAGGTTACCAAAATATATCTTAAGGATCAAGTATATCAGATACTTGCATAAACATCTCTGCTATCATCGCTCAATAATTGTTATTAACCGGACTTCAGCGTTAAAAGTGACGCGCAACTTTCGCTAAACTCATAATATTCAGGTAAAAACAAAAAATAAAATTGAATGTTTTCAAAATTAAAAACAACAAAAATCAATACAAATTCAAAGAAAACTTATCAATGGATAACATATTTAAAACATATAGACCTGACAACTTTCACACCGTAACGCCCTATCTTTTTGTTGACAATCCACAATTGTTAATTGACTTTTTGAAGAATTCCTTTTTCGCAAAAGAAATCAACATTTCTATCAACCCGACAAATGGAGATATTGCAAACTGTATTTTGCAAATTGGTGACACCTGCCTGATGATTAGTCAAGCCAGAGAGCAGTATGAAGGAATGAAAACAGCACTTTATCTTTTTGTTGATGATGTAGAAATGGTTCATCAACGAGCAATTGAAAATGGAGCGAAAATTGAATTTGAACCAGACAATCTGCCTTATGGAGATAGACAGTCAGGAATAATTGACCCATGTGGAAATTACTGGTGGATTTCAAAACGACTGGTTGAGAAAGGCTATCACGAATAAAAAAATTATGAGCAATCTAAAATACTAACCGTCAACATCGGTTGGAATAGTGGATATGTCAGTGTCATGACACCTCATTCCGTTTTCAAAAGTTACACTGCTTCACGCTTTAACTGACCTATGATAACGGAGCAAAATCTGTTTTTGGCTTGTTTTATCCGCTTTTAAAGACTATCAAGGAATAATTAATTGAATTGAAGTAAAAAGGAATACAAGCTTTTGAAAAGAGATGGCGAATATACTTTATTCTATATTTTGCTAAATATCAATATTCTTTAAGGCATTTTAACCTTTCAGTTTTATTTAATTTCCTGATCCTGCCGCTTACAAAATTAATACTTATATCATTATAAGCCCTTTTGTAATGCGCAATATGCATTTCAATATCTGCAAGTTTTTTCAGGTATTCGATATATAAAACCTGCATTTGCAAACGTTTAGACCTAATTATTTCAAGCTCGGCGTGTGGCTGAGGGGCATTTTCGTCCATCGGGTAAACCTCTTCAATACTAAGGCCTTCTTCCAGTTTGATCAGCAGGCTTTTTAAATGCTCATGCTGGCTTCTATTAATCCCCTGCATTCATTTTAGTTAAAACCCGGGGAGTATGATGCTCCCCGGGTTAATCATCAGATCAATTTATTTTAAAAATATTTTTCGAACTGCTTTATTCGTGGCATCTAAAATATAGATATTTCCATCCTGATCTACAGCCATATCGTCCATAGAACCAATTTTAGCAGTTGCCAATGTTCCATCAGCAAAACCTGACGTAAACTTAGCCAGAGTTGAAGTACTTCTGGCGGCAACATCAATCTCCCTGAGTGCATAGTTAAAGCGGTCGCCTGCAATTAATTTCCCGGTACCATAAGGTATTAAGCCACCTGCAATGCTGTTAAACCTGGCCTGGGTTCCGATTCCTTCCACGTAACCCGGATCACTAAAGCCTATCCAGTTGGTCAGATTTGATCCCCCTGAAGGGATATATGAAATGGCATTATTGCTTGCAGCACCCGAATCTACATAATAAAGATTCCCAGAAGCATCAACCATTGGATGGGCTACAGGCCAAAGTGGTCCCGTAATTTTTGTAAAGCCACCAATTGCATTTACCTTGTTCATTCCTAAAAAGGCGCCGTTTATATTTACATAGAGGTTACCTGCATTGTCGAATGTCATTAAACCTGGCGAGAAACCGGAAACATATACGGTATTCTGACCGGAAGGCGTAATTTTTCTGATCTGGTTGCGGCCGATATCCGAAACATAAATGTTATTCTGTTTATCTATCGCAATGCCGTAAGGAGTATCAAAAACAACATCGGCACCATTAGCTTGCAACACACTTACTGTACCGTTGGTCGCAATTTTTTTCACCACTTTGTTCATCCGGTCGGTTACATAAACATTACCGCTGTGATCAACCGCTATACCTGCCATAAAAGTTCCAAAAGTATTGCTATTTGGTCCCCCCGCTAAAGTAACCATACCTGCTCTTCTAAATTCCTGCGGTGCCAAAGCTTCCTGACCGGCAACCACCACTTTTAAATCGCCTGTACTCAATCCTGCCGGGGCATCCAATACCAATGTATTTTCACTTGCGGTTTTTACCGTTGCCTGTACACCATTAAAATAAACTTTGTTATCGGCAGCAGTGTTACTAAAGCCAGACCCCTTAATGGTAACGGTAGTTCCGGCCAAACCATTATCCGGACTAACGGAAAGAATACCGAGCGTTTGATCTTTAAACTGTGGTCCATCAGTCGGCTGATCGTTCACCACTACCCTTACGCTTCCACTACCTGTTCCACCTGGGAGTGTCAGTTTAATTTCACTCGCAGAGGCCGAAGTAATCGGAATGGCAACACCATTGATAAACACTTTATTTTCATCAGCCAGACTACTGAACAATGTACCTGAAATAGTCATTTCGGTGCCTTTTGGCCCGCTCAATGGGGTAACAATACCAATAGATGGCGGCGCAACCACGGTAAAAGTTGGTCCGGTAATTTTCTGGCCATTTATATTTACGGATAAGGGGCCCGTTTTTACACCATCTGGTGCCATTACCACCAATTTTTCGCTGCTGGCTTCCAATACTGTTGCGGTGGTGCCATTAAAATCGACCAGATTGCCTGCAACAAGTTCTTCAAACCCTGTACCGGCAATGGTCACTTTGGTATTTTTACCCCCGGTTAAGGGTTTAATACTGGCAATAGCCTGGTAAGTAAAGTTCTGCCCTTTTGCTTCTTTTCCGTTCACTTTTACCATGATGGCACCAAAACCCGCATCGGCGGGTACTTCGGCAACAATCAGGTTATCCGATACGCTGACTACCAAAGCGGCTTTACCGTTAATAAAAACGGTGGCAGGTGCAGTTGTACTGCTAAAACCTGCTCCTGTAATCCTGATTTGCGAACCTGCAGGTCCGTTTGCCGGTAAAACGGTTGTAATGGTTAAATCCTGATAGGTATATGGGCCGATATCAAAACTCTGGGTATCGTACTTGATGGCCAGTACACCGGTAGTTCCGCCTTCGGGCATACGGATTACCAAAGCCTGGGCCGTTGCGCTGATTACTTCTGCTGATTTACCCCCAATGGTGGCAGAATATTGTTTAATATCAGTACCAAAACCTGTTCCGGTAATGGTTACCAGGGTACCTGCATTACCGCTATTTGGGTAATAACTTTCTATTTTAAATGCCACTGCCTGAGTTTCGGTTTTATCCTTTTTACAGGCCCCGATGATGAGCAGCAGGAAAAGCATCAATATGATACTTAAACTCTTTTTATGTTGAATGATCATAAGATTTATCTTTGATGTTAAAAACTATACCTTAATCCCAGTTGCATCTGTACCCTCGAACTAAAATAATCGATACTATAAGGCTGACCAGGGTTATTGAAGGTAAATACCGGATAGTTGCCTGCATTTTGCTGTGGTGGGAACAAAGTTGGTGTTAAACCTACACTGCTGGTAGAGTTAAAGGTATTGGGTGAGAAATACTGTACGCCCCAGGTTTTGTTGATGAGGTTGGTGAGGTTGATGATATCTACATTTAAGCTCAGCGACTGCGATTTATCGCTATTTACAAACAGCTCGTGTGCCAGATGCAGATCGGCCTGAACATTCCATGGGGTACGGCCTTTGTTACGCTCGGTAAAATCACCCCTGCGGCTGCTCAGGTATTTGTTGCCATCAATAAACTGGTTAAAGGCTGCTGCCTGTTGAGCGGCGGTTTGCGTGGGCAGATCTTTAAAATAGCGGATCGCTTCTTCCCGCAGTGGAATATAGGCCAAACTTACCTGTTGAGATAGACCCTGGATGCTGTTGTTTACGATACCGTAACTAAACGGACTGCCCGATTGCGCGCTAAAGAATAAACTTACCGTTGTTCTTCCGGCTTTTTCCCAAACACGGTTATAGCCAATACTGGACACTATGCGGTGGCGGGTATCGAAATTGCTATAACTCAATGCCGGATTATTGGGTACCAAAGCCTGGTTTAACTGCCAGTTACTCTCCATCGAGTTCCGCACCCCATTGCTTAAATCTTTCGATTCGCCATAGGTATAAGAGGCGGTAATATTTAAAGCCTTAATAAATGTTTTGGTGATTGATCCGGTAAGGCTGTAACGATAACCCTGGCTGGTATTGCTTAATAAGTAAATGTTCGAAAAACGGGGATCAACTGTTCCGCTATACACGGGCTGCTGTTTCTCTTTATCGTAACCATAATACAGGGGATTATCTTTGGTATTTAACTGCTGAAAGAGTACATCTTTTAAACTTTTTGTGTACATGCCTTCAACGGTAAAACGCCAGTTATTATCGGTTTCATAATCGATGCCCAAACTTCCACGGAATACCTGTGGCATCACAAAATTATTATCCACCAGATCGATTTGTGTACGGCCACTGTTTGGGTTATTGATTACCGCACCGTTCTGCTCAATAAAATTCCCTATCCCGTCCGGACTCGGTTTAATGGCATCGCTGCCCGGCGCAAAAGGCTGCTGATCGGCCCGCTGATCGAAAGCACCAAAGTTATTGCCTGTATTGTAATAGGCGTAAGCTAACCAGGCGAAAGGAATACGGCCGGTAAATAAACCCGCTCCTCCCCTTACAATCAGCTTCTGGGTACCAAGGGCATCATACCTGAAACCTAAACGCGGCGACAACTGCACCTTGTTTAAAAATTTATTTTCGATGCGGCTAAGCGGTGTATAGGTATAGGTATTGCCAAAATTTGGATCGGCCATAATATCTTTTACCTTATCGCTCAAGGCTGGCATGGTTGGTAAATTCACCATATCGGCGCGTAAACCTGGCGTAATGCTTAATTTATCGCTAATCCTGATTTCGTCCTGCACATACAAACTGTACATGTTTACATTAAAATCGGCAGCCGGATTGGCCAAGAGGTAATCGCGGCTGTTATTGGTGTAATTGTAACTGCCCCTCACACGGTAAGGATTATTGCTGATAAAATCTTCGATGCTCTGGTAATCAACACGACCGTTCCAGGCATTAACAAAGCCATACTGAATGTTATAAAGCTCATTGTGCGTACCCACTAAGATTTTATGGCGTCCTTTAGTCCAGTTTAAGTTTGCGGTAAATTCCCATGTTTTTTGTTTCATGTTGAATATACTCGCTTCGCGATCGGTACCCAGATAAATGGTGGTACCGGGTGTACGGCCCATAATCTGTACCTGCGGTAAAGTAGGATCGCTTAAAGGATCGCGGCTATCGCTTACATGTGTAAAGCCCACCAACACATTTCCGGAAAGTTCATTGTTGAACCGGCTTTTTAACTCAGCAACGGTACTGGTTTGGTTATTTTCCTGTTGGAATGCCATACTGCTGAAACGGAAATCCTGCTGATCGCGGTCCATATGGGTGGCCTTGCTAAAAATCGTATTGTTCCTAACGGCCAATTGGTGTTTATCGCTGATGTTCCAGTCTAAACGGTTAAAGAATTTTTGAGATTTGTTCGAATTGGTGTATACACCTGCGGTACCGGCATTGAAAACATTGCCGTAACGGGTTTTAACGGCATTGCTGATTAAATCGGCATCAGCTACGCTTAAAATATGGTTTGTTTCTGCTGTACCTACATACAATTGGCTAGGGTCCTGACGGTGGGTAATCTCCTCATTGCTAAAAAAGAAGAGTTTGTTTTTAATAATCGGAAAACCAATGCGCACACCCGCCTGGTAATCCTGGAAATCGCTGTTCATTTTGCCCAAACTGCCCACTCTATCATTTCCGGTTATTGCAGCATTCCGGCCAAAACCATAAACCGATCCACTCACTTTATTGGTACCACTACGGGTTACCGCATTGATTGATCCGCCGGTAAAATTCCCGATTTTAACGTCAAATGGAGCCAGGTATACCTGCATATCTTCAATAGCATCTAACGAAACGGGATTGGTACGGGTACTGCTCCCGTTCATGCCCGATGTACCGGTTTGACCTCCCAGCGAAGGGCTAAAACCAATAGCGTCGTTGTTTACCGCACCATCAATGGTTACGTTGTTGTAACGAAAATTGGTTCCACCGAAACTGTTATCGCGGCTTCCCTGTGGGGTTAAGCGCGTAATATCGGTTAAACTCCGGTTAATGGTGGGCATATTTTTCACCTGCTCGGCACTGATATTTTTACCCGTGCCATAATTATCGGCCTTTTGTTTGGGTTTGGCCCTGCCCGATACCATTACGGTACTCAGTTCCTGTGCATTTTCCTGCAGTACAAAGTTGAGCTGCTGGCTGCCGCCTAAACGAACTGCCACATCATTCAGTACCTCTGTTTTCATCCCGGTGGTAGAAACCGTTACCGTATAGGGCGAACCGATACGTAAATTATTTAGAAAATAGCGCCCATCTGCATCAGCAGAAATGGCATAACGTGTTCCGGAAGGGGTGTGAATGGCTACAATAGTTGCACCCGGTATAGCGATTCCTTTGGCATCTTTAACCTGCCCGGTTAAAGATCCGCTGGTTTCTTGCGCCATACCATAAACGGATAGGAACAGGAAAGCGCAGAGCATAATTATTTTTAGCCCAACCTGCTGCAGTGAAAACTTCTCCTGCAAAAAGACGGGTATTGGATATATATTTTTCTTCATCAGTTTAATTTTTATTGCCTACGTTACTTATTGGGTAATCTGTAAGGTGCCGTCTATGATATGTAATACCCCATTTCCGGCGAGGATATCCTGTTTAACCAGTTTTACCGCCGTCGTATTTCCAATTCCCTTTAATGTAATGCCATTAAAACTGCCCGGAGTACTGGGGTCTGGGGTTAAGGTTATGGTAACCGAATTGCCATCCAGCATGGCCTGGCGGCTGGTATTAGAAGAACTCGTGCTGAGGATATAATCGTAAATGAACCTTCTGTCTTTTACGATATGGTAATTTACCAGGCGCTTCAATACCTCCACATCGGTATTGTTGATCTGTTCTACACTGGTATAACCCATCGCCTGCATAGCCTGATTGTTAGGCGCGAAAATGGTGTAAGGCCCTGCGCCATTAATGGTTTCCAGCAGACCAGAAGTTTTTAAAGCTTGCGCAAACAGGGTAATGTTCGATTCGGCCGAAACGGCATCGCCCAGTAAATCGTGCAGATAAGGACTTAATACCCGGTTAAGCACCTGTATCAAACCATTAGAAGCCGCAATATTCTGCGATATGATCCGCGAACCGTTTAATGTAAGCACGGTATCGGTTCCTTTGATCCAGTGTGTGGCATATAATTTACCCCCACGCGAGCGCAACTCCTGATTAAACAGATAAGGCAATTTATTGAGCTCGTATTTTCCATCCAAAGTATGGTATTGGGCAATACGCGAAATAATGGTGGGATTTGCAGTGAGCACGCTTACCGCATTTGCATAACCTGCCAATGAAAATGCGGCATCAGAAGGTACCAGCGCGGTGTAAGGTCCTGCGCCCTCTTGCAAGGTTTTATCCAGACCGCTACGTTTTAGCGCTGCACTGAAAGACGAAAGATTAAAGTTATCGGCAATAACGAGGTTGATTTTATTGTTGTCGTAATCGCTTAATTTATTTTCATCTTTACTGCACGATGCACCCAAAACGGCCATCAGCAATAAAGAAAATAAGGTATTCTTATGGTATCGGTTTATTTGCTGTGCCATGTTATTTAAGTTTAAATCCTTTAGGGAAAAGCAGGCGGTCTACTACATGTACTGGTCCGTTTAAGGTGTTGATATCTGTATCAATAACGGCTGCCGCAGGATATTCAGAACCCTTTACTTTAAGCTGAGCACCGTTGTTGCCAAGCGAAAATTCGAGCGGCATGGTATAGGCATATTCTACCGGAGGATTTCCACCAATGTTAACCGGATAATTATTAAGCGCAGGCTTCAAATCATTACTATAAAATACGGTAGCATTATTTAATGTTTTATCTCCTCCTGAAGTGGCTGGCTGAAACATCCTGCCCCAGTTACGGTGAAAATTGTACACCGTGTCCATCGGGAAACCACCTACTGCTGTATAGGCATTCTCATCAAAAAACACTCCATCCATACTGCGTTCGTTAAATTTCAGGATATCGGCAACGGTTTGGAATCCAGCTTGATGAAAAGCTTCATCTGTTGGCGCAAACAAAGTGGAGACCGTAATATTTGGCCCAGTAAAACCAGGATATGGGGGTGTTTCTATACCCCAGTCTTTTTTGTAATAAAGACGGTTGTAGGCATAGTCCCGCATAATATCTTCAGGTTCAGGCCTAAATCCAAAAACAGCCTCGATATCGTCGCCAATCTTATTCAAAAAAAGCTCATCTGCCAGACGCTGCGATTCGATGAACATCGTAAACCTGCCATCAGCCTTTAAAGCTTCGAGCATGGTTTTTACTGGTCTTTCAACCGTTTTTTCCATAATGTAAACACCACCGTTGGTTGCAGGCAAATAATTCACCTTACCCACACTTTTACCATTCACCAGTAAATCTTCGCCTTTTATACCTACATAATGCCTGTAATAGTATAAATCATACTGATTATTGCTTTGTGTATTTTCATAATATTTTACATACAACCCGGGATGAAACAACAGGCTTTTGACCATAAAATTATCGCTCCGCAGTTTCAGTTCATCTTTGGTTACCGGGCCAATGGTGGTATAAAACATCATTAAACTATCCAAATCTTCTACAGGTAGCTGATTAATGGCACCAGCGCTTAAACCTGCGGCTTGCATGGCGGCATCGTTTGGTACAAAAACCGTAAACACCACCTTGCTGCCTTGTTGTTTAAGGATATTTTTAATATTGCTTTTTTGCCATGCACTGTAAAACAGTTTGGCTGGCGAAGCCGTTAATAACTGCTCTACCGTTTGCGTGGCATCGCTTTGAAAAGGCACCTGTGCCCCTTCAGGATCGGGCATAAATTCCGTTTTGGAGCAGGCACCTAAAAAAAGGATACTGGCCCATAAAACGAATACCCAAAAGTTTTTTAAATTTCTCATATTCATGATGATATATTATTTCTTAAGCGCCTGATCAGGTGTAACCAATCCACTAATTAGATGATGGACGATGCCGTTGCTGCACAGGTTATCGTTTTTTGCTGTTAAATTGCTGGTTACCGAGTTTAGGATGACATCATAAATGGTTGTACCGCTTCGTAGCGTAAGGGAGTAACCCAGCTTAAATTCAGGATATAACTTTCCACCTCCGAAATTCATATAGTGACTGTCATTTTTGAGGTAATAGTTATAGGCCCCATTATTATTGATCAGTGAAAACACCTGCGAATCGGAGATGAAAAAGTGCCTGCCGTATAAAATGTAAGCGCCAAAAAGCCGGTCGCCAATGTATTTATCGGTCTCTAAAGCATTTAAGGAAGCTTCGGTAATGCCCACATCTTCCAGTGCCTTGTTATTGGGCGCAAAAATGGTAAATGTTGGTCCGGTAGCCAGTTGGTCCCACAGGTTAAACTTCTTTAGGCCTTTAACAAACACACTGTAATCGGTATGTTCTGCCAGCCACTGCTGTACCGTCTTGTTAAAATTTGGTTTCATTACATTATCCATTAAATGCAGTATGCCATTGGCTACCACCACATCTTTCCTGATTACCTCAACCCCATCAATGTAAAGCTCATCTACAACTCCTCCATTGGGATTAAAAGCCGCACGCGAAAGGTATAATTCCGAACCACTTAATGTAGCGTATCGGATATCTACCCCATTGCTGGGCATGTCATTTACCATTAGTTTACGCGGCAGGATATGATAACCGATTATTTTCTTTAAACTGTCGACATTCATTTTATCAAAATCGGTCGTGTTGTAAATACCCAGGCGGTTAAAAGCTTCGTCGGTTGGTACAAACACGGTAAAAGGTCCGGCACCATTTAACTGTTCAGTATATCCTGTTTTTTTGAGTGCGGCATAAAAAAGGCGCATTTCATAATTGTTCTTTACAAAATCACCTGCCGGACGAATGTTTTCGTTGGGTAAGGCTACCGATAAATCATCGTGTTTACAGCCTGCAACAAAAAGCAGCTGTACAGCAATTGCCCATGCAAAAAGCATTTTTCCCATTTGTAAAACCGTCTTGCGATGGTTTACATTATTTAGTTTTTTCATTGAAATCATGTTTTTTAATAAATGGGCGGTGCATATTTTCGTTGAACGGTGGTTAAATAAACCCTGCCATTAACCACTTCGATGGTATTTACCGTGGCGAAGGTTTTAGGGTTATTTATACCCGAATGGATGTTGACCAGCAAATTGGGCAGTATAGCTGCATTATCGTTACTGGTCATCCTAACTTTACCATTCTGTAAACAGTTAACTGAAACCCAGTTGCCCCCGTTATCGGTTGAGGCTTCGTAAAAAGGATTATTGGTAATATCCATCCCCGGCACAAAAAAATCGAACCTTTGCCACATATTGGTGGTGATGCCATTGCCGGTATTACTTGCCCAGATTGGGAAACTTACGTAAGGACTAACCTCACTTGTTGCCGTATTCAGTTTAACATTGGCCATATATTTCCCTTTGAAACCAGGTATAGTGGCACCCGTAGTACTTAAAATGCTTTGATTTTCGTAAAGTGACAGGAAAACATTCATTTCATCTTTCATTCCGCCCTGAAAACTGGCCATCAAGTAATCTTCGGCTTTAAGCGATTTATCGGCTTCCCAGTACCCTTTAGCACTCATATTGTAAAAGTTCACATAGGTAAGCGAATCCGATAAAGGCAGTTTTTGAAAAACCTCCTGGCGGAGTAAAAGCCCGGTTCTTTTGGTTACAAAATCTTTTTGTAACACATGCAGCGTGTACACCTCTTTACTGGTCAGGTTAAGTACGGTATCGATCAGGATATCTTTTTTTAACTGACTTTCCAATTGAAAAAAGGGCACTGTATTTTTCGGGCGGTAAGCAAACATAATCCGCATTTTGCCCGACGGAACCTGTGCCCAGCTGCTTAAATCGAAACCGTTTAAAATGGGGCCAACCAATACGTTTTCCTTACCCGGATATTCGGGATTGTTAACCGAGGTACTGGTACCAACGTGTGATGGATATGGTGGTGCATAGGCATCGCGCTGATCTAAAAAGTCGCCTACAATTTCGGCGCTTGTTGGCATGCCGTTAGCATCCAACACCGGATTGATGAGCATACAAAAAAACGGCACTTTATTATCCTTACTACCAAGGGTTTGTATATAATTAAGATTGTTAAATACCCTTAAATATGCCGGATCGTCGATCTTCGAGTATTCTACCTTAACGCAGCCCGAATTAAGCAATAGCAAACAAATAGCAAAGAGCCATGCCCACTGTGCAAATCCGGTTTTTATCATTCTCTTATTTAATCTCTCGTTTTTCATTATTTGTTGTGTTTGATAATGATCATTCTTGCTTTGTTTGCGGCTGTACTGCCTGTGCCCGACTGGCCGATAAGGCCGACGGTATAAATTCCGGGCTCTTGTACAGGCAATCCCCGCCCTGCTTTCTGATAAAGGTTTTTGTCGGCAATAAAGGCCTCACTTTTTAACACCTCAATATCGTTCGCCCATAAGCCGGGTACCACATTCGGTTTAGAACGATAGGCCATAATCTCGAATGCTTTTTGTGTATAGAGGTTGCTGATGTAAGGGCGTTCTAACAAAGGCTGCCCAGGTTGCAGGTTAACCCCTGCATTTGCATTGTCGTTCCCTCCAGCCGAAGATTGCCCGTTACTTTGGGTAAAAGTGATATAAGGGTTACCTACCGAAAGATTTAAAAATCTTTTAAAAAAGAAATATGAGTATTGATTGCGGCTGTAAGTGGCATCATCTTCTGCCCCGAGGTAGGTGGTACCACTTAAATCGTTGGCTACAAGCAGTACCTTAGGCGTTCCTGATTGATCGGGATATAACCATGCACTATAATTTTGCGCGGGGCGGAGTACCTGACTGGCACTTGCAATGGTTTTGCCCGATGCATCCGAAGCCTCAACCGTGTGGCTGCCCTGAATCAGGTTTGCATAGGCTCCCGCAGTGCCAAAGGCCAAATTGCCGGCGATGGTTTTGCCATCTACCTTAAAACTTACACTTTGCCCTGCCAAACCATTTACGCCCTGTACCCTGAAATAAGTATTGTTGGCCGATGGACTGTTATCGCTAATCACCTGAAACGAATTTTGATAAGTTGTTGAGGTTTCTCCAATTTCGTTGATGAGGTAATCGAACCGCTGTGGAGCGATTAAAATGGTATAAATGCCACCTGGCTGGTAGGTTTGAATGGGCGCATAAGTTTGCATGGTCGAATTCATCAGATCAGCAGGAATGCTTGATGTAGGCGGATCAATCAGCGTAATGGCATCTAAACCTGCACCTAAGGCTGGCATCTGTCTTCCATCGGCCATCAGTATCTTAAACTGATATGTTCCGTAAGGCAGTTCTATATACTCGGAAGTTCTGGCCATTGAACTGATATTATTGGTTCTTGCATCAACCAAAGTACCATCGGCATAAGCCAGCGATACCTCTCCGCTTAAATCTTCCTGCATACCACTGCCGTTAACTGCAGGATTTTTAATTGTTCCGGAAAGGTTTACAATCCTGATTTTAAAATAATCCGGTTTCGAGGCTACCGAAACACCTCTTTTTACCGGCACCACTTCTTGCTGACCATCCATTGCAAAAGTTGGCAACAAGAAATAATCTGTCGGGTTGTTGTAATCGTTTTTTACATCGAGTTTTACATCGCCGGCAAATACAGGGGTATAACTTCTCACCGTAAAATCGAGTTTTGCAGTTTCCTGTGTATTAAACAGATCTTGCGGAACAAACCAGGTTTTCCCCAATTGTCCGTTTGAAGGGAAATACGAAGTCCCCGGATACTGCTGACTGTTCGGCTTATTAGGCTCCCGCACGATAAAATTAGTCAGGCTATCGCCATTGGCAATTACCTGGTTAAAACCTGCTACATTGATAATACGGGCAGTTGAGCTGATCCGGTTATGGGTTAAAACCCTGTTGTCTGTGTCAAAATCGGCCTTTTCCTTTTTACAGGCCTGCAACAGCAACATCATACCGAAAAACAGCAGACTAAAGCATTTATAATTTATCTTATTCATTATTTAAATAGATTATAGGTAAAGCCTAACATAATTTCGGCACCACGGGTATAACTTCGGTTGATGTATTCGTTGCCATACCATTTACCTCCAGTTTGTGGATTTGCATAAACGGTTTTGATATCAGGATTAAGGATATTTTTGGCATAGCCTTTAAACTTGACACTTTTGGTCAGGCGCTGACTGAATACAAAATCCAAAACCGGTACCGGACGGGTGTATAAATCGGGCTCTCCGGTAAGATTAATCTGTACCAAACGTTCGCCTACCACATTAAAGGTTAGGGTAAAATCAGATCCTGATTTTGGGTTCTCATAATTTAACCAGGCATTGATGGAATAGGGTGCCTGTTCGAAAAGAGGACTGTTTTTTGGGGTATAACGGTCGAGCGAGCGAATGGCCTCGTAACGCTCAGGCGTTTTTTTAATGTCGCTTTGTGCCAGCAATAAATTAGAGCCGAAATAGAAATTTTTCAATGGGTCCCAGATATTGCCCAGGCTTTTCACTACTTCTAATTCGAGTCCCCATACCCGGCCCACGTTAGGATCGTTCTGGAACTGAATGGTGGGAAACTCCGGATAGGTAGCGGCTAAACCAGTCGTTTGCAAACTAAACACCTTTACCAATTGATTTTCGATACGTTTACCAAATGCCGAAACAGCTAGCACCTCTCCTTTTGCCGGGAACCATTCCCACCTGAAATCGAGGTTTTGGGTAAATTGGTTTTTAAGGTTTGGGTTACCCACCACTAATCCCATCTGGAAAGCATCAAATTCGAAAACATTGGTAATTTCCCTCAATTCTGGTCGGGCTAGCGTAGTGTTATAAGCACCACGGAAATTCATGTTATCGTTTAGCGTATAGGTTGCGTTAACCGAGTAAAATGGTTTATAACCCGTTTTATATACCGAGTTTGGATTGATCGGATTTAAGGGGATTTTACTCCCGTTTGCGCCTCCGGCAGTAAGCGAAGGATCTAAAAACACTCCTGAGGTATCAACTGACGAACCAATATTGGTCATTTCGAAGCGGACACCGCCTGCAATACGCAACTTTTCGGTCAGCTTTAAATCCAGCATACCATAAAAAGCATTGGTTTCGAAATAACCTGTATAATTATTGGGCGACTTTTGGCTGTTGTATAAAAACCCGCCAACTGGCATCATGCCTTCACCCTGATTTCCGGCAGGAAGTTTAACACCGATAAATACGCTGCTCACCAGTCGGTTCAGGTTGCCTTCAGCACCATATAACGGTAAGGCCTTATTACTGGTAAAGTTAGATCCCGGAAGGAAAAGCTGGTTTTCACTAAACTCACGGTCTCTGAACAGATAATTCACACCGGTTTTAAACTCTTGTTTTTGCCCGAACAATTTAAATGGTAGAGATAAGTCGCCTTTATAATTGTAATTTTTCTCATCCAGGTTTCGCCATCTTCTCCCGTTGGGTTCGGCCTGAATAATACCATAAGGACCAAAACCGTTAACATAACCAGAGGTTAAGGCATAAAGGTGTTTACTATAAACTGTTGCGGGTGCACCGCTTCCTGCTCCAACCGTGTAATAACCGCCACCCCTTGGGATATAATCGGCCAAACTGGCGAAACGGAAATCAGGATCGTTTTGTTTCGACCGCGAACTGGCCACGTTATAACTTAAACGTGGTGATAATTCTTTATCAAAAAATTTATGCTCGCCCTGTAAGTTAAAAGTATTCAGGTTACGGAAAGTTTGTTTTAACGAATATGTTGTCGTTTTCACCTCCCCTGGCAAACCTGTATATTCGTAACGGCCAGCTAAATTAGTGGCCTTAGTTTCGCCACCCCAGCTGCCCAGATATTGCATGCTGATTTCGTTACGGCGGTTAAACTGATAGGTAACACCCACCAGGGTACCATAATTGAGCGTTTCTACACCGGTGTTTTCTTTATAGGTTTGGTATTTACCCATATACAAACTGTTCGGTGTAATGTAATTCGGTATATTCCGCGGACTGTAAACATCGGGGTTACCTGTTACTACACCCTGATAAATACTGTATTGGGTTAAATCACCACCACTAATGTCGGTAATGCGGCGATAATAATTCCCGCCCATAATTAAACCGAGTTTATTTTTTTTAAAAATGTTAAAGCTGTTCCCATAGGTAGCCGAATACAGCTGGTTTAAAGGTGCTTTTTTGTACTGGGTAGTCATTACCGGATCGAAAGACTGCATGATGTTGTTGATGCGGTTTACTTCCTGATAGGCTGTCGGGCTGTAATTGCTGTTGGCAATCATGCTTTGTATAGAACCCAAACCATTTGGATATTGACTGGCGAGATTTTTAAAGTCGCTGCTTAGGTTTTTATCACTGATTTTATTACCAAAAGCACCCATATCGCTGTTCCAGAAGCTATTGTACTGTCCGCCGATACCCACATTCGAATTTACACCCGATTGGGCGATGATTTCAAAAGTCTCTTTTTCCGGAACGGATTTGGTTTTAAGCTCCACAATACCTGCGGCTGCATCGGCCGGTTTATCGGGAGTTACGGTTTTATAAATGGTAATGTTATCGAGCAATGATGCCGGAACCAGGTCCAGCGGGATGGTACTGCGGTCGGGATCAGACGAGGCCAAACGTACACCGTTCAATTGTCCGATAACGCTCCTATCTCCCAAACCACGGATGGCTACATATTTATCGTCGGTTACGGTAACCCCAGAAACGCGCTGCAAAGCCTGTGTGGTGGTAATGCTTCCGGTACGTTCAATTTGTTGCGAAGATATTGCATCCTGGATAATCGACGACTTTTTTCGTTCTTCCAATATGGCTACCTCGGTATTTACCTTTCTTCGGGCCTGTACCATTACCTCATTTAACTGCGTTGATGAAGCTTTTAAAGCAATGTTCAATACTTTTGTATTCGCATCTACCTTAATTTCGCGGCTTATGTAACCCATGTAAGAAATAAGCAGGGTGGCACCTCCTTCAGGAACGGTAATCCTGAAATTTCCGTTCACATCGGTCGAGGCTGCAGCTGTTCCGCCTTTAACCTTTATACTAACCCCAATCAGTGTTTCCCTGGTCTTTTCATCGAGAACAGTTCCGGCAATTAATATGGGCACAGGCTTTCGGGTAATAACCACATAACCTTCTACTACGCTGTATTTGAGGTTGGTATTGGCTAAAATGTTGTTTAATGCCTCTGCAACGGTCATGTTTTCGGCACTGAGGTTTACCTTTTTACTTACCTTATTCAACAGGTTTACCGCTACATTAATCTGGATATTGCCCTGTTTCTCTACAACAGCCAAACTATTTTCTATCGTTGCAGCTTCAAGTTTGAGTTTGATTTTCCGATTCAGATCCTGACCTGATACATTACTGGCAAAGAGTAGCCCTAAGCCGGTAAGATTTGCAAGGATCACTAGAAAAGAGCATTTCATAAAGAAATAAATTTTATCTGCGGACAGATTGTTATCAGCCACCTGCCTCAGTTTCTTTTTAACATGGTACAAGGCGTAATAACATTGCCTTGCATATTGAAAAGAAACATGCAGATGTAATACTTTTTGCATATTTTTGATCATTATGATTTTTCGCCTTCTGGCGGATATTATGAATACTTTATCGCGGGCCGACGGGTCTTCGAAAACAGCCAGTCCGTTGATGAATTACGCGTCCCCCTTAAAGGGGGACGTTATTATTTTTAGTCTGTTTGTTACATCCCCATCCTTTCTCTCCTAAAAAATATTAACATGATTTTGATTGATTTTATATTTAAAGTTGCCTGCAACGCTTAATATCCTGATCAGCTTGCTCAATGGGATATCGGTGGTTAAATTTACCCTGATCTGCCTTTCAGCTATAGCAGAATGATGTATGGTAATGGCAACATTGTAAGTTCTTTCCAAAATAGTGGCAATATCAGCTAGCTTCGTTTTCCTGAATACCAGTTTACCATCTTTCCACCCCATAATATCGCTGACTGGCGTAGTACCCAGTTTACTTTGCTGGGTTTTCTCATCCCATACCACACTTTGGCCGGGCAACAATAAGGCAATGGGGTGTAATATTTCCTTCACCTCCCGGTCTACCCTCACTTTACCGGTACTCACCAAAACACTAACTGGTTGGTTTAAAAAAGCATCAACTTTAAAAGAGGTGCCCAATACCCTGGTTACTATGTTTCCGGTATGAATGATAAATGGTCTTTTTGGATTTTTGGTGACTTCAAAAAAAGCTTCTCCGCTTAAAGAGATAGCCCGCACATTGGCGGCAAATTTTGTGGGGAAAGATAGCGTACTGCCCGAGCCCAGATAAACTACCGAACTATCTGGCAGCAGGATTTTGGAACGCTTGCCTTTTGGATTTTCGAAATGTTGGTAAACCAATGCATACGATTGGTTTTTTTTACTCAACCTGGGAATTAGCAATGAAATAGAACCAATAAGCAATAAAATAGCTGCAGCATATGACAAATACCTGCGCAGTTTTATCTTTTTTGATGATAAGGGTAATATATTTCCTCCATTTTCGGCTGATTGTTTTTTGTGGAATTTTGCCAAAGCCTGCTCAAGATCGGGTTCGTGATATAGATTTACATCTGATGATGCAATCTCGTCCATTACCTCATCAAAAAGAACAGAAAGGTCGCCGGTAGCTAACAGCGATTTTATTTCAGCAGTTTCTTCCGCTGAACATCCGCCATTAATGTATTTTTTGATGAGGGCTTTTTTTTCTGTTCTATGATCCATTGATGTTGTTCTTCAATAGTCATAACACAACTTTTTAAGGGTACCACCTATCAAAACATAAAAAAAATTTTTTTTTATTTAAGAAGGCAGAAACAATAGGATATATGGCGCCAAAAGCAAAAAAAGGGTAAAATCGGCATGTTCTTTTATATGCTTCCGGAAAAAGCTAAGTGCAGCAACCATATAATTTTCGACCGTATTTACAGAAAGGTTCATATCGCTGGCAATTTCAGCATAGGTTTTATTTTCTTCCCTGCTCATCTGGAATACTTTTCTGCGTGCAGGACTTAACTCTGCCAGTTTTTCGCGGTAAATTTCTTCAAGCTGTGCATATACCAGTGCATCATCGGCAGGCCTCGATTGTACTGCATCGGCATCGAGTTGTTCATTAAGCTCAACGGTGGCCATTATTTTTTTACGGTAATGATTGTACAATGCATTTTTAACCGCACGGTAAAGATATGGGGCCAGATCGGTTTCAATTGAAAGATCGCCCTGTTTTTTCCACAGTCCAAGCATCACATCCATTACCAATTCTTCGGCAACACAGCTATCTTTACTATTTTTTAAGGTATAACGGTAAAGAGCTGAATAATAACGTTTGAAAAGAAGATCGAAGGCTGCAGAACTTCCGTTTTTATGCTTTTCAAGCAATACTGCATCCGGTAAATCTTTTATCTCGTTGAACATGCCTGGGAAAGGGAATCTCTGTGCAGCAAAAATAAAATCTATAGTAACGCTTTATATTAAGGCAATATTAAGTTATTGAACATTACTGATCTTAAAACGTTCAGTCCAAAATTTTACAAATGAAGGAGCTTTTAGCAATAAAGCAAATAAATTACAACATAATATAAGGCTATTCCTGAGTTTTTGCGGATCTGGTCAACTTAAACAAACGGTAAATGGCATAAATTCCTGGTATCATGGGAAATACGGCTGTCCACATACCTGGAAAATAATACCTTCCGCTTGTGCCGAGGTAATAATTGCGCATATTGGCAATCAATACTCCGTGGATAGGCGCCGTAAGTGGATCTAATCTTTCAGCCTGCAGTTCTGGCCTGATCAGCGGAAAAATAAAATGTGTAAACTCTGCTACTCCCGGACCGATAAAAATAAACCATGCAACAAAACCTGCAATCGGAATCCTGTAATACAGGCCAAGGGCAGTAAGGGTGTAAATTGTTGGTCCAACCAGTGCAAAAACCATTAAGAAACTTTTTTCACTCCACGGAATATCAAAAAGCCTGCTCATTGCGGGAGCAAAACCTGTGAGGTATTCTTCTATGATGTGGATTTGAAGACCAGCAACCGTGAGCAGAAAAAGCGGTAAAATGATTTTTGGTTCTACAGGTTTTTTAAGATAAGTGGCGTACCAGCATACCAAGCCGATCAGTGCAGACCCACCTACAATAATAACAGGAGGCAATCCGATGGAAAGGTATCCCATTACTGGTGCAACCACGGTAAAAATAATCGCGATTACCAGGCTTAACTTTTGCGGTACAGAGAGTTGTGCTTTCATCACCTTTAAATTTATATTCAAACCTAGTGTTTCTCTGTAGGTGAAAATTTATCAAATGATAAAAAATTATACCCCCGCCCTGATCCTGCTTAAAGAAACCTGGGTAATGCCCAGGTAACTCGCCAGATCGCCAAGGCTTACCCTTTGTAAGAGGCCTGGATTTTGCTTTAAAAAATTTTCGTACCGCGCTGCTGCCTGTTCTTCCAATATTTCGCCGATCCTGCCCATCATGTTAACCGAAGCCATGGCAACCAGTTTCCCAAAAAAAGTTTCCATGTGGTGAAAACGGGAACGGAGTTTATCCATTTCTGTTCGTGATATCCGAGTAATCACTGTATCTTCCAGAGCCACAACATCGTAGGTGGATGGTTTCTGCAGGAGGTAGCTATCCAGCACGGTAAACATCTCGCCTTCGGCAAAGAAACGCATAACAAAAGTACGGTCTTTACTTTCAAAACCTGTTTTAACCAGTCCGCTGTTGGTATAATACAGGTACCTGCAGGTGCTTCCCTGTACCAATATAACCTCTCCTTTTTTAAAACGAAGGGTTTCTAATTGCCGGGAAAGCATTGCGGCTGCATGTTCTTCCAATGCACAAAGATTGTTCACAAAGCCAATAAAATCCTGGCCGGATTGATTCTGTTCTATCTCCATATTAACGATTTAGCCTACAAGACTTCTTTTTGCCTGCGGTATAAAGCTATTAGATAAATTACAGATAATCTGGCCCGAATGTTTTGGGATCAAATTTTAAGTTCCGCTACCGATGAGGTTGGGAGCTTATTAAATTGTTATGATAATAAGGTATTGTGCCGGGCATCCTGATTTCAGGATGATTTTCTTCCAAACACCCAGCGTTTACGCATGCATCTGTAACACTTATAACGCTTTAACGGAACCCAGAACAGTAGGGTTTTCATCACGATTGTCCGGGGAATCCTTTCCATATCCGAGTTATCGCCCTTTCCACAAGGACATCGATGATATTGGTAAATATTCCTGGCTGAACCGATTTCTGCTGTCATGACGAAACACTGTATAACTGTGATTGACTTTGAACTGCAAAAATACCGGTCTAATGTTAATACAACATGAAATAAATTTGCTATGCCTGCTAAAACAACAAAAACAATAGCATCTTAATCCTTTTTCAACCTTTCGGTAAAGCAAGATGTTTTTTAAGATCCTTCTATATGCTCACTCAATGAACTGCTGATGATAGCATGTCTGGTAAACGCTGAAGTGATATTTTAAACTTGATTTAAGAGGCATTTGAAACCGGCCCACCGGTCATCGAGTCAATTTCGCTATAGGGACGAAAGGCGGCAGCAAGTTTTACTATCTCCCGCTCCGGAATCAATCTAGGATCGTTGAACTGCATGTTCATTATTTCTACCGGGATATCAATCATCCCCCTATCGGTTTTGAGCAGTACATGATCATCAAAAGGCATTACAGACCGGAATTCTCCAATCTCAGGTTTAAAAATCGTCAATCGGATCAGCAGCTCGTAGTAAAGAAAAAGGGGAAATTTCATTGGCACAAAGTTACCTAATGATAAATTTAATGTTAAATTATCATTACAACAAATAAAAAAGGACGCTTAACAATGAATTAACCTGGCTATTAATTAACACTAACTAAATATCTCAAATAAAAACAGGTCGAAATAAAGTCTGCAGGGCAAACATTCTTGATAAATCTATAGGAAAGCTTTTATTAGCTGAAGGCAAAATTATCTCGAGTATTTAATATTGCGTTAATATGGGTATCGTTTCTGAATTTTAATTTTGACGCGATAATTTTATGGGCGAAAACAATACTGCCGATTTTAACAACAATGAGGAAAAGAGGTTTGATGAAAAATCTTTCGAAGACCTTTATCGCCGTATGTACCCCACGCTGAAAAAGTATGCCATTTATCTGGTAAAGGATATGGAAGATGCACAGCTCGTTCTAAATGATGTGTTTATATCCATCTGGAAAAACGGCACCACTATCGCTGATGAAAAAGCATATCTTTTCCGTGCGGTTAAAAATGCCGCCATCAACTACCATAAAACGTCAAAAGCAAACTTCCTGCATATTGATGGTGACGACGAAAGCCCGGATATTATCGATCTAAAAGAAACTCCGGCACAGGCTTTCCAGAACAAAGATCGAAAGCGGATACTTTATGCACTGATTGACCAGATGCCTGAGCGACGACGTCTTATTTTCTATATGTACCGGATCGATGGCTTTAGCTATAAAGAAATTGCTGCTTTACTGGATATATCGGTGAGGACGGTAGAAGATCACCTGGTAAAAGGTTTTCAGTTTCTTCAGCAAAAAGTATTGAAAAACAGCTCTGAATTCAGGTAAAATTATACTTAATAATTTCTTAACGCAAACTTAACAGGTTTCGACCCGTAGTGCTCCTGCAATTCTTGTCTCTGTAGGTATAAAAGCATGGGAATGGATCAGGAAACCTGGAAATTAGTACTCGAATATTTAGCTGTAAAGGAAGATCTGCACAGTAGCAGAGCTGAAATTGCACTGCTCGAACAAAAACTAAGGGATTGGGCAGGTAAAGATCCTGACCGTGAGGAGCAATTGGAAGATGCATTGTTGCTATGGCAGGATACCGCGCAACTACCGGATGACGGAGCGTGGAAGGAAAGTTTTGCCAACATCAAAGAACAGATCGATCAGGCTCCGGTCAGAAAATTAAAAATATTGAAATGGTGGCCGGCGGCAATTGCTGCTGCAATTATTGGAGCACTGATCTTTTTTATTGCCGGAGATAAAAAGCCATTACTGCTTAACCAGAATCAGGTGGTGTGGACAACCAAAACTGCAGCCCCTGGTAAAATCATCAATGTGCTGCTTCCGGATAGTTCCGAGATCTGGTTAAACTCGGGGAGTAGCATCAGCTTTCCGCAAAACCTGAAACATGCCGGCATCAGAACAGTTACACTTGACGGAGAGGCTTTTTTTAAGGTAAAAAGAGATCCTGCGCATCCTTTTATAGTGAAAAGCCAGAATATCCAAACCAGGGTGCTGGGAACCAGCTTTAATATCAGTGCCTGGAAAGGCTACAAAGCGGAAGTAACCGTGCTTACCGGAAAGGTAGCGGTTTCAAGGGATTCGGCCGGTGGACAATCCTCGCCGGTTCATCTCCTGCCAGATCAGAAAGCGGTTTACAATATAAATTCGGCTAAACTGCTGCGCGAAGATGTTGATGATGCCAAAACCTCGGTTGACTGGAGAACCGGAAAGATGAATTTTGAAAGCACGCCGATGGAGGAAGTTTTCCAGCGCATATCACGTAAATATGCGATTAAGATTGTTACCGACCATTCTTTCAAAAACTGTGAACTCACGGCAAAATTCGACAATGTGGATATAAGCGAGGTAATGAAAACCATCGGGCTCACATTTGATATCCATTACACCATAAACAAACAGATTATTTATATAAAAGGAGGTAAATGTAACTAAACAACAAGTAAAAGATAGCTGCAGCATGTTGACGCATGCCGCAGCTAAGAAATTTTAAATTTTATTTTAACCCATCAAGATTAAAACATACAAAGTTATGAAAAAGTCAGCAGTGACTGGTCAATTAATTTTTAGCGCAATGCGTTTTTTTACCCTTATTTACATCATGCTCTCTGTTATGCTCTTCGTAGGGCAGGCATCACCCGTAAATGCACAACAATTAAACACCAAAGTAAGTATCAATTTAAAAGAGGGAAGTTTAACAGACCTTTTTAAAACCCTGGAAAAGAAAACGGGCCTTTATTTCGTGTATTCTAATAAAGATGCTGTAGCGCAACAACACATTAGCGGTTTAAAAGCCGATAACGAAAGCGTGAGCAGCTTATTAAACCGGGTTTTAACCCCAATGCAGCTTACCTACCTGATCGAAAAAAACCAGGTGATCATTAAAAAATCAGTACGCGTGAGCGGAAAGGTAACCGATGAAAAAGGGTTACCGTTACCTGGGGTAAATGTGATCGAAAAAGGCAGCAGTAACACTACAAGCACCAAGCTTAACGGAGATTTTAGCCTGAGTGTTACAGATAAATCGACCACGCTGATTTTCAGGATGATCGGTTACCAGACCAGGGAAATCGATCTTCAAGGCCAAACCGAATTGAATATTAGCCTCTCAGCTGATGAAACGGCGCTCTCTGATGTGGTGGTTACCGCCCTCGGAATAAAACGTGCCGAAAAAGCCCTTGGTTATTCCATTGCCACAGTAAAAGGCAGTGATGTAAACACGGTAAAAGAAGTGAATGTAATAAACTCACTCGCCGGAAAAGTAGCTGGCGTGAATGTGGTAAGTACAGGTTCAGATCCCGGATCAACCTCTTTTATCACCATCCGGGGGCAATCTTCCATCGCTACTGATAACCAGCCTTTATTTGTGGTAGATGGTGTTCCGGTAGCACATTCGCTCCGTGCAACATCAGAAGTTGGCCGGTCATCCGTTGACTATGGTAGCCCAATTGCAGATATTAGTCCGGATGATGTAGAAAGTATTACCATACTAAAAGGTGCTAGTGCTGCTGCATTATATGGAAGCAGGGCCGGAAGCGGCGTAGTTTTGATCACGACCAAAAGTGGTTCAGCAAATAAAAAGGGTTTAGGGATAAACTTTAACTCAAATGCCATGTACGATCAGGCATGGATGTTCCCACATTTCCAGCACACCTTTGGAGGCGGCGAATATACCGACGATCCCGCATCTTCTACTACCTCTGCATGGGGTCCACGGCTTGATGTAGGCACAAAACACCTGCAATGGAACAGCCCGTTGGATGCGAGTGGAAAACCGGTTGCCACGGATTGGGTATCCTACCCCAACAATCCACAGGATTTTTACGAAACCGGTTCAACCTATACCAATAACATTTCCATCAGCGGAAAAAATGCAGATGGAAATTACCGCTTATCTTATACCAACCTGACCAATAAAGGGATAGTACCCAATACAGATCTAAAAAGGAATACACTTAACCTTTCTGCCACTTATGTGCTGCATCCTAAATTAAAGATCAGCACCAATATTGGCTATGTAAACAATAAAAGCGACAACAGGCCATCGGCTTACCGGGAAAGTGTTACACAGATGCTGTATTCACTTCCACCGAATATGAACATTAACGACCTGAAAAACTACTGGAAACCGGGAAGGGAAAACATCGAACAGTTTTCTGCAGATGATTCGGACAACCCTTATTTTGTAGCTTACGAGCATACCAATGGCTACGACAGGAACCGGTTAACCGGAAACGTACAGGCGGTTTACGACATCACTAAAAACTTAAGCTTAATGGTACGTACCGGAATTGATATGTATAACGAAGAACATGAAACCAAACGTCCTTTTAGCTCAAAACGGTTTAAATTTGGCGGATATGGGGTAGATAATTCTTTCTTTAAAGAACAAAACACTGATTTTTTACTGAGTTATAAAAAACTGTTAAATCAGGACTGGTCTTTGAGTCTTTCTGCAGGAGGTAACCAAATGGATCAAACCAACAGGTCAACTGTACAGAAAACAGAGAGCCTGAGTATTCCAGGTGTTTACAATATTGCCAATGCACAGGCAGGTACCATTGTAAATTCGCAGTACAACTCCCGCAAACGCATCAATAGTGTTTATGGTCTTGGCCAGGCATCATTCAGAGATATGGTTTTTCTTGATGTAACAGGCAGGAACGATTGGTCGAGTACACTCCCTGCCGGCAACAATTCGTACTTTTATCCTTCCGCATCGTTAAGCACCATTGTAACCGATGTGTTCAAGATCAAATCCAACGTGCTTTCGTTTGCTAAACTGAGGGCAAACTGGGCACAGGTAGGTAGTGATACCGATCCTTACCAGTTGTACAATACCATCCCTTTTAACCAGGACTGGGGGGATGTAAAAAGAGCGACTATAGAGTTTAATCTCAAAAACAATTTCCTGAAACCTGAAATCGCTACCTCTTACGAATTCGGTGGAGACCTGCGCTTTTTTAAAAGCCGTGTGGGCATCGATGTTACCTGGTATAAAACAAACAAAAGGAACCAGATCATCAATATCCCGACTACCATTGCCTCAGGTTCTTCGAACCGCTTAATTAATGCCGGAAATATCCAGAACAGCGGTTGGGAAATCGGATTAAATGCCGTTCCTTTTGATGGAGCTTTCAAATGGGAAACCAATGTCAACTTCACCAAAAATGAAAATAAGGTTATTGAATTATCAGAAGGTTTAAAAGAATATTCGATGGGCAGTGCCGACGGGGACAATATCCGTTACCTGATCAAAGAAGGCACCAAAATCGGCGACTTCTATACCCCGAGTTATACCAAAGTAACCAGCGGACCAAATGCGGGAGCAGCCTTGCTGGATAAAACAGGTCATTATATCCGCAACAATTCCGAGTACATCAAGGTAGGAAACTACAATCCCGATTTTACTGTCGGTTTTAATAATACTTTCAGTTATAAAAACTTCACCTTAAATGTACTTTTAGACTGGCGTAAGGGTGGTAATTTTTATTCTTATGTGGTAAAAAGCCTGATCAACGCCGGTTTGACAGATAACACCCTGATTGGAAGGGATGCAGAAACAGGCGGTTTGCCATGGACAGACTCGCAGGGCAGAAAACGCAATGACGGCATGATCATTCCGGGTTATATTGCAGATGCCAACGGAAACCTGAGCCCAAATACGGTCATTATCGCCGCTTCTGATTTTTATAACAATACTTACAATAAATATTACGAAAGGTTAACCTATTCGGCTTCGTTCCTGAAGATCAGGGAAGCTTCTTTAACTTATGTATTCGATAAAAAAGTAACGCGTAAACTGCCCATCAGTAACCTTTCGTTATCCCTTATCGGAAGGAACTTGTACACCTGGACGGCAAACGGACTAGGCTATGATCCGGAAACGACCATGAGCGTTACCGAAGGCTTTAAACTGGGCGTAGGCCATTGGACACTCCCAGGCACCCGCTCATTCGGTTTTAAACTAAGTGGCAACTTTTAACCTCTACGAAGATGAAATTCAAATATACGACACTCCTTTTTATGCTGGTTGCGCTGATAGCAGGCTGCACCAAAGATTTTGAAGAAATAAATACCAATCCAAATGCTCCTGAGAGCACAAATACCGAATATCTGATGTCGGATGTATTATTATCGACGGCATACGCCTATCAGGAAAACGCAGTGACCAGAAGACCTGCATCGGCAGCCAGGTACCTCACACTGGTGCGCAATACAGGCTATGATCTGCTCGATTGGGGGCCAGTTGACTGGGATGATATTTATGCCCGTTTAGCAGTAAACAAAACATTTATGGAAACAGCGCAAAAACGTTCAGAGAACCAATATGTGGCCATCAGCAAAATTATGAAGGCTTTCAATTTTGGCTACCTTACCGATCTATATGGCGATATTCCCTATTTGCAGGCATTAAAATCAAAAGAGGCCAACCTCATTTATCCTGAATACGATCAGCAGCAGGCCATTTATCCTGATTTGTTGAGAGAATTAAGAGAAGCGAACGATATGTTAAAAGCCAACTCACAGGAAATTAACGCTAAAGGCGATGTGATGTTTAAAGGCAAAACACTTGCCTGGCGGAAGTTTGCCAATTCGCTGCGCCTGCGTATGCTGTTGCGTATCTCCAAAAATTATACTCCGGCCTTTACCGAAATGCAGGAAATTGTTAATGATAAAACAGCCTTTCCAATTTTTGAAAGCAGTGCCGACAATGCCGAAATTGCTTATCTGGGAAATATTGCCGCTTACAGCTGGCCGGGAGGTACCCTGGCCATGATCGACTTTGATTACCAGAAAACAAAGGTAAGCAAGGAGCTGGTAGACAAGCTGATCCAAAGAAACGATCCAAGGCTGGCGGTTTGGGCAGAGCCCGTTAAAACCACCTCCGGGTCTACGGTAGATCCCAACAGGTATGTTGGTGTACCCAATGCCATCGACGCACCATCTGCCTATAATGGCGGCGAAGATCATGTTTCAGTTTTCTCTTCAGCCTTTTTCAGAAAAAACGGTGGCACTTCAAATCCATTGTTGAAAGCCAGTCTGGTAACCTATACCGAACAATGTTTCATTTTGGCTGAAGCTGTACAAAAGGGTAAACTTACCGTAAACGGCGAAACCGCAGAATCTTTATACTATAAAGGCATCCGGGAATCGATGAGCAGTTATGCCGTAACTGCTGCCCAAAGTTATTACGATCAATCGCTGGTAAAATACGATGGCACCCTTGAACAGCTGATCACCCAAAAATGGCTGGCCATGTTGTTTAAAGGTTCAGAAGGTTGGTTTGATCAGCGCCGTACCGGCTACCCTGCTTTTGTTACCGGCCCGCTTGCCGCCGGAAGGGGTATTCCTAAACGTTATACCTACCCAGATTCAGAAAGTGCAAAAAACAGGGTCAACTATCAAAAAGCCGTTTCTGTTTTCGGCGCAGATAATCAGTACACTATAATGTGGTACCTGAAATAAATTAAATTCCATAATGATTACAACAATGAAATTATATATAAAAACCCTTTTTCTATTTACACTCTCCGTTTTAGCTATTAGGACTAAAACATCTGCACAGGATTTTAAACCCGGGCATTTTCCCGACCGCGTGATTTTAACCTGGGCAGGAGATCCTGCCACCAGCCAGACCGTTAACTGGCGTACTGATACAACTGTTAAGGCATCAAAAGCACAGATCAAGGCTGAAGATTCCAATCCGGCACTCGAACAATCCATTACCAGCTATGATGCAACTTCTACCCTGCTGGGAAGCGGAAATAATTATGAAATAGCGAAATATCACCATGTCACTTTTACCAGCCTTAAGCCGGAAACGGTTTATGCTTATCGTGTCGGATCGGGCGAGCATTGGAGCGAGTGGTTCCAGTTTACTACTGCTTCGGTTAAAAATAAGCCATTTTCTTTTATTTACCTTGGGGATGCACAGAACGACATCCGTTCAAAATGGTCGCGCGTAATCCGTAAGGCATTTTCGCACCAACCTGATGCAAGGTTTATCATCCATGCCGGCGACCTGATTAACCGCTCCAATAACGACCAGGAATGGGGCGAATGGCATTATGGAGGTGGTTTTATTAACGGCATGATCCCCAGCATTCCCGCTCCCGGAAACCACGAATATGTACGTGATGACAAAAGGAAACTCGTACTCGATCCACATTGGGGCGTACAGTACACTTTTGCCGGAAACGGACCAAAGGGATTGGAAGAATCGGTTTATTATGTAGATTACCAGGATATGCGCATCATTTCCCTGGATTCGCAAATGATTATATTAGATGAAGCTTCGGCCAAAGCTGAATATGAATGGCTCGAAAAAGTGCTGAAAGAAAATAAAAAACTGTGGACAGTGATCACCTTTCACCACCCTATTTTCTCTACAGCAAAAAGCAGGGACAATAAGGAATTCAGGGAACGTTTTAAACCTTTGTTTGATAAATACCACATCGATCTGGTGTTACAGGGGCACGACCATACCTATAGCCGCGGACAAAACCTGCCAAGGGGATTATCGGGAAGGGAAGTAAGCGGACCTGTTTACCTGGTTTCGGTTGCCGGCCCTAAAATGTATAAGGTTGATGGTGCAAAATGGATGGATGTATCTTTAGAGAATACACAGCTTTTCCAGGTGATCAATGTTGATGGGACAAACCTTAAATTTGAGGCTTATAAAACCTCGGGCGAACTATTTGATGCTTTTTCGTTAAAAAAAGCAGACCGTGACCATGCCGCTGCATTTACAGACATGAACCCTGCACAGAAACCCTAAGATATGAAACTTAATGTACGTATACTATTAACAACAATAGTATTGAGCAGTTTCTGCCTACCGATAACTGCACAGCAGGTGCTATGGCCATTACCCAAAAGCAAAAATGCTTTTATTGTTATAGCCCACCGGGGAAGCCACTTAACAAAGCCTGAAAATACGATCGCATCTATTGAGGATGCAATTTCAATAGGGGCCGATTACGTGGAACTGGATCTGCGTACCACAAAAGACGGACAGCTTGTGCTTTTGCACAACGACCAGGTAGACCAGGTGAGCAATGGGAAAGGGAAGATAAAAGACCTTGATCTGGAGGAAGTGAAAAAAATCATCCTTAAGGGCACAGATGGCAGTTTACACCATATTGCCACCTTCGAAGATGCTTTAAAGGCCTGTAAGCACAAGATCAATATATATCTGGATTTTAAAGCTGCAGATATAGCACAGGCTTACAGTGAGATAAAAAAGGCAGGGATGGAAAAAGAAATCCTGGTTTACGTTAACAGCGATGAACAATATACTTCCTGGAGAAAAAATGCACCAACAATGCCTTTAATGTCCAGTCTCAGCAGAATGGTTGTAACAAAGGAAGATCTGTTGGAATCGCTGAAGAAAATGCCTTTGGAAGTCATAGACAATATCCCTGCACAGGAGCTCTTACCTACCATCAGATCGATGGGCATCAGCATTTTTCTTGATGTTCAAAAAAGCAGTGAAACGCCCGAAGACTGGTCGGCGGCAATGAAAAAAGGCATACAGGGTATGCAAACCGATCATCCACAGGCACTGATCGGACACCTGGAAAAAAACATGATCAGAAATGGACTTCAGAAAGATTAGGTTATGCGATACCTTGCAATATCATCATAGTCTCTGTACTATTCTTTCAAAATAAAGGGGTGACCTGATATAAAGCAAAAAATCCTGATCCGTGATTACGGATCAGGATTTTTGCTGTAGATAAGATTGATTTCTGTTAAAGCCGGGATAAGGCCAGGCCTTAACTTTTCTTTAGCGTTGTCTGATAAAGAATTTTTCCGGTATGATCTATGATCTTTGCATTGAGACGTTTTTGATCTATCGAAAAATACATAAAACCATATTCGGAAGCCTCGAATTTACTGTAAGGGATGCCTGCAGTTACCGGGGTTACCTCCGACCCTGCACCAGAAATGAACTGCTGGGTAAAACCAGGGGTAACCAGATGCTGAAGCGAATGATCATGACCAGAAAGATAGACATCAACCTTATTCTGCTCAAAGATATCTGACAGGACTTTTCTTACGGCAAGAGTATCATAATTTTTTATCCTTGGCCCAACGGTATATATCGGGTGATGTCCCATAACCATTTTCCACTTTACATCAGTACCGGCATTTTTCAAAGTTTCGTTCAGCCATTCGAGCTGTTTTCCGGGTTGCTGATCCTGCACCCACGGTCGGTACTGTTCGCTGGAATGGAATTCCGGAATTAAAGGACAGGTATCAATAAATACCATCAAAACCTTTCCCCCACCCTTTATCGGCACTTCTTTCGAATAATAACGGGCTGGCATTTTCCATCTCCTGCTGATCTTGCTGTACCTCACCTGAGCATCTGGATCTGAAATGTAATCGTGGTTCCCCAAGATCGGATACCAGTCCCATTGCAGTGCGAAATCGGTGTATATATTTTCAAAAGAATAATGCCAAAGCGGGTCATGTTCGCTTGTTACGCCCTTCGGGTAAAAATTATCTCCGAGCGAGAGGATAAAATCATTGGGATTTTCTGTAGCCCATTTCCCCATCTGAACCGCTACATGTTTTTGATGGTCGGCACCATTACGACCCCAGTCGCCCACTGCCATAAAGTGCAGGGGATAATCATCGCTAAGTTCGCTCCTTGGGGCAACATCTTCGCTTTCCAGGCGTGTTTTACCAATTGATGCAAGTGATTGAAGTGGCGAGAGCACACCTGCTCCTATTGCCCCCAAGGCTGTACCTTTAACAAAATCCCTTCTTTTCATATTAATATCCGGTGTTTTGTTTTAGGTTTTTATTCAGTACCAACTCAGTGGCGGGTATTGGAAAAATATCACGGTAGCTACCCTCGTTCCCGGCCTTAAATCCCCATTTACCCTGGTATTTCCCAAAGCGGATCAGGTCGTTACGGCGCCATCCTTCCCAGGCAAGCTCTCTTCCGCGCTCCTCCAGGATACCGTCTAACGTAATGGTTGAAATTTCGGGAGCTTTTACGCGGGCCCTTACTTTATTAACCAGTTTAACCACCTCGCTCATGGATCCGCCTGTTCTCAATAAAGCTTCAGCTTTTAAAAGATACACATCGGCAAGCCTGAAAATCGGCATGTCGTTATTCTGGAAACGGGTACTGCTATTGGTATTGGGATCCGGATAAAACTTGATTGAACGCACTCCTCTGGATATCCCGTTTACCTCGGCGCCCACATCCATAGTTTCGTTATTGGTGAGCACGATCTCCGGGGTGAAGTTGAGCTGTGCAGAACCATTCATGATGGGGGTTGTGCCATCCGCTAAAAACTGTTTACCGGCCAGCCAGGTCGTATTCCTGATATCTCCAGGCAGATTAAAAGTATCATAATATTCCTTAAGCGTACACTGGGCATTGCTCGGGCTGAAGGGAAGATTATATTTAGCCCGTAGCGTGCTATGCAAGGTATAACGGGTGATGGCATTTCCAGCCGAATAGTTGGCATCGTATATTGCAGCAAATATAGTTTCGGTATTTGCACCGTTGGTGGGCGAAAACAGCGTATTATAGTCAGCTACCAGTGCCATGGCCGAGCTGTTGATGATCTTATCTCCATAAACAATTGATTCTGCATACATAGGTTTTCCGATATACTGCTCGGCATTGATGTACAGTTTCTGCAACAGCGCATAAGCCATCCACTTGGTTGGGCGGCCATAATACTCTGCATTAACGGTAGCCGGAGCAGATAATCCCTCAGATACCGCCAGAAGTTCCTTTTCGATGTAAGTAAACACTTCTGCACGGGTAGACTGTTTTGGGCTTTCAGAAGTTCCAAATGTGGTTATTGGAACATTGCCAAACATATCCATGATATAAAAATAGTACAGGGCACGCATGGTGCGGATCTCGTTCAGGAACTGCGTTTTGGTCGGACTGTCGGCCGATTTCTCTAAAAGATTAAGTACACGGTTGCAGTCGCTGATGCCCGCATAACCCCACTGCCAGGCTCCCTGGATGATGGGATGATCCGGCAACCAGTTATGTTTGTGCAGGGTCTGGTATCTTCCCTGATCATAATAACCGCCGTTGCGGGCGGTAATGATCGCCTCTTCACTGGTCAGTTCATACATCCTCCAGATATCCACGCCAAAACTGGCATTAAATTTTTGATAGACCGTACCGGTAGCCGCAACAAATGCATCTGGGGTTACCGGAAAGTTTTCACTGGTTAGCTGTGATTCAACGTTCACGTCAAGTTTGGTACAGCCCGCCAATGTCAAGGCCATTAACGATACTGCTGTTATATATTTTTTCATGATCTCTTTTTATTGATATTATAGGTTAAAATTCAGCCCGAAAATTGCAGAGCGTGTTTTAGGATAGAAATTCCGGTAATCGATACCTGGCGTTTGCCCGGCCATGTTGATCTCAGGATCTACCCCCTTGTATTTGGTGATGATAAAAAGATTATTTCCTGATGCATACAGGCGCAGGCTTTTGGTGCCTTTCATCTTAAAAGTATAGCCAAGTGTTGCATTATCCAAACGCAGGTATGAGCCACTTTCCAGGTAACGGTCTGAAACAAACTGGGCCTTGTCGTCATTGATCGATTCTGTCAGCGCATCTTTTGCAATATTGGTTTGAAAGGCATAAATCGGCGCGGTCATGTCGGCAAGGGTAGCATTCAGTATCTTATTCCCATAAACTCCACGGATAAAAAAGTTAAAATCAAATTGTTTATACCTAAAAGTATTGTTCCATCCGTATAAAAGTTTTGGCTGTGCAGAACCTGTCACTTCAAAATTCTCAAAACCCGTATTGGCAGTAGATGCATTTCCCGCCTTATCATAAAACATTGATTTTCCATTGGCATCTTTACCGGCATACCTCAGGGTATAAAATGAGCCCAATGGTAATCCTTCCCTGATAATCTGGTATCCCAATGCGCCCGACTGCCCTCTTCCGCCTACATTTGCCGTATAAAATTCACTGGCCTGGAACAATTCATTGGAGATGGAGGTGATCTCGTTTTTGTTATGGGAAAGGTTTATGGCCGTATTCCAGCTGAAATCTTTGGTCCTTACCGGAGTGCCGTTCAGGGTAAATTCGATACCCTTATTGGTCATCGCCCCCACATTCGCAGTTAGCACATTAAAAGGATACTGTGTGGTAGAAACCGAGTAAGGAGCAATAAGATCGGTTGTTTTTTTATTGTAGATATCGATTGAACCCGAAACCCTGTTCTTAAAGAGACCGAAATCAACACCGATATTCAGCGTTGCGGTACGTTCCCATTTTAAATTGGGATTGTCGTTCTGGGTCGGGCCGACTGCCGTGAGCCATTTTCCGTTTGAATAGAAATAAGATCCGCTTTGTGAACCATAAACCAATCTTGCGGTATAGGCATCAAAACCCACTGAATTACCAGATACGCCATATCCTGCCCTCAATTTTAAATTATCTACAAAAGATACATTTTGCATAAAATCTTCACGGTCGATATTCCATCCGGCAGATACAGAAGGGAACATGCCCCATCTGTTATTGATACCAAAGGCAGATGAACCGTCCCTACGCAGGGTTGCCTGAAGCAGGTATTTCCCCTTATAATCATAAATTGCCCTTCCGTAAAATGAAATCAGACGCAGGGTAGAAATATAATTGCTTCCATAATTAACTACTGTTGAGCCGTTTCCGTTGCTCAGGCCCAGGTTGTTCCATAAAAGGTCATCCGATACAAAATTCTGCCCGGAGGTCTGGAAGCCATCACCGTTACGGTTCTCCTGCCACGAATAACCGGCCAATAGCTTTAACGCATGGTCTCCAAAACTTTTATCATAATTAAAATATCCTTCAAATACTTTTTGGGTGTTTTTTACAGACGAACGTTCTGCATATCCGTTAAATCCCTGTTTCAACATCGAATACCTGTTATTGTAAAGATTTTCATTGATCTGCTCGCTTTGCATGGATACCAGGGCATTGAAATCAAAACCATTGGCTATATTGGCTTTTACAGTACCATTTACCAGGTAAAGATTGGTTTTACCCTGGTAGGCATTGTTTTTTAAAAGGGCTACCGGGTTATAGTATCCACCGGTTCCGGTTGTTCTCGATGGGTCTTCATAAAAACTGCCATCTGCTTTTTTTACCCCAACAGTGGGCAGGTAAGTAAACATATTATTGTAAACCTGACTGGCAATCCTGTCATTGGTGGTGTTGCTGTTGGTCAGGTTCAGGTTCAGTTTCAAGCGGTTGTTAAGCAGCCGCTGTTCCATGTTTGCCCTGGCGATGAAACGCTCCATCCCCGAGGTTCTAATGATCCCCTGGTTATTGAAATAGTTGAGGCTGGCCCCGTAAAATGAGTTTTCCCCACCTCCGTTAAAGTTCAGGTTGTGGTTATGGGATATGCCCGTCCTGGTCACTTCCTTAAGCCAGTCTGTACTGCTGCCATCGTCGCTGATCTTGTCCAGGGTTTTTCCGTTATCCTTAAGATAAGTCCTAAGCTCATCACCACTGGCCATTTCTATACTGTTTGAAATGCTTTCGGCCGCTGCATAAGTGCTGTAAGAAAGCTTGCCCAAACCCTTCCCGGCATTTTTGGTATTGATCATGATTACCCCATTGGCAGCCCTGGAGCCGTAGATTGCCGTTGATGAGGCATCTTTCAGGACTTCCATACTTAAAATATCATCCGGTGCCACCAGGTCAATAGATGCTCCCGGAACCCCGTCAATTACATAAAAAGGTTCCTGGGCGCCTTCTCTGAAACTGGACGGGCCACGCAGGATAACCGCCGGTTTATCAGTCGGGTTACCGCTCCTGGTGATGTTTAAACCTGCAACCTTACCCTGAAGCAGTTGGCCGGGCGAACTGATCACCCCGCGATTGAACTCCTCAGGTCTCACAGAGCTTACCGCACCGGTGATCTGGTTCCTTTTGCTTTTTCCATAACCGATCACAACCTCTTCCAGCTCATTGGACTGCTCTTTAAGTTTTATGCTCAAGGCGATCTGCCGGCCTGCTGCCACGGTATATCCGGAAAGTGTATCGGTTTTAAAACCGATCGAACTAAAAATAAACCGGTAAGGACCGCCCGGGGCCAGGTCAGAAAAACTGAACAGCCCACTACCCGAAGAGGTAGCAACCGTTGATTTACGTGTTTTTTCATGTTCCGCCTTTATGGTTACACCAGGGATACTCTGACCGGAAATATCCATGACTATACCTTTTACGGGCAGTTCCTGCGAAAGGACCGGGCTTGCCCAGCTGATGATGCCAAGGCACAGCAGGCGTTTCAACATTTTGATTTTTCTTGAATACATCATAATTTGTGTGGATTCTGTTTGGTATTATTGTTTGTTTTTTTTAATGATAAATTCTTTTTCAGACACCTTGGTCAGTGTAATATTGTTGATCAGGCAGATCATCGAGAGTATGGTTTCAGGTTTATCCCTCACGGTATCAAAGTTGCCAGTGAAGGCAATTTTATTGATGCTGTTCTCCTCAAAAGTGATTTTGATGCCATAAGCCTCGTTTAAAAGCCTGAAAACCTTATCCAATGGAATATTTTTCATGCCGATCATATCACCGTTTTTGACCAGTGATTCTCTGGTAGACGTGATCGGTTTTGTTGGATTTAAAACCCTGGCAGTTTCAGATGAAGGATCGTACAGCAGTGTAGCACCAGTGTCGGAAATATAGGCAAGCGCCTTTTTGGACTTAACCTCGGCGACAACAATCTTCCCGGTATGGAGCCTGACCGAAATATTGCGTCCTTTGGTACTAATGGTAAAAGAGGTACCCAATGCAGTAGTTTTCAGCGCGCCTGAAAAGACACTAAAAGGTCTTTGAGTATTTCTTTTAACCTTGAATTTAGCTTTTCCACGCAAATAGACATTTCTGAATTTCTGATCAAATAGACGCTCATATCTAATGGTCGACTGTGGATAGATACTGATCTTAGAAGAGTCTGGCAACATCAATCGTCTAATTGTGCCGCTTTCATTGCTCACTACTTCCCAGGTACTTTCTGACTTTTTTAACTGCCGTACATTGCCGGTAACAACGGTTTTTTGAATAGCTACATCAGGATTATTACTGAGGCCAAAAAACAATAAAGTGCCGATCAGGATAGTCACGGATGCTGCTGAAAGGTAACGCACGAGTTTTACCGTCCGCAATTTTCTTTCGTCCCGGTTTTTACTTAGGGTATTGATCCGATCAAGGATATACCGATGCATCTCGTCCGATTTATCAGCTGACAGTTCCTCTCCGCTGTTGAAAGATTCCCACTCCCTGTCACTAAAATTTTCTGCGATGAAATCTTTTTGATTTAGTTTCTTACGATTTCGCTTTATTGGCTTCATACCGTTATTACGTCTGCCGGAAGGTTTGCCCTTACCGCTTAACAATAACTTAATATGAGTTAAAGCATAACCGTAAACATGTAGTGTTTTAAGCGGGAAAGAACTTTACCGATATGGCTTTCTACTGTTTTGGTTGAGATGCCCAGCATTTCAGCTATTTCACTATAAGAGAGGCCATTATTGCGGCTAAGATTAAAGACCATTTTACGCATCGGCGGCATGGCTTCGATTTCCTGCTGAAAATGCCTAAGCAAATCCTTGCTCTCAATCATTTTCATCAGGTTATCGGTAAAGGGATATTGTTGCGACCTGCTATTATACTTTAACCGGGCAGATTCTTTCCGCAGCTCGTCGATCATCACCTGCCGGGCCATGCCGAAAAGCTGTATATTCAATGCTGCGGTCTCACTCAGTGAATTTCGTTTCTCCCATAAACGGATGAAACAAAGCTGAACAACTTCGGTAGCGATATATTCGGACTGTGTTTTTTTGAATACAAACTGATAAATCTGCTGATGATAGCGAAAATATGCATCGTTAAAAACTGCAGAATCCCCCGACTTTATTCCAGAAATAATATCCTTGTCCATTGATGGGCCAAAATTATTACCTTTTTGCCCCTATGGTTTAAACTTAATGTTATTAAAATGTGAACATATATACCGAATAAACAGAATAGCCCCCTTCCCATTATGTGTTCGGCACCTTTAAAATATAGAGAAGTGATTTAATAGTAATTGGGATAGCTACGTCCTGATTTTAAAACCGATAAGTCAGAACATCCGTAATGACTTATCGTGATCAACTAACTAAACTTTGTATAATACTAACCAAATATTTACATTGTAAAGGTATGGCCGGATTATAAATTCAGCATGATTTTTTTGTTAATTTCAGGCATATCGCTCTAATAAAAACCTGAAATTCTCTACAGCCATACAAATTCCCGCTCTGGCAGTCAAAACCGCTTAGTTGGCAATAAAGTGAAGAAATATTCAAAAATGATCAGCACATCTTACTTAAAATTAATATGGAGTTCATACTCACCCCGTAATTTTGCTTCAGTTTATGAATCCATCGTCCGACAGTAGCTTATTTGACTTGATAAAAGCGGGCAATCACCTGGCCTATACCGCAATAATAGATCGGTATTGGGAAGACTTATACAGACATATATGGTCGAAAATCAAAAACCAGGATGATGCCAAAGATATGGTGCAGGATATTTTTCTAGGTGTTTGGAAAAACCGATCGAGCATCACCATTGAAACAGGCGACAGCCTTGCCCCCTATTTGTTCAGATCGGCTAAATATGCTGTTATCAACCATTTTTCAAGGCCTAGAATAACAATTGCCGACGAGCAGGCTTTATCAACAGCACTACAGGCCCCTTCAACAGTTAAAACCGACGATACACTGCTGATGGGTGAGCTGCAGGGTTTGGTAGAGAATGAAGTCAACCTTTTGCCTGCAAGATTACAGGTCCCCTACCGGCTGTCCCGCGAACACGATCTACCAGTGAGGGAAATCGCCAAAAAATTGTCTCTTTCAGAACAAACCGTTAAAAACAACATCAGTACCGCTTTGGGTATCATCAGGTTTAAACTGGGTAAATACAATTCGGATGGGTCTATTATACGGGTGCTGGCCGTTGCCTGTTTACTTCATCACAAATAATTGATGTAATGTTAACATCCGCTTAAAGTACCTGATCGCTCCTGAGGTGATATGTATGGTAACGATGTCACAATACAAAGATCAAAAAGCATTAAAATCGGTACTTAAGAAATACCTGGATCAAAGCGCAAGCCCTGCAGAACGTGCGGCCGTAAATTCCTGGTATGAGGGGCTCGGTAAGGAGAACCAGGATGTGCCCGACCTGGATCAACCGGATGCTTCGCACAAGCTGGGCCGTTCGATCAAAATGCACCTGAACAGGCAGATCCTTCTTTCAGGCAAAGCCAGCCCGTGGTTGCGCTATTTAAAGTATGCAGCTGTATTTCTTGTCCTGTTGGGCACAGGCCTTTTCACCTATCAGAAATACCATTTACCTATAAAACCGGAACAGGAAGTTACATTTAAGTCAACGCAGCATGCCGCTAAAGAGATTTCCCTGCCCGATGGCTCGGTGGTACTGCTAAATGTAGGAAGTGCACTCACGCTGGCCAGTGACTTTGGAACACATGAGCGGAGGGTAAGGCTTACGGGCGAAGCTTTTTTTAAAATAGCAAAGGATAAGAAAAAGCCTTTTATTATAAAATCCAATGTACTTACCACCACAGTTCTTGGTACCTCATTCAATATCAATGCTTATCCGGACCTCGATCGGATTAAAATTGCAGTTGCCACCGGAAAAGTCAGGGTTGTTAGAACGACAGCGGCAGGCGAAGAAGTACTTGCCACGGGAATGACAAAAGACGCCAGTTTAACTTTTGATAAACCTACCGGGGCAGTAACACTTAAAACAGAAGATGCTTCACTGCTCTCTTCGTGGAAAGACAATAAACTATACCTGGATAACCTAACCCTAAGCGAAATTGCAAAGCAACTTGAAAGATATTATCACCTAAAGGTAGTTTTTAATCCAGCGTTGGATAAAGGCAAAAGATATACGGTTCGCTTTAACCAGGAACCGGCAAACTGGGTGATGGAAATCCTTTCCCTGCTTACCAAAACGAAATTTACCTATCAAACCAATCAGATCACTATAAAATAAAGATTATGTAACAGGTACCAAAATATTAAAAAAGCCGGAAATGAGCCAACACTTCCGGCAGGATTAGGGCATTGAAGCAATGCCCGCCATTTCCAATGATCGCTTAAAACATTAAAAACTTATTCAAATATGCAAAATTATTACCCGGGTTGCAAACACCCGACATGGTCACTTTTTATCCTAAAAATGAAGCTAACAATAGCCCTTGTTTTTCTTTCAAATGCACTGCTCTTCGCAGGCCCAACTGCGGGGCAGTCTATGAATGATATCAAAATAGATCTTTCGGTTAAAAAACTGCCCTTAAGGAAGGTATTAGACCTGATTGAAAAGAGCACACCCTTTGTAATCGGTTATGAGAATAACCGCTTTATCGACACAAAAACCTTTAATATCCAGGCCAGGCAGAAATCCGTTGCAGACATACTCCATGAGCTGATGGAAAATTCACCTGTAGAAATCCTGCAGATCAGCAATAAATATATCCTGATCAATACCAAAAAGATCCTGCCTCCGATGTTTGTGACGGGCACGGTTACCGATAAACGTACCGGAGAAAGTTTGCCCGGCGTGAGTATCAGGGTGAAAGGCGGCACCGCTATAACCCAGACTGACAGCAAGGGTAATTACAAATTGACTGTTCCAACAGATCAGCAGGAGGTAATCATCGAAGCCAGGTCGGTTGGTTTTAAAAGCAGGGAGTTTGTGGTTGCAAGAAATTCTACTAGCGTAAATATCAACATCCAACTGGAAGAAGACCTTTTAGGCCTTGATGAGATTGTTGTTACCGGACAGGGAATCGACGTGAGCAAAAGAAGGCTCTCCTCAAATGTGGTGAGCATTTCTGAAAAAGACATCCGGGATATTCCTGCCTCAAGGATTGACCAGTTGTTGCAGTCAAAACTTCCAAATGCTCAAATCAGGTTAACGGGCGGGCAGGCAGGTGCTACTTCCATCATCCGTTCGAGAGGTGTCAATTCAGCTTTCATCAGTTCTACCCCTATTATTTATGTAGATGGGGTTAGGATGGACAACCTGAATACAAGGGCAGCTCTGGGCGGTGGCAGTGCTACAGGTGCCGCCATCAGTTCGATTTCTGATATCCCAATGGACAATATAGAAAAAATCGAGTTTGTTAACGGCGGTGCCGCAACTACCCTGTATGGTTCTGATGCAGCCAATGGCGTGATCCAGATCATCACCAAAAAAGGTGGAGCCGATAAAACCGACATCACTTTGGAAACCCAGTTGGGTATTGAAACACCGACAACAGATTACCTCCACTTTAAACGCACAAAGGACCTGCTGATGCAGGATGGTTTTTATCAGAAGCATAATCTCGCCCTGAACGGTGGTGATGGCAAATTCGGCTACAGTTTCTCGGGCGGCTATCAGAACAGTACGGGTACGCAGATCCACGATCAGAACAGCAACAGGAGAATTGACCTTCGTACAGGCCTCAGGGCTTCTTTAGGTACGAAAGTAACCTACGAGAGTTCGTTCAGTTACATCAGCAACAAATACAAAAGAAGCCGTAATGGAAACCAGGGTGGCTATACAGGCCTATGGTTTGCTGAGAGCGGTGCATCGTCTATCACCGGGCCAAGGTTTAAGAGTGACCTCGATGCGATGACTGATGATGAGTTTGCGGCCATTAAAGCCTACGTAGACAAAGCTGAAGCCCTGCAGAACAACGGTATCAATGTAAACAGGTTCCAGACTTCACAGGTATTTAAATATCAGCCATTAAAGAACTTAACCTTTAAAGCTACCGGAGGGGTTGATTACCGTGCCCAGCGACAAAACATCATCACCACCAACGAGTACCTTTCGCATACCACCAATACTGCCATTACCAATCAGGGTAGCATCGACAATTTTGACAGGAACTATCTTGGCCTCACCTTCGAATTTAACGGCCAGTATGAAGCCAAAGTTGGGGATTTCTCTTTCATTACGACTGCCGGCGGACAGCTCTTCCGTAACGAAGACCACCAGATCCAGTACACCGGAACCAATATCAGGGATGGTGCCCAGACCATCAGCATTGCGGCAACCCGTACAGGTGATGAGTATTATTCTGCTGTAACGAGTTACGGAATCTATCTGCAGGAGAATGCAGGTTATAAGAACAAAATCTTTCTTGATTTAGGCTTGCGTGGCGACGGGAACTCGGCTTTCGGAAAGAACATTGGTATCCAGTATTACCCCAAAGTTGGCCTTTCTTACATTCCTAGTGCAGAGAAGTATTTCCAGTCTGTTTCAAAAGTGTTATCATCCGCTAAAATCCGCGGTAACTATGGTATTGCAGGTAACTTTCCTACCCCTTTTGCCAATGAAAGAACAATTTCTTTTATCGGTTTTAATGGTGAACAGGCAGCCTCGTTCGGCCAGGCGGGCAACAGCGATTTAAAACCTGAAAAAACCACAACCATTGAAAGTGGCATTGACCTTGGTTTTTTAAATGACAGGATTATCATTTCGGCCGGATTTTACCATTCCATCACAAAAGATGCCTTATTCGTAGTTCCGCCAGCACCTTCAACCGGACAGACCAGTCAATTACAGAACACAGGAAGAATCTTAAACCGTGGACTGGAATTCAATACTGTTTTAACCCCGATCAAAACGACCAACACGAGTCTGAAGTTCAATCTGTCTGTAAATACCTTGTACAACAAAGTAATCAGTTCGGGTGGTGCAGCACCATTCAACATTAACGGTTTTAGTGCAAGAACGGTACAAACAGTGGTACAAGAGGGTTATCCGATCGGGTTTATCAGAGGAAACTATGGCGTGTTTGATGATCAGGGTTTGCTTGTGAGCACCACTGCACAACAAAATCTGGGCACAACAGTACCAGATCTGTTCGGTAGCATGGGTATTAATTTCCAGTACAAATCATTTAATTTCTTTGCCAATGCAGATTACCAGAAAGGTGCTTATGCCGTTTCTTTCGACAGGCAGTTCAGGTTTAATTATGGCACCTCAACTGAAGGAATTCCTCAGGCAGAAATCGATAAAAGTGGCAGAACAAGATGGCTTGATATCACCAATATGTTTGTAGAAAAAACGGATTATATCAAAATCAGGACCATTGGCATAGGCTATAACTTTAAACCTGCCGCATGGAAAAAAGCCGTTAAAAGTATCAATTTAGGTTTTTCGGTAGTTAACCCGCTAAATTTCGCTACTTCGAGCTTTGATCCGGAAACAACGATCAGTGGAAGTGCCCAGGGGCAGAACGGTGCCACAACGGGAGGTATATCATATTCTACCTATTCGGCACCAAGACAGTTTGTAGGTTCACTAAGGGTAAATTTTTAACGATAAACAGATGAAAACGTATATAAAAAACTTTCTTACAGCAACAATAGCATGTATCCTGCTTGCAGGCTGCGCAAAAGACAACCCCAACATTACTGATGAGGTTTATTTAACCACAACCAACGTAACAACCACCTGGTTATCGGGCTTAAAGCGTCAGATGGCACTGACCATGAACCAGGTTATCGTAAATACAGAGCTCGTATCAGACAATTATTTCAACAACAGAACCTTGAGCAACAAGGTGTTTGATATTCCGCAGATCGACAATTTTGACCTGGATGTAAACAATATCCAGTCTGCCATTCAACGCTTACGGGAAATGTCAGAATACGGCCTGACTACAGTAGCTGATGCCGATAAATCAACCACTCCGGTACAAAAAGCAGAAATGTATTTTATAAATGCCTATGCCCATGTATTAAGCGGCGAACTTTTTACAGGGTTGCCGGGTTCTGCAAAGGGTGTTGTACTTACGCGGGCCCAACATTATGCAATAGCCATTACAGCCCTGGACCAGGCCATTTCACTGCAAACAAATGCAACCGAAAAGCTTGCTTATACCTTGTTAAAAGCGAGGGTTTATTATGATTTGGGCGATGCAGCACAGGCGGGAACAGCTGCAACGGCAGTTATGGCTTCGCCGCTCCTGCTTAAACAACAGGTTTTTGACGGGCAGAATTCAGCTTCAAATGATTTTCAAACCTATCTTTTCTCTTCAACAACCAATGAGTTTGCGCCACTTCCCCGTCTTGACTTTCTGGATCCGAAATATTACAATACCGGAACGATTGCACTCGACCAGAAACCGGTAAGTTACCTCAAAGGTGAAGAAGCTTATCTGATTTTGGCCGAAATCCAGGTTTCCAGCAATGATCTTACTGGTACAAAAACAACTTTAAAAAATCTGTTGACAGATGTAATTGCCAAGAGACCAGTTGCCACTTTCAGTGATGTGAAAGAAACGCGGAACGGCGGTAACCGAAACGACTACCCCTTGACCGCAGTGAAGGTAAAATTTGATGATACTGATGTAGAACGTTCTGGCTATGTATTAGACAGAAAAACAGCCAACATCAATATTTCAACAATTTCTGGCACAAAAGTAACCGCAGCAGATATCGATGCAGCAAGCACCCAAGACGCGCTATTGTATCTTGTTTATAGAATGAGACAGGAAATTTTCATTTCCGAAGGAAGAAGGATGACCGATCTGGGCATTAAATTTCCGGTCTCCCAAACTGAACAATTAAACAACCCAAATGTAAAACCCAGTGACCTTGTTGCGCAGATTCCTTCATTTATCCCTAAAAACAGGGGAATGGATGATTTTACCAATAATACTGCAAGTGGCGTAGTTACCATGAAATACGACATGAACAAAGTGCTGGTTGGCAATAAAACAGCAAAAGAAATTTTCCCATTTATTAATTGATTAAAGAAATGAAACCGAACATTTTGAAAAATACAATAGCCCTGATCTTCCTTATCGCCATTTCTATCAGTACACAGGCGCAAACAGCTAAATATGTGGTTTTGGTGAGCATAGATGGTTTCCGCCCTGATTTTTACCTGGACAAAAGCTGGCCAACGCCAAATCTGCAGCAGCTCATGGCAAACGGATCTTATGCAAAAGGTGTGCGCTGCATTTTTCCAAGCGTAACTTATCCATCACATACCACCCTGATCACCGGCACTTTTCCTGCCAAACATGGCATTACTTATAATACCATGCCAAATGAGGAGCATAAATATGAATGGACCACTGATTCTAAAAAGATCAAAGCCGAAACACTTTGGCAGGCCGCAAGAAAAAAGGGACTGAAATCTGCATCGGTTTCCTGGCCGATATCAGTTGGTGCTGAAATAGATTATAATCTACCTGAAATCTGGTCGGAAACCAATATGGCCGACAGGAAAAGTGCTATAGCTGCACTGGCAACCCCTAAAGGTCTGCTGGAAGAAATGGAAAAATATGCCATAGGAGATGTCGATATGGAAGATTTAAATCTGAGTTCTTTGGCCATGGATGAGAATAACAGCCGTATGGCCGCTTATATCCTTCGAAAATATAAGCCGCGCCTGTTAAGCATACATATTGCGGGAGTTGATGGTGCAGAGCATAAAGAAGGTAGATCCGGCGACGGCGTAAGCAGGGCTGTCGCATCGGCAGACCATGCTGTAATGAATTTATTGGATGCCATTAAAAAAGCAGGTATGCAGGATAGTACTGCAATAATTATTACTGGTGATCACGGATTTGTAGATATAGAGAAAACACTCTCACCAAACGTTTGGCTGAGTGAACTGGGTATTGATAGTAAAGTAGGAAAAGAAGAACCGGTTGCTAAATTTCAGTCTGCCGGAGGGTCTGCTTTTTTTCATCTTCAAAATAGTAAAGATGTAGCTATGCTTAAAAAAGTACGTCAGAAACTGGCAGATCTGCCTGCCCAGTACAAACAGATGTTCAGAATAGTAGAGCGGGACGAGCTTGACAAAATCGGTGCTGATCCACACGCCAGCTTTGCATTGGCTGCTGCGAATGGTGTTTACATACAGGACAACGATACAGGACCAGTTTCTGTCCCTAAAAAAGGTGGCGCCCACGGATATTTCCCCGATAGCCCAGAAATCCGTACCGGATTCATCATTGCAGGTGCAGGAATAAAAAAAGGTATTGTTCTGGAATCCATTAACCTTGAAGATGTAGCCCCCACAGCTGCTAAAATACTCGGTATCCAGTTAACAGATGCCCAGGGCAAGGCCAGAACTGAATTCATTAAATAAATAATCCTTTTATCAGTCGAAAAAACAATCATAATTACTTGAATTATGATTGTTTTTTTTTGCAAAACCAGCATTCCACAACGGAACCCATCGAAAAATCAAGCTTGTAAAATCAGTCCAAAATAATACTGTAATTATATCTTTATGTTTGTCAGTATTTTTGGGTCAGGATGCATAATAATTTTCTGGAAACTGACTTTTAAAAAGTAGTTTCCATTACCCATATTTTTAGCGCCTGGTAGCTGATTGTCTCTCAAAAAACAAATCGGTTTAACTAAATTTTAATCTAAAAGTAAGCCATTTATTTATGGTATTTTCTTCTTTTGGCAATTTCCCTTTTGCGGATAAACGGTACAATTTCTTTTTCAGACACTATTCCTGTCTGGTCCATGTAATTTAGCTCTTTGGGTGATGGGCCAACCCAAGTGCTTTTCCGCCCATCAATATATATTTTCCCCGATGTAGGATTAATGGTTAAGGTAGTGAACAAGGCATCCTGATAGGGGCAGGTACTTGATATCCATGGATGGCTTTGGTGTACTGCTTCCGGATAACTGTTGTGTTGGTATTTACTGCCAACCCAAAAGTAAGAGGCTGAATTGATGTGAACATAAGTGATGTCTTTGATTTGTAACTGGCAATCAATATGGGTGTGACCATTAATCGCCAATAAGATTTTATCAGCTGATGAACTCAGTATTCCTTGTATTTCCTCGGCATTATCAACTGCAAGGGGACCAGCAAGTGGCTGGTGACTCACTACAATAATGGGTTTATCAATTTCTTCTAATTGTTTCCGTAACCATTGTTCTTGCTCATCGTTAATATAAGCCGGGTAGCCTCGTTTGTGTTTGACCGATCCTTTGTCGTTTCCATCCAGAACAATAAAGCAGATCCCATTTATTTCTTTGGTGTAATACCTGGCTGGCATTTTCCAGTAACTGATGCATTGTGCTTTGGTATGTCCCGAATCTGTATCGTGATTACCGATTACATGTAACCTTTCCTGGTGTGCATCATTAAACCGATCAATCAATTCCTTGTTATTATCGTTCGGGTAAGCAAAGTCGCCCAGTTGCATAATTGCATCGGGATTAATTTTTTTGCAGTGATTTAAAAAAATCTCCAAACGCTCACTCCCATTGTGGATCACATCCTGGTGGAGATCGGTAATTACGCTCACCTTAATTGGTTTGGCATTTGGAGGGAACATGGCAAGAGCAGTGTCCGGAATTTGCAAAATAACCCCTGTGGCCAGCATGCCATTGATAAATTGTCTTCTATTTAAGTTTTTCATTGTTTAAAAACCATGTTTATAAAAACTGAATCCATGCATGTTATGAAGCAGAATTTTTATTTATTATAATACCGGGTAAGAACTGGCCTTACCCGGTAAATCATTTAGTTTTATGGTGCTACAGAAATTAAAATTGTCCAGTCGCGGTCGGTGCCGTCGGCCGAATGGAGCCGATAGGTAAACTGCCCTTTCGAGAAATCGGCAATTATACCCGCAGCGGGGGCGCCATTGATAGGTTCTATGGATTTCGCAAAGTGCGAAAAACGAATGCCTATTTTGGTCAGATCTGTTCCTTTAGCAGTCACTATTCTTACTGTCGACTGGCTTTTGTCGACCACATTTGAGGGAGTGGCAATGCTAACATTCTGGTAACCGGTTACCGGCTCGTTATAACCCAGCTGATTTTTTACTTCTTCATATCTGAACAATACCACAGCGGTTATATTGGCATTATCGCCCCATTGACTGTCATCGAGTTCTACCCTAGGTTTCATACAGCCTGAAAATACAAGGAGCATCATCAGCGCTATACAGTTTAATATTTTTATGTGTCTCATTATCTTTTTGCTAATAAAGGTTAAAGAATTAGTTCCATCCCGGATTCTGGCTTAACGTTGCATTGTTTGCCTGGTAAAGTTTTATCTGCTGCAATGGTATGGCACTTAAATAATCTCTTGTTGGATTAATATACAGCCCCCTGCCCCCGGCCCTGAAATCGGCAACTTTAAACAGCGGATTGATCCTTCCGTTTGAAAAACTGGCCACATTGGTATTGGGAACCAGGTTAAATTCGTTAAGTACATAACCATCTTTTCTAATCTGGCTGTATAAACTTGGGTCAGAGCCTTTGTCTATAGCAACCTGACTGGCAGAGCGGTTAAAATAATTGAGAAATTCCTGCAACAAGGCACCTTGCGGCTGGTAGCCATTAATTACTTTTTCGTATACTGCCCATCTTTTCAGATCGTCCAGGCGGAAACCCTCCAAAGCAAATTCTACGGTGCGTTCTCTTCTTATCTCATTTACGATGGGTGTGGCAGCAAGATCAAAACCAAGATCTTCCCTATAGGTCCTGGCAGCAATTGTACCCAGGTTTAAAGGGGTCATCCCTACACGGTTTCTGATTACATTTACCGTTTTATCGATATCTGCCTGGGTAACTGTCCCTAAAATGGCCTTAGCCTCTGCCAATGCCAATAAATCTTCTTCATAGCGCATTAACACATCATCAGTTTCCCCTTTTGTTGCTTCCTGCGCTAAAACAGCCCCTTTAAAATTCCGGTAACCTGTAGAAGTAAAACCTATATCAGTATAAGGTGCCTGAGAGGCAATAACCGGATACCTGAATGGGTTTCCATCTCCACCTCGCCCTGCCAGCTGGTTAAGCGGCCCTCTGTCTGGCGTCCACACGGTTTGTCTAAACCTTGGATCGAGGTTGGTGCTTAGCTGATTAAGCGTATTGGTATACACTGCCGGATAACTTTGCGGGGTTCCGTCGTTATTCAGATAGGTATCAACCAAATGGTCGGTTATAGACGGGCCTGAATCGAGGATTTTGAAGAAAAAATTGTGGCTAAGTGCAAGTAGAGTAGCATCGTACACTTTGTAAAGAAATACCCCATCAATATTTGAAGCATTTTTTTGGGCAAATAGCTGGTTATACGCTATGGTTTTGTCTCCCGCTGCTGTAAATATTTTCGTTCCCTGCCTGCTGATCAGCTGCGATACCGTAGGTTCTACCATTTCCAGAAATTCAACACCGTTTTTTCCGGTCATTGCATAAGGACTGCCTTTTTTGCCATGGTAATATTCCCAGCTGCCTTCGTAAAGGGCAACCCTTGCTTTTAAGGTGAGGGCAGCTTCTTTATTAATTCTACCGGCAATGGCACCTTGTCCTTCACTTTTCCAGTTCAGTTTTGAAATGGCGAGGTCAAGATCTGCAATAATCTGTTTGGCCACATCGTACCTCGAAGCTCTTGGTATAAATAATTTATCCAGATCACTATCGGTTAAGGGCTGGGTAATGATCGGCACCCCGCCAAAATTCCTGAGCAGCGCAAAATAGTCCCAGGCCCTAAAGAAATAGCCTTCTCCAATATAATGGTTGGCCGCATCAGTTTTTTCGGCATTAAGACCGGCATAATAAAGAAAATAATTATCCGATCTAATATTGGTAAAACCTCCTGACCAGCTGGTATTGGTATCACCGGCAACTGAGGCCACATCCCATCTGTACAAACTACTGGTTGCTGTTGTTTGTACAATCATCATATCGGTATTGGCATCCAATGCCAAATTACTGTTACCTCCAGAGGTAGTACCTGTACCACCCTGCGTATTGTACTGGAGTGCCAAACGGCTATAAAACCCGTTAACAAATATCCGGAGATCGGATGCGGTTTTGAAAAAGTTGGCTGAATTAACGGAGTCTAACGGACTTTTATCCAAAAAATTTTTCTTGCAGGCAATAAGATTCATCGCTATAAAAAGTGCAAATATTATCCTGCCCGGTTTATGGTAAGCTTTCATATCGTTTATATATGTATAAAATGACAGACTGTTTATAAGTTTAAATTCAATCCAATAGAATAATAGCGCAATGGCGGATATCCGTTTACATTATTGCTTAATAACTCCGGATCGTACTTTATAACTGATTTTGAATAGATGAACCCTAAGTTTTCTCCACTGCAATAAATATTGGCTTTTTTAATTTTAACCTTACGCAACCAGTTTTGTGGAAGATCGTAACCAATGGTGATATTCCTTATCCTCAGGTTGGCAAGGTTTAACGAATATTTATCGGTAGCCAAACCACTACCGGTATTAAATGCAGGGAAAAAGGCATTGGTATTATCCGGGCTCCAATATCCTAAGCTTGTACTTTCTTTGTAGGCAGAGGTGTAAAAATAGGCAAGATCGCTACCCGCATGGGTACCCCACACCAAATCAGTAGTATTGTACACTTTCCATTGCATTACGCCTTCCAGTACTGCAGAAAAGCTAATATTGTTCCATGAAACGGTAGGAATGATTGAATAACTTTTACGTGGATAGTTAAACCCGTCTTTAATAAGATCTCCACGGCTGTACCAGAAACCGCCATTTCCGGAATTGATATAACCATCGCCGTTTACATCATTGTATAAAATATAACCAGGATAGTTATAGGTACCGTTTAACGTTCCTTTACGAAGGTCAGCCGTATTTTGAGCTATACCTGTAGCGCTATACACATAATTTTGACCAAATTGCTCGCCTGGTGTCCAAACACCGCTTACCACCCCTGTTTTATTTTCAGCATACTTAGTCACGTAACCAATGTAATCGCTCATATTAAACTTCAATGAATAATTTAATGACTTGTTCCTGAGCTTAAACTGGTCGTTCCAACCCACTGAAAGTTCCCATCCTCTTGTTTCAGAAACAGAATTATTCAGGTTTGGCGCTGAAGTTCCCAAAACCTGCGGAAGGGGGTTCGGTGGCCCGATCTGATCGATTACCGTGCGCTGGTACCATTCGTAGGTTACATTTAACCTTCTGTTCAAGGCAGCAACATCCAATCCAATGTTGAGCACCGTAGGTTTAGCCCAGGTAAGTGTAGAACTCACCAGGCCCGGCGCGGTTGCCACGTTTGAATATGTACCCCCTAACAAAGTGTTTTTATTCACCGAAAAACCAAGCGTTGGTAAATAGGTATAATAATTATCTACCCCTACTGAAGTAAGATCTCCTGACGATGACCATGAGGCACGTGGCTTGAATTCGGATATGAAATCTTTAAGCGGCCAGAAATTTTCTTTTGCCGCATTCCACGCACCTGATACCGACGGAAAAAAACTCCAGCGCGACTCAGGCGAGAAACGCGAACTGGCATCTCTTCTACCTGCAAACTTGATCATGTATTTTTCCATGTAATCGTAGGTAATTACGCCGTAAAAACCTAGCGTACTCCATTCGTACATACTATCGTTGGCCTGCTGATTGTTTGCAGCCCCATTTAAAGCCTCAATTACATCAGGAGCAAACAGATCCGTGCGACTACCTGTTAAAGATTTATAAGCGTTATCTTCAGACTGGACCCCGAACTGGGCGAATAAATTATGTTTTCCACCAAATGAGCGGTTATACTGTGCGCTGATTTTTGCCACTTCAAATTCCTGCGTACCATTTGTTTTTGAAATGCTGCTTACATTGGCCGAACGGTTATTCTGTATTTTTGTACCGTCAGGTAGTTCTGTATAGGCAATTTTGGTAACGGTGGTATTATCGGTATAACTTTGCCTTCTGGAGTAATCGGCATTGATTTCAAAGTATTTAAAAGGCCTTAAAGTTGCGCCACCACTCAATACAATTTCATTCCTGTTATTGGCAATCAATCCACCTTCACCTAAAATACCTGCGGCACCCAATATCCACGAATAAGCATTACCCGATGGAACCCTTAACGGTGTAGCAAAATATTGCATCATATTGGTAAAGATGTTGGTATAATTGGCTGCTGTACCACCAGCACCCGAGAAATTAGGTCCCTGGTTTCCAAACCGCACATAGTTTACATCCGTCCTGAGGTCTAACCAATCGGTTGCTTTATAATTTAATTTGGTCTGAAAATTATAACGCTTGTTATAGTTTAAATCTCCTTTTAACAACCCTTTGGTATTGTTATAACCAAAACTTGAAAAATAGCGTACCTTATCGGTACCACCGCTAAAATTGAGGTTGTGCTGCTGGCTGATGTCATTTTTATTGAAGTATGCATCGTAGAGTTTGGTTGTGGCAAAAGACTGCTCGCGGGTCCAGCCTTTATAGGCCGCATTGCCACTTGGAAACTGCCCGTTTTCGATATACGCCTGCGCTTTATCACCAAACTGGGTCCTCAACGCATCAAACGAAGGATCGTTCCAGTCTTTTCTTAACCAGGCCTCCATTCTGGCAATGGTCACTGCATCAACACCATCAGTTCCTGTTCCGTTAGGTTGCCCGTTTTTTTGGGCGATGTTGATATAACGCGCCCATTCTGGCGAGTTTGGCTGGGTTGGCGCCAGTACCATTTCGCCTATTTTGGTATTCATCGAATAGGTTACCGATGTTTTTCCTTCTTTTCCACTTTTGGTGGTAATCAGCAATACCCCATAAGGTGCCCTCGAACCATAGATCGCAGTTGCCGCACCATCTTTTAGCAGCGAAATACTTTCTACATCGTTGGGGTTAACATCCTGAAGTGGCCGCTCTATACCATCTATCAGAATTAATGGTGCAGCACTTGAATTGATGGAAGTAAAACCACGGATGTTGATGGAAGGATTGGCCTCAGGTGCACCGCTGCTCATCCTGATGTTTAAACCCGGCGCAAGTCCGACCAATCCATCGGCTACATTCCTGATTGGCCGGTTGGCCAGTTTTTCCCCGTTAATGGTTTCAACCGCATCGGTAAGGCTACTCTTTTTCACTTTACCATAAGCAGTAACCACTACATCGTTCAGGTTTTCCTGAGAAACTGCCAGTATAATGGCGCCATTTTTAACATCCTTTGCCGGGGTTTCTTTGGTTTGGAAACCAATAAAAGAGATTACCAGAATAGCGGTATTGTCTTTTACATTAATGGTAAATTCCCCGTTACCATTGGTTTGGATCACATTAGCCGTCCCTTTTTCGGTTATGCTCGCCCCTGGAATGGGCTGTCCCTTATCGTCCACGACTTTGCCTGTTATTTTTTCGGCCGTTAACTGAAAGGGATTAAAAAAATTAAATTTAATTTCTTTTCCTTTAATCATGACGGTTTTATCCGTAATCTGATATTCCAGTGCCTGATCTTTAAAACAAACTTTCAAAACTTCCTCAAGTGATGCATCCTTTACGTTAATGGTAACCGGTTTGGCCAGCTTTAATGCTTTTTTGTTGTAAAAAAAATCGTAATTGCTTTGTTCGCGGATTTCGTTAATGATTAACGATAAAGGCGTATTTACTTTATTGAGGGTTATTTTCTGTGCGAACGAAGCCGCACTTACCTGCATTATGGCCACTATCAGAAAAAATGTAGTAATTTTCATCACCAGCAGAATTTTGTAAAAGGCATGGCAGTTAGCTCCATACCGATTATGTAAGTTTAAATTCATAAATTTGAATGTTGGGTTTCGGTTTAATTCTTCGTTAGATTTTTATTCCGATTTTCGGAATGGGTAAACTCAATATCCGGTCAGAGGTGCGCTAACACCTTTGGCCATTTTTTTGGTTTACCCTGCTCGTTATGGTTATCTGGTCACGATTACCCTCCTTCCTTCAATTTTAAAGTGAACATCGCCATCAAATTCTATGATTTTCAATAAGGAAGATATATTTTTAGCACGCGATACTTTTCCCGCGTAAACAATGTTTGGATCTGGTTTAAACTGGTAAACTACTTCTATATCGTACCACCTGGCAACTTTTGCCATGATGGCTTCAAGGTTCTCATCAAATTTAAAATAACCGTTCTTCCAGGCCACGGCATCTTCCATATCCACATCATTGGTTACTGTAATTTTTCCTGAGCCCACCCGGGCCTGCTCGCCCGGAATTAATAACCTGGTATTGTTTCCTTCCGAAACTTTTACCGAACCCTCAATAAGTGTGGTTTTAATAAGTTTCTGATCTGCATAGCCCATAATATTAAAATGTGTTCCCAATACTTCTACTATTTGTTTGCCACATTTTACCTTAAATGGCATTTGGGCATTGTGTGCTACTTCAAAATAAGCTTCACCTCTTATATCTACATTTCTTTCCTTGCCTGTAAAATGTATGGGATAGGTGATACGCGATTGCGCATTTAACCATACTTTGGAATGATCGGGCAGCACCACCTGCCACTGTCCGCCAATTGGGACTTCGATGGTGTTAAATTCAGGTTTGTCCCCAGTAATTCCACCATCTGCAGTGGCTTCATAAATCAACTGGCCATTGGCTGTTTTGGAAATTTTTATGCCATCCTGATTGGCAATTTCACCGTTATTTAAACCTGCTAAACTAATTTTCTTTCCATTGGCCAGTATCAAAATTGCCTTATCGCTTCCGGGGCTAATATCTTTAAGTTTAACCTGTTCAGTTTTGTATATTTCTGGCTGATATAAACTAAAATAAAGGGTAGTGCCAAGGGCCAGTAATATTACCGCGGCAAAAACATAAGTTTTTATTTTTTTAAAGGGGTGAAGCCTGGTTACGGGAGTATCTGCCTGTTGTATGCTGTGGTTAATCCGTAACAACATCTTATGCCTGGTTTCCAAACGTTCATCTTCAAACAGGTTATCCGTATAGCCAGCATTCGAAGCCTGATCTTCATACCATAGTTCAATTTCCCTGATCTCGGCCGGTGTGGCCTGACCTTTATTAAACCGGGTCATCATTTCAAGCAGGCGCTTATCGAACGCATTTTCATTCTTGCTCATACAGGGTATTCGAAGCAAAAGCAAAAAAGTTCTACGCTAAATTGAAATAAATTCAGAAAAAAATATAACAAACTGAATAACAGCAATATAATTTTAATTAGAAAGCTATTTGGATAAGAGAAGCAAACAAGAGATCGTCAGAAAAGTTTTGCTTCCTTTAAATTCTTCTTTTAGGAAAAGCATGGCTTTGTGGAGGTGTTTTTTTACAGTACTTACCGAAATTGCTGCACGTACGGCAATTTCCTGGTGCGATAATTCTTCGAAGCGGAACATGATGAATACTTCACGGCATTTTTCGGGCAATTTTTTACAGGCTGAAAGAATATTCCGTTTGAATTCTTTAATTTCCAATTGATCCTGGGGGGTAATTGACGATAGTTTTGTTTCCGCAACCAGCTTATCGATATGTTTATAATGCAATTGTTGCAAACGGTAAGCGTCAATTACTTTAAATTTAAGTGCTGTTTTAAGATAAGCCTCAAGGGTAGATTTAGGTTCAATTTCGGCACGGCGAAAATACAGGTTTACAAATACTTCCTGCACAACTTCCTCAGCATCTTCTCTCGAACGCAAACGTTGATACGCAGCATTTAACAGGATTTCCCAATACCGGTTATAAATTTCAGCAAATGCATCTTTACTGCCCAGCCTAAGTTGGATAATCACTTCGTGATCAGAAAGTTTATCGTGATTTTTCATTAGGGACTGAAATATACCGACCAAAGCTGGTGTAATATAATGATTTGATTTTGTTTAGCAAAACTAAACTATGTTTATTAAAAACAAAACAATTTTATGTTAAATTTGAAACATTGCGCTTCCCTGCAAACGACTGAATCATAGTGATCACCGCATTTAACCACAAGCTGGCAAAAAGAACTGGATGTCATCTGAATCGAACTACAGAAGAAAAGTTAGAAGGCTTTGCAATGACCTGGGCGTTGCCTTTCCTGGCATTACCAATAACATCAAATTCCATTGACCCTTTAAATTTATCTACTGTATAGAGTCTACCCAACCAGCTTTTTACAGATGTTTACTTAGTCTTGATTTGATATTTATTTTGTGCAGATTCCGGCTACTTTCGTATCTTTATCGTAAAGAATTTGCATTAAAAAAATAGAGGTGAGCATTAGGTGCCTTAAAGCAAGGAATACATCATAAAACACTTATTTACAGATATTTAAACCAATAGATTCGACTACCTTCGGTTCCATCGAAAAAAGGGTTACTAGAATATATAACCAGTAGCCAGGTTTGGTGTTATTGACATCACTGATTAAGCCTACTTTTAATTTAATTATAAAATTTCTATCTTTACGTACTAGCATTTGCAGTTAAGAAAGTACAGGTGAGTGATTCGGTGAGTCAGTTATCAGAAGTGTCTTTTAAACCATATTAGAGCGGTATTTTAAGCTGGGGTTCAGTTCCCCACTCTCCGCCGAGGTATCAAAACCTAGATCAAGCCTGAAATCGAAAGATTTCAGGCTTTTCAGTTATTTATACACGCTGTTTAACGGAGTTGTTAGTGAAAGAAAGCATACTGCGAAATAGGCTGTTTGGTAAATGAAGCGGCAGACCATTCTAAATTAACATTTCCCTTCTCTTGCTTAAATCTTTGATAATAAAGTTTAATGGGATGCAGACCTGCTTTTAACTTGATTGTACTCTGCTTCCTGCTATTTGGGGTATATCCAAAATCGGCATCAATCAGTACGGCCTCATGGATCCTCAGAAATGACTTACCTCCTGCGCTTAGGTAAAACGTGTAATTTCCATCAACAGGAACTTTGATAAAGCCCTCAAGTGCAACCATATTTCCGGCACCTGTAACAGGATTTAAGCCCGCGCTTTTACCACTTGAAATTACCCTTAACTCCTGTGGATTAGGTATCCATTCGGTAGCAGACTGGTAGCTTTTCCATAACAATCCCTTGCTTACAGTGGTATTCAGTATGGCAGGCACCGCTACAGTATCATAAGGTCTTTTAGCCTCTACGTCTACCCGGCGCACCTGTAATACCATATCTTTCATTTTACGCTGAAGTGAATCCATATTTTGAGTTTCGGCCAGATTAAACTGCTGATGAGGATCTTTTAATACATCAAAAAACTGGAAATTATCGTTCTGTGATTTTATATCATACCTCAAGCCAACAATGTTTCCCAACCTGATCATCTGCATCTGGTTCCTGATCCTGCCACGGTTTACACTTGCATATTCCGGGTAAGAAGGCGTTTTGCCACCTTCAAAATATTCCGAATAGATCAGACTCTCCTTTTGTTTACCTTTTCCGGTCAAGGATGGCAACAAAGAAACACCATCCGATACTGCCGGTGCAGGTAAGTTGGCCGCATCTAAAAAAGTTGGCATCCAATCATAAGATATACTAGGAGAATTTACAACGGTATGTGCAGGGATATGTCCTGTCCATTTGGCAATAACCGGCATGCGCATACCGCCTTCCAATACATCTCTTTTTATACCGTCAAACGGACCAAAACTGCTGAAAAAGTTAGCATCATAACGCACATAAGGTTTCGGAAGATAAGACTCTATAGATGGCCCGTTATCAGAACTAAAAACCACTAAGGTATTCGAATCGATCTTCAGGTCTTTAAGTAATTGCAAAAGATCTCCAACCTCATCATCAATCCTCCTTGTTGAAGTGGCAAATCTTTTATAGGTATCGGGCCATGGTTTCTCAGGGGTTGTGGCGTTATGGTCATCATCATAAGTGGCATTAATATAATCCGGATGTGTCCAGCTATCAGGTGTGCCTGTTGCTGTATTGATCATTTTTCCGGCTGTTCCGAGCCATTGTAAACCACCGTTAAGCCCTCCACCAGCAGGATAGGCAGACGTAGGAAGTTCTAAAACAGCATGCGGTGTATCGTAAGCCAAAAACATAAAAAATGGCTGGTCCGGTTGTTGACCTTTGCTATGGTCGATAATCCATTTTTTCGCGCTTGCTGTCCACAAATCACCTGTATAACATTTATCTAAACCTTCACTTACCTCTGTTTTATTTTCCCAGACCTCTTTCTTACCCCTGTACAGCCCCTCTTTTGGATAGTGTTCATGTCCATCGGAGTGGCGCATGTAGCCATAATAGTAATCGAAACCCCTGTTTAACGGATGAGCAGACCATTCTTTAGTACCCTGAAGTCCCCATTTGCCAATGGCTACTGTAGTATAACCCGCTTTTTGCATTACATTGCCTAAAGTATAATTATCGGCCAGTGCCTTATCAAATTGATTATCCCTTACATTGGCATGACCCTGGCTCTGTCCAAGTAGAATTGATGCCCTGGATGGTGCACATACCGGAGCTGAACAATAATGCTGGGGAAGCGTAGCTCCTGAACCGGCCATTTCATCCAGGTGTGGCGTAAGGGTAAATGGCTTGGTCCTATCGGGATTGGCAGCCCTCTTATTCTGAAAAAACACGCCAACATCACCATAGCCAAGATCATCAGTGAGGATAAAGATAATATTAGGTTTCTTTTGTTCCTGTGCATAACTGCTGCCGGCCAGGAATATATTGGTTAAAATCAGAAGGTAAAAAACAGGTTTCATCTCGTAAATGTGGTAAATCTTTCGCTATATTTAATACTTAATTTTCGCCACCCACGGTACCTTGAACAGGTTTGTTGGTTGCCGTGATTTTAGTGGGAAGTGGGGCTTTGTTTTTTTCCATCCAGCTTACAAGATCAGCTAAAAGCTCATCTCTTTTGGCTTCGTTAGTATTGGCCAGGTTAAGGTGCTCCCCTTCGTCGGTTTTGATATTGTATAGTTCTACAGCATTATTTTCTTTGATTCTGGCTTTCCCTCCATCTAACATCCATTCTTCAAGATAAAGATGGAGTTTAAAATCTCCTTTTCTAATCACAGCGACCGGCCTGGTGCGGAACACCTTATCGCGTCCCCTGATCACAGGGTTATCCAGGTAGCCAGGGAAATACCAGTATATCGATTTCCTGATGGTTTCAGTTTTTTGTCCCAGTAAAAGCGGCATCAGGTCTTCGCCATCGCTTTTGAATTTTTTATCGCCTGCCAGCGACATAAAGGTTGGGTAAAAATCGAGGTTAATGATTGGTGTAGCATTTATGGTACCTGGTTTAATGTGATCAGGCCAGCAGGCAATAAACGGCTCTCTGATCCCGCCTTCATAATAGGAGCCTTTATTTCCCCGGAGTGGTTCTTGCGAGGATTGTTGTGTGGCGCCGTTATCGCTGGTAAAAACAACCAGGGTATTCTTTTCCAGCCCCGATTTTTTCAAGAAATCCATTATCACACCTACGCTCGCGTCAAAATCATAAGTGCAGGCCGCATAAACCGCCATTTTATCACTCAATCCCTTTTTCTTGAATTTTGCTATCGTTTCTGCTTTTGCTTCCAGTTTTGAATGGATTGCATTGTGGGCCAGATAAGCAAAAAAAGGTTTGTCTTTTGTATTTTGCATAAATTTAATGGCCGCATCGGTTAAGTAGGCTACTCCTTTCGGATCAGCAGCTTCATTGCTCCCTTTAACCGATTGTTCTTTTGGGCCTACTGTATACTGATCGAAACCCTGTGCCTGTGGCTGGGTTGCCTTAGAATCAGCCAGATGCCATTTACCAAAAATAGCGGTAGCATATCCCTGATCTTTTAAGCCCTCGGCAATGGTTTTGAAGGATGGGTTTAGCGCAACATTGTTTCGAACAGGAACAAGCTTCATGAGTTCAACAGGTCCACGTGTAGTGCTCCCCACTGCGTAAACGCCCGTTCTTGGCGAATACTGTCCGCTAATTAAAGCTGCTCTGCTGGGTGCACAATTGCCTGCGCCTGCATAAGCATTGTTAAATACCATTCCCTTTTTCGATAGGGCATCAATATTCGGGGTTTCCATAATCTTGCTCCCGGTAAAACCACAATCCATATAACCAAGATCATCTGTAAAAATCAGCAGGATATTGGGTTTGGCAACAGGCTGTTTGTTTTGGGAGTAAGCATTAAAGCATAATGTAAATACAAGAACAAATGTTAAAACAGGTTTAAAGGAATGGCTCATAAAATGATAACTAATGGGTAAAGGTGATGTGCCACAAACGAGAATAATCGATCAGGACAATGCATAAAATTACCAAACAAACTTAATAAATACTAAACAAAATAACCCCCGGCAATTAACGGATTAGCACCAGATATTAACCTGCTATATAACCCTAAACCTAAGGCAATAGCAATAACTTACCCGTTCATGAAAAACTAAATTTTTCAACCATTTTTATAAAGGATGATACGACGTTGTAAACATGCTTTTAAATCACCTATTAAGTTAACACGTAAAAATACGGGGGAGGAGAAATCTACGTATCACACACCTGCTGGCCAATTTTGGCACATCCTGATGGTATGGGTTTTGTTTTGATTGGTTACACGCTAAAACAAAAAGTTATGACACAAAAAGAATTCAGTGAGACCATCAGTTTTCACGCGTCGTCACTTAGATCGCACGCGCTAAATTTTACCAGAGATCAGGAAGATGCCAACGACCTGCTGCAGGAAACCCTACTCAAGGCAACGCGTTTTGTATCCAAGTTTGAGGATGGTACCAACATCAAGGGATGGCTGTTTGTGATCATGAAAAACACTTTTATCAACAATTACAAAAAAGGCATCAAAAACCGTGACCGTACGGTTCAGGAGGATGAGATTACTTCTGCCAATCTTTATTATAGTGCCACCACTAATGGTTCAGTAGGCAGTTTTGCCATGCAGGATATTAATCTGGCACTATCGATGCTGCCTGAAAAATATTCGGTTCCTTTTATCCGCTATTTTGAAGGCTATAAATACCATGAGATTGCCGACGAGATGCAACTGCCATTGGGTACCGTTAAAACATACATCCATGAGGCCAGGATCCAACTGAAAAAATACCTTAAACAATACCGCTAAAAATCCAAAAGAGGAAAGCAATGTTCAAATTACTTTCCTCTTTTTTGTACACCCACCTTGTAAAATTTTAAAAATCCTCAAGGCTAAACCCTGTAAAAACTACGCTTTCCCTTGCGTTAATTACCTGAAATATTTTTTTTTATTTTTGATTAAAGCAATAATTTTATCAGTTAAGAATTCCTTTGGTGTAGGCAAAACGCATCAGTGCCGCGGTATTTTTAGCACCTGTTTTATCGATCAGGTTTTGGCGGTGCCCTTCAACTGTACGACGGGAAATAAATAACCTGTCGGCCATTTCGATATTGGTAAGCCCCTGGCCGATGAGCTGTAGGATCTCGATCTCTCTTGAAGAAAATTCTGCTCCTTCAATGATGCTGCCGGGCAAAACTGTCGACTCAATCACCTGGTCTACAATTTTTACAGAAAGTCCTGAACAGATATAACGCTCTCCTCCAACAATTCGGGATATGGCGAAGAACAATTCATCAGAATCGACTGATTTGGTCAGAAAACCCCTTGCTCCTGCCTTAACCGCCTGATAAAGATGGGAATTGTCTTCAAGCATTGAAATGACCAATACCGGAACCTGAAAATTTTTCTCTTTGAGCACGCTAATCATGGTAATGCCGTCCATAAGGGGCATACCAATGTCCGACACAATAAGATCAGCCTGTAATCCTTCACTTATTGCATCAATCACTTCCTGACCATTATTGGCTTCAAAAACAATCTTATATTGGTTTGTGGATTCGAGGAGCATTTTAAGTCCGTTTCGGATGACTTTATGATCCTCTGCTAAAATGATATTTTTCATTGGGATTAGGCGTGATCAGGACAAGGCTTTTTTGGATTGTCGAAATATTCAGGCACTGAAATAACACACCATACTCCATAAAGTTTTAAATAACGCTGTTCATTTTCTTCAAACAAATTAGCCTCAATTTAAATGAACTAACCGTTGGGATATTGAATACGGCTCCATTATTCTGTGCCGGAAATAAAATTTCTTCATCCGGAACTGAAGAAAATACCATCTCTTCCCTGACATTAGTCTAACAACCGATCTGCTGTGTGGGTATCAGTTCCGCTATTCCAACACAGTGTTTTAGTCAGAATCGACCTACTCAATAAATTGTTTTGTCTTTCCCTTTAAAGGATAAAACACGTAGCTGACCACAGCAGCCATAAATACGTATAAACTCCCGTGAAATTACCTGTTTTGTTTATTCACTAAACCATATCGGGATGCGAACGGTTCTTAAATCAAACGAAAATCAATAATTAAGTATATGGCGACTACAACAAAAAAAGCTCCAGCTAAGGCTGCAAGCAAAACAACAACAAAAAAAGCTAGTGGCAATACCGCAGGCAAAATAGAACCTTCTGAATTTCACGAGTTTTTTGTGGATGAATTAAAAGATATTTATTGGGCAGAAAAACACCTGGTAAAGGCACTTCCTAAAATGAAAAAAGCTGCAACCAGTACCGAACTTGCCGCTGCATTTGAAAGACATACGCAGGAAACCCAAACCCACATTGATACGTTGGAGCAGGTATTTGGTTTGCTTGACGAGAAGCCGGCAGCAAAAAAATGCGATGCCATGGCAGGATTACTTGAAGAAGCGAATAGTATTATAGAAGATACCGATGCTGGCACCATGATCCGCGATGCGGGATTAATTTTAGCGGCACAAAAAGTAGAACATTACGAAATTGCTACTTACGGTACATTAAAGGTTTTTGCAGAAAACCTGGACCGTTCTGATGTAGCCGAGCTTTTGGGTCAAACCCTGGAGAACGAAAAGGCGACAGATGTTGCACTTACAGAAATTGCAGTAAGCGCAATTAATGCTGAAGCTGCAGCGGAATAAGAGGCAGAATAAGATGTTATAGACAGCTATAATATTTTTCACTACACTAAAAAATAAAGCCCGGGATCTTATAATCGCGGGCTTTGTTTTTTCTGCAACTTTTTTAAGTTACTGAGCTTATATCACTACGTTTTACCAATCATTTATTCTTTTTATGGAGTCTGCATGTCTATTCGTAGAGTTTAGATGCGCATTCACCTATTGTAGATTTTTATAACCTAATTATTTCTACAGCTTTGCCAAAATTTTTTAATGATCAATATGTATGTTCATGGCTAAGAATAAAAAAAGAATTTATCAGGCGTCTTCATCAATCTTTACCATAAACCAAAACTCCAGCTGGCAAACAGCAAAACCGTAGTATAGAATTCACTTAACATTAACATAAATACATTTACAATGAAAAAACTTTTAACTATTATTATTTTATCAACAACCACAATTTTTGCAGCTCAGGCACAGATTCAAAAAGGCAATGTAATGATTGGTGGAAATCTTGCCAATATCAATCTTGGACTTGACGCGCCAAATGTTCTTAGCTTCGACATTACCCCAAAAGCGGCATGGTTTATCGAGGATAATATTGCCTTGGGTGGCTATGTTAACTTTGGTCTTGAAACAGCGAAAAATTCGGGTACTATAACAAATTATGGTGTTGGTGCTTTAGGCCGCTATTATTCAGGTAAAAGTGTAGAAGTGCTTAAGCATGGCCGCTTTTTTACTGAAGCAACAGCAGGCATTGGTGGTGTAAACGTTAGTAAAGGTGGTGGCAATACCAACGGCTTAAACTTAAGTGTTGGTCCGGGTTTTGCTTATTTTGTTACGCCTAATATCGGCCTTGAAACCTTATTTAAATATAATGGTTTAGTAGGTTTTGGCAGCGCTACCACCCAGAACAACCTGAATCTTTCATTTGGTTTACAGATTTATCTACCAGGAAAGAAAACAGCAAACAAGATTAAAAGCGATATTAAATAATTGGCTTATCCAACAAAATCAAAAAGCTGTTACCCTTACCGGATAAGAGCTTTTTTTATAAGCTCGGATTCCTATCCATTGTAGGCCTTTTGTAAAGCGGAAACATCAACTTTTTTCATTGTCATAAAAGTTTGTGTAACCCGGGCAACCTGCTCAGGACTACCCTTCTTCAAAGCTTCGAACATAACAGACGAAGCCACCTGCCAGGATACACCGTATTTATCCTTCAACCAGCCACATTGCCCGGCTTCGCCTCCGGCTGTTAGGGCCTGCCAGTAATAATCAACCTCTTCCTGTGTTTCACAAACAATTAGTAAGGACACTGCATCATTAAAACCGAAACCATGCGGGTGCGCACTATCCATAGCGGCCAGCCAGCTTTGGTTGATGTAAAAATCAGCAAACATTAATGTACCAGCCTTGTCGGGTCCCACATCTTCAGTGCGGGGAGCCGTGATACCTCTTTTACCATCTTTAAATACCGAACAGTAAAAATCAATGGCTTCACTGGCTTTACCAGCTACATCGCCCGTATACATCAACGATGGTACAATTACAGGCCTTTCTTCTCCAGCCGGATTGGTAAGGATCAGCTGCCATGAAATGCCATATTTATCGCTTAGCCAACCGTAGCGTTCGCTAAAAGGATAGCGGTCTAAAGGCATCATCACCGTTCCTTCAGGTAACAACTTGTTCCAAACTTCATCTATATTTTTGGCGGCATCAGCATCGCGGGAGGGATCAAAATTGATCATAAAAGATATTGCAGGACTAATAGTTAATCCCGGCCCCGAACTGATGCCCAGGAATGGTTGCCCGGCCACCGTAAATTCAACGGTTTCGCACTGGCCACCACCAGGCATATCGAAATGATTTGCATAGGTCAGGCCCGAATCAGGCAGTAATGATGCATAGAATTCGGCTGCCTCTTTGGCTTTATCCTGGGCGAACCAGATGTGAGGTTTGATGGGGAACATAAGTAAAAGGATTTTAGGTAAACATTAATCAAAAGTAACACTTAAACGCAGCGATTAGTCGGGCACATTCCAGACATCTTAAGGGGGGAATCGCGACAAAGTTTATCCTCCAATTTCATAAATCAAATATGACTAATCCAGGTGTATCTTTATGGGGATGCGCGTCCCTATAAAGATTTCTAAAACCGAGTTATTTTAGATCATTGAATACATCTGTCGCTCATTTTTTCCATTCTAACCAAACCAGTTGATTTTGGTTTAGGCGAAGGAATATCGTCGGGTTTATAATAATTGTCTAATCTTACCGGGAAATCTTTAGCAGCATTCATTTCATTCTGTCTGGCCATAAATACGGGCACATTTCCCCTGTCGTTTTGTGGATAGGTCATTGATGAGCTGTGGTTATAACCCAATACATGGCCCATTTCGTGAAAAGGCGTGGTATAGCTCTCGGTCATAAAATTTAAAGCAACCCAATCTGCAATACCAAAAGTACTTCCTCCACCCAATCCCGTAACTTTACGCGTATCGGTTAAACCGCAGTTGATTTGGGTACGGGTTTGTGCCTTGATCCAGTCGGCTTCCTTTTCGGCAGTAGTTAATGGGGTTACACCATCATTCCCGATAACATATTCATTAACGATACGGCTTTTCATGGTGGCATCGGTGTACATGTAGGCGAAATTGATCATGAAACCGGTAAACATCCTGAACTGTTTTGCTGTCGGTTCGTCGAGCCAGTTATTATCTAAATTATCCGGATCAAAATCGTGCATTTTAGGCTGCCACTTGATGATGCTCAACTTTTTAAGCTTCTCAATTAATGGCGTAGTGCCCGTAAATTCAAAACTGATATCAGCAGGAACAATACCATTGGTTTTATAAGCAGACAGATCTACAGTTTTACCATTAACATCCAGGTATCCGGTCTGCCCGCCGATAAAGGGATAGGGTATCTGCTTGATCCGATGCCCTTTAATGGCTCCAATATGTAAGAGCTGGATTTTTTGGGGCTGACCTTTAATAGTGGCCAGAATGGTGGCATCGGTAATATCAACAGGAGCAAAATTCGCCACTTCAATGGTGGTATTGTTTACGGCCGTTACCCGCAATACATTGTTAACATTGAATCGTCTGCTTTCGTTGGTCATAACAGACATGGCCTCGCCGTCTTCAAACATGAGTTCGTCGGCAGTAGTACCGGTAAAAGAATAAGCAGGTGTAGTTGGCCCGGTTTCTACAGGCTCCATCTCCTTTTTTTTACATCCGATGGTTAATAATAACAAACTAAGCACAGTAAGGCGCTTTAAAAGGGTACTTTTTGTCTTCATAAAGGTTTTTATAGGTAAATAATAGTAGGTTGATTACTTTTTGGTAAGTTGAGTTTTAACTACTCTTGAGGCATCCCTGAGAAGCATTTGCTTTAAATAGTGGATTAAAAGTTTGATTTAGCGTTTGGTTAGCGGTCATTTTTAAATGTAGAAATACTTCAAACGACGAGAAGGTAAAGTTTAGTATATCTGCACAAAAGTTTATAAAAATACTTTCAGTAACATAAGGTCACCTGAAAAAAGCAGGTATAAAAAAATGGATCTTCTTTTTAAAAAGATCCATTTTCAGTAATCGTACAAAGAAATTTAAAATAAATTATTGAAGCGAACCCGAGAAAGTAAAAGTAGGGTTCTGAACACTTTTAAATTGTCCCAAAACTTCGCCTGTTGTTGGATTTACAAAATAATCTATTGTAAAATTGTCAACATTTAAGCGTTGCGCAAGCAATGCTGCCAGGTTCGGATAAATATCAGCACCATTGGTATCAGCCGTTTGATAGGTAAATTTAAATACCCCTGCATCACTTTTTGTAAAACCATAGGTAATATTGGCTACGTAAAGTGTACCATTTTGAGGTTGATTTACCTTTAATACCATCGTTTTAGTCACAAAATTAAAAGTGTAATACATCTCAGCCAGGGTAAGTCCAAACTTATTGGTTACCAGCATTTCTCTGGCTGCTGTGGCCCTTCTTGTTACATAATCGGCACCCCAACCCGGATAGGTTGTGGCATTTACCAATGAGAGACTGGTATAAACCTTGCCAAATAGTTGAGACAATGGGAAGATGGGTATTGTACTATATTTAATGGCGTACTCCTTTCCTGTATTATCATAAAGGACAATGGTTGTGGCGTCTTTTAAAGCAAACTTAACAAATCTTATCCCCTGATAAACCAAACCATCATTTAAAATATTAATTCCATCAAGGGTTGTAGAATATTTTCCGATAACAGATGTGGAAACACCATCGTCGCCCACATTTAAAAAGGTAACTCTTTTACCAGACAATACCGTGTTTGAAGTATTTAATGATATTGCGACCTTAATATTTTTACCTCCTGTGGAAATTTCTATGTATGGATTTTTGGCTACAAAAAAACTCTTAAAGTTATCTATAACCGCCTTATAACCGCCAGCTTCATAAATTGCCTTTTGTGCAGCTGTCGCCTTTACCATAGATAGTTTTTGTTTATATTTCTTTCCGATCATAACCAAACTATCAGCCGTGCTATGATCAAAAGTAAATTCTACATCACTTTTAAAGCCGGTAGCCCTATCGCCGCCAAATGCAGCAGGATTAGGATCCTGAAGCCAGTTAATATAATTGTAGGTATCAAAAATCAATGTTGCACCCACATCGGCCTTTACCCTGTAGGTTGAGGTACCGATCCTTGTAGCGGTATTATCATTCAAATCGCCGTACATTTTAACTTCCTGCTTCGCGCCGTCAAAAGTCATGTAAAACGCATAACCGCCGCCAGCCTGGGTAGCTAAATTAACCACCCAGCCATTGCCAGCCCCGGTTAAAGCCGTATTCACTTTTATAAGCTCTTCCTGATACCTTGCTTCGGGCGATTGCTCGAAGTTAGATTCAAAATCTGATTTTTTACAGCCTGCTAAACTCAACAGGCATATATATAGAAATAATAGTTTTTTCATTTATTTAATTTTTTATCGGTGTTGATAAAATGCTGAATGACTTTCTTTATGTTAATAAGCAAATTGGCCGTAAAAATAATTTGCAGGGCTTCCCTTTACATAAAAACCGCCGAAAGTATTAAAATCGGTAACTGATACATTTTTAGGGATCCAATCTGCAATAAAGGTTTTACCCGTTAGGTAAGGCTGCAAGGTGTTGGTAAATGCGGTAAGAAACTGGGTGGCATTACCAAAGGTTGTACCTGTACCCTGTGCAATTTTAGTAAACACCAGCTCTCCGGTATTTGAGTTGGAAGTAAACGAGAAAGAAAAATCAGCCATATATTGTGTAGGCCCTATATTTTGGGTTCCTGTAAAGGCCAGTCTCACCACCATTGAGGTCGCGCTTTCGAACCGCAATTGTATGTTATCTACATGATAAGCATAAAATGCAGGACTAGCGGCCACCTGTGTTTTAAAATTGTTGTAGGCAGTAGCAAATTCAGTAGAAATACCATACTTAACATACAATGCATCTTCGAGGTTGATGGTGAGGGTTCTCAATATCGCCTTATCTGCTGTAGCACCTAAATCCTGCCCAACAAAGTAGCCAAAACTGGTGGGGATATATTTGTACCCGTCCCTAACAATACCTTGAATTTCGCGTTGTAAAGCACGGAAATCGACACCTAAATTAACCGTAAAATATTGCACCACACTTGCTTCTTTTGCCTTTAAGGCAGCCTTACCAGCTGCGCCTGCTCCTGCAGCCCTTAAATCGAACCAGGCCTGACCATTTACGAGTAAATATGCGGTTGTTTCTGCAAAATCTTCGAAAGGTGATGATGATGCATAGCTGGTTACATAACCATTAGCCCTTGCGGTTGCATCAGGTGTGGTTGTCCAGGTAGCCAGATAAGTAGACTTTGTAATGGTCTGAAAATCTGCCGGCATAGGCACAATCTGGTTTAAAGTATGTGTAAATTCGTGATGAATGGTCCTCAGTTTATCGAAATTTGCGGCAGCACTGTTTACATCAAAATTGTTCACATTATACATGGTAATGTTGCGGCCTGCAGATGCAGTAGCTGCAATTGCTGATCCATCAGTATTATACGATGGCGATCCGTAAAGCACAAATTGTTTGGGCACCAGCCTCTTAATAAAGGTTGCCCCTGCAATTTTACGGTAAGGTAAAATAAAGCCCTGTAAAATGTTTTCCATTTGTGGTCTTACCTTATCTACGTTTACCGCAGCAATATCTTTATCGTTACCGTGCAAAAACCTGTTGTAACGGTAAACCACATCAATATTGTACTCATCTAAAAAGGTGGTTCTCAACCATTGGTCCAACTCGGTATTGGCAACTGGATTATCCAGGTTTATAGTGCTGTTTTCAGCATTTAAAGGCGCTTCCTTTTTACATGAGAACATCATGATGACAAGGAACAGTGCTAAGAAAGTTTTGATTAAATTATTTTTCATGACTTTATTTAATTTAATTATCTTGGATTTAATGGCACGCCCGAAAGCTTAGCCTCTTCTGGAATCTGGAAAACCCTGCGGTTATCGCCGGCTTTTAACTCTAGAAATGTTTGATCGTTATTGCTATCGTACTTGTTGTGCACTACAGTCAAACCCCTTCTGATAATATCCAGCCACCTGATTCCTTCCTGTAAAAACTCGAATTTCTTGGTTTCTAAAATGGTCTTGATCACGGCCTGTTTTTGATCAGGAAGATTATAAAAAGTAGATAGCCTTGCCGCTGTGGCCGCATCAGTTGCTGGGCTGTAAGATAAAATTCTGGTGCTGTAAAAAGTATTGATATCCTTTACCGCATTATCCAATTGTCCTAATTCTGCATAAGCTTCTGCCCTGTTCATTAACGCTTCATCAGCAGTAAAAAGCGGCATCATAATGTATGGCACACCGCTTGGTGCGTTAGGGGTTGTTCTGAAAAACAGCTCTTTATACTTATAGGTGGTATAGTTAGGTACCCCGTTAAACAGAATTTTATGCCCGGTTGCTTTGCCTGTAAAATTGTAGTTTACCCCAAACATCTTAACAAGATTTTGTCCATAGCCTTGTCTTGGGGTATTCTGTCTTTGAAAAAGCGAATAAGTTGTGGCCAGCAACAGGTTGTATTTTTGATCGGAACGGGTAAAAGCCAAATTGAATTCTGCAGTACCGTAAGTTCTCAAAGTGGTATTGATGGGCCTGATATTGCTTAGAAAATCGCCAGCAGGCACTGTGGCAGTGGCAAAATCGACAACTTTCTGCCATTCTCCTTTAAATAAATAGAAGCGGGCTGCAAATGCACTGGCTGCTGCAGGTGTAAAATGATATTTAGGAACTTCGTATGCAGTTCCGTTCAACAAAGCCATTCCTGCTTTTAAATCGTCTTCTATTTTCTGATAGGTGGAGGCTACTGTTCCTCTTTCATAATTCTGGATTACCTTGGTTTCGGGCTGGGTTACATAGGGTATACCAGGCGAATTGTTGGCGCCGTTAATTTCATATACTTTGGCAAAAAAGTTAACCAGCATAAAATGTGCATAAGCCCTGGCCACCAAAGCTTCGCCTTTGTAAGGTAATGCGGCACTTCCGAAATTATTTTTTTCTATCGATTCGAGCGCCTGATTGGCAGCTGCAATAGCTTCGTAACAGGCATTCCAATAAGCCGTTGGCGAACCGGTATCGCTTCCTATAAAATCCTGCCAGGCATAAGGAGTAGAAATTACATTGGTTAAATCGCCAACACCATTCCCTTTATCTTCTGAATTATCGGAAGCCGCTTCTGTAAAATACAGGTAATCGCGGTCTGGATAAGCAGTAGTAATCAATTGAGACAATTTATCAATCGTATTGATTTCAGTTCTGTTATCTGGTTCTGTATCTAAATATTTATTGCACGATTGTGTGGTAAGCAATGCGACTAGTGCAAGAAATAAAGTTTTTGTATGATTCAATTTCATTGTTATGCTGTTTAAAAACCAACTTTAAGTGATAAAGTATATTGTTTTGGTATTGGCAGTGCTACGCCGCCTGAGGCAAAAAACTCCGGATCCTGTCCGTTAAGCTTCTTATCTGAATATAACAGGGCAAAGTTGTTGCCTACAAACGAAATTTGCGCTGAGGCAATTTTCAGTTTGCTCAAAAATTCCTTGGGAAGTTCGTAACCCAGCGAAATCTGTTTAAACCTGATAAAATCGCCACTGGCTACCCTTTCTGAAGAGAAATTATAAAGATTGTAAGGATATACTGCAGAAATGGTATTGCCGTTAACATCTTTAACCTGCGTACCTGTTTGGTATGAATCTAACAGTGCCGGTACGTTGGTAAACTGCTCGTCGCCGGGTCTGATCCACCGGTTAAGCAAATCTTTAGACATGGCGTAAAAATCAGGATAGGTAGCAGAATAAACATTTCCTAAACGCACCTTGTTACCGGTTGCAAAGGTAAACAGCGCCGAAAGTGTAAAGGCTTTATAGCGGAACTGGTTATAAAAGCCGCCTGTAAAAGTGGGATCAACGGGACCCTCATATTTTAAAAATGCGGTTTTTGTACTTTGTAAATCTACGTTTGAATTCCTTTTCCCATTTTGATCGATGTAATAAGGATAACCGTTATCGTGATCTAAACCGGCAAATTGAAGCGAAAAAAGTCCCCTTTGTGCGTAACCCATAAGCGCACCGCCATCTGCATCAATCAAACTAAATATATTCGGACTAACCTGAAGATTGGTGATTTCGTTTTTATTGAAAGCAAAATTAAACTGGGTCCGCCATTTAAAATCAGTTCCTTTAATGGGGTTGCCCGCAACCGTAAACTCTAGACCTTTGGCACTCATATCGGCATAATTGGCATTTTTTGTAAACTGCCCGCCAATACCCGATGTACGGATGCTCCCGATCAGGTCATAAATGTTTCTTTTGTATAAATCAAAAGTTAGGTTAAGCCTGTCGTTAAGCAAGGTTAAATCGGCACCTAAATTAAATTCCTTTAACTTCTCCCAGGTAAGCTCAGAGTTTTCCAAGCTGGAGATGTAAGTTGCTGTTTCCTTTTCGTTTTCGTAAGGTCTTCTGGTAATCTGATTATAGAAAAGAGCTGATGAGTTATTGGCGTTGCCCAAATTGGCCACCAAACCGTAGGTTGCCCTTACCCTGGCAGAACTTAAAATGTTGTTTTTAGGCCAGAAAGATTCCTGATCTATATTCCATGCGCCCGAAACGTTCCAGGTTGGTAACCATCTTGCCCTTCTGCTACTGCCCAATAAATTGGATCCATCGTAGCGTGTGGTGGCATTAAAGCTATATTTATCTTTGTAAGAGTAGGCGGCCCTTAGCGAAAATGCAGAAAAGCGATCTCTGTAGGTAGCCATTCCATAATAGGGGAAGCCCGATTCCTGTGCAAATTTGAAGTACTTGTAACTGGGGTTAACCACCCCTCCATTTTCGTACTGGTAACCTACCCCGTCAAAATTTTCGGCCTGACGATCGATATAACGAACTTCCATTGATCCGAAAACGTTCAACCTGTGGTCTACATTAAAGGTTTTATCGAATTCCAGGTTATGGCGGAAATAAAAGTTTTTAAGGTTATCGGTTTGGGTATTATAAAAACCACCATCAGGCAATACTACTGTGGGATCGGCATAAGGCTGATCGGGATCGCTGTACAGGTATTTGTTTGATCCGATTGTGGTTGCATCCTGATCTGCGCGGTAGGCCAGAGCCAGGTTGGCACCTTCGAGGATATAGGTTTGGCGTTCGGTTTTGGCAAAACGGTAAGCACCGTCAATTGAATATTTTAGTGATGGAATGATCTGGTATTTAATTCCGCCCTGCACTTTTAAATCGATCTGACCTAATTTTAAATAGTTATTTTCAAGCTCTGTTAAAATATTAAAAGGGGCATAATTCTTTGTAAAATACTCTCTGTTTCCATTCTGATCAAAAGCAGTTAACGCACGGCTGGTATTTAAAGAGTAAGAATAAGGATTGATGTCAAAATCCCTTGAATAGGTACCATAAACCGGGTCTGAATTACGATTTAACGTACCCGGTGCCTTTTGATCGCGGATTGAGCCGTTTATTAGCACCTCAGCACTCAATTTGTCGCTCATTTTCACATTGGCCCTAAAATTACCGGTATAACGGTCAACACCATTACCTAAGGTTTGACCACTGTCATGCAGGTAAGATGTTGAAGCATAAGTCTGAAATTTTTCTGTTCCACCATTAATACTTATTGAATGTTCCTGTAACAACGAGTTTTTAAACAAGAGATCAAACCAATCGGTATTGGCTTCAGCATATCTTTGTAAAAATGCTTTGCGCGTGGCAATATCATTTTTGGTTTTAAATGTTTGGGTAGCCTCATCATAATCGTACAATGAATTGTAATACTTAGAGAAAATACCGCCATCGGCACCTCTTGATGCTGATGCATGGTTAAAAAAACCTTTGTTATCCAGTTCTGTTAATACCCCCACCTGCTCCGCCGAATTCATAATATCGAAACTCGAATATTGCGGTTTTAAATAGGTGGTGTAATTCCCTGTGTACGAAATTTTAGGTGCGCCTTCGCCTGCGCGTCCTTTTTTCGTGGTAATTACAATCACACCGTTCATAGCGCGGGCACCGTACTGAGCGGTAGCGGCAGCATCTTTTAAAATGCTGAAACTCTCAATATCATCGGGGTTTAAACCGGCAACAGATGAACCGATCAGTGTATTGGCATCGCCTGTTGATAAGGCATCGTTAGAAATGTTGACCACATCTTCCAAAATAATTCCGTCTACTACCCAAAGTGGTTTATTATCGCCTGAAAGCGATGTTGCACCACGTACCCGTATTTTTGGAGCGGCCCCGAATGTACCCGAAACGTTTTGTACACTTACCCCTGCAACCTGCCCTTCTAACATCCTGCTTACATCAGGCACACCATTACGCTGTGCATCAGATGCCTTAACCAGTGTTGCCGAACCGGTAAATAATTTCCGGTCTAAAACCTGGTAACCTGTCGAAACTACATTTACTTCGTTAAGCTGTGCAGCATCTTCAGTTAAGGCAACATCTATCCGCGCTCTTCCTTCAACAGGTGTTTCCATTGTTTTAAAACCTATAAATCTGAATACCAGGGTACCGTTTTCGGGTGCCGAGATCTGATACTGTCCATTGGCGTCTGTAGAAACTGTGGTCGAAGTTCCTTTAACAGATACGCTAACGCCGGGCATGGTTTTTCCGTTGGTTTTTTCCTTTACTGTTCCTTTAACAACTATGGCTTTTTGCTGATTTTTTACCATAGTTATTAAAAGGGGTAATTTTCTGCCTTCTGCCGAGCTGGCCCGGGCGTTGCAAAAGATTACCGAGAGTAACAGTATCGCAATTCTGCTGATGCTCCTCTCCATTCTTCTTTTGTAGAGATTTAACTTCATAATTAATAGTTTTTAGTTTATTTTGTTGTATTAGTGAGATTTTGCTGGTATGGAGACTTTGAGCGTTAGTATGTTTATCGAAGATTTAAATTGTATCCGCTGTAATTAATATCCTGTTTCTTATTCTGGTCAAAACCTGAAGACGGCTAACCAGCGATTATTACTTAATTAATAAATCGAAATGCAAATATTTTCTTTATAAATTCCTATTGTTCATTGTTGTCGGGAAGACAAACCAAAGTAAACTATATTTAGTATTTGTAAACAATCATTTCTTAACCAATGCTAACATATTATTAACTTTAAGGAGATCGGATCACCTATTCAACCGTGGCTGTCTTGTTGCTTTTGAAACTTTAAGTAGGGAACTAAATTTCAACTTTGACGGGAGTATATGTTTTTATGCCCGCTCACTTTGGCGATGCGCCAGATAGCAGTATAGTTCGTTGAAAATTCAGGGAAGGCTTATGGTGCGTGCGTATGCTAGTTTAATGCGTGCGTATGATAGTCTGATGCGTGCGTATGCTAGTTTGATGCGTGCGTATGCTAGTTTGATGCGTGCGTATGTTAGTTTGATGCGTGCGTATGCTAGTTTGATGCGTGCATGCGTTAGTTTTATACGTGCAGTTTGTAGATTTCCGCACAGCATAAAGCGCATCTTTTATCATCTGCGTTAATCTGTGTCATCTGCGGGAAAAACCTTTATGATATTGTTCCCGCTGATTTAAGATGATAAACGCAGATGGGTAGTTAACACCTTTCAGTTTAAAGTTTTATTTACAGCCGCTGATTAAATATATGTTTTCATACTTACCTTAAAATCTGCGCTAATCTGTGTCATCTGCGGGAAAAACCTTTATGATATTGTTCCCGCTGATTTAAGATGATAAACGCAGATGGGTAATTAACAACTTTCAGTTTACAGTTTTATTTACAGCCGCTGATTAAATACATGTTTTTCACATCTATCTTAAAATGTTAATAATTTTTACAACTATTTTATTCACAGGTATTTCTTTTGTAATTAATAAGTTATAATTTGGGATAACTAACCTAAACAAATATGATCGAAAAATTTAATGTTATTGTGGGCGCTTTCGCCATCCTTACGAGCTTTGGGATTTTGATCAGACTTTGTCGTCCTAACCGTAGAGAAAAACTGTAAAAAAAATGAGTCGGATATGAACCGTCCGACTCATGCACCAGGTTCTGCCAGGCATTTAAAAAAACTGTATTTTTTGGCCTCCAATCATTTTACAATATCTTTGCAGGATGAAAATCCATATCCTTGGTGCCTCCTGCGCAGGTTCTACAACTTTGGGAAATGCTTTATCTTCGTTACTGAACATCCCTTATTTTGATACTGACAGTTTTTTCTGGGAGAAATCAGCTGTTCCGTATACCGTAAAAAGAGATCCATTACTGAGGAACGAATTGCTTAAAGCTGAATTAAGCCCATTGGAAAATTACATCGTTGGCGGCTCGCTGGTGAGCTGGGGCGAGGAATGGAAACAGATGTTCGACCTCGCAGTTTTCCTGTACCTGCCACAGGAAATCAGAATGGAACGACTGGTAAAAAGGGAATTGGAACGTTATGGAAATGCCATTTACGACGACCCGCAACGGCATCAGTTATTTCTTGATTTTATAGAATGGGCGTCGAAATATGAAAACCGCTCTTTTACCGGACGAAATATCGGCATCCACGAAAACTGGCTAAATGGGCTTAATTGTAAGGTGATAAAAATTGAGGGCGATACGACAGTAGCGGAAAGGTTAAACCGTATTATTAAAGTGCTTGATCTTTCTTAGCGCCATTTTATCATATTATGGCTTGATGAATAAAATTCAACGAACCACATCTGTTATTCGGGATTGCTTGGCAATCTGAGGGACGCTCGCCAGTTGTCATCCTGAGAAACGAAGGATCTCTGCGTATGGAGCACAAACTTTAATAACCACTGCCATTTAGATCCTAAATTTAAGCAACTCATTTCAAAGATCTCTCCATTCCGCTGCGCTTCAGTCGAGATAACGACCATTCTATCGGAATTTTTCAATGGTAGTAATGCTCGATGGCTGTCATCCTGAAGAACGAAGGATCTCTGCGTATGGAACACGAACTTCAATAATCACTGCCATTTAGATCCTAAATTTAAAGCAACTCACTTGAAAGATCTCTCCATTCCGCTGCGCTTCAGTCGAGATGACGACCATTCTATCGGAACTGTTCAATGATAGTAATGCTCGATGGCTTTCATCCTGAGGAACGAAGGATCTCTGCGTATGGAGCACAAACTTTAATAACCACTGCCATTTAGATCCTAAATTTAAGCAACTCACTTCAAAGATCTCTCCATTCCGCTGCGCTTCAGTCGAGATGACGACCATTCTATCGGAATTTTTCAATGGTAGTAATGCTCGATGGCTGTCATCCTGAGGAACGAAGGATCTCTGAGTATGGAGCACAAACTTTAATAATCACTGCCATTTAGATCCTAAATTTAAGCAACTCACTTCAAAGATCTCTCCATTCCGCTGCGCTTCAGTCGAGATGACGACCATTCTATCGGAATTTTTCAATGGTAGTAATGCTCGATTGTTGTCATCCTGAGGAACGAAGGATCTCTGCGTATGGAGCACAAACTTTAATAACCACTGCCATTTAGATCCTAAATTTAAGCAACTCACTTCAAAGACCTCTCCATTCCGCTGCGCTTCAGTCGAGATGACGATCATTCTATAGGAATTTTTCAATGGTAGTAATGCTCGATGGCTTTCATCCTGAGGAACGAATGATCTCTGCGTATGGAGCACAACTTTAATAACCACTGCGAGGGGATTTAGTGAATGGTAAGCCGAGAGGAATCGTCATTGGAGGAGTAATGACGAAGCAATCTTACAGCGATCGCTAATAGCGTGCTTTTTAAGATTCCCGCCTGCGCGGGAATGACGGCTGTACTAATCAAAATCTGTCATCTTGAAGATTGAAGGATCTCTAAGCAAAGACAAAAACACAATAATCACAGCTATTAAGATGCTTCTATTTTAAACCTATAAGGCCTAAGACCTTATAGGTTTTGTTTCTTTTCTCCTACCCCTCCGCCATTTTATGATGGAACGGGCATTTACTAATATCACCTTCCATTTTATGTGCTACCACTTCTGGTGTAGAAACCGGTCTTCTGCGGTGCTGATCTTGCGTAAGCGGGAACACCGAAGTAAAGAAGTTAGACCAACCGCCTGTGCGTACACGCAACAGATCGAACTGTTCTGGCGAGCCTACGGCCTGGCCATAAGTATCAGGACTGGCTACCGTAATGGTTAAGATGTTCGATGAATGGCCTTCGGCAAATTGCTGCATTACTTTAACGATTTTATCTGCAGGGTAATTTTCGTCGATATTATAATCCGTTGGTGCACCATCCGTCATCAGGTCCGTTCCTTTTCCTTCGAAACCAGCAAGCGAGGTTTCAAAACTGGCATATTGATGGTCGATCGGTAAATCCATCGGGCTTGGCGCCGAACTTAAATCGGAAGCTACCGCCGTACCCAATCTACGTCCATCGGCACTGGCACCATTCCAGGCACCCATTTCTACATGGTTTTCGAAAGTACCAACACCCGGTTGGATCTGGATCCCGAAAGGATGTTCTTCCGTACCATAACGTGCGGCCAGGTTTTGCAAGGCACTGTACATTTGTGGCAATGGTTTGGTAAAAGTTTCTACAGAAATCCTGGCAATGCCTTCTACAATTTTATTTCCGAAAGTATCAATTTCCTGATGTCCGCGGCCATAGCGTGGTAAGCTTAGGGCAATATCCCTTAAACGTTTAAAGCGATCAGAGCGGCTGGTGATGCGCGAATCGCCTGCCAAAGTACTAATGAAAGGTTCAGTCATTTTATAACCCCAATCGCAGCACAAACATTCTAACAATTCGGGCAGGGTGGTTACGGCATTTTTATCATCGAATACCATGGTTTTAATGGCATATAAAGAATTAATGGTTGAGCTTAACGAAATGTAACATGGACCATAAATATTGTATTTTGTACCACCGCTGTAAAAATCCAGTCCGCGGGCCAGGCAATCGTCCATTAATACATTTAATATCGGCGAAGGGCAGAATTTGGTATTGGCACCAAAACCCATCAGCTGTCCGTTAAAGGCTTTACGGTTTAAGAGTTCGAAATGCTGGAAATAGATTTTAACGAGCTCATCAAAACTCTTGATCTGGTCGGCAGGTTTTGAATTAAGCGAAACATTTTGTCCGAACAGGTACGATTGCCCTGCCGAAGAATAAGTTCTGCCCTGATTTAAGGCACACTCTAAAGGTTGTAAGGTAGAAAAACCACCCAGTGAAAACCAGTTTTCGCCCGGGAATTGCGGCTCATAACAACCGTCGCAGGCATAATTCTGTGCCGATTGCATGCTCACGGCAGAATTCCAGTTTTTATGATCAGCGCTGAGGCTTCCACCCACATCGTCGCCACTGCGGTAAAGTCCTTCGATAATTTTTTCGTCGTTGAGCAATATCGGATGTGCTCCGCCAGAAAGGATGGCGTGGGCTGCTTCCTCAAGGATTTCTGTTGGAATATCTTTACGGGTGCGCAGCGATAAACAAGGTGCATTTAAAGGAAGCCTGCCCGAAGCACGGATAAAGAGTTTGGTTACCTCATTGTACGCGGGTTTGCTCGAAGCAAAATCTACAGTACCATCGGCTACGGTTCCACCCACGGTAATTTGCTGGATCCACTGCCCTAATGATGCGCCCTGAGGGTACGGACCAGAGGCACCGCCCATCGCCAGGTTACCAAAAGGCTGGTGATCTTCCATAAAGATCCGGTTCTGCTGTACTTTTTCATCCAGTTTGATGTAAAAAGCATCGATAATTTCCTGTGCTTCATCTTCCGAAACATCACCTTTTTCGTAAAAAGGTTGTAATAGCTGGTCCATCCTGCCGATTGCAGTAGGTTCTCCATTGAGGTGCAGGCAGGAGTGCAAGGTGAAGATAAACTGTACGGCTTCTACAAAAGTTTCTGGTTTATCCGTAGATAGTTTTTTCATGCGCTCAGCAATGGCAAGCAGGTTGGCCTTTTCCCAGGCCTGTCCTTCGGCCATTTTAGCGGCAGTTTCCCTCGCTAATTTTTCGTAGTTAAGGATGTATTCGGTAATACCTTCTAAAGATAAATAAGAAGAACGGTAAAAATCTTTCAGTTCTGCGGTAGTTGCTTTTTGTTCGTAAGCCAATACCTCCTCTTTCATCTGTTTGAGGCCTTTTTGTATCGCTTTTTCGTAATGTGGAATTACGTGACCCACACCAGAAGCCTCACTCAGGTTGCTTAAAAAGCCATCCATGCGTTCGGTTTCGGAAAGGTATTTCATTACATAACGCCCTTCTCCTAAAGAGAGGTTCGGCATTGCCCCCACAATAATTTCTTCAGGCGAAATCCGGTAAGTATCCGAACCATATACACATTCGCCTTTTGCCTCGATAAAAGCAGAATAGGCATGTAAACTACCATCAGGGAAGCGGATTTTACGTCCCCTGAAACCATATTCCGGAGAACTGAATAACTGCAAACTCATGCGCACAGCCCATCCTTTCCTCACCATGATCGATTCTTTCATGATATCGGCAGGTTTGTCGGTTCCTTTGTAAGCGTTGATATAATATTGAAGGTCTTCTTTAATTTCTTCCTGTTTTCGGTTGAAATACCAGTTATCCTGCCATAAAGAAAAAATATTTTCCATCAGGCTCAGGATCCGGTTGCTGGGCACTTTAAAATATTGGTTGTGCCTGTTAATACCGGTTGACATGGTAAACAGGTAGTTCTGATGATTGTAGTACATCAGTCCGTTTTTAGACGCATCCTGGTAATGACGGTCTAAACGCGACCAATCTACTCCTGGAAACCTGGACCAGTCGCCTTTCTCCATAAAAGAGAAATTATTGCTGTAATCTGGGTGTTGATCCAATCCGAGATCGTTGATACTTGGAATATAGAAAAATCCGCCCAGATCGGATTTAAGGTGATTGAACAAACGGTCGTTCATAAAACCTTTGTCGCCACCAATCTGGTTACTCATGATGTTTTCGAGACTGGATGCTTCTTTGGCAAAACCCGCAAAATAAATGCCTTCTTCATCAGAAACGGTCACCGATTTTGGTGCCCTGAAGCCGATAGAAGATTGTTTTGCACGGCCAAAAGGCAAACCTAAACGCAATATAGGTGTAGTATTGCCATTTTCATCCTGAATCCTTGCCGATTTAATATGGCTACGCGAATCGCGGTCGGGAATGATGGTATCGTCGGTTTTACGGCCAATCAAATCTTCGATCTGATCTTCTGTCATCATATTGATCTGGTTCCAGTTGATCACAAAACGTTGGGCCAATACAAATGAGCCACCCAAATGGCCGATATCTTCGCCTCCAATCAGCGTATGTTTGGCAATGGTGATGGGATCGGAAGGGTTATTGAGGTTTTCAGAAAAACGACAACCCAGCACCTTGCCTTTATTGCCATCTTTACTGTTTGATTTTGAAGCAGCATCCTGCGCAAAATAATGTTTGGTTACCTCTTTCAGTGTATTTACAATACGTTCTAATACCACTTCGCAGGCATTTTTACTGTCGCTTTTAATGTGAAACCAGATATCGCCTTCTGTATCATCAAATACTCCTTTTGAGGCATCAAAAACATCAGAAGTATAAGGATCATTCTCAGTAGGAAAATTGAAGCGCATGCCTTTTGGTAAGGGCAATTTATCGCTGTTGCAGATTGCAGCCCAGTTTTTGAAAGAAACACCCAATATGACCGAGGTATTCCGATCTTTAAGTTCGGTACTGGTATTGATTTCTTTCCTTACGGACGCCATCAGGTCGGCCAATTGCGAACGGTTTACGCGTGTTTTTGTCCAAAAGGTGGTGAAAATAGCGAAGGGCGAGGGATAAACCAATCCGCGCTGACAGTGTTTCCATACTTCATCTAATCTTTCTTCCAGTTTTAGTGTGATCATTTTAGAGCAATTTATGTTTGTAGATGGTTAGTACTGCCTTACTAATAGTAAGACACTTACCGTCTAAGTAACCACATATTTATGTATTTGAACACCGTATAATCACCCTATTTTATAAGTGATATTGCGGTTATGCCCTATCGTGTGGACACATCTTTTTAAGCATAATTTAAGGCATTGTGCTAGCTTGCTTTGAAAAACAACAAACTTCGCCTAAGCACGCCAGTTAATCCCAGGAGCCTGAAAAATAAAAAACAAAGATTGCGCCGTATAATTGACCACCTTAGCCACCTTAGAACAGCTAAGCCGTGAATATTCTCCGTTGAGATTTGATGCTACAACTGATTCAAAAAAGAGGAGAGTATAAAAATTATTTGTGGTAACGAGTAAAAAAATAGATAAATGCAATGCAAGTTTTTAACAAGCGCTATTTCCTTTGTTTCAACTGAAAAACGTTGCCCTCGGGATCTTCACCATCGCAAAGCCAATAATCATAATCGGGAAAGGTTTTTATTTCCTGCATCAGCACTTTCTTGTTAAGTAAGTAATCCCTGGCATCATTGATGTTATCTAATTCAAAAACAAGTTTAGTATTGCTGTGAAACGTGAAAGGTAGTTCGCTTTTACCGACGTACTGATCGCCAATTTTATGAAGTCCAATATTACAGTTACCTGCTTTTAACAGCAGCCATTGCGATGGGGTTTCCTCAACAATCTCGAGATTTAAACTATCGGTATAAAAATATTTTAACCGTTCCACATCCTGTACAAAAAGAATTATAGTATTTAAATTAAGTTTCATTACGACAATTTATATGCTCCTGTTTAAATTAATTCAAAAATATATTTTTTATTTAAGATGTATGGATTATTGCACACTTATAACGATTTGGAGAGCCTATTTTTAAGAAAATCCAGATTTGCACCTGTGTCTAAATCGCATTCAAAAAATATTCCCTCAAAAAAAAGAATACTAAATCCATAGTCTTTGTAGTTAAATTGATAAATGTTTTTATATTTGCCTAAAATAATGATGTTTACATCAAGGATAAATAAAAATACAATGCACCATTTACAATTTATTACCATGCGAATGTGCCTTTCCTGTTGTTGCTAATCCGGCAGCATCTATCCCCCCTATTTAATAAAAATAATTACTGGCTTAGGCTAATCGGAAAAGTATAACCTTTTTAAAACAGCACAAAAAATGGAATAGCGTCTATAAAAAACAAAACCGACAGGGAAGCCCTGCCGGATATAATTCGATAACCAGCGTAACGCCAATCACTTCTGGTCATCAGGTTTTACCAATAATTCTCATCATTAAATAAAACTGTATAAATATATGGAAAAATCTATCCATAGAAAAAAAATAGCCGTCAGGCTGGTGGTATTTCTTGCAATCGCCATCATTACCAAAAATGCAAGTGCACAGAACGAAAGTACCCCAATTATCAATTCTACCTTAGTAGGCTCGGTAAAAGATTCGATAAGTAAACAGCCCATTGGCAATGTGGTATTAGCCATAAAAGGAACCACACATGCAGTAAGCAGTGCTGCAGATGGTAGTTTTTCTTTCCGCACCGGCCAAAAATTCCCTTATACGCTCATCATCAGCTTTATTGGTTATCAAACCAAAGAAATTGTGGTTGACGGGAGTCCGATTACCATTTTATTATCAGAAAAAACAAGCAGCCTCAACGATGTCGTTGTGATGGGTTATGGCACACAGAAAAAAAGCGATGTTACCGGCTCTGTAGCTTCGGTTTCCAAAACCCTGCTGGCACAGCCTTCGGCAAGTTTCGATAACATGTTGCAGGGTGGTGTATCTGGTATCGGTGTCACTCAAAACTCAGGTCAGCCGGGTGGTACCGCAACGGTAAGGATCAGGGGTGGCAATTCAATTTCTTTTGGCAATGCCCCACTTTATGTTATTGATGGTTTTATCGTTTATAATAATAATGATAATGCAAACGTCGGCTCCATTGGCACAAGCTCCAATGCGCTATCAACCATTAACCCGAGCGATATCGAATCGGTAGAAGTGTTAAAAGATGCATCGGCTACCGCCATTTATGGTTCGAGGGGAGCCAATGGTGTCATTATCATTACCACAAAAAAAGGGAAAAAAGGCGTTAACAATGTTAATTATAATGCTTATTACGGTACGCAAAGGGTAGCCAGAAAGCTAAATTTATTAAATGGCAGCCAATGGGCAGCCCTGATAAACGATATTAACACGAGCGACGGGGTAGCAAAAACCTATACGGATGCTCAGATAGCCGCCTTTGGAACCGGTTCAGACTGGCAGGGTTCGGCATTAAGCAGTGCACCGATATTTAACCAGGAACTTTCAGTTTCTGGAGGAGATGAAAAATCGAGGTATTTAATATCCGGCAATTATTTTAAGCAGGATGGTGTAATTATCAATTCGGGTTATGAAAGGTATTCGGCAAGGATTAATTATGAGAAAGACATTTCTGAAAAACTTAAGGTCACAGCCAATTTTTTCGGGAGCAGGTCTATAGAAAACAAGCTGGCCGGCAGTGCCTACAACAGCATCAACTTCAGTAATGCTTATGCTAATTTAATCCTTACCGCTCCTATTGCCCAGATTAAAAATGCGGATGGAAGCTATAATATCACTAATCCTTTAAATGCTACGCCAACCAATCCGCTCCAGGATATAGCAACTACCACAAACCAGAATGCCTTGAACCGGATTTTAGGCAATGCGGCTGCAGAATATAAAATCTTAAAAGAGCTTACCTTAAAGGTTACTGCCGGGGTTGATATCCTGAATACCAACCAGCAATACTATGCACCATCTTATACGGCTTCGCCTGCCGGCGGATCAACCGGATATGCCACAAAAGGTTATGCCGCTCTTGGATCAGGAAATACATTAAGCTGGCTTAACGAAAATACCTTAACCTATAACCATACTTTTGCCGAAAAACACTTTTTTAATGCGCTTGTAGGCTACAGTACGCAATACGAAAACGGAAAATCTTTCACCACCTCTGCGCAGCAGTTTCCCAATGATTTAACCACCTTTGATAATTTATCGTACGCGGGTATTGCCAACCTGCCCAATTCTGCTGCACACAGTTCGAGCCTTAACTCGGTATTGGCACGTATCAATTATTCTTACCTGCACCGCTATAATATTACTTTATCCGAAAGGGCCGATGGTTCTTCTAAACTGGGCAAAGAAAATAAATGGGGATTCTTTTCTTCGGTAGGGGTTTCGTGGAATGTAAACGATGAGGAATTTTTCAAACCCCTTCAAAGTGTAATCAGCAGTCTAAAAATTCGCCTGAGTGCCGGACAAACCGGTAATTCGGAAATACCACCATATAGCTCCCTTGCTTCTTTAGCGCCCAGCAATTATTACCTGGGCAGTAAACTCGTTACCGGGATATCTCCTGTGCAGATTGCAAACCCCGACTTAAAATGGGAAACCACTACGCAATACAACGCCGGTTTGGATCTGGGCTTTTTAAACAACCGCATTACGGTTACTTTTGATGCCTACAGTAAAAAAACAACCGATTTATTGCTCAATGTACCACTGCCCTTGTACACAGGTTATGCCAGTGCGTTAAAAAATATCGGGAGTGTATCCAATCATGGCATTGAGTTCTCTGTGAATACCGAGAACATAAAAACACAGGATTTTAACTGGAAAAGCACACTCATTTTTAGTGCTAACCGCAATAAAGTGCTCAACCTGGGCGAAAATGTGAAAAGCTTTTTCCCGGTGGCGCCAACAGGACAGGTATCGCCGGTAATCGTACAGGTGGGTTTGCCTGTGGGTACTTTTTGGGGCTACAATACCAATGGACTTTTAACCAGTGCCGACCTGACCAATGGCACTCCACTTTTGGGTGGCGTACCGCAGCAGGCTGGCGATACAAAGTATGTAGACAGCAACCAGGACGGGATTATTACCACGGCCGACAAAAACAGCCTGGGCAGTGCCCAGCCAAAGTTTACCGGCAGTTTAAACAATACTTTTAATTATAAGGGGATAGATTTATCGATATTCTTTCAAGGTTCTTACGGCAATAAAGTGTTTAATTTACTGCAACAAAGTTTAGAGCGGCCAACACTTACCCAAAATGCTTCGGCTACGTTGTTAGACCGATGGACACCCCAGAACCAGGGGGCTTATGTTGCACGCGTAACCAATTCGCCGGTACCCCAGGTAACCGACCGTTTAATTGAGGATGCCTCCTACTTAAAACTTAAAAATGTATCGCTGGGCTACACCTTCAAAACCGACTGGGCAAATAAAATCAAACTCAAAAATTTAAGGTTTTACGTGTCTGTCCAAAATTTGTTCACCGTTACAAAATACACAGGATTAGATCCTGAGGTGAATTTTTACGATAACGACAATACCAAACAAGGCATCGACTTTGGAACCTACCCCGCCACCAGAACCTTTTTGGCAGGCCTATCTATTACTTTATAAAATTAATATACAGATGAAAAAAACAATCACCCATCCAACAATCTGGTTATTAACAATCATCATATTTACCGCAACGGCCTGCAAAAAACTCGAAGAAAACCCAAGTTCGGTTATTGTAAGTTCGCAGTTTTTTAAAACACAATCTGATGCCATCTCCTCCGTTAATGCAGTTTACAGCACATTAAACAGCGATCCGAACGGCGATTTTCCCTTGTATGGCCGGCAGCTTAATCTACTGGTAGAAAATGCCAGCGATAATCAGATTTTCAGTCCGAGCAATACCAACCCCGATGTGAGGGCATTAGGCGTATCAACCTATATCCCTTCCAACAGCCGGATACAGAAAGTATGGCAACAATTGTACTTCGGCATCAATAAGTCCAATATTGCAATTGATAATGTACCCAATGTTTCAGCAGATACGGTTTTAAAAAACAGGCTGGTACGCGAAGCAAAATTTGTAAGGGGGCTACTATATTTTAACCTGGTAAGGTTATATGGCGATGTGCCTTTGGTACTGCACGAACCTAAAAGTGTAAATATTGAAGATTTGTTGGTTAGAAGAAGTCCAACTGCTACAGTTTATCAACAGATCATTGCCGATTTAACGGAAGCTACCAGTTTACCTAAAAGTTATGGCAGTGCAGATTTGGGCAGGGCAACATCAGGTGCGGCACACGCTCTCCTGGCCAAGGTGTATGTTACGCAAAAATTATGGCCAAATGCATTATCGCAGCTCAATACAGTCATTAATGGTGGTTATGGTTATGCCCTTTTCCCCAATTATAAAGATGTTTTTCAAAAAGCCACTAAAAATGGCATCGAACATATATTCTCGGTTCAGTTCGAAAGCAACTTAGGTGCTAAAAACGTAGTACAGAATCTTAGTCAGAGTTTTACCTCCTTTAATACCGGAACCTTCCCCATTGATGTACCTGCCAACAAAAGTGTTTACCAACTTTTTTCTGCGGCCGATACCAGACGTGAAACCACTTTTTATGATTCGGTTTACAATGCGGCTACAAGTAAGTACGTCGTTTTTAAAAATGCCTATACCCCGTATTTCAATAAATTTGTTGATTATACCTTAAGTCCTTTAAATACGCAGGCACAAAGTGGCGTTAATTATCCGGTAATCAGGTATGCCGATATCTTGTTACTTTATGCAGAAGTAGTGAACAACATTAGCGGACCTACCACTGATGCCTACAATGCAATAAACAAAGTAAGAGCAAGGGCAAAAATTGCCGATTTAACACCGGGCTTAACTGCAGATGCCTTTCGGGATTCGGTTTTTTTAGAGCGCAGGAAAGAATTTATCCAGGAAGGACACCGGTGGTTCGATCTGGTAAGACAGGGCGCTACCACTTATGTAGATGCACTCAAAAAAATTCCGGAGAAATCGGCTGTATCTGCTAAAAACATCCTCTTCCCCATTCCTCAGACCGAAAGAGAACTCAATACACTACTTACCCAAAATCCTGGATATAATTAATTATTGACCCATAAAAACGAAAGAAAAAATGACAGTATCAGACTTTAGCATCCTGGGAAAAAAGATATTGGTGGGCATCATTATAACGCTGATCCCCTTTATCATCATTTTTGGTGGCCTTTACCTTACCCAAAAATTACTTGGCAACAAGCCAGCACCTCAAACCATTAACAAAAACTAAAACCCTGTGAACCATGAAAATTGAAGAAAAAACAAGACAAAAAATCATTAAAAATGCTGTTTTAAGCTTGTTCATTTATGTACTGCCTATCGCATTAATGTTTGCTACGTTTTACATTACCGGCGAAAGGCCCTGGCTAAAACAACAACACAAATCCGAAAAAGCTAAATCTGTAAACCCTAAAAATTCATCAAGCAATGGAACCAGTGATTAATTTTATCAAAAACATAATAGAAAACCTGAATGGTTTTGGATTTCCCTTTTTAGTATTCTTTATCGGCGTACTCGAATTTTCTTTTGGCTTATATAAAGGGAAGTGGCCAAAAAACGAACGTTTTGTAGATATCGCCTGCTTTACCTTACCCAGGTTAATCATCAGACCTGTTGTGGCTTATTATGGCCTAAAGTTTTTACCATTTGTATTACCGGGCTTAAAAAACACTTTCGAATGGGTTCCTTTTTTCTGGGGCTGCATCATTATTGCCATTGCTGATGACCTGACCCAATATTGGTACCACAGGCTGCACCATGAAATTCCTTGGTTATGGCGTTTTCACCGCACCCACCACTCTGCCTCGTATATGGGCATGGCCATGGCGAGCAGACAGAACGCCATTTATACTTTATTTTTCTCACAAACCTATTTAACCACGGCCCTGGTATATTTAGGACTTGGTATACCTGCCATTGTTGTGAGGGGCATTAAAGGCACCATTACCACCCTGGCGCATTCGAGCATACCCTGGGACAAACCATTTTATAAATACAAAATCCTTCATCCACTGGCCTGGGTATTGGAAAGGACAATTTCTACACCAGCCACACACCATGCGCACCATGCAGCCACAACCGATGATGGCGTAGGTTATTATAAAGGCAACTTTGGTAATATGTTTTTTTTATGGGACATTATTTTTGGCACCGCTTTAATTACCCGCAAATACCCTAAGGCTTATGGCATTTCGCACTATGAAGGCGACCAATGGTATGCACAGTTATTGTGGCCAATATTTAAATCAAAAGTTGCCGGCAGCGAACTGGCAAAAGATGGTCCTGTGGTAAGAATAGATGAACCAACACCTGTTATTCCTGCACAAAAAATCAACGCAGATACTTCAGAAGAAGAAGAATTTTACTATCGGCCGAGCCCAACACTGGCTAAAAATTAGTTTCAAAAAGGTCGGGAAAAGAAATTCCCGGCCTTTTTTATTTCAGGTATGATCTGATCAAGAAATGGCTACGATAAGATATCAAAACAACTACCCTAACTGCTGCAAAAACAGATTCAGGTCGTCTTCTTTTCCCAGGCCCAGTTTTTGTTTAATCCGGTAACGGCTCATGCGTACACTTTTGGGTTCGATGCCCAAACGGATGGAAACTTCTTTATTGGTTAAACCCATCAACATATAAGAACAGTATTTTAAATCGAGCCGGGTAAGTGTTTGGTTTGCCTTCTCCTGCAGGCGCTCAAAAAAAGCAGGGTTGGCATCGAAAAAATCGACCTTATATTCCTCAAACTCTTTATCCATCTTTTTCTGCTGATTCACAATCCGTTTGATCTGTTCGTCGAGCGAAAGATGGCTCTCACTGTTTACCTTACCCGATATCAATTCGAGCAGCTCATTTTTTTCTTCAATCTGCAAATTACCCGCCAATACCTCTTTTTCCAGGCGTTCCTGCCGCTCTTTAAGTAAATCCTGCTCTGCCTTTAACTGCAAAGCTTCGGCTTCTTTTAATTGTGCTTTTAGTTCTGCAGCATCCTTTTGCTGATCAATTAATTCCTGTTTCCTTACCGATGCTTTGAGTTTGTAGTTGTAGGAGATCAAAAGAAAAAGTAAAGCAACTATCCCGGTGAGACCAGAAATGATGTAGAAAATATTTAGCTTTTTCGTGTAAGCACTCTGCTGATGGAGATATGCGATTTCCTGTTCTTTTTTTTCAGACTGGTATTGTGCCTCAATCCTGACGGTATTATTTATTTTCTCTTCGTCGAATGCTTTTTTATAATTCGCGACATATTCTTTGAAATAATTTAGCGCTGCAGTCTTATCTCCTTTTTTCTCAGCAATATTGGATAGTCCCTGAAATATTCTGGACTTGGTGAGGGGCATTTTAACCACACCATCCGCTATTTTTCTCAAACCAGTCAATAATATTTTTTCGGCTTGCTCATAATTACCATCTCTCAGGTAATATTCACTTTTTAACCCATAACAGTTTAATAAAATCTCCTGTAAATTAGTTTTTGTGGCAATTTCAATCGCCACGTCGACATATTTTTCTGCACTATCACGATAGCTGGCCGGAAAGTATTGAAAATAAGTATTGGCAGTATTTAGGGCTACCGCGGCAGTATTGCTGTATACAAGTAAACGCCCTTCTTGTTTTTTAGAGAGCCAAAGCGATTTTTTGTAAACCTTTAAAGTCGAATCCAGCAGATTACGTTTAGTGGTGTCCAGCTTAAAGCGGTCAAAAAAGGTTTGCCCAATGGTAAAATAAGCGTTGTTCAACAGATCTACCTGCTGGCTTTTTACTGCTGTTTGATAACATAAACCGGCATATTTCTGTTGTTTGGATGGGTTGTTGCCATATCCGTAAAAGCTGGCCAGGTAATGATAAATGGTACTCTCATATTCATAAGCGTTTTCTCCCTTAAAAAAATCGAGTGCTTTAAACATTTTGGTGATGGATTTATCATTTTCATCATTCACCAGGTCTAACCAGCCGCTTCTAAACCATACAAAACCCAGGGTAACCCGGTCTTTCGTTTTCCTGGCATAGTACATGGCACTATCCAGGCTTTGATAAGCGTTTTTCATGTCTTTTTTCCAAACATATAAATGCACCAGCGTGGCATAGGTCATTGCTTTACTTTTCCCATCTTTTAGCCCTGCACTAACCTTAAGGGCCTGATCGGCCAATTGGAAGGATAGTGGAAGGTTTTTTTCAAAATTGGCCTTTGCCAGCTTGCACAATATATTTACCCGGAACTCCCTGGTTGTACTTTTTTGTAGAAGCAAAGCGTTCAAAGAATCGAGATAGATTTTTTGAGCCTCTGCACTTTTAGAAAAAAGGGAAAGACAAATAAAGAGGCTTAATAAAATTTTCAGTGGTAGCTGCATATTCAAAAATAGGAAAGAAACACTTTTACAACAGCAGAATTACAACAAATAAATGGCATATAGCCTTGTAAAGCGCTTTTGTAGTCTCCTTGTAGACGTTTTTTAAAAACAGGTAGTCGCTGTGTAGCCGGCCTATTCTTGGCCGACGGTTTAACTGCCCATAACTTTGGGTTATTCAATTCACGAAAAAATTTAATCACATGAAACAGAAAACAATGGCTATTGTAGCCTACATTACATTAATCGGTTGGATCATTTCTTATCTGGAGTTTAAAAAATCAGCAGAAAAAAGTAAACTGGTTAACTATCATCTTGGGCAATCGCTCGGACTGATCATCACCTCTATTATTTTAAGCGTTTTAAGCAGTGTTATTTTAGCGATTATTCCATCCTTAGGCGCTATTTTCTACCTCATTTTATTAATTCCATTTGTATTGTTATTGCTGGGTATTATAGCAGCCAACAACGAACTGGAAAAACCTGTTCCACTTATCGGAAAAATATTCGAAGGAAAATTCAATTTTGCTTCTTAACATCAACTTAGAAAATATCTACTATGAAAACTAAATGGTATCACAAAACACTGATCCTGTTATTATTGCTATGCAGTTTTAATGCTGCTGCGCAAAATGAGGCGCAGGCAGAAGTTGAATTAAAATTAACGGACAAGGCCACTAATACCAGCCATAGCTATAAACTTTATGGTGCCAGTTACTCTTTAAACAATCCTTTTTACGACGCTGGTGAAGGCAAAGTAATTAGTAATGGCAGCTGCAGCATTTCGATGGAGCTTGGTCAGAACCCTGACGGATTTTTATTGAAATGGATGGCCGGGCAGATTAAAAATACATCAGGCGTGATTACGATGGTAACCGTTGGCGACATAAAAAAACCACGTAGAATATCGTTTACAGATGGACAATTAGCGGCTTCGTCTGAGAGTTTTTACATTACCGGTGGCGGTACCTCTACGCAGATGAGTTTTTATGTAAAAACACTGGCTATTGATGGTACTACGGTATTTTCCCAGTAAAAGCAGAAAAACATTTCATAATATTCCATTACCGATTGTTATGGAAATAAATGGCAAAATCTTTAAAAAGCAATAGATCACCTAAAATCTGAAAATCATGATGGACAGCGCAATTTATAAACAACAGTTTAATACAGAAGATACACCGGGCTGGCAGGCAATAGACGATCAGCTGGAAAAAATATACGGAGATACGGAACCACGCCATTATGGGCCATTGTGCGGACTCCATTATGTAGCTGGCGGAACGGATCCGATAGATGGTGCCAGTATTTATGACAGCAGCCACCAAACTTTTCACCGCCATATCATTAGTTACGGCATGAGCGAATTGTATTATAATGAAGAAAAAGCGGGTGAGGAATTTAGCAAATGGGGCTTTGAATTTACCTTTAGGCTGGCGCCTTTTAAAGATGACCAAAATGATCCCATCTGGGCCATACAGGTAATGAACAACCTGGCCAGGTATGTATTTTCGAGTGGTAAATGGTTTGAAGAAAATCATTTCATCCCGGCCAATGGGCCGATAAGACTAAATACAGAAACAGAAATAACGGGGTTTGTTTTTGCACTGGACCCCGAACTGGGCAAAATAAAAACACCACATGGCGAAGTAAGTTTCCTTCAACTGGTAGGCATTACAGATGCAGAGGTAGAACATTTGAAAAAAAACCCTACCGTGGGTGCTGTTAATGAACTGGTTGAAAGCCTGAAAAAAGATAATCCACTTTTAATTACAGATCTGACCAGAAAATAATCCAAAAAATTTGCCATAGCCAATATGAAGCCAGGAAACATCTTTTTAGCCATGTTGATTTTAGTTATGGCTTCTTGCCAGTCTAAAAAAGCAATTCATCTTAAAACTGTCCTGGAGCAAAAGAAACGCACTGTATTTAATATAATGCTGAGTAAAAACGGACCAAATGAGCGGAAACTAAAATGCCTGATTGATGGCGATTTTAAATGCGCACAGCAGGCAATAACCGAAAAAGAAAAAGCTTTTGATAAAATCATCAGTGAGATAAATGCGCTGGAAACAGGAGATGTAAAATACGGCAACAAGCTGAAATCGGCAACAAGCAATTATTATAAAGCTTTTAAGGAAGGTGAAATTTTTGAAAGCTTAATTATTGCCCAGCAACAGATTGGTCAGAATAAAACAACTAGCGGAAAGGTACGCAATGCCGCCATGCACAAACAGGGGGAATTATCAAGGCAAAAGCTGGAAATGCGCAAAATAATCATAAAAAAAGAACAGCTACTAGCCGAAGCACAAAAACAGTTCAGTTTGCTCAACCATTTGGATTAAGCTATTTTTCGCCCTAAAAAGATTTAGAAAACCAGAAGATTTAAGCCATGTTCTGCAAAAATAAATTCAGATCCTCTTCTTTATCGAGACCCAGTTTTTGTTTAACGCGGTAGCGGCTCATGCGCACACTTTTGGCTTCGATATGCATCAGCTGTGCAATCTTTTTGGTGTCCATTTTTAAATGGAGGTAAGCACAGAGTTTTAAGTCAAGCGAGGTAAGTTTTTGTTGTGCCCTTTGATTTAACAGAGAAAAAAATTCTGGATGTACCTGTTGGATCTGAAATTTAGCTTCTTCGAAGTCGTTATCCAAAAGCAGCTCTTCGTTCCAGATTTTATTGATATTGAGCTGATGGTTATCGCTGAGTTTTTCTTTAATCTGGAATAACATTTCCTTTTTATGTTCCAGCTGTAACTGGTTGGCCATTACTTCTTTCTGTAATTGTTGCTGCTGGCTTTCCAATAGTAACTGTTCTGCCTTTAACCTGGCCTGCTCTTCTTTTTCAAATTTCATCTGCAGTTCAGCATCCTGTTTTTCCAAATGCAGCTGCTTTTCGCGCTGTAGCGAATACCTTAACCTGAAATGATAAGAGCGGAACATAAATATCAGACCCAATATCGAAGCAATGGCAATACCGATATAAAGGTACTTCTGCTGCCGTGCATATTGCTCACGCTGCTTTAACAGTTTTACTTCATTGTTTTTTTTTTCGGCCTCGTACTGCACCTCCAGTTTCTGGGCATTTAAGGTCTTCTTTTCATCAAAAAGTTTATTGCTGTATTCTGTCGTTTTTTTCTGGAATTCGAGTGCTTTCTCATAGTTTCCCCTTTGCTCATAAAAATTGGAGAGTGCAGTTACTACATTAATTAAAGTATAATAATAAGGCACCTTTTTGCTGACCATTACGCTATAAGCCTCTTGCAAATAGGCTTCTGCCATTACAAAGTTTTTGTCTCTCCTGGCATATTCGCTTAAAATCCCCAAACTGCTTGCCCTGATTTCCTCACCATTTATTGCCCCTTTCATTACTTCATTAGCCATACTGGCATAGCGGATGGCATTGGCTTTTGCCTGCTGATCTGTATCCGGGAAATACCTTAAATAATAATCGGCACTGTTGATACAGGCAATGCTATATGTTTTTCGGGCAACGTATTTAGGATACTGCTGATAAAGGTTTTGTGCTTTGTTTAAATAATAGAGAACGCTATCCCGGAAAACTTCTTTTTTGGTACCTGCATAATTATAATCGGCAGCAACTGATAAAGCGATGTAACAATTGCTCAAAAGGTTGTAATCGGTAGTTTTTAAGGCATTTTCTGTAGCTGCTATGGCATATTTGTTTACATTTTTAACATCATCCCTACGCGAGTTGAGCATATATAACTGATAATATATCCTGGCACTGAGGTAAGGATCAGATTCTTTTCCCAACGATTTCAGTGCCAGCTGACAGTATTTGGTAATCTGCTCACTATTGTCAATGGCATTATAGAATAAGGCCTGCGCATAATAAGCATAAGCCAGCGCTATGGGTTTACGTGATTGTTGTGCAAGGGACAAAGTGCTATCACTTGCTTTTTTTGCTAATATAAATTGTTTAGTAGTGGCGTACACACTCACCTTAACAGTGTAAGCCTTTGTGGATTCGATGAAGTTTTTAAATTTTAAAGCTAAGGCTGCTCCTTGTTGTGCTTTTGCGATAGCGCCAACATAATCGCCATTGATCCTGCTCCGCTCTGCCAACTGGATGAGCAAGGCCGGTTTATCTTTTTCACTAAGGTTACCCAGCGCTGTACTATCTAACATAGTTTGCGCACCAGCCTTAAAACAGCAAAAAAATATGCCTGTTAAGAATATTAAGTTTTTTAGAGCCAGGTATTTCATATCGTAAAATTAACATAAAGATTGAAGCCTGGATATACTTGTAGACGAAAAGCAAAAATAGACGATACAGACAAATAACTGTAAAACAGCGCATTAAACAAATCTGTAGATATATTGTAGACGTTTTTTAAAATGCAGTAGATGCTCTGTAGGCGGCAAAAGCTTGAAAAACCTGCGCATTAGCCCCAACTTTGAGTCAAATAATTTTTCACCTTAAAAAACTTAAATCATGAACAACAAATCGCTTGCAATCATTTCTTACATCACTATTATTGGTTGGTTAGTTGCTTATTTCATTGGAAAAGACAAAGCCGATGCCTTACTTAAATACCATTTAAGACAATCGTTAGGTTTGGCCATTGTAAACATTGTTTTCAGTGTGGTTTTAAACATAGTGGCAACAATGATACCCAGCTTATCATTCTTAGGCTTAATCGGGTTTGTATTTATCATTTTATGGATTATGGGCATCATCAATGCAGCAAACGGCGCCATGAAACCTGTTCCGCTTATTGGTAAAATGTTCGAAGAAAAAAATTCTGTTGTAAATAAATACTAAGATGTTTATGCGCCTCAATTTCAAAAATGTCATGCTAATGGTGATGGTTTTAACCATCACCGCATGCGAATTTTCTTTTACTACACCAGAAGAATATTTTGACCGGGTAGCATTAAATACCAATTCCATATCGCGTTTTGGCGGGCAGTATTTCAATACTTATTTAAGATATATTAAAGGAGGCGCAAATACGCCGGATTTTAATACCTGTGAGAAGTATCTTCGAAATAACTCCATCGCAACAGTAGTGGCTAATGTAAAAAAGATTAAAGATCTAAAGCCCACCAAAAAAACAAAACCGATGATTGATGCGGCGCTTGATCTTTATGCCTTTGTACTAAAAAGCTATGAGACCGACCACCTGAAGGTTGCAAAAATGATCGATAGCCATGCCCCGGAAATCGATATTAATTTGGCCATAACCGAAATGGATAATAAAAGTTATGATGCTTTTGTACAGAAATACAATAAGCTTTGGGACATTGCTGAGGCCTACGCGAAGGACAATGGTATTGAGGTAAAAAAGATGCCTTTTTAACAATTGCAATTTCATTCAATCATTCATTGATTCCCACATTCAATCACTCAATCATTCAATCATTCATTAATTCTATCATTCATCTACCTATGATAAACATAACAGATTTTAAAGAAAATTTAGGTTTAAGTGAAATCCCTGTTGAACTTGAAAAACTGATTTACTTTCAGAACAATATTTCTTCTTTCGAAAATTACAGCCAGGGTTTTGGTGTTTTAATCGATGATAAATTGGGTTTAAAAAGCTGGAGCGAAGATGAAGAATTCTTAAACCGGTTATTGCCTTTTGCACAGGCCAATGGCACAGGATCTTTTTATACGATATGGAACGATGCAAGTAATCAACCTTTAAACCAGATGCCTATTGTGGTTTTTGGAGATGAAGGCGGTGTTCATGTTGTTGCGGAAAACATTTTGAAATTGCTGCATCTACTCACCTACGGTACCGAAATCTGGGTGGAATATGATCAAACTTATTTCTATAAAGATGACAACAGCTATGAAGAGCCTGAAGATTTAGGCGAATATTTAAAATGGATGAAAGGCGATTATAACCTCGGGCAGGTTGAAGAACCTGACAGCCTGATTAAAACTGCCCAGGAAAAATACAAAGAAAAATTTGATAAATGGTTTGGACAGTATTTTAATGTAGACTAAAAATAACGATCGACATTACAGAATATCAAATTCACTTTCAAGCAATTAAACCAACATGCAAACATTTAAATATTTCGAACAAGAAGGGAATACTTATAAACTAAAAGTACAAAAAGGACTTTTTTACACCATTACTTTTGGTTGTGTTGCGGCCATAATAGCCATATTGATATACAGCACCAGCAGGGCAACATTTTTATATGTTACTTTCTTCGCCCTTATAGGCCTATTGGGCATCTTGCGTACAACAGGCGTTATTGCTTTCGATCAGCACAACCGTGAGATACAGCGTAAACGTTTTTTCTTCAGCACGCCGGTGAATTATAGCTTTGATGATTTTGAACATTTTCTCATCTCAAAACAAAAAAGTTATTTCATTACCGTAAGTATTCAGGCCATTATGGTAATGAGAAAAGGCAATAAAATCAGGCATATTTTACTGGCACAAACTTTATTTACCGCAAAACCCCTGCAAAAACTTAGCGATGAAATAAGTATAATAATGGGCTTGCCACAACATTAAAATCGCAACAATAATGATGACTGGATATAACCTAAAATTAGAAAATGGAAGATTAAGTTTTCAACCTGAACGCGATTATAAAAGCAAGATTTTGTTTTTTGCGCTCCTTGCTGCAGGGATATTTGTGGTAACGCCTATGCTCCATCTCTACCGTGATACTCAATGGTGCGTAATGGCCATTGGTTTGTTATCAGCATTTACGGCACTTTATGATTTTATCTTCCATTTTAATGTTACCTATATTTTCGATCAGTACACGCGGCAGGTATACAAAAAAATCCCTGGATTATTGACCCGTAAAATTATGCCTTTTGAAGATGTTTTTATCCTTCACGTACAAGAAGACGGACTGCTGCATTATGCCTTATCGCATAAACAGAATAAATATGGCAAAAGCTTCGCCATTAGTCAGCCATTTGGTACTAACCGCAAAAGCCAGATAAGACAAGAGGGATTTGAAACAGAGATTTTAACGGAAATTGAAAAAATAATTCACCATAGCGTATGATAAACTAAGAAATCTAACATCCATCCAATGACCCAAAAAGAGCTACATCATGACTGGGTTTACGCGAAAGCGATCCAAAAATCATCGATTTCTGCTATGGACCAAAGTTTTGAACAAAACAAAATAGTAAAATTAAATAAACAGTAATGAACTACAACATCAGCAAAGGACTTTCGATCTTCTGGAGCATTTACATGTTTTTTTTCGCTTTTCCATTCCCCATGTTTCTATATTACATCATCAAAAGCGAGAACATGCCCAACCTGATGGACAGCAATCCATGGTATTCGCTTGTTTTGCTTGTCATATCTATCTTGTTATGGACTGTATTGTTAATTGGTTATTATCGTAAATGGGTAGTCCGTAACTTTTTGATCAAACGGAATATAGAAAAACTTAAAACCACTGGCGAACCGCGTGAGGCCAAGATATTAAAATCGGCAAAAACTTCGAAACCGGGAGCAGCTTACGATAGCTATGAACTTACTTTGCAGTTTAAAAACCTGGTGGGCAGTACTATTACTGTAAAAACTTCGGTAAACGATGCCAAACCCTACGAACGCCGTTACGAAGTTGGCAAAACCGTCGGTATTTTGTTAGATAAAGAGGTAAAAGATGCCCCTTATTTTATTTTTGCCACTACTGAAGTAAGCATGCGGAAAATGATTATTCTTCTTACTAACCTGGCCTGGCTAAGCTTTGCTGCTATTGTTGTTGCTTATTATGTTTATTCTTATGAATCGGAAAGTGAGGGTATGGGCTGGCGTTTTATGTGTATTGGCCATCCTTTATTAACTTGTGCATCCACGCTTCTTTGTTACCGTGGTTTCGGAACTTTTATCCTCAAAAAGTTTAATGGCAAACCTGATAAATTTTTCCTGATTAAATTTAGAGGTACGCAAACTAACGCCAGATTGTTAAAAGCCAGCCAAAATGGAACCTACATCAATGAGCAGCCCATGATCAATTTTGAGCTCGAATTTACAGATCAGTTTTACCAAAAACACAGGGTAAATATCAAAAGGATTGTAAACCTACTTGATTTGGATCTCACCAAACAGGAATATGTTTCTATTTTTTACCTCAAAGAAGATCCCCAGCATGCTGCTTTTGAAAAAGATTTAAATCAAGTTGAAGGAGAATTCTGATGAAAAACATAAAGCAATTTTATAGTTTAATTATACTGTTTTGTCTCCTCACTTTAAGCTGCAGGCAAATCACCCAAAGTGTGGATGAAACCTTTCATCCCAACGATTCACTGGTTAAAAAATATAATCAAGAAAATCATTTTGGTACGAATGGCGAGTATACAGGAAATACTAAAACCAGTACAACCACTTCTGTACAGCGCAGAGAGGAAAAAACGATAGTAATAAACGGCGACACAATTAAAACACCTGAAATGGAGCTCAAGGCAAAAGAAATGTTCCACGACATTGAATTACTCAAGCAAAAGAATGATCCTTCTGCAGCCAAAGAAATACAAAAAAGGGTAAATGAATTCCTAAAAGAAATGAAGTTGCCACAAGGCGGCCTTAAAAACATTGATACAGAAAAACCGGTAGTAAAAGCTAAAAAAGGAATGTTAAGTGCTGCATCACTAGAAAATGCAGAAGATCAACTCAAGAAATTGCCCCGGTACCAAAGTAAAGAAATTTTGGTGTATGAATCCATTCATTTTTACGAGGATGGATCCATTAATTTAGCACTGCAGCACCCTACTAATCCAAAATATGTAGATGCATACAAATACAGAGACGGTAAATGGTCGGAACCAGAACCCGTACTGGCGAGAAATATCGAACGCCGGACATTTCCTTTAAGCGGAATACATTTTTCAGATGCACATAAAGTAATACAGAATTATAATGTAAAAGCTGCTCAGGTTGAAGGGGCTAAGCCAATATCTGATGCTTATATCACTATATGGGATAATAACATGCGCTGGAACCCAAGATCGATAAATGGTAGTCGTGAACGTTACGATATCCAGTTTAATAATAATGGAACATTAAAAAGTTTTAGGCAGGAGTGAGAAGTTAGCTGAAAGTTACTTCTTAAATTTCTGTAAAAATGTAATCAGATCATACTTTATCAATTCCCAATGTTTCCCTTTTAAACAGACTGGATCAGGGTCTTCATCAGCAGAGTAAAAATTGGTCATATTCTCCCGAATATGTAAAGGATCATGATGATATGAATAACGTTTTTGATGGAGCAACAACATTTCTTCAAAAGAGAATGATTCCATCAGTTCATGAAGGTCCCAAAAATCTTTCTTTCTGCCACCCCGCTGTACAACATCAATTTTCATGGCCAAAATTTCTTCCGTTGTTGCCATACGAATACCATCTACAACTAACGGATCAAATATAAATTCATCGGTATAGTAAAAATCAAGTTTAACGGTGTTCCTTTCATCACTCCCTACTCGATAGGACTTTCCCATCGCTACAGGCATATCCGAAACACCAAAAACATAGTCAAAATGAGCGGTTAAAAAAGCATCAATATTTTTGAAATCTATTGATCCGTAAAGTGCATCTGTAAAAAGATCGATGTCAATTGAAATCCGGTTGCCCAATTGTAAACTCAATGCTGTACCGCCAACCAACCTAAACTGTTCGAATAACGGTGCATCCATCAGTAACAGCAAGCAATTCTTTAATTTATCGTTTACCGTATTCCAATAGATCATTATTAAATGATATTAATCCCATTAAGGCTTGTTGGGCGCTTATAAAAAGTTTTTGGGGTTAGCTTTTCGATCGCATCCTTTCCATAAAAACTCAGGATTTCTTGTTTTTCTTTTTCATTACCGTACTCCAAAACACGGCTTACAATAAATTTTTTATGAAGACTCCAATCGATATTTTCAATTTTGGTATCCCAAAACAATGTTGTACTAAAAACAGAGAGATCAGGTTTTGATTTTTGTTTCTCCTTGTTTTTTTTGATATCATAAAATACCTGAAGCATCATCAAAAAACCTTCTTCTAAACCTAATGCTTCCTCGATACGCAAAGAAAGAGCAGTATTCATATCTCTGTTCCCTTTCGTAATTGCCCCAATGGTCTGCGGATGTTCCGAAAGGGATAATGCAAACTGCCTTTTTGAAAGCTTATTTTTTTTAAGCTCGTGCTCAAGGAAAAATCCTGGATGAAGTCCTTTTAATATGGATAGCTTTTCGAACATAAGCACAAATATAAACAATATTGTTTATACTTTAACAACATACACAATTGATTAAAGCATAAACAAGAACATTAACAATATCATTTTCAACATAATACGCACCAATGCCGTTGTTAAGGGTTTTAACCACAGATGCACACAGATACACACGGATTTTATATCTGTGTGTATCCTTTTTATCTCCCGAAAGATCGGGACAAGTTGTGGTTAAATTATGTTTGTCTGTGGCGTAGGCTTAAATAATGGCATTGCAATAGGCACCCCGCTCAGTGCCCTCTGTTCTTTTTCTCTGTAATCTTTGTGGTTAAAAACTGAGAAAGCTTACAACAAACCCTTCAATACCACCCAAACATTTTCCGCTAAAATCTTATCTCCTTCTGCCGTTGGATGAATGCCATCGGCCTGGTTTAATTTAGGCACTCCACCCACTTTATCCAATAAAAATGGAATCAGGGCCATCTGGTTCTTTTTGGCCAGGTTGGGGAAAATGTTCTTAAAATCTGCTGCATATTTGGCCCCCATATTCGGCGGAACCTGCATGCCTGCAATAACCATTTTTGCATCGGGATACTTGGCTTTTACCCGATCGATGATATCCTGAAGGTCTTTAATGGTTTGTGCTACAGGCAATCCGCGTAAACCATCGTTCGCCCCAAGTTCGAGTACAAAAATATCAACGGGCTGTTTAAGCAACCAATCAATCCGTCCCTTTCCACCCGCAGAAGTTTCGCCACTTAAACCGCCATTAATTACATTATAAGGCATTTTTAAAGAGTCGATCCGGTTTTGGATCAGGGCTGGATAAGCTTCCGTCGGATCGAGCCCATAACCTGCCGTTAAACTCGTTCCAAAAAAGAGAATATTTTTCTTTTTCGCCGCAGCAACCGAAACTTTTTGGTCAGCCGAATCTAAAGTTTTATCTGTATTGCTTTTACTTTGTTGGTTTCCACAGCTTAAGAGGATCAGGCTCAAAACAAATAGGCCCATTAATCGTTTTCGTAACATATCTAATAAATCTATATCTAATTATCGTTAACCTTATCTAACAGGCATCGTCCTGTTATGTTTGGCTAAAATCTATACGCAAACCCTAAACAAATCAGCTATTGGAAAGCATATTGAACATCCGAAATGTAAGCAAAATTTACCAAAGTGCCGGGCGGGAACTCACCGTTTTGGATAACATCAATTTTTCTATCGCGGCCGGATCAACCGTGGCCATTACCGGCCCATCGGGAAGTGGTAAAACTACCCTGCTCGGTTTATGTGCGGGTTTAGACAGGGCCAGTAGCGGAACCGTTGAACTCAATGGAATTGCTTTGGAAAAACTCAATGAAGATGAGAGCGCCGCTGTGCGGAACCAATATGTAGGTTTTATTTTTCAGAATTTTCAGCTCCTGCCAACTTTAACTGCGCTCGAAAACGTAATGGTCCCTTTAGAGTTAAGGGGTGCAAAAAATATTAAAGCTCATGCATTGGAGCTGCTGGATAAAGTGGGCCTTGCTGACCGCTCACACCACTATCCCATTCAATTATCAGGTGGAGAGCAGCAAAGGGTTTCGCTCGCAAGGGCATTCTCCAACCAGCCGGCTATTCTTTTTGCCGACGAGCCGACCGGAAACCTCGATGCAGAAACGAGCGAAAAAGTTATCAAACTGCTTTTTGATTTAAATAAAGATGCCGGAACCACTTTGATCATCGTAACGCACGACCTTGAACTGGCAGCCAGAACCTCAAGAAGCATCAAAATTAAAGGTGGCGTAATCATTTCAGACGAAAACCCGACTTATGCCTAATACCATGCCAACGCAAAGCATTAAATTTTCCTGGCTGTTTAAAATGGCCTGGCGGGATAGCCGGAAAAACCGTGCACGTTTGTTGCTTTTTATTTCATCTATTGTTTTAGGCATTGCAGCCCTTGTGGCGGTATATTCTTTTAAAGATAACCTGCAAAAGGATATCGATGCACAGGCCAAAGAACTTACCGGTGCCGATCTGGTATTGGATAGCCGCAAAGGGGTAAGCAAAGCGATGCAAAAAATGCTTGATACACTGGGCGATGAACGCTCACAGGAGAAAACATTTGCCTCGATGATCTATTTTCAGAAAGGCGGGGGCAGCCGTTTGGTACAGATGAAAGCACTTGAAGGTAATTATCCATATTATGGCACGATAGAAACCATTCCGCTTGCCGCAGCAAAAAACTTTCAAACCGGAAGAAACGCCCTGGTTGATCAGACTTTGATGCTGCAGTTTAACGCCAAAGTAGGCGATTCGGTTAAAGTTGGCGATCTAAACTTTAAAATCCTGGGTACGCTTACCAAAGCCCCGGGACAAACCGGGATCGGCGCCAGCATTGCCCCGACAGTATATATTCCACTGCAGCTGCTCGATAAAACTAACCTGATTAAAACGGGAAGCCGCATCAACAATAAGTTTTATTTCAGGTATAACGATCCGTCTGGTATAGATGCCTGGGTAAAAAAACAGGATGCGCAGCTTGAAAAAGAGGGTTTTGATGCCGATACGGTTGAATCGCGGAAAGAGCAAACAGGCCGGTCGTTTAAAGATGTAAACCGTTTTCTTGCCTTGTCAGGATTTATTGCCCTGCTTTTAGGCTGCGTTGGCGTTGGGAGTGCTATCCACGTATATATCCAGGAGAAATTAAGCGCCATTGCTACTTTGCGGTGTTTAGGACTAAAATCAAGGCATGCTTTTTTAATCTACCTCATCCAGGTGTTTTTTATCGGGTTAATTGCTTCTGTTCTGGGCGCCATTTTGGGTACAGGCATTCAGTTTTTACTGCCTTTGGTACTGAAAGATTTTCTGCCAGTAGAAATTACCATGCAGGTTTCGTGGCCAGCCGTTGGTCAGGGAATTTTATTAGGGCTGATCATTTCAATCCTATTTGCACTCCCCTCACTCCTTTCGGTCAGGAAAATTTCGCCATTAAACGCCATCAGGATCTCTTTTGAAAAAGCAGGGGGCAGAAGAGACCCGCTCACCTGGCTGGTATATTTGTTGATGGCCGCCTTTATTACCGGGTTTACTCATTTGCAAATGAAAACTTGGGTACAAACACTGGCCTTTACCTTGAGCATAGCCATTGCTTTTGTGCTGCTCATTGTACTGTCTAAATTATTGATGTTCCTGGTACGTAAACTCTTGCCCAACTCATCGAGCTATTTGTGGCGACAGGGATTTGCCAATCTTTACCGTCCAAACAACCAGACTTTAATGCTAACGGTTTCCATTGGTTTATCTACTGCTTTCATCTGTACCCTATTTTTTGTCCAGGGCATATTAATGAGCCGGGTTACGCTTTCATCAGGTGCTAACCAGCCCAACATGGTGATGTTCGACATTCAGAACACCCAAAAAGGAGGATTGGATAGCTTAACCAAAGCCTTCAAACTGCCCTTAATGAATCAGGTGCCGGTAATTACTATGCGGATAGAAGAAATCAATGGAAAGAAAGCGAGTGCCGATACCAATAACAGAAGGGCCTATCGCAATGAGATCAGGGCTACTTATCAGGATACTTTAACCGCAGCCGAAAAAATCACTTCGGGTAAATGGATCGCAAAAATAAAACCCAATGAAACCGTTTATATTTCTTTAGATCAGCGTTATGCCCAATCCATTAATGTTGGACTGAATGATAAAATCCTTTTTAACGTTCAGGGCATGATGATCCCGACCGTTGTAGGTAGTTTGAGGGAGGTAAACTGGAGCCGGATGCAGACCAATTTCAGGGTAGTTTTCCCTGCCGGGGTATTAGAAGAGGCACCACAATTTCATGTATTGATGACCAGGGTACCATCGGGCGAAGTTTCGGCACGTTTCCAGGGCGAAGTAGTCCAAAATTTCCCCAATGTTTCGGTGATTGATTTAGACCTTGTGTTAAAATTATTGGATGAATTACTGAGCAAAATCGGTTTCGTAATCCAGTTTATGGCGGGTTTTAGTATGGTTACCGGCTGGATTGTGCTTATTTCGTCAGTATTAACCAGTAAAAACCAGCGGATAAAAGAGAGCATTTTATTGCGTACGATGGGTGCCAGTAGAAAACAAATATTTGCCATCAATGCCATCGAATATTTCTTTTTAGGTGCTTTTGCTGCTGGTGCCGGATTAATTTTAGCCATCAGTGGAAGCTGGGCATTGGCCAAATTTACATTTGATGCGGCATTTGTTCCACCTTTTATACCAACCGTGCTGTTATTTGGTTCAATTGTATTACTGGTCGTAATTACAGGTGTATTGAGCACCAGAAGCATCCTGAACCAACCACCCTTGAAGATATTGAGGACAGAAAGTTAATTCAATCGAAACCATCAAACTATATGATGGCAACTTTGTTTTTTTTTAAAAAGGATTTAAAAATGAATAAAAGATATCCAATATTGTTTCTGGCCTTAGGTGTGAGTGTTATTGCAATTAATGCTATTTCCTGTGTATCTATTCCCAAAGGGGCAACTGCTGTTAAGCCATTTGAAAAAGATAAGTATTTAGGTAAATGGTATGAAATAGCCCGGATGGATTTTAAGTTCGAAAAAAACCTTAATAACGTAACCGCAACATATTCACTTAAAGATGATGGCAGCATCAAGGTAGATAACCGCGGCTACAATTATGTAAAACAAGAATGGAAACAGAGTATCGGCAAGGCAAAATTTGTGAAGGAAAGTAATGAAGGAAGATTAAAGGTTTCCTTTTTCGGCCCTTTTTATGCTGGTTATAATGTAATCGAGATCGATAAAGATTATCAATATGCATTAGTAGCGGGCAACAACCTTAAATATTTATGGATTTTATCCAGGAACAAAAGCATCCCTGAAACTATTAAACAGCAATATTTAAAAAAAGCGGAAAGCTTAGGTTATGATACCGCTACTTTGGTTTGGACCAAACAAGATCAATAAAAAACTTAAATCTCATTTAACCATAGCTTTTCAATACGTTGTAAGAGATATGGTTTGTATTTCAGCAAAATTTGACAATGCCTTATAGATTTCGGTATTTCTTCGTCGGCTTGCTTCCTGTTAGTTCTGCTTTATCAGATCCAATACTGCCTCAAGAGCCTTGTCGGCAATTACTTCTTTATCAGGCTTTACACCAACCCCCTCCCAGTTGGTTTTTGTTATCGGGTTTATCGCCCTCGAATTTGGGATATTAGCAATAAAGCTATTGCCTACGGGTTCTGGTGCCACGGGATGCGCACCGCCTCCAGTACGCTCGCCAACAATTAGGGCACGGTGCTGGGCTTGCAGGTTATAAGCAAATTCCTCTCCTGCCGAAAAGGTTCGCTTATTTGTTAAAATATAAATAGGAGTGGTCTTAAGGGATACCAAAGAAGTATCTGGTGTTGTCCAAAACTCAGTATAAGAGCCATCCTTGCGGCAATAGAGATCGTTTAGATGAATTTTTTCATTGAAAAAAAATTCACAGAAAAAGCTTACAGCAGCCGGATCTCCGCCCATGTTATCTCTGAGGTCGATAATGAGTGTGTTGCTGTTACTTACAAACCGTAATGCGGCAGTAATCGTAGCCTTGGTTTCCTGGTCTAGCGGGAAAAATCCTTTCACCTTCAAATAGCCTATGTTTCCGGGCATAATCTCTGCCTTCTCCATTCCAAAATTTACTTGCTTTCTGAATTGAAGTCGTCTTGCCTTTTGTGCTACGGTATCAGGATTCTCGTCGATTTTTGCTGCCAGCGGATCATAGCTGATAGACAAGTGACCATCATGATAAACCGACTGAAGGTCGGTAGTTAATTTATATGCAAAAGCGTTTTGTGTATGGATGGTATCGTATGCACCCTTTTTAAATTGCAGACTAATGAAATCTCCCATCCGCCGCGCGGTATCAAGAAAAATGTAGTTCTCTTTTAAACTCTTTGAGATGCCGGTAATAGTTTCTGCTTTTATCCTCTTTGTGAGAATAGGATTTTGAGCCAGAGCTACAGAACCACACGACAAGATTATCAAAAGGGATATGGCAAAGATTTTCATATCAAGCTAAAATAAGCAATTTTCGACACAATTAACTGATGGATGATTATTTATTCTGGTCAAAGAATTTTAGCCGATACGAGACCTGATTTTCAATTCAGTCCCGCACATTTTATTGAAGATGCCCAAACCGGAACAAGAATCTATCCATACACAGAAATATCTAAAAGCAAAGTGGATAATTAAAATCATTATCTCAATAAACTATAAACTGCCCTGATTTTTGGGAGACAAAAAGAATGCACACAGATAATACAGCTTTAAAAATCTGTGTTTATCTGTGTGCATCTGTGGTTAAAACCTTTAAATTAACAATATTGTACTAAGCGGCGTCAATTGCTTCGCGAAGCGCTTTTGCAGCGGCAGCAGGATCTTCTGCACCATAAATGGCAGCGCCTGCAACAGCTACTATTGCTCCTGCTTTTATAACAGCGGCAACGTTTTCAATATTTACCCCACCTGCAATAGAAACCGGAACACCAGCTCTTGCAGCCTCATCGATTAAAATCTGGATAGAATAACCTGGAGTCCATTGTTCATCTAAACCAGCGTGCAGTTCTACAAATTCTACACCTAACGCTGTTACTTCCTGCGCTCTTTTAACGCGATCAGGATAACCTATTGTATCTACAACCACACCTTTACCATGCGCTTTTGCAGCTTTAACTGCTCCAATAATTGTTGCATTTCCTGCAGCGCCCATTACGGTTACTAAATCAGCACCTGCTTTGAATGCGATATCGGCTTCCAGTTCACCCGCATCGGCAGTTTTTAAATCTGCAAAAACCAGTTTGTCAGGATGTGCTGCTTTCATTGCAGTAATTACTGTCGAACCCATATTTTTGATCAAAGGGGTTCCCAATTCTATAATATCTACATAAGGCGCAACTTTTGCTGCCAATGCCAATGCTTCTTCTGTTGTTAATAAATCTATTGCTACTTGTAATTTTGCCATGATGTTATTGATATATAATTAAATAAATTGTTATTCGAGATTTGCATGTCTTTTCCAGAGTTCTTCTGCAGGTTGGCCGCTTAACTTCCAAAGAGACTGAAAAATGGCATCGTTAAGCAAGAGCAGAAATTGTTCAAAAAGGCTTCCTGCATATTGGGTAGATACTTTTTTACTATGATCTTCTTTCTCTGCGGCCGGAACCAAAACCAGGTGATTGCACAATTTGGCCAAAGGCGATTCGGCATTGGTAGTAATGCCCACTATATTTGCCCCTGCTCCAATCGATTTTTCTACAGCTTTTACAATCGATCCGGTTGTTCCGGAACCCGATGCTGCAATCAATAAATCGCCAGCTCTAATTGCCGGACTGGTGGTATCGCCAACATAATACACTGTTAGCCCAAGGTGCATCAAACGCATGGCGGCCGATTGCATCGCAAAACCCGAACGGCCTGCCGCTGTAATAAAAATCCGTTTCGCCTGTTGAATGTGATATATGAAAGGAATAAGCTGATCAAGCTGCACTTTTTTGGCCAATTGTGTATTCTCTTCTATAATCCTGTCGAGGTTCATTTGCAGATCCCAGGCCAATTGCTGGTTATCCAGCTCGTCTGCCAAGACTTCATTATTGACCATTTCTACTGATTCTTTTGATTCCATTTCCGCTTTTGCTTTAATGGTTCAAAGGTATTGTAGCCAATTAAAACGAGGGTTACACATTCAGCCACTTATGTGGGACTATTTGGAAATACTTTTAAAAAAAAGTCATGCATTAGCCATAATTAATACACCATTTCCGAATGGTCCTCCATAATTACCATTTAATCCAATCTCTAAAAATTTAAGTTTTTAACTTTAACCATCATGAGTTTATCAACAGAAAGTACCCAACTGGAAAGAGCTATTATTTACATCCGCGATTTAAGCAACTGCCCGCCCAGCTACCTCAACGATCCGGGCAGGAAAGAATTCTTTGAAATTGTATGGCTTAAAAACGAGGAGCCTTTACATGCCCTGCAACAATCAGAATTTGATAGCAAAGGTGATTGGATTTACCTGATTCCGCCTTATCGCGTACATCAGCTTAATAAGGCAGGCAAAAACGGAGTGTTAATCTCTTTTAAAAGATCGGTGCTGGAAGGGGAAGAAAAAGAATTTTTGCTTGATCTGTTTAAGATTTTTAATGTTCAGGGCGAATTTTCGTGCCTAAGGCTCAATGCAGAAACAGCAGATGAACTGAGCAGCATTTACAGGTTAATTGAAGATGAATACCAGAAAGCAGGCAATAATTTCATTATTACCAAAGCATTGTTAAAGGTTTTTTTGTTAAAACTGATACAGGTTAAAGAACATGAATTTACCAGTCATGATGTGCAGCAAAAAAGGGTTTACGAATTTTTGATGTTACTGGAAAGCAATTACCAACAGGTTAGGAATACTGATTTTTATGCGGGTAAGATCGGCATCAGCTCCAAAAGGCTGAACCAGATTTTAAAAGAAAAACTGAACAAAACCGGCATGCAGATTATCCACGACCGCATTATACTGGAAGCTAAACGAAAAATTATCCACAGTGAACAAACTATAAAGGAAATTGCTTACGAACTGGGCTTTTCAGACAGACCATATTTTAGTCGTTTCTTTAAAAAACAGACGCAACAAACACCAGAAGAGTTTCAAAAACAAGCCAGAAACCACATCGAATCGAAATTTAATACACTGGTTTAAAAAAACTGACATGTTTTACGAATAATCGATACTTTTACTTTTATGATCAGATTAAATAACGATACACCCAATGATATTCTTCAGGATGTGAAAATCGGCGATATGGTAACCGATACGTTCAGCAAAACCGGCCTGGTAGAAACTATAGAGATTAGTGACGACGGCCTGTACCGGATTTACGAGTTCAACCTCGTTACCGGAAGAACCATTACCGTTAAAAAGTAATCACCTAAATAATCTCTAACCAAATGTCATTACTAATTTTACTATTCGGCATCCTGTTGCTCTTTATCCTGATTTTGAAGAAAATCAACCCGATGATTGCTTTAATTGCCGTAGCAATTATAACCGGACTTTTATTGGGAATGCCTGCTACAAAGGTAATGACTTCCATTAGCAACGGAATAGGCAGTACGCTGGGCAGTATGGTGATGGTTTTAGCACTTGGCGCGATGATGGGAAAACTGATTGAAGACAGCGGCTCAGCTAAAAGAATTGTTTTTATTTTAATCAGGGCCTTCGGTAAAAAAAACATCCAGTGGGCGGTACTGTTAACCGGCTTATTGGTGGGAATACCCCTGTTTTATAACGCAGGTTTTGTGGTGCTTATTCCGCTGGTATTTGCCATTTCGGCTACCACCGGACTTTCGAAACTTTACATTGGCATCCCGATGGCCACAGCGCTTTCGGTAACACATGGTTTTCTGCCACCACATCCTGGTCCGGTAGCCTTGGCTGGAATTTTCCACGCCGATATTGGCAAAACATTGATTTACGGTTTAGCATTAAGCATTCCTATAGCCATTATTGCGGGTATTTATTTCCCCAGGCTGATTATTAAACGGGATCAGGCTGCAAATCTTCAGGATTTCAAGATCGATGAAGAAGAAAACCTGCCTTCGGCTACCCGAAGTTTTATTACGGCCCTCTTACCCGTGTTTTTGATTATCGCCGGCACTATAGGCAGTAGTTTTAAATTTGATTATATCGGCAAACCTTTATTCGTTTTCCTGGCCGATCCTACCGCAGCCCTTCTAATTTCGGTTATCATCGCGCTGGCTGTTCAAAAAACCTCCATTGCAAAAGCAATGGAATCTTGCGCTGAAGGTGTTAAAAGTATTGCGATGATTATTTTAATTATTGCTGCCGGCGGTGCATTTAAGCAGATTTTGATTGATAGTGGTATGGGCGAAACGGTAAAACAACTTACCGGAGGTTTAAATTTATCGCCACTGCTGCTTGCCTGGTTAATTACCGCATCGCTCCGGGTAACCCTTGGCTCGGCAACGGTAGCGGCACTAACCGCATCCGGAATGGTATTGCCATTAATCGGCCCTGGCGCTCCACCAGAGTTAATGGTTTTATCGGTAGGCGCCGGAAGTTTGATGTTCTCGCACGTAAACGACACCGGTTTCTGGATGTTTAAAGAATACTTTAACCTGAGCCTGAAAGAAACCTTTCGCACCTGGACAATGATGGAAAGTTTGGTTTCTGTTTTAGGACTTGTTGGTGTGCTGGTGTTGAACCAATTTGTTTAAAATCGAAAAATCGTCATTGCGAGGAGGAACGACGAAGCAATCTTTCTGATTATTCTCCCAATTGTAAAGATTGCTTCGTCGGCTGAAAAAGCCTTCTCACAATGACGACACAATTTATACAGCTATGGTTCGTGTCCCCACGCACCATTCTTATTTTTTTGTCACGGAGACTCTGAGAACACGAAAGTTGATTGCCCTGGATTTTGCCTTATTTTTCGAATTAAACTTAGCTGCACTCAGGTGGCTCAGGTGGTCAGAAATAACCCGAGTTGGTAACACGAACTACACAGATCCCTGTAGCCATGGCTTGTGTCCCCACGAAACATTCTTATTTTTTTGCCACTGAAACTCAGAGAACACGGAAATTGATTGCCCTGGATTTTGTCTTATTTTTCGAATTAAACTTAGCTGCTCTTACTATTTAATTAATTCTTCACCCTGTTTTTTTCCGCATCGGCTCCCGAAGATTCATGCTTGGCTGGTGTAGAAAAAGCCTTACCAAAACGGTAACTGTAACTCACCACAACCGATCTCGAATCCTGACGGTTAACCCAGTTTGCTTCTGTATTTGCCAGGTTATTGATTACCCCATTATATATACGGGTTCTGAAAATATCGTTCGCGGTTAACTTCAAAGTGCTTTTTACTGAAAGTTTTTTCTGTACCGCTGCACCAAACTCATGTACTTCGCCCAACAAAAACTGAACGTTAGACAGTTTACTTTGATAACGCATGTTTAGCTCAGCATTCCAGGTCGGACTGATTTTAAACTGAAGGTTAGGACTTGCCTTTAAATAACTTCCCTTGGTAACCAGAAAACCCGTATAAAAATCGGTTCTCGAAACTATTTTTGCATACTCCACATAGGCATTCAGTTTAACCCATTTCGTTAAATCGATTTCTGCATTTACCGAAACATTGGCTACCGTGGTTTTACCTACATTGGCTGGCCTGCTATAATAGGTGCCGTCTACAATCTCTATGGTTTCGTTCACTTCATCCCTCACCCAGCCGTAACCTAAAGTGGTGGTAATTTTATTTTTATAGGTGTGCGAAAGCTCCAGACTTTGTGTAAATGATGGCTTTAAGAATGGATTTCCAACATAATAAGTAAATTTATCCAACGGAGAAAAGAATGGGTTCAGATCCTGATAATACGGACGGTCGATCCTTCGTCCATAATTTAAGCCCAGCTCATTATTTCCGGCAGTATCCAGTTTATATGAAAAATAAACCGTTGGAAACAAACTGTTGTAGGTTCTTTTAAAACTCGAATCGGGTTTGATCAGGTTTCCTAGCTGATGACCATTGGATACCGTATTCTCATACCTCAATCCCACCTGTAATGAAAACCGCTTTCCTTCCCTGCTCATGTTCAGGTAAGCCGCATTAATGTTTTCTTCATACAGAAAATGATTGCTCTTTTCATAATCGGCAATGGTTTTTCCGCCAGCAGTATTAAAATAATCTGCAACATTATCTGTTTTGGTATAAGCTGTTTTAATACCTGCATCCAGTTTCCATTTGTTAGCCAGCGGATGAGAATAATCCATCTTTGCGGTGTAGATATCAATATTAGAAGGCAGATTACCCGTTAATATGTCCTGATATTTTAATGCTCCGCCTGGCAGGTAACTGAAATTATAATAAGTCTGATCCGTTCGGTTGCGGTAAAGCAAATAATCTGCATCAAATGTAAGCTCCCTGCCGGCCTGTTTAAACTTATGCCTGTAGTTTAAGTTTACTCCCGCATTCTGATATTTAATCTGGTCGATATTCTCGGCCCTGATTACCGAATCGAGCTGCATCGATGCGTTTGATAAATTACTCGTATTGTTATTTACCTGTTTAGAAATCCGGTTCATGCCCGTGAGTACAACGCCCCAGGTAGTATTATCCGAAGCATAATAATCAAGTCCTGTTTTCAGGTTGAGCGTATTGCCATGCCTGCGGAAATAAGAATTCTGATTAAAGTAGGATTTGGCACTACCATCATCATTCTTGTATTTACGGTTCAGGTCAAGATCGGTAAAACTATTGTTCAGGTTGTAACTTAAATTTCCAAAAACATTAATTTTATCTTTACGGTAATTAAAGTTAAAGCTATTATTCGACCTCGTCAGTTCACCCTGGTTTAAGCTTACATTAATTCCTCCGTTAAATCCGGCAGTTTTGGTTTTCTTGGTTTTGATATTGATTACCCCTCCATTTCCTGCAGCATCATATTTGGCCGGCGGATTCGTCATCAGTTCGATCTGATCAAGCGATGAAGAAGGCAGCGATCGCAAATAATTATCCAGGTCGGCACCCGAGAGGTAAGTTGGTTTATCATCAATAAAGATTGCCACCCCGTTTTTGCCTTTAAGCGAAATTACACCATTCTGATCTACATTAACACCAGGCGATTTGCTCAGCACATCCAAAGCCGTTGTTCCGGCGTTAGAAATCAGTGCATCAACATTCACCACTGTGCGGTCGATCTTCCGTTCAAGAAAAGCCTTTTGTCCCGAGATATTGACCTCCTTTAAATTATTGGCGCCCGTAACCATTTTAATATCCTGCAAGGCTACAGCCTGATGGTTCGCATTTAAAACCAGTGTATCAGTTTTATAAATCGGCGCACCAACCACCGATATTTTAATGAGGTATTTTCCGTAAGCCAGCTGATCAAAACTGAACAACCCATCCTTTTCAGTGAAAATGGTTTTGAACAATACCGAATCTTTTAGCAAGGCTACAGTAGCAAACTCAATATTTTTTCCCTCAGCATCCAATACACGGCCATAAATTCTGGATGAGGGCGGTTGAGCTTGTGCGAAAGTAAGGGCAATATTCATCCATACGGCTAAAAAAGCCATGAGTGTAAATTTCATGATGGTGGGATTGGATTAGCGCTTTGAGAATTTAGTTTTTGTTGTTTTCGATCAGGAAGTTGTACATGAGCGAATGTTTATCGCTTTTCAGAAATTTCTTTTTGTATTTTGCCTGTACATCAGTGCTTTGTTTTATACCGTTTACAACCAGCTCATCTTTATTGAGTTTGTATGATAGTTTATTGGTACTGCTGATGATGCCGTCTTTCATCAATTCCCGATTGATATCGCTGGTATAATCATGTCCGTCACCATTGGTTACGGTTTTTGAGGTAACCGTACGTTGCGAACTGGTTTTGCTACTGCCATTTTCACCATAAACAGGCGGCGTTGGTGGGGTTGGAGGGCTTGCAGGTGTAGCTGGTGTAGCGGGGACAGCAGGAACTGCCGGTACAGCTTTCGGTGCTTTTGGCGCCTTTGGTGGGCGAGGCGCCGTTTGTGTTACTCCATAACCTTTCGATTTATATTCTTTTGCATCTTCAGCAGCTTGTTTGGCATCTACAATGGCTTGTTTTGAGTCTGCAATGGCTTGTTTTGAGTCTGCTTCGGCAATTTTAGCATCTGCAGCAGCTTGTTTACCATCTAATTCGGCTTGTTTGGCATCCATAACAGCCTGTTTAGCATCTTCCTGTGCCCGCTTAGCATCCTCTTTCCTCGCTCTTTCATCTGCTTGTCTGGCCTTTACATCTTCTTTCGTTTCTTGCTGCTGCTGCTTTTCATTCAGTTTTTTCAACTGACTGTCCATTTTTGCATTGATCTCCCTTTCCAGTTGATCTGCAGATTTTCCTTCAGCAGGTTTGTTTTTTTTCTTTGTTGTATCCTGCAAAGCTAAAATTGAAGTGCTTATTTCCTTTTTGGTCGCTGTTTTTGCATTGCCAACGCTTTTAAAAGCGGCAGTACAAACCACAACCGAAACCATGGCGATGGTTAATATTGTTTTTTCCATTTTGTTTAAAGTTGAATTGGTATTGAATAACACCCTGCTTGCTCTGTGCAGCAGGCTACCTTTATTCCCGCTCATGGCCATGGCATAAGCAGGTGCACGCTGCTTAAATTCCTGGCACACAATAAGGGCCTGAATGTAGTTTTTGCGATCGTTTACACAGACGATGGCCAAATCATCGCAACAGTGCTCGCGCTCTGTTTTTATTAATTGCGATACCCAAAGTACCGCCGGGTTAAAAAAGAATACAATTTCGATAAAGCTCTGCAACAAGTTTACCAGGTAGTCCTTACGTTTAATGTGCGCCAGTTCGTGAGAAAAGATGGATTCTACTTCTGCAGTGGATAAACCATTGAGCAAGCCCAAAGGGATCAGTATTAAAGGTTTAAAATGCCCTACTACCATGGGTACCTGCGCAATACCCGATTGCATCACTTTAACCTGTTGGGTTAAACCCAGTTTTTGAGCCAGTTCATTTAATTTCTCATCCCATTTTTTACCGGCAGCATAGGTTTTATGATTACGTAGGTGGTATACACCATTTAAACCTACTATTAATTGGATGCTTTTTCCACAGATGATCAGGAACCACACCAATACAATCTGATAGGCATAAGCATTCCATAAGGAAAGGAGCCTGTTTAGTCCCGAATACATATCGTGCTGAACATTTGTAACCGCTTGTTGACCTGCAATTGCATTTGGCAGGTTAATACCTGTTTCATGAACGGCCTGCGACTGCCCATGGCTAACGGGCTCCTGAAGCTCCTGATAAAAAAGGAATCCTATTGCAATAACAAATAAAGCTAAACATACCGTAAGCAGGTTATAACGCCATGTAGCACTTGCTTTACGGGTAGTAAACATGACCAAACCGGCCAGCAAAGCTAAGATTACGCCAAGCCACAAAGAGTGGAACAAGGTAGCGCCCAGGGCATGAAGCCAATTTTCGGGCAAAAGGTTGATTAATTTAAATTCCATTATCGTGGTTCTTTAGCATCTGTCACTATTAATTAGTCCATGCTATCCAATAGCCGCTTAATCTCTTCGATTTCCTTTTTTGATGTTTTCTCATTCCCCAAAAGCTGCATCATCAACTGCGACGCTGAACCTTTGTATAAGGTGTTTACGAAACGGTCTAACAACTGAACTTTGGTTTTTTCTTCTGCTTCTACCGGAATATAAATGTGTTTCATTTGGCTCTCATCACGTTTTAAAATTCCTTTTTCAGCTAAGATCTGCATCTGTTTTAAAGTTGAAGTGTAATTCACCTCTCTTTGTTCATTCAGCTTATCATTTACAAACCGAACAGTCGACGGCCCAAATTCCCACAACACCTGGAGAATTTCCAGTTCAGCTTTGGTAGGTTCAGGCAGATTATTCTCGGGGTGTATAATTTTCATATCCTAAAGGTACGATGTTTTTCGTACGATACAAATATTAGGATAGTTATTTTCGTTAAAATTCAATAAAATACTGATTTTAAGTCATTTAAAAACAATCCGTCTTAAGCAAAATAAAATGTACTGTCAAAATCGGTTTGGTAGAATTTTAAATTTCAAAGACTTTTCTGCAAATCCTGCACGCTGAAAATAAACATTTTGACCACAATCATCAATGGCCTTAATGCTTATCAAAGGAGATGTAACGGCAGCTCAGCAAATTTGGATACAAAATCTATCCTATGTCGTCTATTTCCGTTTACCCTTTCCCCTGCACAACCTAATTATAATTAAGATGGCAGATAAAACGAACAACATCTCAACCTTGTTTATCAGTTACCTGATATTAACAACTATTTTCCTTGTGCTATTAATTGGCTTTGGAGAAGATTATTTTTTTGGAAGCTTTAATATCGAAATCCTGACCCTTTACGATTTTGGCGACCTCGCATCCTCACAAAGGGGATTAAATTACCTGGAAAAATCAGCGCTTTTGATCTTTTTACCTTTAATCATTACCATATCCTTTATCGTGCATTCGTGGATCTGCGATACCTCTACCATACGCCGAACCAGAAACGCGGCTTTTCTAATCGGCTTATTACCATTCGCATTTTTACCTGCACTAATCAGCTTTCAGGAAATGAAAATGTCTATTCTGTTGATCTGCATTTCATTCACGCTTTTGCTCTTCCTTTGGATTGTTCTTTTTCACATCCGGATGTTCCAGTTTAGTTATCTATCTTTTCATTTGTTCGCCAGCTGCTGTCTTTTAATCACATTCACTTCAATCAACCGGATCGATGTTGATATTCAGCATTGTTTAAACAGCACAAAAAACGATAGCCCCGTCGAAAAATTAGATCCGGTTACCGTAAACAGTCCCGTTGTTTTTGTTGGCAGCACCACATCTTTTAATCTTTATTATTCCCCTACCCAGCACCGAAGCATTATTCTGCCTAAAACGGATTAGGAATCGTTTTAAACTATCAAGTCATCTGTCATTATAACTAAATAGATTAAATTTAAAAAACTACCTGTTTTATACCTGCCACTAAACATACGTTAATAAGCAGTTAAGGCACGGCTTTTAAACTGGAAAAGTTTGTTTTCACCACCTTTAAGAATACTCAATCCCCCTCGTTGACTACAATCAACAATTAATTTGACAATTATCAATCTATTTATGCATATTTATGCTCATTTTTATTGGATATTTGTCTATTAATCCCTATAAAAACCTAAATAAAATGCTTTTCTTAGAAACTCATGTTAAAAAACTATGCTGTTTTTTTAACAGGTCAGTTTATACAATTGCAGATGTAGTCAATAGACTTTCCTCTGTAGATGTTCTTCGAAGTCATTCTGTTTTGGAGGATGCTTTAATTAAAAACCATAAATGAAGATTTTCAGTCTATTATACAACGATATACCCATACTCGTCAGTTCCGTTAAAGTTTATCCGATAAATGATGAGCTTAACCAAAAAAAATTAAGCTCAACTTTCAAAGCAACCCGTGCCGTCGCCAATTGTCTATCTTCTTTTTTCAGCGGTCCATGTTTAATATCTAAGGAAGGCTTTTAATCATGCAAATACCAGGTCCGGAAATAAGGTTAAATACCTTTTTTAATTATCCAAAAGGAACTTATTGTCTTTAGGATTAAATACAAAATTTAAATGGAGGGATCTAAAATCTTGGTTATACTAGAGGATTTTGATTTAAGAGTAAAAATCACCGAAATACTTACAATCGGGAAATACAATGTAAAATCGACAGATAGTGGCAAAGAGGCAATCGACATCATCAGAAAAAACCCTGTAGATGTAATTATTTCAGGAATAAATGTAAAAGAAATTGATGGATTTGGGGTACTCCGCGTGGTTAATAAGTTTATGGAAACCGCAAGCATCAGCTTTATTATGTTATTGAACGATAAAGATTATGATCTTGCCCGCAGGGTTATGGAACTCGGCGCAGATGGCCACTTAATGAACCCTTTTGATGACGGCGAACTGCTTAATCAGGTGGAGGTTAAACTCAGGAAGAAAAGGTTACAGCATGAATTATTTTTAAAACAGCATGTACAGCTAAGAAGTATCCAAAATAGCAGAGATGATATGTCATGGTTAAGATCAAGGTTTGAGGGAAGTTTGCCAAGACATTTTAAGAAAAACCAGGTACTTTATTACAGGGGAGAAAGACGGGCGCTGGGCTTGCATTATATTTTATCGGGAAAAATTAAAACTTATGTGGCCGATACCGCGGGCAATGTGCTCATTACCGGCATTTACGGGCCTCACGAATATTTTGGATTACAGGGAACATTATTGGGTGCCGAAAACAAAGAAATTGCCGAGGCTATTGATAGTGCCGAAATATTAACCATCTCATTTACCGAAGTGCAGCATTTAATTACAGATTATCCTGAAATATTCAGCGTTTTTGCCAAGGATCTGGCTCAAACCTTGAGCGAGCGTGATGAAAAACTACTCGATATTGCTTATTACTCGGTACGCAAAAGGATAGCCAAGGCTATTATAGGACTAACCAAACTTGGCCATGATGCGGAGAACGGCAGATTTATATTACCAAGAAACGACCTGGCCTGCCTGGTAGGCATTGCAACCGAAACATTGAGCCGAGTATTAGGCGATTTTACCAAAGAAGGCCTTATTGAAAAAGACGGAAACAACATTATTGTACTGGATATCAGGTCTTTAATTATGATGAAAAATTAAGACACAAAGGCCTAAAGCCAGCAATTTGGAAGAACAATACTTTCCATAAGCATAAACTGATGCAGTAGATGAGAAAGATCAAGATAAGCCTTGACCAAAATCAGATGAAAATTAATTTTAGTTATACAATTTAGCAATAACCGATTTTAACAAAAATTGGATTAATAATTTAAGCAGCAACCCTGTTAAAATAACATGGATGCCAGCCTCGAACCTGAAGCGTGGGATGGAAGAATACCGTATTATCAACACCAAAACAAATGAAATAGGTTACTCAACTCAATTAAACAACATGGAATTAGGCTACACTAAATATTTTTTAAGGGTATTTCTTTCATTGCTAGATAGGAAGAAAGATAGAGCCGCTATCCGCTTTTTATATCGGCATACGGCATTTCGGAACATTTACGAGGGAGAAACACTTTTCGACCCCAAAAGCCCTGCTGCTAACGGCAAACTTATGTATGTGGCTGAAGGATTAGTAAACGGCTATATTACTGATGAAAGTGAAAAACCATCCAATATATGGCTGGGCAGATCAGGCAGCACCTATATATGTGATGATTTTAGTTATACCGATCATAGCTTTAACATCCAGGCAATAGAGCATTCTACCTTATTTATTATAGACAAATGCGAATTTGAGGAAGGCTGTGCATGGTATCCTGTACTTGATTCGTTATTCCATTTTTATTTTCTCCGTAATGCAATCAATGATGTAAACAACAGGAACATCTTATTTAGGTTACAGAATATAGAAAGCAGAACCAGCTTATTCAGGCGCATTTATCCAGACTTATATGAGAGGATACCTGCCGATCTGCTCATTTCTTATCTTGATCCGGATGCAGTCATGGATCCGGAACCAGACCTGCAGCTGGACGATGCAAACGAGAAAAGTATAATGAATTTCCCATGGCCTAAAAAACTCATCAAAACCTACCTCGATTAAACCAATATTGCTGTTGAAAAGGCTTTATTAAGGTTATTCAACAGCATATAAGTTGCCATTAAAATCCTTATGGTTTATCGATCAGTGAAAGATCATCAACAATGATGTCTCCTGAGCGGGTTTTATTAAAAATAAATTTGATTTCTTTAAGGTTGTTAAGCTCAAATTTTGTTTCAGCATTTAAAAGTTTAGCAACGTCGAAATAGAAGAAATCGGGCACGGCTTCGGAATTTGCATAATCGTTAAAAAAGTTAAATTTACCCAGGTTTTTAGCGATCTGTGGTTGCAATACGCTACAATGGTTTAAAGGAAATGAAAGCTGGTGCTTTTTACTGTCTTCCAGTACGATGGTGAAATCAGTTGGTTTTGCCTGGCCATCCGTATTTTCTTTCCCGGCAGCCAGCGAAAAACTCAACATTTTTCCGGATAAAGAAAGCGGAGCAGCAAGGTTAAGTAAGAAAAAACCATTCTGGTGTTTCACGCTGTCCCATCCTAAATAAACAGCCTTGGTAACCTGCATTCCCCACAAAAATTTATTCTGCTGTTCTTTCCATTCCCTCAAACCGCTGCTTGTTATTTTGCCACTTTTAATTGTTGCAGTATTAACATCTATATCTTCATCAAAGTCAGCCAATACCGTTTTCCTGGCCGGTTCAAACTGGTTCATATAAATCTTTTTAGGCAACCAGTTTCTGCCAAACCTGGCATCCATAAACAAAGATTTATAACCTGTTTTGCCATTAATGGTGGTTTCTAAAAACGAACTAATGTATATGCTCAGTATTTTTTGCTGCTCCTTCCCGTCCATTAACTGTTTTAAATTAAACTTATTGATACCAGGCCCTGTGCCATCTCTCCGCCCCCACACCGAATTAAATTGACCATGATTGGCGCCGCTTAAATAAAGTCCTGCTTTAAAACCATTAAAGCCCGGGGAAAACTGAATCCGTTTCATCGTAGCCAAACCTCCATAAGTCTGCATATCCATATCGAGTGCCCCCTGAATCACAAAAAAATTAACATCGTTTGCAACAGTTAAAGTCCCTCCGGGTTTATATTGACCATCAACAGGGGCAATGGCTACAACTGCACCAATATTAAAATTAAAGTTGAATTTTTCTCTGGCATCATCAGGATAATGGCTCAGTTTATTAAATGCCGCAGCATGGGCTACGGCTTCTCCTCCTCTTGAATGGCCAATAATGGCAATCTTTTCCATATCCAGTCGCTTATAAAAAGTATTGCCCGGCGTGTTGTTCCAGTTGCGTAAAAGTTCAAGATGTTTTAAAAGCAGCCAGGCCCGCGCCGCATTTTCATTTTTTAATCCACCACCAAATACATCCAGATCGGTCAACGAAAGGTTTAAGAAATTTTCATCTACAGATACCACCATGTAACCCCGACTGGCCAGTAACTCTCCTAAAAAAGCATAACCCGGATCGGAAGCCTGCTGCCCCAGGTGGTTTCCATGAATAATCATGACCAGTGGCAGTTTTTCCTTTTTCTCATGCGGGTACCATACCAGCGCATTCATGGGTAACGACTTTTGATCATAACCAAAATATAAAGTTCTCAGTTTTCCAGAAACCCCGGTCCATGAGGTAAGTAACCGCGAACCATTTATACTTTTGGTTTTAATATTCACCTGGTCTCCAAATTCCCTTCGCCATTTATCTTTTCCGCTGCCATAAGTCAAAAAACGGGGCTTATACGGCCCTTTTAATGATGGATCGGGTAAATTTAGCGCTGCTGGCAAATTGCCTTGCAACTTATAATTTACAACAGCTTGTGGCTTACTCCCCTGTCCCAGTAAAATACTAAGCCCTGAAACTAAAGCAACGGAAGAAATCAGCAATATTGAGAACCAAAGTATCCGTTTTGGGCTCTTCAAAGGAAATAAAGCACCCTTTTTCCATTGGTAAACTCCTGTTATCACCAGCACAGGTAATATAATGACCGATATGATCAATAACCACCCATAGTTGGCTGGTAGATGAAAAAAATAAAAAGCAGCCAGATAACTAAAGATGATGGCCACCTGGTAAGCCGAAGGAATACATCGGGCCAGCTTTAACAGCCATACAAACAAAATTGATAATACAAGTCCGCAGGCAATATAGAACAACAGATAAGCGATAAGGTATAAAGGAGGTACATGCCCTAAAAGATACAAAATGTGCACCGCTGATAAGAACAACACAACAAAAGCGGCGATCAGTTTCTGAGCAATACCCGGTAATTTATTTGATGGGGAAAGAAATTCGATAATGCGTTTAAAGATGGATCTGATCTTCTTGATTATAGCCATAGTTTTTAATAATAGGTGTAGATTATGAACGATGGTGGGCATCGTCTGTTTACTAACCAGTTGTTAACCAGTGCCGGATGAAGCACCAAAAAACAAATTAGGTAAAATTAGTAAGTATTCAAAATACAGCAAGTAAGGTAGCAGAAACTGAACAGAAGCCCATATATCTCGAAAAAAATAAAATGATTTTAAAACGACATAAAACGTCTGATGTTTAAAATATACATCATACCTTTGTGGTGTTAATTTAAAAAAATGAAGCAGCAAACCAAGCTTTTTGAGCAGATATCTCTCAAAATCAGGAACGACATTAAAGAAGGCAAATTTAAAGTCGGAGAAAAAATCCCTTCGGAGCCAGCTTTAATGGAATTATACGGCGTTGGCCGCTCAACCATTAGAGAGGCCATTAAATCCTTAACCTTATCCGGAATTCTTACGGTTCAGCAAGGTTTTGGAACTAAAGTTAATGCAGCCACTGCCGAACCTATCGAACAGCGCCTGCGAAGCTCGAATTTCGAAGAAATCAATCAGGTTAGGGCCTTGCTGGAGCAGGAAATTGTGCGTTTAGCCACACAAAACAGAAGCAATTCTGATTTAAAAGCCATAGGCGAAGCGCTTGAAAAACGGAAACTGGCCATCGAAAATGATTCGAGGACAGCATGTGCAAATGCCGATATCGAATTTCACCTGGCCATAGCCCAGGCATCCGGAAACCGTGTATTGAGTGATCTTTATGAAAGTTTCACTGTAATTATCCGCGATTTTTTTGCCAAACGCGCACCTTCTGGTATTGCTCATTTTGCAATGAGCCATTATTTACACCAGGCATTATTTGATGCCATAAATAACAGGAATGCTGATGCTGCCCGCGAAATCATAACGACCATATTGAACAACAATCATTAAATTATAAAATCATGTCAATTTTAACTTTTACCCTGATCTTAATACTCGGGGCATACCTTGCAGGCCTTGTGGGCTCCTTAACCGGACTCGGAGGCGGGGTAGTTGTAATTCCTTTGCTTACGCTCGTTTTTCATGTCGATATTCGTTACGCCATCGGTGCTGCCCTGCTGGCTTCTATTGCCAATTCATCAGGCGCGGCAAGCGCTTATATTAAAGAAGGGATTACCAACATCAGGCTAGGAATGTTTTTAGAAATTGCCACTACCGTTGGGGCTGTAGCAGGTGCTTTAATTGCAATATATACACCAACCAATACCATTGCTATTCTTTTTGGTGCCGTATTGCTATTTTCTGCTGCAATGACGTTAAGAAAAAAGAACCAGGAGGCCTTAACCGAAGGCAGCAGGTTATCTGCAGTACTGAAACTTAATGGCAGTTACCCAACCCAAACAGGAACGGTTGAGTATAAACTCAAAAATGTTGGCGCAGGCTTTTCGATTATGACCGTAGCAGGCGTAATGTCGGGTTTGTTGGGTATAGGCTCCGGCGCATTAAAGGTACTCGCGATGGATACGGCGATGAAAATACCTTTTAAAGTAAGCACTACCACCAGTAATTTTATGATCGGGGTAACCGCAGCTGCCAGTGCAGTGGTATACCTGCAACGCGGTTATATGGATCCGGGCATTGCTTTCCCTGTGGTGCTTGGCGTATTGGGTGGAGCGTTTACAGGAGCCAAATTATTGACCAAAATTAACCCTTCAACCTTAAGAATTATTTTCTGTATTGCCATCACGTTCGTTGCGCTGGAAATGATTTATAATGGATATCACCACAAATTTTAATTTAAACACAAATGAAAAATATCATTTCAACACATCTTTTACAAGACCGTGATGTAGAAAAAATTGTAGGCAAACTATTAAGGTTTGGTGTAATCACTGCAAGCCTGGTTGTTCTATTGGGTGGAATTCTTTTTTTGGCGCAAAACGGCATGCAAGTCCGACCTGACTACCATATCTTTAAAGGCGAAGAAAATGAGTTTATTACTTTCGACGGCATTTTTATGGGGCTTTTTACTTTCAAGCCTATGGCCATTATCCAGTTCGGTGTATTGCTTTTAATCATAACTCCAATCATGCGCATTGTATTCTCATTATTTGCTTTTATACTCGAAAGGGATAAACTATATGTAGTAATCACCTTAATTGTACTGGCCATAATTTTAGGCAGCACTTTTGGTGGACTAAAAGTATAGCTGATTTTTTATACGATATACATGAAACTTTTTACTTTTTTTATAAAAGTTTATGGTATACATGAAACTTTTAAAATCCCATAAATAAATAACCATAGGAAGCATCAAAACCTCCTATGATTATTTATGTAGTATTGAAAATATTTCTTTATCCTTTAACCTGCTTAATTACGGCAATCAGATCTTCTTCTCCATACTTTGCCGTCGCTGCCTCAAAAGTGTTCAATGCGGTTTTGGCCAAAGGAGAATCCAGACCAATTGCTTTGGCCAGGTTTAAATCTTTTACAATATGTTTAAGGGCAAATGCAGGCTTATAGTTATCCGCTATAATGGCATCGCCTTTAATTTTGGTGAAAATGTTGGCCATAGCACCATTATTGAGCAGATTAAGCAGGTCTTCAGTTTTAATTCCCTGCTGATTTGCAAATACTACCGTTTCAGCCAAACCTTGGGTATATAAGGCCAGTAATGAATTAATAGCCAGTTTAGCCACATTACCGGCACCTCTATCGCCCAGTCGTACTGCCATTTTACCCATTTTTTCGAGTATGGGTTTTACCTGTTCAAAAGCGGCCTCATCGCCACCCACCATAATCACCAATTGCCCTGTTTCTGCTTGTTTTACACTTCCCGAAACCGGTGCATCTAAATATTGAGCTCCTTTTTCTCTACACAAAGTGCCCATTTCATTTGAAATAGCGGGAGAAACAGTACTCATATTAATAATAACTTTACCTGAAATTTCCCCGCTAAAAAGGCCTTCTGGTCCGTTAAAAATCTGCTCAATTGCAGCATCATCAGATACCATTAATACCAGCACGTTTGTTTGTCCAATCAGGTTTTTGGGCGTTTCAGCAATCAATGCACCCATTTCTTTCAAAGCAGTTTCTTTGTCTTTGCTCCTATTATAAACGGTTACACCATAACCAGCTTTTATTAATTGTTCTGCCATAGGAATCCCCATGTTGCCCAAGCCGATCCAACCTATTTTTGTTGTGTTCATGTCGTTGTTTTTATGATAAACAAATGTGATAAAGAAAAAGCTGAAATTATTTAGCAGTTGGTAAAAATACTACTGTAAAATAATTTATTTCGAGTTCTCAGTTCTTAAATGCTAATAAAATTAGTAAATTAGTTGCGTAATAAAATTTAATAACACACCAAGCAATTCGCAAATATGGCCAGCCCACTGAAAGATTTATACTCTCCTGCTTTTTACGATCGGTTAAGTAATGCCTTAGTGGTTAGCATTCCAAAGTTCGATAAAGGAAAATTTATTAAAGAGGTTTTTATCCCTGAATTTGAATCAAAGGAACTTAAAGAGCGGATGAAACATACCTCCAGGGTTTTGCATGGGTTTTTACCCGAAAATTATCCACAAAGTATTGAGCTAATCAAAAAAACAATCACACAATTAAGGATAGAGGGAATCGGGGAAGATGGACTGGCTTATATGTTCCTGCCGGATTATATCGAAACTTATGGGATTAATGATTTTGAAAACTCAGTTGAAGCACTTGAGTTTATTACCCAGTTTGTAAGCTGCGAATTTGCGGTGCGTCCTTTTATTTTAAAGTATGAAAATCAGATGATCCTAAAGATGCAGCAATGGTCGTTGCACGAGAGCCATAAAGTGAGAAGATTGGCCAGTGAGGGCAGCAGACCTCGTTTGCCCTGGGCTATGGGTATCCCTTTTCTTAAAAAAGATCCAAGTTCTATTTTACCGATACTGGAGAACCTTAAAACAGACTCCTCCGAATATGTGAGGCGCAGTGTGGCCAACAGTTTAAACGACATTACAAAAGATCATCCGCAGGTGGTATTAAATATGGCCAAAAACTGGTCGGGTTTAGGTAGTTATACCGATGCGATTATTAAACACGGCAGCAGGACATTGCTTAAGCAGGGACATGCCGCTATTCTTAAACATTACGGACTGGATGATAAAGGGATTTTGTTAACAGACTTTAAAATCCTTACGCCAGAGGTTAAAATTGGCGAAAGCCTCGAATTTTCATTTTCTATTGCTAATGAAAACGCTACCGAACAAAAAGTACGGTTGGAATATGCCATTTATTATAAAAAGCAAAATGGCCAGAATACGAAAAAGGTATATAAAATTTCAGAAAGAATTTATCCTCCGGGTGCAGCAGTTAACATCATCCGCAAACAAAAATTTGTATTAATTACCACCAGAAAATTCCATTTGGGCGATCACCAGCTATCGATAATCACTAATGGTGCTGAAAAGGAAATTTCTCATTTCGAGTTAACCAACTAGTTTCTCGATCAGCTCATCGAGAAAGGAAATTTGTCTTTCGTTAATGTGTTTAACTGCCTCATCGTACTTAAACCAGTCGGCTTTATCCAGTTCGGCAAAACTTTGCTTTTGACCTGAACGGGGCGGCCATTCTATTTCAAAAGTATTACTCACAAAAACTTCAGGAGACAAATCGCCTGCTATTGCCCAGCATGAAACTTTTTTACCCCCTTTTTGAACAATTGGGGTTAATTCGATAAAATCACCAGATAATTTTTCACCTGTTTCTTCAGCAAATTCGCGAATGGCAGCCGTTAAAGGCGCTTCATTTTCATTTAGTTCACCTTTGGGTATAGTCCAAAAGCCAAGATCTTTTTTAGCGAAAAAAGGTCCACCCGGATGGGCAAGAAAAAATTCGAGCTGCTGATTTTTTCTTCTGAAGAGCAATATTCCGGCGCTTTCTTTCATTCTGTTAAGTTAAGTGTTGTATTTAAAATCTTGATTTTTTTTACATTAAAAAAGCAGATAAGTTTTTATCCTTAGCTGCTTTATATAATCTAGTATGATAAGATTTTAGGAGGCGTTTTTTACAACAATCCGTACAAACCGTGAGCATAGTTCCTTAATGATGACGATACCGTCTTCATCTTGTCAGGTGATGGGCCTTTTACTTTATACGCTTCGGGATGAAGTTCTAAAGGCTGTTCGTTAACTTGTTCTAAGGTGCTTTTGTTGCCTAATGTTGCATTTTGTTCTTCGCTTAATTTTAAAGGTGCCATGATCTTGAATTTATACTAGAATAACATGATTTCATTAAATAAGTTTGCCGTTGAGCACTAATTTTTCCAAAATTATTTTTCAAGGCCTGAAATCCAGTTCTCTGTATCAGAAATTTTGACCGGAACCGCCGAAGCGACAATTTTTAACACACCTCCGGCATTGATTTCTTCCTGGGTGATGTAATTTCGTTTAAAGGGCTTTCCGTTAAGAAAAACAGCCTTGATGTATTTGTTTTTAAGGCTAAAATTTTCCGTTTCAATGGTAAAGGTTTTTCCTTTGTGTAAATTATAACTTAAAGATGGGAATAACGGCACATTGAGGTAATACACTGGCCAGCCTACACAGGCAGGCGAAAATCCACTCGCGGCAAATACATACCAGGCACTCATCGCCCCCGCATCATCATCCATGGTACGCAGATAAGCATGCGGCTGATTCCTGTAAATTTTGCCAATGTAACTTCCAATGCCACGGCTGTTATCGTTAAAATAGTTTTGAATCACTGTATCGGCAGCCAGTTGGTGCATCCAATATTGAGATTTATAACCCGACCTGGTTACGTTGTACATCAATGGTACCTGTAAATCGGGTTCATTGGCATGGTTATATAAATCGCGGGCAAAAAACTCATCCAATTTTGCTAGATAAGATTCTTCTCCACCATCCAGTTCAATCAATCCCTTTACATCATAAGGAACAAACCACCGGTACTGCCAGATGGTTCCCTGGTATAAACCACGGGCCTGCATGCGGTCTACATCATTTTTGGTCATGTCTTTAAAATCTTTATTCCAGTATTTTTTATATTCAAGGGCTTTGTTCAGGTAAAAATCTGATTTCTCCCTGTTCTTTAAAATATTGAAAATTTCTGACAGCGCCCAATTATCGTAACTTGATTCCAAAGCTTTATCCGGCGACTTGTAATCGAGGCCATCTACTTCTTTGACTAAGGAGTCGGCAATTTTGTTAAAATCGACCGGATAGCCCTTTCGGTAGGCATCCAATAACACCACAATGGCATGTTCAGAACGCACGGTGTTTGAGGGTTCGTTTTGACCAGCATAGTCTTTTTTGCCTGAGTTATACAGATCGGCGATGGAAGTGATCATTCCGGCATAACGATCTTGCTCAATGAGCGAAAGCAAGGGCAATTGTGTACGGTAATTATCCCATATCGCCCAGCCATTGTAGCGGATTTCTTTATCTTTTTGAAGCTCACCTTTAGTATTGCGGTACTGTCCATCTGTTTCAGAAATTACATAAGGCGACTGCATCGTGCGATACAATAATGAGTAAAACAGTTTTGCACTTTCGGGATCGCCATTCACTGCAATTTTAGAAAGATTTGTGTTCCAATCGGCCTTGCTCTGCTCTTTTACCACATTAAAAGGATTTTTATTGATCGAAGCTTTTGCGGCCTCTACACTTACCGAAGAAAGTGCGATATTGATCCCTGTTGAAATTAAATCCCCTTTTAGGGTTGCAATCAATTTATGCTCATCAACTACTTTCCACGATACATGATCAGCGATTTCAAGGTAATAGAATAATTTATATTTACCTGCACCACAGGTTGTTTTTGAGGTAATCCAGCCACTTACGGCATTTCCGTTTACTTGGTGCGATTCGGCTACAAAAGCACCGTTAAAAGCATAAGCTAAATCGAGGTAAAAACCTTTTGCACCTTTTGGAAACTGATAAGCATGTTTTCCGGCTTTGCCCAAAACAGTAAAACTTGCTTTAATTTTGTTTTCGAAACTTACTTCATAATATCCAGGACTTGCTTTTTCTGAAGCTTTGAGCAGTTCTGACTGCGCCGGATCGGTACCTAAAAAAGGTTTTATGAATATATTTCCTCCCGATCCCTGACAACCCACGCCTTCAAACCGGTTGTGTGTAAAACCTTCGAATTTCTTGGCCAGGTACTCGTAACCAGTATGTGTTTTAGGGTAGGTCTGCGGACCGATGCTGAGCATACTAAAAGGCGCAGAAGCTGCTGGCGACATCTGTCCATGATCTGCGGAAGAGCCTAAAAAAACATTCACCTGATCTACAGGTTTAGCGGTTTTAATAGAAAAATTCTGTGTTTTTTGTTGTGCTAAAACGTTTAATGAAAGAAGAGGCAATAGTGTCAATAATTTAATGGAAAACTTCATTATAGGATGCTGGTTTGTAAATCGGCCTAAAATAACATTTTAACATGAAGTTGATATTATGTGTTAGGTTCTTTACAAAAAGAGGCAGAAAACGCCCTAATAAATACGATTTTGATATGAAGCGCAACACCAGAACAAAACACCAGGTTCCTTCCCGTTTTTCGCTTTTACGCTTCGCTGCCTCGTGCCTCGTTGCTGCAGGGTAACGCTCCAACCGGGGCTAAAAGGCTAAAACAGTCTTTCATTTTTGAGGTTGCGAGCTGCACAAACCCATGTCCATAAACCCGACAAAAGCGACAGCTCCCGATTTTTCATCGGGACTATAGCGGCTGGCGGGACCGCAAAGCGCCAAGAAAAACTGCCCTTCATTTTCCAAAAAAATAAGGCATAAAAAAAGCCGTCCCGATTGATGTCTGGACGGCTTTAAATAAATTATTTTTTTATTATTTAATGGTAACCGGAACTGAGATCTTATCCCAATCTAAAGAGAAACCACTTTTGGTAATTTTGTACACCAAACGTTCCTGAGTTGCTTTTAAGGCTTTGGTTTTAACTTCTACACGTAAAGCATCTTTTGCTTCTTCGTATTTGTAAGCACCCCATTGTTTAGGTTCTTTGTTAAAAATGGCGGTCCAGGTTCCGCTTTCTTTAGGAATTAAGAAGAAACTGTATTTTCCAGCTGCCAAAGGTTTGCCTTCAACCACGATATCTTTATCGGTTTCGAAAGTTGTAGCCTCGTTTGCACCAGCACGCCATACTTTATCGAAGGCTTCAAGGCCGCCCCAGATTTTACGTCCTTTTACGGCCGGGCTGCTGTAGTTGATGGTGATGGTTGCGCCTTTAACTTTTCCGGTTGCTGTAGCCGCGGGACTTGGCTTTGGCTGAGCATCTTGAGCCATTGCACTTACAGAAACGGTAATTGCTGTAAATAGCAACGCGATTGATTTAATCATCGTTTTCATAGAATTATATTTATCTGTTTTTGTTGTTTTTTGATTTTACGAATTTATGGCTTTAGGTTGAATAAAACTATAATCCCAGTGTCTAAAAACGCTGGAAATGCTTTATTATTTCACTTCTGATTTTCTATTTTTTCTGCCCCACAAACCTGATTACAGAACCTTGCCCGTTATGGAACAAACCTTCGCTCAGTTCAATCTCTTTTTCTTCTAAAATGATGATTTCAAAATCAGCAAAATCAGATTTTATTTCTTCCATGGAGAATAACATATCAATCTCTTTCGGACCGCCAACATTTTTGTTTTTAGCCAGATAACCAAGGTGATTTTTACTAAAAGCTTCGAAAATAACGATGCCCCCTTTATGCAAATAAGCACTGAGTATTTTGTGATAGGAAGATTTAATTGCAGCCGGAAAATGGGCATAAATTAGTGCCAGGGCATCAAATTGTTCAGGTTTATAATTTAATGTTTCCAATTCGCCAACCTGGTAATCGATGCTAACCTGATTATTTTCTGCGAGCTGGAGGGCCTTATTTTTCCCTTCCAGACTGATATCAAAGGCCGAAACTTCCCAACCTAGTTTGGCTGCAAAAACAGCATTGCGTCCTTCGCCCTCTGCAGGGAAGAGTATTTTGCCGGGGTTTAGCTTTTCTAAATGTTCTTTTAAGTAATTATTCGGTTGTTCGCCATAAGCAAATTCCTCTGTACGGTAACGATCGTTCCATCTGTCAACCCAGGCTTCGTTCATATTCGTGTTATTTATTTTAATTGGTCAAAATAAAGGTATAGAATTTTGCCTGGGCGGCTGAGTTTCAAATATCTTTCTGAAGTAAAAATTAAAGTCTATTCGCCAATAACGCTTTTAGGCTGATAAAATAAAAGCCCCACCAACGAAAATAGTATTACGGCAAAGGCGCCGATTACGTTTAACCACAGAAAGGAAACGATATCGAATTCATATACGGCAATAACTGTAATTTCGGATAAGATTGCTGCAATAAAAACCAACGGTCCGTTTATCTTTTTAAAATAAAATGCCACTAAAAAAATACCCAATATCGGACCGTAAAAAAGTGACCCCAATACATTAACCGCTTCAATCAGGGAACCCATCTGTGTGGCAAACATGGCCACAGCAATGGAGAAAATACCCCAGGCCAGGGTATGAAGGCGGCTATATTTCAGTTCGGTTTCATCGTCTACTTCTTTTTTATTAAAAATGAGGTGTACATCTTTTAAGGAACATGCGGCCAAAGAATTAAGTGCGGCAGAAATTGATCCCCAACTGGCCAGAAAAATCACTGCGAAAAGTAATCCGATCATCCCTACGGGGAGCGTGTTTTTTACGAAGTATAAAAAGATATAATTGGTATCGGTTTTTTCGGCATTATAGTTCGATTTATTAATCGCTTCTTCTACCCTGCCATGCAATTCTTTTACCTGCTTTTGAGTTGACCTAAAATCCGCTATCGAATTATTTAATGTAGGAGATTGTTTTTCTTTTTCTTCAAGAATTTGCCTTGATTGCTGACTGAATTTTTGCTCCAATGTATTGTGTTCTTTTTCGAAAGCAGCGGCCTGTTGCGGCTGGGTTTCTTTCAAATACTGATAAGAACGTTCATTGAAATATATCGGAGCAGGTTTTAATGAGAAAAAGGCGAATAATAATGCACCGATTAAAAGGATGGCAAACTGCATCGGAATTTTAACCAATCCGTTTAATAGCAGACCCATTTTTGCATTGGTATTGTCTTTTGCGGTAATATACCGGCCTACCTGACTCTGGTCTGTTCCGAAATAGGAAAGCGCCAGAAAAAAACCTCCAATCAGTCCGCTCCAGATGTTGTATTTATCTTTCCAGTCGAATTCTGTAGTAATCACATTTAACTTGCCTGATTTACCAGCCAGGTAAAGTGCGTCTTTAAAACCGATCCCATTGGGCATGTTCTGCACCAACAGGTATCCGGCAAAGGCCATGGTACCCAGGATGATTAGAAATTGCAATTTCTGGGTGTGAGCGATGGCTTTAGCACCACCAACATAGGTATAAATTAAAAGTATGCCCCCGGTTAAAATATTGGTTAAATAAATATTCCAGTTTAAAACACTGGATAGAATAATACTGGGCGCATAAATACTGATCCCCGTTGATAATCCCCTTGAAAAAAGAAAAAGCAACGAGGTTAATACACGCGTTTTTTTATCAAAGCGGTTCTCCAGGTATTCGTAAGCTGTATAAACATTTAACCGCTGAAAAATCGGGATGAAAGTGATACAGATGACGATCATCGCCAATGGCAGCCCAAAATAATATTGTACGAAGCGCATACCATCGGTATAGGCCTGCCCCGGGGCTGATAGAAAAGTGATGGCACTGGCCTGAGTAGCCATAATACCTAAAAGCACAATATACCAGGGCATTTTATTATCGGCCTTTAAATAAGAGGCATTACTTTTTTGTCCGCGACCGATAAAAACGCCGTAAGTTACCACAGCAAGCAAAGTAAATATCAATACTGCCCAATCGATATTACTCATGCCCAGAATTTAGTAAACAGGTAATAAAATACAATCTGGAATACCAGCGCTAAAGCCAATAATACATACCAGGTATTCCAGTTTTTAAATTGATTTTTCATTTTCAGGAATGACACTTTAAGAAATCAAGATTATAAAATGATTATTTTGTTTTAAAAATCCTGTCTTCAAAAAATGATAAAATTGTTGTAATTTTTGTTTTGCCGATCATTTCTAAAATTAACAAATCTTGATCACCAGTTAATAAAAAATCAGCTTTTCCATCAACCGCAAGTGAAAGTAAAAAGTTATCCTTCCCGTCCCTGCAAATATTAATTTTAGATTTGACCATAATGAATTCGCCATATTCATCTATAGTTTCGAGTAAATCTTCTATATCTGTTTGAACAAAATAACGTCTAAATTTTGGACGCTTAGCTACCTCAAGAAATTCTTCTATTAGTTCTTCACTAAAAATTAAGGTGCTCTCTTTAGAAAAAATGATTCGTCAAGCTTTGAAAAGTCTTTTGTGATCAGAAAGCTAATCCAAAGATTGGTATCAAGAATAATTCTATTTTTCTGCCCTGGCATAACGCTTAGATCTAACCAATTCCACTTCATTTGTTATCTCTTCGAATGTAGGGACGGTTTTAGATTTAGCGCGCAGTTTTTTTAATACTTCTGCAAATCCGCTTTTGGAAACATCTTGAATAGAAATAAGATTTAAAGCAGCCAAGTCTTTTAATAACTTCGTAGCTTTTGGATTTAATATGTTAATTCTAATGGTATCCATATATCAAATTTAATAAAAAGAAACTAATTTTTCTGGTGAAATCATCAATTTCCAGCTGATAAAAAATTAAAGAATAACCTAGCTGCACCGACATTACCTGCTGGCAACTGCCTGAAAAAGGCTAAAGGCGTATAAATAAAATTCCCTTTACCATATTTTGCATAAAGCGTTGATCCCTGAAGTGGTTCTTCACCGGTATCGTGCATTTCGAAAAGTGGTTCGTACTTTGCATCCCATTTATCTGGGAAATAAGCTCCGCGTTCCTGTACCCAGCCTTTAAAATCATCGGCAGTGATTTTATTCGGATAATTTAACAGTTTATGATTAGGGTTCAGGAATTTAACTTCTGCATTTTCTTCGGTTACCCTTTTGCCGCTAATCGAGAATGGATAAATCCCGAAATCCTGTAAGGCCATGTCCTGTGTGGTGTTATACTGCATTACAATGGTTCCGCCATTTTCTACATAATTACGCAGTGCGGCTTGCCAGTTTTTAATCCTTTTTTCAGTATTGATCACCCTTACACCAGTAACCACGGCATCGTAAGTGGCCAGTTTTGCAGCATTCAGGATGTCGGCTTCACTAAGTACATCTACCTGCAAACCAGCCTGTCTTAAAAATTCAGGAATTAAGTCACCTGCCCCTTCAATGTAACCGATCTTTTTTGCCAATACCTTCACATCACCTTTGATCAGCCAGGTAGTAGCAGGCACAAAATACTGCAATGTTGATAAATGCGGATATTGGATCAATACCTGACCTTTGGAATATTCGTTCGCTTCTGATGAGAAAATGGCTTCAAGCTTATTCTGACTTGTTTTTATTTTGGCCAGATCTTCAACAGGGATCAGGAAATCTTTGGTGGTGATGCTATTTTCTGGCAAATTGATCCCCTGGAAGGTTTTTATCACCTGATCACCGATCTTAAAACTCACCTTACCATAGTTGATATTTTTGTTTGCTTTTAAACGGAGTGTGACACTTAACGCTTCTTTTTCTTTAGCAAAATAAACAGGCTCAGCAAAACTCAAATCAAGTGGTGGAATAATCCGCAGGGCTTCTACCACGTCACCTTTAACGGGATCTAATTTTTTATAAGATAATGGTAAGCTGACTTCAAATTTTTCATTTTCAATTTTCAGCGATAATATCACATTAATTGGCGATTGCATTTCTGGTAATCCGATTAAGGTATCGTTGGCAACACTGAAAGTCGCAGCATCTTTTGCCGGTTTTGCCAACCAATAAGGTTCGGTAAGTGCTGCATCAGCTGGAATCTGAATTTTACGTTCAATAGTGATCAGCGAATCGTTAGATAAATTCCTGTTCAGGTTATCCGTTTGGTTTAACCAGTTTACACTTTCTAACGTTACCGGAGTAGCTGATCTCGAAATTAAATTTAAACGGAAATTATAGCCATTGCCTGCTATAGCTTCAGGCTGGTTTGTGACCACTTCACCCATAAAACCTGCGCAACTTAAAATGATGTTATCGATAGCCGCCAGTTTATCTTTTCTTAAACCCGGATCTTGTAATTCGGCAATTTTCTTTCTCAGCATCAATAGTCCATGCAAACTTTTATCGGGCTGGTTGTAATTGAAAGACAACAGCACAATATCAATCAGTTCATCAATATCACCGATTCCTTTTTCCGACCAGTTAAGGTTTAATCCATCAAATAGTGTTCGCTTTGCAGGATCGCCCAAAATGTTGGTAAAATACTCAGTGCGCACACCAGCTACCGATTGTGTTCCTGCGCCCTGGCTTTTATGCAGGCTTCGGCTTAAACCAGCCAGCTCGCCATAACCCATGCCCAACTGTGCATCGTACTGACCAACGGTTACTTTTAATTGATTCTCGGCGGTAGTGTTTACAGATCCGAACCTAAAGGTATTCCACAATAATCTTTTTGGTTGCCAAACCGAAACGTATTTAAGTTGGTTGGGAAACATATTTTTATCTGCAGCAGCTTTAAAAGCCTTTTCTGCAACAACTGCAGAAGCAGCATGCTGACCATGTCCTGCAGCAGCGGTAGGTGGAAAACGGCAAATGATTACGTCTGGTCTGAATTTTCTGATCACCCAAACAACATCTGCCGTAATGCTATCGGCATCCCACTGTTTAAAGGTATCATTGGTATTTTTAGAAAAACCAAAATCAATGGCCCTGGTAAAAAACTGTTGTGCACCATCTAACCTCCGTGCTTCCAAAAGTTCGTGTGTTCTGATTAAGCCTAAGGCTGCACCTTGTTCGGTACCTAAAAGATTTTGCCCGCCATCTCCCCTGGTAAGTGATAAATAAGCCGTTTCTACATTTTGATCATTAATTAACCAGGACAATAAACCTGTATTTTCATCATCGGGATGAGCAGCTAAATATAAAACCTTTGGCAAGTGTTTTAAGGTTTTGAGTTCTCTATAAATTTCTGAAGATTTTGCCGGACGCACCTGTTGGGCAGCGCAAAATATTGCAGGAAAGCATAATATGAATATTGCAGTTAATCTTTTAAGCATGTTATTTGTTTTGCACATCAAATATGCTCAAAAAGCTTTTAATTAAGGCCACGGAAACGAAAAAGGTACAATTTAGTTTAGTCTGAAGTCCTGAGTCCATGGTCTACAGTCTTAAGCGCCATCCATTGCTTATTACCCACAGACCATTATTTCTAATATCCTTTCATTCTGTGAATGATACAGAACGAGGGAATTTCAAAACAAGTTAACCTTTACTAGTTTTTTATCCAAATTTTATCTGCCTCGGTATTTTTATCCTTAATATTGCAGCATAATTTTTACCTATGAATGGCATGGTACTCATCATCGATGATGAAAAAAAAATCAGCAGTTTACTTTCCAGGATTATAGAACTTGAAGGCTTTAAAACCTTACAGGCTGGCACCGGAAAAGAAGGACTTAAATTACTTAAAAGTAATGATGTTAGCATCGTAATCAGTGATGTAAAACTGCCGGATGTAAATGGCGTTGCTTTGGTTAAAGATATTAAAGCCATAAAGCCTTATGTAGAGATTATTAACCTTACCGCATACGGAACCATTGCCGACGGCGTTTTGGCGATTAAAAACGGCGGTTTTGATTACCTGGTAAAGGGTGATGATAACGATAAAATTATTCCGCTTTTGTATAAGGCAATGGATAAATCGAACCTGCAGCGCAGGGTTTCTGACCTTGAAAATAAAATTGCTAAAAAACATAGTTTCGAAACCATTATTGGTCAATCAAAAGCCTTAAAAGAAGCGATTGACTTGGCTAAAAAAGTAAGTGCAACCGATACCACCGTTTTGTTATTGGGCGAAACCGGTACGGGAAAAGAAGTTTTCGCTCAATCTATCCATTACGAAAGCCCAAGGGCAGCCAAGCCATTTGTAGCCTTAAACTGCAGCGGTTTTAGTCCCGATTTACTGGAAAGCGAATTATTCGGTTACAAAGCCGGAGCCTTTACCGGCGCCAATAAAGATAAAAAAGGATTATTGGAAGAAGCCAACGGAGGTACCTTGTTGCTGGATGAGATAGGCGAAATGAACCTCGATTTACAAGCCAAATTATTGCGCGTACTGGAAAGCCAAACTTTTATAAAAGTAGGTGATACTTTAACTCAACAGGTAAACGTGCGAATTTTGGCAGCAACCAACAAAGATTTAAAAGCAGATGCAGCTTCTGGAAAATTCAGATCAGATCTTTATTACCGCCTTTCGGTTTTTACCATCATCCTGCCACCACTACGCGAACGAAAAGCGGATATCCCTGCATTGGCGAAACATTATTTAAAAGAATTTGCAGATAAGGTAAACCGTTCGACACCGAAACTGGATGATAAGATTTTGTCTATATTAAGCGATCACAGCTGGAAAGGAAATATCCGTGAGTTAAAAAACGTGATCGAGCGTTTGGTCATTTTATCTGATGGTGATACATTGAGTGCAACAGCACTTCCGCCAGAGTTTTTCGAGTTTGCGCCGATAGAAAATGATTATAATCTGCAACAGATAGAAAAACAGCACATCCAGAAAGTGCTTATCCACACTAAAGGAAACAAAACGGAAACTTCGAGGTTATTGGGAATCGGTTTAACTACGCTTTACCGGAAGATTGAAGAATACCAGATTAAAGAAGTTTGAGGGTTGGAAGGTTGTAAAGTTTAAAGGTTGGAAGGTTGTAAAGTTGCAAATCCATCAGGCCGATTCAGCTGAAGTCATTTTTAACTGCGCAAGCACTGAATCTTCGTTTTTTCACCAGTCTCAAATCTCACATCTCCCCTCTTATATCTCCCCTCTCACATCTCCCTTAAACCTCAAACCTGATCCACTTATCGCCTTCGTGGCCAAAAATAAAAGAACCCGGGTGCAGCATTTCGGCAATATCTTCTATTAGTGAAACAGCATTTTCGGCAGTTCTTTCGCGTTCAACATCATCGTTTAACAAAATAATGCGGTTATTTTTTACGGCAGGCCAATCGGTATTTAATACAGAGGGTACTTCGCGCATTAAATCAGTCAGGGTTTTGCCTTGCTGATAATAAATCACAAAAACAGCGCTCAGCATATCTGTTTCTAACATGCCGCCTGCCAACGCGATTTCCTCCGATAAAAAGTAACCCGGATTGTTGCTGGTATCCACACAAGCAACAGGCATTTTATCCATAAATTTAATTTTATGCTCCACTAAATCTAAACGTTCCTGTAATTCTTCCTGTTTAGCAGCATCAAGGCCAATAAATAAATCGTTTAAAAAAGACATCTGCATTAAATTTATTAATTTGTGCAAAAATAACATTCCTGATCGCATGCGAGGCTCATTTAAGTATATATTTTGGATTTTTTGTGTCATCTTACTCTTTTCGTGCAAGGAAAACAATGACCATAAAGACAAAAAAGTATTCAATATCAACCTTGATCAAGGTTTAACCTCTATTGATCCGGCCTTTGCCCGCAACCAGAACGCGATTTGGATGACCAACCAGATTTTTAACGGACTGGTACAGATCGATTCATCACTACAAACCATTCCCTGTATTGCAAAAAGCTGGCAGGTTTCTGAAGATGCACTTACTTACACTTTCAATCTCCGCAATGATGTTTATTTTCACGACGATCCGATATTCAAAAAAGGAAAAGGCAGAAAAGTAGTTGCAAGTGATTTTGTGTACAGTTTTTACAGGTTGATTGATCCAAAAGTAGCCTCATCGGGTGGTTGGATTTTTAGCGATAAAGTAAAAGATAAAAACAATTTTATCGCATTAAACGATTCCACTTTTCAGATTAAACTGGTACGCCCGTTTCCACCATTTATGAGCCTGCTTACTACGCAATACTGTTCTGTAGTACCCAAAGAGGTAGTTGCGCATTACGGCAAGGATTTCAGGAGCCATCCCATTGGAACCGGTCCTTTCACTTTTAAATACTGGAAAGAGGGCGAAATATTAGTCTTGTTAAAAAATCCGCATTATTTTGAAAAGGATGGAAAAGGAAAGTCACTACCCTATCTGGACGCGGTAAAAGCCACATTTATAACTGATAAACAAAGTGGTTTTATGAGTTTCCTAAAAAAGGACCTGGACTTTTATTACAATGTTGATGGGAGTTACCGGGATGACATCCTCACAAAAAGTGGAAAGATGACTTCAAAATATAAAGGAAAATTCACATTGACCAAAAGTCCGTACCTGTGTACGGAATATGTTGGGATATTGGTAGATACGAACCTTTCGATTGTTAAAAAATCGCCATTAAGGCAGAAAAAAATCAGACAGGCTATTAATTATGCCATAGACCGGGATCGGCTGATCAAATACTTAAGAAATGGAATCGGTGTTGCGGCCACTTCTGGTTTTATTCCGAAAGGAATGCCCGGTTTTGATAGCCTGGCGGTGCATGGATACGCCTATAATCCTAAACTTGCTGCAAAACTTCTGGCAGAAGCTGGTTTTCCTGAAGGCAAGGGCCTGGCTGAGGTAACCTTAAATACCACCACCACTTATAAAGACCTCATCGAATTTATCCAGGGTGAACTTACAGCAATAGGTATCAAGGTAAAAATTGATGTTAGTCCAAGCGCCAGTTTAAGAGATTTGATGTCGAAAAACAATGTGAATTTTTTCCGAGGCTCATGGCTGGCAGATTATGGCGATGGGGAAAATTTCCTCTCGATGTTCTACTCCAAAAACAAAGTGCCTTACGGTCCAAATTATACGGCTTTTTACAACAAGGATTTTGACCAGCTCTTTGAGAAAAGCTATTATGAAACCGATAATGATAAACGTTTTGAGCTATACCGTAAAATGGACCAGATGGTGATGGATTACTCGCCGGTTGTACCTTTGTTTTACGATCAATCGGTAGTAATGCTGCAGAACAATATTTCAGGTTATTCTTTTAATCCGTTAAGTCTGATGATCTTGAAAAGGATTAAAAAAGGGTAGAAAAGATGAATAACTTCGAAAGATCGTCATTGCGAGAAGGCTTTTTCAGCCGGCGAAGCAATCTTTCTTGCTTAAGCTACTATTGTTAAGATTGCTTCATCCAATGAAAAATTGGCTTCGCAATGACGACTTTTCTATTAAATTAGTCAATAGTAGAGGATTGCAGCTTAGCCAGGAACTAATTTTGCTCAGTAAAGCTAAATCTTACTCAATAGATCTCTCCATTTCACTGCGTTTCATCCGATAGCTATCGGATGGAGATGGACGAATAAACCTACTTCTTATCCATCAATTTCCTTTTAAGGAAATCGGCGGTTGCTTCGCTTACCTTTAAACCGTTCGAAAATTTCATCCAGTGGTGGGTATCATCCGGGATGGCCAAAAACTCAAAATCAAACTTTTTATCTTCAAAACGTTTAACGAGATCGACACTTTGGTTAAAAGCAACATTCCGGTCGTCATCAGCATGGATAATCAATGTAGGCGAAGTCCAGGTGTTTACATAACTTACCGGTGATGATTCTTCAGCTACCTTTGCGGCAAGAGCTGCATCTGGTGCAGGTTTACGTCCTTCCTGATCTAAATTTGTAAACCGGTTATTTACGCCGTGGATGTCTACCCCGGCAGCAAACAGTTTAGAATCTTTACCAAGGGCGAGCGCGGTCAGGTATCCGCCGTAAGAACCACCATAAATACCAATTTTTTCTTTGCTGATATTGGGTTGTGCAGCAAGCCATTCGCCGGCAGCTTTAATATCCTGATATTCTGATGCACCCTGTGCTCCTGCATTTAGGGGTTTATGAAAATCATAACCATAGCCGATTCCTAAACGGTAATTAACGGACAGCACAGTAAAACCCAGATTAACCAAATACTGATTTAAGGCATAATCTATCGAATAATAATCCATCGGATTCCAGCCTAAAAACATCTGCCTTTGTGGACCACCGTGAACATATACTATGGCAGGTTGATTTTTGACAGTTTTTTTTGGGGAAAACAACTGTCCATAAACGATATTACCATCGGCAGCCTTAAAAATAACATGTTTAGGAACCACCATATCTTTCAGCGGAAAATCATTTGGGATAAGGGATTCACCAATGAGTTTTAGTGCTTTTCCGGTAGTAATCAGCGCAGGTAAAAGCGGCCTTTCGGCGGTAGAACTCAGGCAAAAAAATGTTTGATTATCACCTGCAACAACAGGGTAAGCTTCTATGCCTCTTCCTGAAGTTAACACCTTCATGTCGGCTTTATCTACCGAAACTTTATAAATGTGACGCCTATCCAGATCATCTATATCTCTCCCTGCATTGGCTGCAAAAACCAGTGTCTTTTTATCATTGCTTAACTTAATATTCTCCACTGCAAAATTGCCAGGTGTAAGCAACAACCGCTTTGATCCGTCTGGATTGATGGCATAAAGGTGCGGCCAGCCGTCTTCATAGGAGGTAAAAACAATTTTTCCATCGGCCCATAACAAGTTTGCGCCACCATCAATTGAGGGGAATGAACCGCGTAATGTTTCAGGTGCTTTCCAGATCATTTTTCCTGCACCTGTATTTATGTTTACAGTCCATACTGCCCATGGCTGGTGCTTTTTTGTTAAAATGGAGTCGGTTTCACCACCAGCACCTGGCGTTCTGACAAATGCAATGTCATTTCCATCCGGCGACCATACCGGAGTATTATCTTTAGAAAAAGAAGGCAATAGCCATTTAACCGGTGTTTGCTGATCTGTGTAAACTCCCAAAAAGGAATGATCGTTACGGTTTGAAATAAAAGCTATTTTTTTCCCGTCGGGCGACCATTTGTAGGCTCCGTTTATTCCTTTGGCATAAAATAGATTTTTTGCTGCAGATGCTCCATCAATAGGACTGATCATGACCTGGCCACTTTTTGCAAAAATCACCTGATCGCTATTGGGCGAAATTACGGGATTATCACCTTCGCCTAAAGCCACAACTTTACCTCCCTCAAAAGGAACGGTAAACACCTGCACTTTAGGTGCAATTGGAGATGAGTTTGCGTTAACGGGACCGCCATCTCTCCCTCCATGATCTCCGCCGCGCACAAATACAATCCACTTTCCATCAGCAGAAATAGATAAACTGCTTAGTTCCTGCCCGTCATCTTCAGTATAATCTGTGATTTTTACTGAATTATAACCAGGGGTCTGTGCTACGTAAATATTTCTTTTTCCCTGTTCGTTTGCTGCCCAGGCAATTTTAGCACCTACCGCAGCGGCTACCAATTGGGTTGGAAAAGGATAAGATAAAACAGATTTTAAAGTGAAAGACTGAGCGAATATATTAGAGGTAGAGAGTAGAACCAGAAGGAAAAACAGTGCTTTTTTCATTTATCATGTAGTTTGGCGTTGAGCGCATAGCGGTAAGCGGATGGCGTTGGGCGAATAGCGCTAAGTCTATGGTGCCTGGTACTAATTAGGTAGCGTTTGGCGAAAGCTGGATAAACGCTATTCGCCAAACGCTTAACGCTTTACTGATCCCACCACAATCTGGTTGTTCTTGGCACATCAACAGGTACGTTGTTTCCATTTTTACTTCTTTCACCCTGGGTATAATCTAACCTTCGGATGAATGTTGGTAGTGCAGCGTTAGCAGGCATGCCAAAATCTTTGTACTTATAATCGAAACGGCGTGCATCGTTCCAGGCTTCAGGGTTTAAATAAGTGGCAATGTATTTTTCCTTAAAAATCAGGTCTTTGGTTAAAGCTGCTGCTCCAACGTTAACTACAGGATTTGCCAAATAAGCATCACGATTTGCTGCAGTAACCTGAAACTTATCCATATTTGCACTGATACCGGCAAGGTATGCCGCATAGGCCTTGGTTTTATCGGTATTGAAATAGGCTTCGGCTTCTATAAATTTCAGCTCTGCGAAGGTAACGATGAATATCGGCGACGTATCGCTGCTCCATGGAGAGTTTCTTGAGATGTAACATTCATCCTTTGTGGTATTTGCACCAGGCAATCTGTTACCTGCACCGTTTACCGTTCCTATATAAATGTTATTCACGGTTTTATCGGTGATCTTTTCCAGGCGAGGATCAACTGCGCCTAGGAAACTTGTACCGTTTAGTGCATCGATCAACTGTTCAGAAAGCCAGCCGCCCAACGATTGCTGCGAATTAGATAAAGCCACATTGGCCCATGGATTACGCTCTTTAAAGGTAGCCATACTGGCATCGTCTGTATTTGTTGTAAAAGAATTGCTCAATGCGGCCAATACAGCTGTTGGATTATAAGAACTTGTTTTACTGATCTTGTTTAATAACCTTGCTTTTAAAGCATAAGCCATTTTTAACCAATTTGCCCTTTCAGTTGTACTTTTTCCATAAATTAAATCGCTGGTAGGCGCCAGTTTAATGGTTGCATTTGTTTTAGCAAGCTCTACAATGGCTTCATCTAAAAGTGCCATAGCCTGATTATAAACATCCTGTTGTTTATCATACTTTGGCGTAAGGTTATTGATGTTGAAGGCTTCCGAAAATGGAGCATCTCCCCATAAATCATTCACCAGTGTTAGGTTATAGGCAATGAGCACATCGGCTACGCCTTTATATTCGCTCGAGCTTTGTGCAACAGCTAACTTTTTCATTTCATTGGCATCAGCCATGGCAAAATAAAGCGCATCCCAGGTCGCAGTAAAGTCAATGGCCTGATAAGTATCGCCAGCTCCATTGGCTGCCGGATTCGCCGTATATTGCACATAAGGGGCAATAATGCTTCCTATAAAGTAATTATCATTTGCTGCTTTATAGGTTGATGTGGCCAGTAAAGTACTTAATGTAGCTACCGGAACCTGGTTTGGATTATCGGACAGAGAATCAAAATAACTGTCTTTACAGCTTTGCAAACCTAGTGTTGCAATTAAAGCTGAGCACAATGTATATTTTATAATTTTTTGCATCGTATTTCTATTTAAAAACCAACATTAAGGGTGAACATAATTGTACGGGCTGATGGATAAGTAAAACCGGCAGAGCCGTCGTTGTTACTGCCAGAATCATAAGAGCTTGATTCAGGATCTACGCCGTAATATTTCGTCCACAACCATAAATTATTTCCGGTAACCGATAGCGAAGCATTTTTGATCGATTTTGCAGGTAACCAGTTTGCCGGTAAGTTATAGGTTAAACTGGCAGAGCGCAAACGTACCCAGGAGGCATCGCTTACAAAAGGTTCAGAAACGTTACGATAGTAAATGCGGTAATATCCTTCACCATAATCAACGCCATCAGGTCCTATCCTTTGGCCCATATAAACCGGTTTTGTATTCGGCTGACCATTGGCCAGTACGCCATCAAATACCTTTACGGTTCTTCTGTCAGCAGTATAATCCGGTAATCCGAAGGCAGAATAAAAATCTTCAAGCCAGTTGTATTTTTCAAATCCTAAACGGGCATCAAACAATACGTTTAAACTAAAATCCTTGTATTTGAAGGTATTGCCCATACCGATAATATATTTCGGCTGCGAATTACCCAATAGTTTTTGCTTTCCTCCCGAAATGCTAGGAAAACCGTTAGCACTGATTAACAATGGAAGGTTTTTGTCGAGTACAACCGGATCTTCAGGCGTGCTTCCATAATAACGGTTAAAATAACTGCCATAAATATTGCCATAAGGCTGCCCTTTAATCAATTTCATGGTTACTCCGGCATTGCCATAACCTCTGGCGGCACCATATACAATTTCTGATATTCCGTTAGGCATACTCAATACCATGTTTCTGTTAGCCGAGAAATTAACATTTACATCCCATCTGAAATCTTTTGATACAATGGGTTTACCATTTAATACCAGCTCCACTCCCCTGTTCCTGATATCGCCGGCATTGATTGATTTGGTGACGTAACCAACTGCAGACGAAACCTGTGTTTGTATAATCTGATCTTTGCTCAATGAATAATAGTAGGTGAAATCAAAACCTAAACGGTTTTTAAAGAACGACATTTCTAAACCCGCTTCGTAAGTATTGGTAAATTCGGGACGGAGATCGGGGTTGCCAAGATTTGGCGCAATGGTTAAACCTCCTGTTCCGGTTGGTAGCGAAGTATACGGGGTATAACCTGTAAAAGTAGAATATTCAGATGCATCTTTACCGATCCTGGCATAAGACAAACGCAACTTGGCCTGGCTAATTACAGTCGGCAATTTAAACTGATCGGAAAACACATAACTTAAGCTGGCCGAAGGGTAAAAAAACGATCTGCTTGCTTTCGGAAGCGTTGAGGTAATATCGTTTCTTCCGGTTACAGTTAAGAAAAGGTAATTTTTGTAATCAAAAGTAGCCTCTCCGAAATAACCCACCAGTCTTTTTTGTTTTAGCGTTTGAGTTGGTGTAAGTACACCGGCATTGGCTAAATTAAAGAAATTATATACGCCGAGGATACTGCCCAAAGTGCCTATTTCTTTAGACTTACGGTCGTAAAGTTCTTGTCCAAGCCTTAAGGTTCCTGTAATATCATCAGTTAGTTTAGTGGTTAAAGTGGCTACAAAAGTACTGTTGATGGTTCTGAATTTGGTGTTGTACTCGCCATAAAAACCTTGTTGATTATCGTACATGGCTTCAGTAGCATACATTGGTCCGCGGGCGGTGCGCACACGGTTATCGCCGTAAGTATCTACCCCTAAACGGTAAGAAAAATTAAGCCATTTAGCAGGATCATAGCTCAGGCTTGCCCCGCCAATAAAGCGGTTAACATCGCCTTTAAATCTATTATTTGCCGTACCCCAAATCGGATTGTTTGTGCCTAAATATTTTTGCGATCCATCTGCATTCTGATAATCGGCAACATCGTAACGTGGCGACCAATAAGCCAAACCTTCTCCAAAACGGTCGGCACTGTAAGTATAACCACCAGAATTGGTGAAATTCATATTAACCGATGCTTTAAATTTCGGGCTAATTATAAAATCGGTATTTAACCTTCCGGAGAAATTTTTGTTATCAGTATTGGGCATCATCCCTTTTTGGTAAAGCTGCGAAATGGATGAGAAAAATTTAATGGCATCACTCCCACCGGTAACCGATAAGGAATTTTTAACCTGCTGGCCAGTGCCAAAAGCGCGGTCGTAGTTATTGAATAACTGATCGGGATGTGTTGGATCGATCAGTTTTGCCTCAGCAATGGTTGGTCCCCAGCCTGGCCCGATACCACCCGGCGGATTGGTATAAACTCCCAAGACACCCTGGGTATATTCTGTTTGTACATCGGGTGATTTCAACACCTGATCAAAGCCATAGCTGCTGTTAAAGTTCACACTCACACCATTCTGTTTGCCTCTTTTGGTGGTGATGACCACAACGCCGTTGGCTCCCCTTAATCCATAAAGTGCTGTAGCGGCTCCTCCTTTTAAAATATTGATGGTTTCAATATCTTCTGGATTAATATCTGAAGCCCTGTTGGTTACCCCTCTCGAACCAAATGCTGTTCCATCCGGATTGGCACCAACGGTAGAAGTTGAGTTATCAATCTGTACCCCATCAATTACATATAAAGGATCCCCGGAAATATTCGGATCGATAGAGTTAACTCCTCTGATCCGTATACTTGCCCCCTGACCCGGGCCACCGCCTGTACTCGAAATTGTTGCACCTGCAACTTTTCCCTGTAAAGCATTAAGCAGGTTGGGCTGGTGATTATAGTTTAAATCGCTGCTACTAACACTTTGTGCGGCATAACCTAAAGACTTAACCTGCCTGGTAATACCCAACGCAGTTGAAATGGTTACTTCCTGTAATTCTTGCGCATCTGAAGCGAGGGCTGCATTAATAGTGGTCTTACTGCCAATAGTAATTTCCTGAGCCTTATATCCGATAAGGCTAATTACAAGCACTGCACCTGGCGATGGCGCCTGAATGGTAAAACTACCATTACCATCAGTTGAGGTACCCGTTGTGGTACCCTTAATTTTTATACTTACTCCGGGTAGCGGACCGCCATCATCAGAAGAAGTTATTTTTCCTGTTATGGTTTTTACCTGGGCCAAAGTGGTAAGACCAGTAAGTAAAATGCACAGAAAAAAGAGTGAGGTAAAGATTTTTCTCATATCTGGATTATTTAGGGTAATGATTTGTTAGTTAATTGCAATATAAGTTTTTAACGACATAAAAACGCACAAAGCACGACAGCAACATCCAATTTAAAGTATTTTTTACATTACAAAATGCATATCCTGCACAAACAAGCAAACAAACAGTTCGAAAAACCGCAAAAAACCACAGGTTATTATAAATTTTTCAAAAAAAGCCAGAGTGCAGCCATTTAAATTGTCAATATAGTATTAGGAGACAATTTTTAGATGTTGCAAGAATTGCATGGTTGGGTGATGAATTAATAAGTCCCGTCAGATGGCTAAATTCTTTAAGTAAAACACGACAAATATTTCGTCACTATCTAAATCACCTTAGGTCATTTAAGTCACAATTCATTTAGGTGTTAAATAAAAAAGTCTTTCCTGATTAAAGGAAAGACTTTTAAAAAATATATCTGGATTGGGTTTTTACTGTTGAACACCGCCCATACCACCTTGTTGCTGATCTTGTTTTACATCATCATTTTTGATCTTGTTTTTCTCGGTAAATTTAAGTTTACCAAAAGAATAACTAAAGTTGATACCAAAAGAACGTAATGGATAATAAATATTACTGCTTTGGTAAACTGTGCCCAATGGATTGATTGAGTTGTTCTCCGTTTTAATATGCAGGTTTTTTGTAAAAGGGTTTAAGGTGTTAATACCTATACTTCCTTTTTTATTTAAGATATCCTTTTTAATTGATGCACCATAAAAGTAGAAAGGATCTGTTTTGCCCTGGTAGGTTCTACGCGCTGAAGTGGCCACACCAAATAACTCGAAATTATAGCCTTTACCGAAACCGTAAGCCGAACGACCGAAAATACTATAGTTTAGAAATGTACCTGTACTAATATTAGTTGCATCATTTGTTACCTCGTAAGTGTTGGCAGATATATTACTCATCAAAGTCCATTTAGGTTTCGGATTGTAAGAACCAAAAAGGTTAAGCCCATAAGTTTGTGCAGTACCTACATTGATAAAAGATGATAATACTTTGGTTACACTATTTTCGGTTATAGGTGATATCGAGCTTTCTATTACTCCACCGGTACGACGGTAAAAAACAGAAGCATTAATTACCGAACCTTTAACAAAAGTTGAATAACCCAACTCAAAATTCTGACTTAACTCAGGACTTAACTGCGGATTTCCCTGTTGAATATTAAATTGATCACTTTCGTTTCTGAATGGATTTAAATAATTTTCACTTGGTCTCTGCACCCTGCGGTTATAGCTAAATTTAACTGTTCCACCTTTTTTTAAGGTCTGAGAGATAATAAAGCTTGGGAATAAGTTAAAATAATCGTTTTTTTCTGTGCCGCTGGTTAGTGTGTTAAAATCTATTTTAGTGTATTCAGCCCTTACACCACCTTTAAATTTAATTTTCTTGGTAATGTCGAAACTGATTACCCCATAAGCCGCAGCTACATCCTGGTTATAATCGAAATCCCTTTCCGATGATCCATACTGGCTCTTTACATTACGGAATATCCCTTTTGCACCAACTTCTAAAATAGTCGATTTTGTAAATGGATAGGTATAATCTGTTTGTCCGGTATATTCATTATTCTTAGCCGTATTATCACTGGCTGTGAGCACTCCGTTAGGAAAAGCTGCCGAAGTTAACAGGTTACTAAAGCTCGTAGGCGTCCGTCCGGTAGAAAGCTGACCAGAAATTGTAAATTCCTCGCCTTCCTTTTTACTGGTTTTTTTGTAATCCACGTTCCAATCCATATTGTTACGGGTCATATCCATATTACTGATATTGGTAGCAGGCAAGTTGTTTATAATATAGTTTGCAGAACCAGGACCACCGTTAGAAAAACGGTTGAATTTAACATTTGTACTGATATTATTGTATGCATTAAAATCGTAATCTAGACCCAAACTTCCATTAAGTCCATCTCTACTCCATTTTGATGTTCCATCCTGCGAAATGTTATTGAAACCACCCGCGTTTAACTGTGTATTATTTACAATTACTACTCTCGAATCCTGAGCATAAGCGAAATTAGATCCTAAACTGGTATTAACACTTAAACGCCCTGTTTTTGCAGTTAGGTTAAAAGCACCATTATTCTGTCGGGTACCTGCCGAAGCATTGATACTTCCACTCACCCCCTGGGCATTTGATTTTTTAGTAATAATGTTGATGATACCACCAGAACCCTCAGCATCATATTTAGCCGATGGACTGGTAATTACCTCAACACTTTTAATCTGCTCGGCAGGGATCATTTTTAAGGCATCAGAAACGCTTGCTGCCATGGTACCAGAAGGTTTTCCATTGATCAATACCCTAACGGCTGCGCCACGGAGTTGAACATCACCATTGGCATCAACAGAGAGCATTGGCACCTTGCGCATCACATCGGTTGCATCGCCACCGGCATTTGTTCCATCAGCCTCTGCGTTGTACACCATACGGTCTACCTTGTTTTCGATGATTGCTTTAGTACCTTGAACCTGAACATCAGCTAAAGTATTTTCTGTTCCCACAATATAAATCGTTCCGATATTGTTATCCGGTTTAGATGGCGTTGTGGTAACCAAAACTGCTTTTGTTTTGTAACCCATAAATCCGATCATCAGTTTATAAGAATCCGGGGCAACATTTTGCAAGGATAATTTTCCTTTTTCGTCGGTAACACCACCATTAACAGATTTATTATCCTTAGCAGTAACCAATGATACTGTTGCATAATCAATCGGTTTTTTTGTTACTGAATCGAGTATAGTTGCAGTAATACGGCCGGTAACAGTAGGTTTTTTGGCCCCTCCACCAAAACCTCCAGGAAACTGAGCATGTGCGGTAAAAAATATCCCAAGAGTGAGGGTTAAAAGTAAAAGTTTTTTCATGTTAAGAGTTAGTCTTTTGTAATTAGTCTACGCAAATTGCATTTTGTTACAATAATACGCTATACTTTTTACACCAACCCCATAATTTGTTCGGTGAATGCTATAGATTTATCGGTGAAAGAAACATGGAAAATGTAAAATGGATAATGGAAGGTGGAAATTCACCTCATCATCCATCTTAGATCTCTTATCTAGAAATATTATTTGGCCACGCGTATAACATCTACATTAAAACATATAAAATGGAAGATGGAAACACCCCCTTCATCCACCTTACATCACACATCTTACACCATTACCTCGAAATATTATTTGGTCTTGAGTAAACCATCTGCATTACGTTAATATTCCGCATGGCAAAGGCTGCTTCGCAATAATTAAGGTAATAGTTCCATTTGCGGATAAAGGTTTCATCAAAACCCAGTGCTTTTACCTTATCAAGGTTTTTATTGAATTCGATAAACCATAAATGAAGTGTACGGGCATAATCTAAACCCATATCCTTTAAATCGACCATGGTTAAATCGCCGGTTTCATTTATTGCTTTGTTCATCGCAGCTACCGAAGGCAAAAGTGATCCCGGAAAAATATGTTTCTGGATCCAGTCTACGCCGTTTCTCAGTTTATCGTATCTGCAATCAGGGGAAGTAATCACCTGGAAGGCAAAAATTCCATCTGGTTTTAACAGCTCCTGGCATTTTTCGAAATAGGTTTCTAAATACTGGTGACCTACCGCTTCTAACATTTCGATGGAAACGATTTTATCGAAAGTGCCTTCAATTTTACGGTAATCCTGAATAATTACCGAAACTTTATCGGCCAGTCCTTCGGCATGTACACGCTCCATCGCAAGTTTTTGCTGTTCCTTAGAAATGGTAACCGAAGTAACTTTACAGCCATAATTTTTGGCTAGAAAAATCGCATTACCGCCCCAGCCACTTCCAATTTCCAACACATGGTCGGTAGCTTTAATTTTTAGCTGCCTGGCCAAACGGTCGTATTTGGCATATTGTGATTCTTCTAAACTTAAATCTTCAGGGTTAAAATAACCGCTTGAATAAGTCATGGTTTTATCCAGAAAAGTGGCAAAGAAATCGTTGTTGAGGTCGTAATGTTCCGAAATATTTTTCTGCGATCCGGCTAAAGTATTAGCCCTGCGCACGTGATAAATCTTGTTTACCCATTTAAAAATACCCAAAGCAATGGATCTCACCTTGCTCCCGGTAACCGAGGGTGCATTCTCAATATTTAGGATTACCCACTTAATTACGTTGGTAATGTTAGTGGTATCCCATAGACCAGATGTGTAACCTTCGCCAAATCCGATATCGCCATAAAGTGCAATGGACTTAAAAAAATCGGGATGGTTAACCTGGATATGCGCTTCAATTTTATGTTCGCCGTTTCCAAACATCAGTGTTTCGCCACTTGGCAACGAAAGTTCCAATTTGCCCAATGTCATTTTAGAAAGTGCATTAAGCACTACTCTTTCGAAAAAACCCGTTGATGTTCTGGTAGCGGTAAGCGTGTTCATAATCTTTGATCTATTTGATTTGTGGTTTATAGGGTTTATATACGTTACGTTGCAGCTCAGGGTTTTCAGCTTTTGGATGAAAAGGTATTTTTTTTATCCAAAGTTTAAAGGCCTGCCAATGGATCATGCCCATTACCTGCAAAGGGATTAAAGGTATTGAGAAAAAATAACGCAACAAACTGGCATTGCTCAAAGGTGTTTTCTCTCCCATTAAGGTACTGATAAAAAACAATTTACCATCCTTATCCAGGTCGTTAATTTTAATATCGAGCTTATCAGCCGGCACTTTTAAGTTGAAATCGAAAGAATCGTCATGGTCGATAAAGGGTGAAACGTAAAAATATTTTGTGGTTATTTTTTTAAAGGTATCGCCACGCAATTCTTCTTTTCCAAAGAAAAAAAGTTTCATTTCGCGGTAAGTATTGCTGATTTCGGCTACACAACATACCGGGTTTCCTTCCTGATCGAAGCAGTAATAAAAGGAAACCGGATTAAAATTATAACCCAGCACGTTGAGGTTGGTAAGCAGTTTTATTTTAAGTCCGCTACCATCAACCCCATTCTCTTTTAAATAATCTTCTACATGCTGACGTGTATTTTTGGTCTGATCAGGATTTTCTTTCGGCAACTGGAGGTGTTCTGCATCGCGAAAAGAAAAAAGGTTAAATTTATTCCTGCTAAACCAGCGCAGTTTTTGCGCTAGCAGATCCAACTCATCCAGATCGATGTAGAACATATACACCCTGTACCAAAAAGAATGTTTTTTTGGTGCCAGGCGGTGGTGCATCACCTTTGCGGTGTAAATAGAGGAGTTGATTTGCATTAATATTACAATTTACAAAATTTTATTGTTGATCGTCATTTTGAATTCATTGTCATTCTGAGCGCAGCGAAGAATCATTTAAAACGATCCGTCATTCCCGCGCAGGCGGGAATCTTAATACAATTTACAAGCCATACTAAAGCATTACGATTCCCAATCAAGTTGGGAATGACGTAACTACTTATACTCCCCTGCACAAATCCACCGCACTTTTATAAGCATCTTCATGAAAACCGTACTTAAAATAACTTCCGCAATAATATATCGGTCCGGTTTCGTTTAGCTTGTGTAATTGTTCCTGCGCCTGCATGGCCGAAACATCAAACAAAGGGTGATGGTAATCAATTTCCTTTATGATCTTTTCCGGGTTTAAACTTTCTGTAGGATTAATGGAAACAAAATAATTCTGCTTTTTAGAAACGCCTTGTAAACTGTTCATCCAGTAAATGGTGCTTGGTAATAATTTATCACCCTGTTTTTCTACACGGTAATTCCAGCTGCTCCAGGCCAGTTTTGCTTTTGGCATCTGATTTTCGTCGGTATGTACAACAGCTTTGTTTAGCTGGTATTTAAATTTAGAAAGCAACTCAGTTTCTAAAGCTGTTTTATCTTTTACGATTTCGAAAGTTTGGTCGGCGTGACTGGCCATGATCACTTTATCAAATTCGAATTTCTCGCCCTTTTGATTTTCTACTTCAACTTTACCATTCTCCAAACGCGCTACAGAAACAATTTTATTGTTGATTTTGATCCTGTCGCGGAATGGCGCGATCAGTTTTTCGCGGTAAGCCTGACTACCATTTTGCAAAGTATACCATTGATGCTGGGTATCTAAACCTAAAAAACCATGATTTTTAAAGAAACGGATCAGCGTAACAGCAGGAAAATCCAGAATCTGTTCCATCGGGGCACTCCAAACCGCAGCGCTCATCGGAATCAGATATTGCCAAAGCATCTCCTCGCTATAACCAAATTCCTTAAAAAACTGCCCGATCGAATAATCATGATACTCGGGTTTATCCAGAATTTCGACACTCTGCTTATTGAAGCGGTTAATCTGCATTAACATTTTTAAATAAGAAATATTAAACAAATTTTTCCGCTGGGCAAAAAGATGATTTAAACTCGAGCCGCTGTATTCTAATTTTTTAGGCAGAAACTGCACACTGAAAGACATATCGGTTTTAATTACCGGCGCATCAATCTCAGCAAACATCTCCGTCAAATTGGGATAGGTTTGATAGTTAAAAACCATAAAACCGCTATCCAGATAAATAGGTTGTCCATCTTCTTCTAGCGTTATGGTATTAGTATGACCACCGATATAATCGAGCTCTTCGAAAAGAGTAATATCGTATTTATGCTGCAGTTTATGGGCACAGCCCATGCCTGCTATTCCGGAGCCGATAATGGCGAGTGTTTTCATTATATAGATTTGATAATTGAGATACAAGATTTGAGATATTAGATTTGAGACGGACGCATCTCGTCCCCTAAACCTTAATCCTATACCTTAACCTTTTCGAATAAATAATGACACACCATCCACTCGTTTCCTTTATTATAATTGAAGAGCTCAGCACACGACATGTAAAACAATCTCCAATATACCCACCATTTTACGGCCTGATCTTTACCATAAGTACGTTCTAAAATCGGCATGATTTCTTTTTTGTGTTTATCCATATTGCTTAACCAGGCTTCGGAAGTTTTGCCGTAATTGGTTCCGTTTACCACCCAATGTTTATCGATTTTAAGATCATCGTTAAAGTAGAAAAACAGGTGGTTTGAAGGCATAATCCCTCCGGTAAAGAAGTATTTGCTCATCCAATCGGTTTCATCAATTACCTCAAATTTGTAGGCCAGGGTTTTATGCGTAAAAATATGTACGAAAAGCTTACCATCAGGTTTCATAAAAGAAGCCACCTTATTCAGCAAAAACTTATAGTTGCGCATGTGCTCAAACATCTCTACCGAAACCACGCGATCGAATGTATCAGCGATGGTAAAAGTGTTCATATCGGCAGTTAAAACCGTTAAATTCTGAATTCCACGCTGTTTTGCTGTTTCATCTATAAAGATTTTCTGTGTTGCAGAATTAGATACCACAGTAAAAGTGCTATCCGGAAATTTAGCCGACATATAAAGCGATAGCGATCCCCAGCCGCAGCCCAGTTCCAAAACATTTTGCCCGCGCTGTAAATCAGCCCTTTTGCAGGTTAAGGCCAGCATATCATCTTCTGAAGTATCAATATCTTTAACGCCCGGTTTCCAGTAACCGCTGCTGTATTTTAAATTTTTACCCAAACAATATTGAAAAAATTCGGTAGGGAGCTCATAGTGCTGCTCATTGGCATCGGCTGTATTTACTGCAATGGGTGATTGCTTCAGCTCGGTAACAAGATCCATAAATTTTTCCTGCTGCAATTCTTCATCGCCCAACGTTTCATCATCCAGGCGTTGTTTACATAATTTTCTGATGCCGATACGCAAGGCGGTATCAGGAAGTTTGTCGTTTTCTAAAAGTTTATCGTACCACATGTAAATGTAAAATGGAATAATGTAAGATGGTTAATGGATAATTTATTTTGGAGAAGGTTAATAGAAATGGTTAATGTACGATGTAAAACGGATGATGGATTTGCGAATGATGCGGTACATCACCCCTCTTACATTTTCCATCTTACCTCTTTTTCCCCCAAGGGAAAAAGGCACTCGTTGTTTGCTGATATTTTTTATAGGCCACAGGTTTACTCCGCAAGTTTTGTTCTTCATTGTTGGGAACACCGGTAACTTTGGTTAGTAAATATAGAATAATAGCCGGACTGATGATGGCGAGAATGCCCCATGGCGAAGCCAGAGCAAAAATAAAATAACCCATCCAGGTCAACCATTCGAAGAAGTAGTTCGGATGGCGGCTGTAATGCCATAGTCCGGTATCGCACACTTTGCCTTTATTACTGGGATCTTTTTTAAAGGCTGCCAGTTGCCTGTCGGCAATCATTTCTCCAAAAAAAGCAATAACCCAAACCAAAGCACCTGCAAACTCTAAAAAAGAGATGGCCTGCGATTGATTTGCTGTGATGATAAAAAATGGGATCGCCAGGATTACATTGGAAATGGCCTGAAACTGAAAAAACACAAAGAAATTGCGGTCGGCTTTGTCTCCCCATTCTTTACGCAACTGCTCATACCTTCCCTCTTCTTCATCTAAATGACCAATAACGCGTTGCCAAAGATGAATACCCAGGCGCAGTTCGGCCAGTAAAAACATCCCGCAGATTAAAATTTTACGGGGGTCAAAACCCTCAGACATAAAAAAAGTGATCAGCGTAATTACCGGGAAATTCAATGCCCAGAAAACATCAACCACCCCGGCGTTTTTGATTTTCTTTGCCCAGAGCCAAACCATGGCCATAATGAAACAGCAGGCAATTAAAGAAATGAGTGCGATGAATAGTAGATGTTTGTAATCCATAAAAGGTTTAAGGTTTAGGGCATAAGGTTTAAGGAAATGCATTCTACTTTAGGTTTTCACCTTCAGCCTTACACCTTTTGCCTTCTACCTTTTTACCAGCAATTCTTTAACACCTTCGCCATCTTTTAGTTTGAATAAATGCACTAAAACATAAGCTAAGGTTGCTATACTGCCTAAACATACGAACAAAATGGTAATAGAGATTTTAAGAATAATGCTTTTTTCTTTATAAAACATCCACAGCGTGATAATGAAGATGTTAGCGTAAAAATCCCAAAGGGTGGCACGCATCCAAGGTATGCTACCAAGAAAATCCCATTGATCGAACAGGTTGCTTTCTAACGAAGTGCTGATTACTTTATAGCACATGAAAACTAACAGTGCAGCGAAAATAATTTTGAGGAAGTTGATCATCGGGTAATTTAATTTTAAAACAGATTGCTGTATATACGGTAAGATAGGCAAAAAGGATTTGATTGTAACCCCAAACTTTCCATATCGCCCTTCAACTCAACTCAGGGTAACAAAGCGCGGAACATACTCCGTGTTTTCCGTGCCTCCGTGGAAAAAAGAAGAAGTGTTTTTTAGAAAAGCAGGGTCCGGTTTTTATCGGTTGCAGTAGCCCTGCCATTTGCTTCAATCTTTTTGAGGTGCTATACTACTCAGGCGCAAGTATCCGTTTTATAGGCTGCAGATGACAGTATATGTCAGGTCCTGCAAACAAAAAGGATTTTCGCTGCTGTCAGGTTTAGCTAACCCAAAACAGTGGTGGAAAGAAAATTTATTGATCCGTGTTCTTCTGTACCTCAGTGGCAAAAAACCTGTTTATTTAGGTTATTGTAAGGAATTAGATGATGGCCTGTGGGGACACAGACCAAGGGATGAGAAAACTCAAAAGCCTTTCAGCTTTGGTCTTTTTCCTTTTGGCTCCTTAAACCTTTCTAATTTTAATAATTCTCATCCAGTGTAATACCTTCATCACCGGGTAAGTTGGATCAAATTCCCACCATTTAGTGGCAAAATTGGGGCTGTTCGGTTTTTTATGATGGTTGTTCTGAAAAAGCTCTCCCATTAATAAGAAATCCCAAGGTAAGGAGTTTTTACTGTGGTCATCGTTATCATGATTAGAATAACCATATTTATGTCCGCACCAGTTTACAATTGCGCCATGTAGAGGTCCCATTAAAAAATGGATCGGCAATAAAATGTACAGCCACCAATGGTTAGCAAAAGCAATATAAAAACCGATATAAAATAAACCACATGCAATTCTCCACGCCCATGAATTTCCTATTTTATCAACAACTGGCCATTCAGGATAATTGCCCTGAAAAGCTGGCTCTGGCTGTATTTTAAACTGCAGATAATTCATATACATGTTTTTCGTAGCAATCATCATCCCGAAAACATCCTTAAAAAAATGTGGCGAATGCGGATCTTTTTCTGTGTCGCTGTAAGCATGGTGCATCCTATGCAGGATAGCGTAAGCCCTCGGGTTTAAAAATGATGAACCTTGCGAGATCAGTAATACCAGGTAGAAAAACCGCTCCCAGAAAAGTTCCATTTTAAACATCTTATGTGATGAGTAACGATGAAGGAAAAAGGTTTGACTGAACAGGGATAAAAACCAATGGCAAAGAAAAAAAATGAAGATAATCATGTATGATGTGTATGCTTTATAAACGTAGTTTGAGGGCGTTTAGTTTTCCAGCGTGTAGAAAAACTGCTTTAATTAAGCGTTTAGAGTAAAAGGATCTTGTTCTGATTTGATAAAAACAAGATCCTTTTAATTATTTATTATCTACCGAAATCGTCCTGAACACGAACAATATCGCTTTCATCTGATGGGTTCGAAGCATCGGTATGTTGCCAGATTTCTGCCACAACTCCCCAGTCTTCTAAACCGATTAAACGGTGACGTTCACCTTGCTGTAATTTGATCTGATCTTTTGGTGCATATTTTTTCACTTCACCTTCTTCGTCGGTCTGGCTGGTTTTGATACCGACAGTACCGGTTACCACTTGCCAGATTTCAGCTCTGCGGTGGTGATATTGCCAAGAAAGACGTGTGTTTGGAGCTACGATTAAAATTTTCGGACTTAATTTACCACCGATTTTAAGGTCTTCTACATTTAATCCATCGAAATAAGTATCGGCAAATTGTTGCGCCTGTGCTTCGTCTATAACAAAGAAACCACCCCAAGGACGGGTTTCATCGCGGTTTACTACATTAAATCCTTCAATTTTTAAACGTTGTGCTACGCTTTCGAAAATTTCTTTTTTGTCGTTTGTCATTGATAACTATTTATTTCTAATGATTGTCGAGGTTTATAGGCACAAATAATTACCTATATGGTTCTATAATTGCCGCAAAAATAAGCCTAATAAATTAAAAAAGACCTCTCGTACCTTTTATTTTTTTAAGCATGAACTACCTGAGTACGCTAAAACCATTCATAAGCACATTAAATGCTGTAAAGTTGCTGATAAAATCTATTTATTAATCATCATATCAGCCTTTGCTTTAGTATGTTTGAAGAAATATAACTCCCGCAATAACAATGATCCGAAAACTTAGTATCTGCATTTTATTATCACTGTTTTTTTTACAGAAAATCTCGGCCAAAGTGTACCGCATTGGCTCAGAACAGGAGTTTAAGGCTGTTCAATCTTTATTGATTCCGGGAGATGAGGTGGTAATCAAAAATGGAAATTATACAGATTGGTCTATAAGTATCAACAATAAAGGAACTTTGGTAAAGCCCATCATTATACAGGCAGAAAAACAGGGTATGGTTATTTTTTCGGGAAATGTTACCAAACCAATATTCAGCGTTTCCGGAGAATATGTTTTCATTAAAGGAATTAACTTTAAAGATTGTGTGTTAACTAAAACTGGTGTACTGATCGAGCTTGCTACCAGCAATAATTGCAGTATATCCAACTGCAGCTTTTCTGCAAACCAGGTTAAAGCTCAATTTACTCCCCTGGTAATTATTTCAGGAAACGGCAGCAACAATGTAGTTGAAGGTTGTGGCTTTATATCCAATGTGGATAATCAGGATGTTCAGGTTAAAATTACGAAAGATACCTACCCAAAACTTACACTGATTGAAAACAACATTTTTAGGGATAAAAACAAAGTGAGCTGGCCAAATGGCAACGGAGGCGAATGTGTTCAGGTTGGGCAGGATCCGGTATTGTTGGGCAATCAAAAACCAGAAACTACTGTTCGCAAAAACAGGTTTATCCATTGCAATGGCGAAAATGAAGTGATCAGCAATAAAAGCAGCGGCAATAAATACCTCAATAATTATTTTGAAGATAACGATGGTGAACTGGTGATGCGTGGCGGCCACGATTGTATAATTGCCGATAATACATTTAAAGGCGGTACTGGCGGTATACGCATCAATGGTACCGGACATCAGCTAATTAATAATAAAATCGATGGTATCCAAACGGCCATCAGGCTGATGTATGGCATGGCTAAAGGAAAAGATGAAATCGGGTTTTATATCGCGGCCAGCGATTGTACGATAAAAAACAATACCATATCAAACGCCACAACGGGAATTTTGATCGGCGATAGTAAGGATGCGGACTGGACAGGAAAATTTGACACCAAAAGATACCCTTCGCCTGTAATGCAAAATGTGGCTCCTTTTAACAATACTATTGAAGCAAATAGTTTTAAGAATGTTAAGGTCGAAGTGGTAAAGAAGTAATAAAAAAGAGACTGTATCGAGAGTAGTTGTGAGCACTAAGGCAGCGTTATTTGTCCTTATCGTCATTCCCGCGCATGCGGGAATCTTAAAGCCCATGCATTACGATTCCCAATCAACCCGATAGCTATCGGGTTGGGAATGACGTTCCTATCAAATATTACCCGGTCATTAAAATAACGGAACTATTCCTAATACAGTCTCTTTATCTATTGAATCTTATTTACCACAAGGTCATCAAAATAAATGTAACTGGTTTGGCTCGAGCCCCATACCGCCACATCTTTTCCGCCTCTAAAATTGTGGAACGATAATCGGTTAATGAGGCGTTGCGCATCGTTGGTTGTCCAGCGGATAGATTGATCCAATACGGTTGTCCCATTAATAATTACCTGTACCTGACCATTTTTATTCGATCCGGTATTGCTTTTTACATAAAGGTGAACGGTGTAAGTATCGCCTTTAACCAAACTGCCTGATGACGGATAAGATTTGCCAAAGGTATCGCCGCAAGGGCCTGCCATATCTCTATGGTACACATAAGGCTGAAAAAATACGCGGCTACCGGTATTGTACCACATTAAACGTAAGCTTCCTCCATTACCGTCGCTGGCAATATCGCAACCGGTGTTTCCTTCGCCGATCAGGAAACCGAAACCTACTTTTCCTCCCCTGCTCCAATCGAACTGGCTATGGAACCGAACTTTAAAGGTAGCTTCGTAAGCAGATCCATCTGAGATATCGGCACCTGCAATTAAACCATTTGATACTGAATTGGGTGCAAGAGTGGCCCTGGCCCAATTGCCCGAAATATAGGCCCTGCTTTCGTTCCAGCCTGTTAAGCTGGCACCGCCAAAATCTGCACTGGCCTCTCCATAGGTGTAAGCGCCATCTGCGTGGGTAAAACCGGTGTTGATATTGCTTGGATATACCGCTGCAGCAGCTACGGCCGGATTAGCCGCGGCCAGCTTCTCTGGAGAATTAACACTGCCTGGAGTTGGTTCTTCTGTTTTATCTTTCTGACAGCCGTAAAAACTCACGGAAAGTATAAACAATAGGGATGCAATAAAATGCATGGAGTTCATTTTTAGGTTCATGTAATTTTTTTTAAGATTTAAATTTGGTTAGTGTTTTTTTTGCGGGTCGCAATGCCCTATCCTTGATAGTTCATTACCTGATTTTGTAAGAAGTTTTTTATCTTTCTGTTTAGTAGTTATCTGATATACTAACTTAAATAAAAACGTAAATACAAACAGACACAGACCATCTAAAAAACAGAAAAACACTCTCCTCTTGTTGTTACAACGATTGAAATAATGATAGCTTTAGTGCATAATCAATAGCACCCATCACACTATTTAACAGCAGTTTATACTATTTCATGAATCTTTAGGTTGCAGTTTACAATTACCTTCTTATAATCTTTCGGGTCAATGTCACCATGAATGAGTTTAACCAATAAGGCTACCGCCTGCTCGCCCAGCGATTCGGGGTTTTCTTCAATTGACGCAATGGGAGGTGAACTGAGGTAGGCAATAATCGGATCGTTGCCAAAACCTATGCATTCGAGTTTTTGATGTTCAGGGTGTTCGATGGACCTCAGGAATCTGATGGTATCAAAAAGCAGTTTTTCTTTAAAAGCAACCAAGGCTGTTGGTCCGTTTATGGGATCGCTGAATAGGTTGTTAATGGCTATAAGTGTATTTTCATCGTCGAAATCAGTATAGGCTACATGATTGGCATTAAAAGGAATATTGTTATCCTTTAAGGCATTAATATAACCTGAAAAGCGGTCGTGACTGAAATTGACCATTTTGGGACCTCCGAGATAGGCCACTTTTTTGTGCCCTCTTTTAATGAGGTATTCGGTTGCCATATAGCAGCCTTGATGGGTATTCCCTAAAACTTTATGGCAATTGAGGTAAAACTAGGGTTCCGGGTATAATAAACCACTGGTATACCGATTTTCTCGAACTGATCTAAATGTGCAAAATCCGAAGTCTGTTTTGAAATGGCCACGATCAATCCATCTACCCGCGAACCTAAAAGTGTTGCTGCAGCGCTTACTTCTATTTCAAAATTATCGTGCGATTGGCTAATGATGATGTTATAGCCGTTGGCTGTTGCCAGCTGCTCCATCCCATAAATACTTCGGGTAAAAAAATGATCGGACAGGTTGGGCAAAATAATACCAATAATCCTTGATCTGCGGTCTCTAAGTCTTAAGGCCGAAATATCAGGCGTAAAATTCAGTTTCTCTGCGAGTTCTTTCACCCGGAGTTTGGTGCTCTCTTTTATCCGCGGATAATCTTTTAAAGATTTGGAAACGGTTGATATGGAAAGCTTGAGTTCTTTCGCAATTAATTTTAATGTAACAGGTTTATTTTCCATAGGTAAGGGATGTGGGCGTTACAAAAGCGAAGGTCAGTGGGCTTTAGGTGGTGAGTATCTCGTAACCTGTTAAAGGTTAAGTATTAGGGGCTAGCGTTTATCAAAAAACACTAACCCTCTAATGAATTATTGCACTATTGGATTTTATCCAGTGCCGGAACATTATTTTCGTAACCGGTATAACCCTTGTTCTGATTGATGCGGCCACCTGTATTAAATCGCTGTGCAGCTGCCGGAACTGGCCAAAGCACATGGTAAGGAGACATTTTAAAGTTTACACCCAATACGGTCGGTACCTTGTTTCGGTAAAAATCATTCTTTTCAATAATCCTGTCGTAAAAGAAATTATTATCAGAAAAGGATGCCAGGTTATATGTTTTCCCATTATAAGCTGGTTTTCCGGTCATGGCAAAAATGTAAGCGATACGGGTAAGCTCTGTTTTACGTGGCTCTTCATAATACAACTCTCTTGCCCTTTCATCCAATATGGTACCGATATTAATGGCAGAAGCATCAGTAAGTAATGCGGCGTTGGCCCTGGAGCGCACCTGGTTTAAATCGGCCATTGCCAGACCTAAATTCCCCTTCCAATAATAGGCTTCGGCCCTTAACAAGTAAGTTTCAGCCAAACGGAAGATATACCAATCGGTATTGGTACCTCTTGGCGGGGTCCAGTATTTATCAACTGCCAGTGCATTGGTCGAATTGATAAAAGTTTTATAATGTGGCCAGCCAAAAAAGTGACGGATGGTGTCCAATCCTTTATTTAAGAACATGTTATTCACATTGGCTGGTGTTACATCAACCAATGGTTTCCCATACAATGCCCTTTCTGCAACATTGCTGCCCGTTTTTATCGCAGGATTGTTATAAACCAGATCGGTCATATTCATCCACATGCCAGGCGCATGGCGATAATCGGTATTATCTGTCCAGATGTTTTTGGTGCTGTAGGAAGTGCCACGGTAACGGCCAATTCCCCTGCCATACATCAGGGTTAATGGAATCTCTACGTTCACCCCATCAACAATTGCCTGGGTAGCTCCTGATGGAGTTTTTAGATTGGCAAAATGCCACGCCGGAACACAGTTGCGCATCACCTGCGAACCCAGATCAGTAGCACCAGCAAGGGTTTCTCTATCAATGGTTAAAAAAAGTGCTTCACGATTGGCTGCTATCGCCTTATTATCCATACGGTGCAGGTCCCAAACCACGTTTTTAGTGGCATCGTTGGCGGTGCTTCCAAAACGGTTACGCATTAAGCTATAGGTACCACTGTTGATGACGTTATTAGCCGAGGTAATGGCGGCGTCAAAATCGCCCAAAGCGAGGTTAACTTTAGTGAGTAAATGGCTGCAGGCGCCTTTGGTTACGTCTCCACGGTCTACATTATCTTTTAGCCACTTTTCGGCAAACAGAAGATCTTCCTGCATTTTTTTCAATATTACTTCGCGTTTAGTAGAATAATAGTCCAGTTTTGGTGCGGTAATATCTTTTAAATTTAAAGGTACATCGCCAAACTGGTGTACCAAACGGTAATAATAATAAGCACGGTAAAAATAGGCGGCACCCAAGATGGCATTTTTTTCGGCCTCATCTTTATAGGTTACATTATCGATGTAAGTAATCACCGTGTTTGCCATCCTTACACCCCTAAAACCTTCAGTCCAGTAAAACCCGATCCTGTTAAAATCCGGATTATCAAGATTGGCATCTGGTGTTACGCGGGTATCCATATCCTGCGCTTGTGTTGTTTTATCGGTTGTTCCATCCACAGCTACTTCCGAGAAGATAGATTCGGTTACAATGGGTGCCATATCGCCGGTAAATTCTCTCCTCACATTGGCTCCAATGCCTGCAATAGCAGCTTTCATGGCAGCTACGCTTGTTAATGCAGTCTGAGGCTCCAGTTGTGATAACAATTCTGAATCAAGATTCGATTTCTTACATCCATTAGCTGATAACAGCAGGGCCAGGGCCACAAATGGAATTATTTTTTTATATGTGATATTCATCTTCGTGATTTTTTAAAAGGTAACATTCAGTCCGAAAGTGTAAACTCTTGGGGTTGGCACAGGGTTTCCGTTATTATCTGCCGTTTGGGGATCCCACTGGTTCCAGTTTGGGGCATATACCTCGAAATTGCTCACATTGGCATATACTTTTGCACTCTGCACCCTCAGTTTACCTAAAAATTCTTTCGGCAGGCTATAGGCAAGGGCAACAGTATTTAACCTGATGAACGAGCTTTTGCGGTAAGCATTAAAGGTTACACCACTTAAGCCAGAATTGAGGCGGGCATAATCGTTAATTGGGTTCCCAGGTGTCCAATAAGGTACTACATAGGAACTCGACCGGCCAAAACCCACACTTCCGGGCTGATTTTTGGCCTGGTTATCGGCCCTTAGCTGGCCCCAGCTTGAAATCAGCTGAAATGAAAAATCGAAATTTTTATAAATATTGAAATCGTTGCGTAACGACCAGTTGAACCGTGGGCTCCGGTAACCGATAAACTGTTTATCGAGATCGTTATAAACATAGTTTCCATCTACATCCAATAGCTTAAAATCGCCGGGTTTAATGCCTTTGTTAAATTTATTGGCTTCTGCTACTTCATTTTCCTGCCAAACGCCCAAAATTTTATATTCCCAGATCACGTCGATGTCCTTACCGATAAACCATCCGTTCCCGGGGTCATCATTCGGGGTTGCCAAAGCCACAATTTTATTGCGGTTAAGAGAAAAGTTAGCGGTAGTACTCCAGGTGATGTTACCCCCGGTGAAGTTTTTAGTGGTTAAGCCAAGCTCAAAACCCTTATTATTTACACGGCCCAAATTGGCAATCACATTTACATAACCCGATGCTGATGACAATGATTGGCCGATCAAGAGATCGGAAGTTTTTTTGTCATAAAGCTCAATCGATCCACTGATCCGGTTGTTCAAAAATCCAAAATCCAAACCGAGGTTTAAAGATTTCGTTTTTTCCCATTCCAGGTTAGGATTGCCCAGTCGGGAGCTGTTTACCACCGTATTTACCTCGCCCGGGGTACCACTGCTGTTAACAGATTGATATTTACCACCTGTTAAAGTCTGGATTGACACATAAGGATCGATTACATTATTTGCATCCCTGATCTCCCTGTTTCCATTAATACCGTAAGATAAACGCAGTTTTAAAAAGTCGATCCATTTAACCGGTTTCAAAAAGCTTTCTTCACTCAATGTCCAGGCTACCGCAGCGGCGGGGAAATTGGCACGTTTTTTTGAAGCCCCAAATGCGGAGTAACCATCTCTACGTATGGAACCGGTTAATGCATATCGGCCCTTATAGGAATAATTAACCCTGGCCAATAAAGCATCACCCGTGTACACCTTATCATCGCTACTCACGGTCGGTTTGTTCCCACTTTGAATATTGTGGTAACCCAGCACATCAGTTGGCGCAAAGCCCTCGTTGCTGGCTATGGTGTACCAGGTAGAATATTTTTCACCATTTACCAATAACGTTACATCCACATTATGATCGGTTGCAAAGGTTTTATTCCATTTTAACAGGTTATCCAGTTGCCAGTTGTACCTGGTTTCCTGTGCTCTTGAGGCTGAACCGCCCGGTACGGTAACATTCGGATTTTTAGAAGACAGGTGGTTAAACGTACGGTACTGATCTAAACCCGGACTAAAATTGGCCTGATAAGTAATGCCAAAAGGCAATTGCACCTTGGCGTAAATGCTGCCAAATAAGGTGCTCTGTTTTTGTAACCTCGAATTGTAAGTCTGATCAAGAAAAGGGTTACGTGCATTAAGACCATTATCATCTGTCGGGATTCTTCTTAAAGAACCGTCGGCATTATAGAAATCGCCATAGGGAGATAAATCCGGAAGTTGTGAAAACTGTGCTTCAATTGCCCCCTCGTCGCGATCGGCAAACTGCAGGTTCATTCCCAGGGTTAAAAATTTCGCTGCTTTACCTTCGAGGTTCAATCTGGCACGGAAAGTACTGAAACCGCCACCAGCAATAATGCTTTCGTTTTTAAGATACCCTAATGACATGTAATAGGAAACCTCTTCTTTTTTACCACTCAAACTCAGGGTATGGTCCTGACGTTGCCCCGTAACAAAAAGCATGTCGTACCAATCGGTTGTTTTTCCGGCCAGATAATTCGCTTTTTCGTTGGCCAGCAACCCTAACCGGCTCAACCATAAGTCGGTTGGGTTGGTTGTGGTTTGTCCGTTTAACCATTGCGTTAAGGTTACGCCTTCTGGTAAGTTATTCGGATCGTTATAAATATAGGGTGGGTTAACACCTCCGCTGCGTTGCACATCGGCACGCCAGTTTAAAAAACCTGGCCCATCGTATACAGGTTGATCCTGTGCTAAAGTAGCCATACCAAAGTTTGTATTTACCGTAATGGTGGGCGCACCGCTTTTTCCTTTTTTAGTGGTAATGGCTACCACGCCTGTTGCTGCCTTTGCACCATAAACGGCAAGTGAGCTGGCATCTTTAAGTACATCTACCGATTCGATATCATTTGGGTTTATATCAGACAGCTGACCGATAAAAATCACCCCATCTAATACGATCAGTGGCGTTGTAGTACCGGTAAGGGTGGTTTTTCCACGTACCAATAAGTCTCCCCCGCCCTTGGCGCTATTGTTAAAACCTACGCTTAAACCTGGAATATTACCGCGGAGGATATCAGTAACACTATTTGGGTTTTCATTTTCAAGCTGGGTGGCTTTGATGCTGGAAACCGCACCGGTTACATCTTTTTTCTGTGCTGTACCATAACCAATTACCACTACATCGTTCAGTCCCTGTGATGCATCTTCTAAAGTAATGTTTATGGTGCTATGGCCATTCAAGGGCTCTTCCTGCGTTGTGAAACCCACAAAGGTAAATATCAGTATCTGGCTGGTTCCTTCGGATTTAAGGGTGTATTTTCCCAAGGCATCGGTAAGGGTTCCTACCTGTGTATTTTTTAGTCTTACACTTACCCCTGGGAGGGTTACGCCCTTGCTGTCTTTAACTGTACCCACAATGGTAGTTTGGGCATAAGCGCTAAAACTTGCCAGGAGTGCGAGGAGTATTACCGCTAAAACTTTCGTTTTATCCTTATAGCTGCGCTTGAGGCATAACAAAACACCTCTTTGGTTGTAAATTTTACTCATATCAATAGTTTAGTTAATGGTTAGTTTTTTATTTAGCCTTATTATGGGAAGAAAGGGCAAAATGTTTTCAGCATAAAGCGGGTATATCAGCCGGAAAAAAAATGAATAATACCAGCATAGCGGTATATGGATTGACTCGTAAACATAGTTTATTCGGTTAGACTTATTTTATCTAATATAAAAACGAGTGGGGTGAGATGTAAAAACAATAATAAGAATAAGCCCAAAATCTGCCCTAGCGTTAATTTACAACGATGTAATTAATTTGAGGATTTCATTAAATTGACGTTATTTCGAGTGGCATGCAAAGCAAGTCGAGAACCATGGAGTATTCAGCGAGCATAAATCTTTCTAGATAGATCTCTCTCCCGAAAACGCCGGACAGCGCTACAGTCGAGGACGACGATTCCAAGAGTCCTTATTTGTAACGAGGACTAACGAGATGTTCATTTGTATTGCACAAATATAAGAAAGGTGATAAAATCGTCTCTTCAAACTTCTTTAAAAATGAGGAAAATAATCTAAAATAAAAACGGGTGCCTGAGTATATCCGGCACCCGTTTTTTAAATTAGATTTATGGTTGGTGTGACACCGACCACAAGGAATAAAGATATTATTTAATAACCCGGATTTGGAGTTAAATTAGGATTGTTCTTAATTTCTGGGGTAGGAATCGGGAACAGCAAATGTTTGGTCTGCAAAGGTTGATTTACACTTTTATTGATGTGACCAACAAAGTTATCGAAACCATTCGTGGACTCATTATATACCTTACGCAGCCGAACCATGTCAAACCAGGTAATGCCCTCATAACATAACTCATGCCAGCGTTCTCTCCAAACGGCTTCTTCAAACTGTGTTTGGCTTAAACCAGCCAAATCAGCCAGTTGTGCTCTTTTCCTGATGGCATTTACGGCCGTATAGGCTGCTGCATTCGGTGCTCCATCAGCCCTGTTCTGCGCTTCAGCATAAATTAATAAGGTTTCGGCAAAACGGATCTGCGGAATATTTAAATCACTTCTGCTGGTGCCCTCTACACCCAATGTTCCATTTGCAATTACATCAAAGTGTTTAAAAATATAAGGCTTGCCGCGGTTAATCAAAGGCAGTTTAAATCCATCGGTATAATAATCGGTAAAGAAATAACCATCCCTGTTTTTCGCCCTTAAATCGCCAGCTTCATAAGAACCATAAAAGCTCTGGGTTGGGATAGAGGTACCGATACCATCGATTTTAGAAACCAAAGGCTGGTGCAATGGCAAATAAGATGATTGTAACGGGTTACCTGCTCCGGCTGCATCATTGTATTGGATCCCGAAAAGGTGCTCCAGTTTATTATCGTTCTTGGCATCATGGATGGCACCATAAGTAGTATATAAACCCAAACTACCTGCATTTGCTGTAGCATAATCAACTACTTCTTTCGCTTTATCAGCGGCCAACCTGTAATAAGCAGCACCTTTATTTAGCGGCTGCCCAGCCATGGTTAAATATACTTTTGCCAGTTCCGATTTAATGGCAGCGGTAGATACACGGCCACTTCCATCCATGTAAGGCAATCCTGCAGCTTCTGCCGAAACCAGGTCATCCACGATCTGTTTGTAAACCTGTTCCTGTGGTGTTCTTGATGGTGAAAAATTAGGATCGTTAGGACTGGTTATCGGCTTGGTGATTAAAGGCACATCGCCCCATAAACGCACCAGGTAGAAATAAGCCCAGGCCCTGATAAAAGAGGCTTCGCCTAAAATTCTTTTCTTCTGTGAAGCATCCATTGGGTTAATGCCAGGCACTTTATCCAAAACGAGATTGGTTTGCGCAATTACCTTATAAAAGCCGTTCCAGTTTTGGTTTACATGTAAATTGGTTCCGTCATAAATCAATGAATATAAGTTGTTCAGATCAGAATTCTGTGCCGTTTCGGTGGTCTGGATACCCGTTGGGGCATCGAGCATCTGCCAGTTGTTGGAGAAAATTCCGGCACCATTGCCAATGAACCTGATTTCCGAATAAACTGCCGCAATACCTGCTTCAGCATGTTCGGGCAAGGTGTAAAAACTGTTTGGCGAAAGATTGGTCGGATCGGTTTCATCCAAAAACTTCTTACATCCCGAATTTCCGATGATAGCACCACCAAGCAATAACAGGGCAGCGATATTTTTTATATTTATTTTCATTTTAATATCCTTTCTTTAGTTAATATTATAATCCAATGTTTAAGCCCACCATGAAAGTTGTCGGTTTTGGATAATCGAAAAATGTTTGTCCCTGTGCAAATACATTTCCATAAGTGGTTACCTCAGGATCGTTACCAGTATATTTGGTGGCCAGGAAGAAATTCTGAACAGATGCATAAACACGTAGCCTGTTTAAACGCAATTTTTCTACAAGCGTTTTATTGAAGGTATAACCAAGCAAAAGGTTTTTACCACGGATGAAAGAACCATCTTCCAGCCAATGGGTATCCACGTTAGTTACATAACCAGCAGCCTGATCCCTGATGGCTGCAATCGGCGTATCCTGGTTCTGTGGTGTCCAGGCATTCAATACACTTGCAAAACTATTGGCCTGTACCTGTCTGTCTTCACCAGAGTGGTGTGTCATGTTCAATACATCGTTGCCATAAGAATATTGAAGTTCTACAATCAGGTCTAAATTTTTATAACGGAAGGAGTTAGAGAATGATCCCCATCCTTTTGGTGTTCCGTTGCCGATAATCTGACGGTCGGCATCAGTAATGGCATGGTCACCGTTTACATCCAGGTATTTAATATCGCCCGGTAATAATGTTTTACCACCGCGGTAGCTTACATACTTTGCAGCTTCAGCCCTTTCAGCCTCGCTCCATGTACCTAAACGTACCAATCCCCAGAACGAACCTACAGGCTCACCAACCCTGATAATACCAGTCTGGTTAGTGAAATTTGGGTTACCTACACCAAAAATATCATCCGGGGTAGCCAAAGAAAGCACTTTATTACGGTTAAGGGAGATATTGAAGATTGTTTTCCAGGTAAAATCATCTGTTTGAATATTCACCGTATTGATGCCTAAATCCAAACCTTTGTTCTGCATCGAACCCACATTTTTTCTGATTACCGAGAAACCCGAAGTTCGTGGTACCGGTGCATCCAATAACATATCGGTTGTTTTTCTGTAATAAAGATCGGCCTCTAAATTAATGCGGTTATTAAATAAACCCAGTTCCACGCCAGCATCAACCTGCGCGGTTTTTTCCCAAACCAGGTCAGGATTTGCCAGCCTGCCGATTCCGATTCCGGTTACCCTGGTATCGTTAATAATGGCCGAGTTGTTAACCAAAGTAGCCAGTGATTGATAAGCAGGAAGCTCAGAGTTACCGCTTAAACCATAACTGGTCCTTAATTTTAAGTTAGAAATGGTTTTGTTTCCTTTAAGAAAATCTTCGTCTGAAGCTTTCCAGGCCAAGGCTGCCGAAGGGAAAAAGGCAAATTTATGGTTATCACCAAATTTCGACGATCCATCTACCCTACCGGTAACTGTTACGAGGTATTTGTCCTGAAAGGCATAATTTACCCTTCCAAAGTAAGAGTTAAAAGCAGAGCGGTTGCGGCTCGAACCTACAGTGATGGATTTACTACCTGAGCCCATATTATTATTGCCATAAAAATCGGTCACAAAGTTTTCGGCATGACTCGTATTGCTGAAGAAATTGGTAGCCTGCCAAGAAATACCCAATAAAGCATTAATGGCATGCGACTCGGCAAAACGTTTGTTATAGGTTAAGTAATTCTCTAAGGACCAGAAAGTTTCCCTATCATTGGTTACGTTGGCCGTTCCGTTCTGCCCGTCAGAAATACCATATAATTGTTTAGCGTTGTACTCATTGATGTTACGGCTTACAATATTGGCACCCAACTGGGTACGGAATTCAAGATCCTTGCTGAAACTGATAGTAGAATAAACACTTCCCAATGAGGTTTGTGTAACCATGCCATAACGCTGATCAGTTAAAATATGAACCGGGTTAGAACCTCCTTCGGCCCATGGGATGAGTTTATTATCGCCCCATTTACCATCAGCTAGTTTTATAGGAAGGAATGGAAAAGCTTCAGTGATCATACGCACCGAGTTTAATCCACCTGTTCCCTGATCTACAATGTTTTCGTTTTGGTTATTGTAGCTTAAATTACCACCCACTTTTAACCAGGTTTTAATTTTACTTTCAAAATTAAATCTGCCCGAATAACGTTTTAAATAAGAATTTAACAAAAGTCCTTCATCATCGCGGTAGCCCACAAAAACCCCATAGGTATTGTTTTCGTTTCCACCTGTAAAACCTAACTGGTGATTTTGAGAAAGTTTATTCTGCGTAGATTCTTTTAACCAATCGGTATTATACAATGGATTACCGTTACCATCAAAAAACTGTGGCAAGGCAATTCTTGCTGCTTTAGGAACCGGTGTTGAAGCATAGTTTCCTGCGGCCCATCCTACCGGATCGTATACCTTTATGTTATCGTAAGCCAGATCCTGAACCTTTACATATTCATTTGCATCAAGCATTTTAACATGGTGTGCCGCTAAGGTATTGATTCCAAAATCAGCATCGTAGGTAACGCGCTGAGAATTAGAAGTTCCTTTTTTGGTGGTGATCAGAATAACCCCGTTTGCACCTCTTGCACCATAAATTGCGGTTGAGGAAGCATCTTTTAATACCTCTACCGATGCAATATCGCTTGGGTTGATAAAATCAATAGCGTTACTGTTCTGTGTTTGGGTAGTTACCGGTAATGCAACCCCATCTACCACATATAGCGGGTTGTTACTGGTATTGATGGAACTGAAACCCCTGATTTTGATATTGGTTTGTCCGCCTGGCCTCCCTGAGTTGGTATTTACCTGTACCCCCGAAATACGTCCGGCCAATGCCTGGTTTAACGATGGTGCCGGGCGTTCTTGCAGTTCGCTGGCCTTTACCACCCCAACAGAACCGGTAAGGTCACTCTTTTTTACGGTACCATAACCGATTACCACAACATCATCCAGTTTACTGGCTTCGGCAACTGCCATTTTAACGCTCAGGTTGTTCTGCTCTCCTACGGTGACATCTTTGTTCTGATAACCCACGTACGAAAAGCGGATCACCTCGCCAGGATTGGCCTCGATACTGAATTTACCAGACTCATCTGTCACTGCTGTTTTACCGGATGTGATGTTTTTGATGCCAACCCCTGGGATAGGCAAGTTTTTTTCATCCAATACGGTTCCGGTGATTACTTTCCGGTTCTGAATGTGGCCAAAAGGCACATCCAAATCAGAAAGCCGCTTCGATTTTGCGGCAACCGGATTCATCGAAAATGCGGGACTGTTGAGCAGAAAAAGCACAGAAAGCCCTGAAATCTTGAGTAGATTGATTTTCATTTAGTTTTGCTTTAGTTAATGTTTAGTTAATTATCTATTATTCACCCCAATGGGTAAAACGTTTTATCAACTAGTCAAAACAGAATAGTTGACCTTGAATCATCAATAATTTAATCAGAAGGCTTTAGGCAATAGTCAACGGGGTAACCTGCAATTACGGATTTGGAAAAGGATAAACATACAGGGGTGTAAACTACACAAGGGTGCACTGCACAATACGAAGTAAATGTACCTGGGCTCTTCATTATATTTGGTTATGGATAAAACGATTTATCTACCCAATATTAACTATTTTACTACAAAATCAAGAATATTATTTTGCTTGTTAAGCCTTACTTTACCATAATGATCGGAATACAGTATGATTTTTTTTACAGACAATAAAATTTTTGAACAGACATACATACTAAAAATCAAAAAATATCGTTCCCTGGGCTAATGGTATGCAAGATTTAAGACTATTTTTAATTTTAGTTCAGAAAATCTGAGAAATTTTAAAAATGGTCAGGATTTTTTAAAAAAAAATCCTGACCATTTAGTTATCTCAACAAAATTGCAGGTTCTCCCCTCATTTGCAAATAAGCCTGTTGAATTTAAAAATCGAATTCACAATAAGCTTCCTTTGTGCTGTATTTTGGCACCTTTTTAATATGATCGTATTTTCCCAACGAGCCATATTTCCACCTATAACCACTTCTGCCATTGGTCAATACATGCATCCTGCCACGCAAATTATTGCATTGTATGTATTTTTCTATATAATCGAGCTCCTGCTCAATATTGCTATTCAGTAGTTTTTTATGGGTAATAATATGTGGTGTAATTTTTAATGTATAACGCCAGGGTTCATTAAACACATACTTTACTTCCTGCCGGCGGGTTATAACATCATAAGTTTCTACTTGTGTAAAACATGCCTTTTCCTGTTCTGAAAGGTTTAATTTACTGCTTTGCCACAGATAGGGTGTAAGTTCGCGTAACGATTGCCTTCTGATCTCATAACCATACCTTCCCCAACGGCGTTTTTTCCGTTTGAAAGATTTATCGTGATGATGCTCAACTGTATTTATTTTATGGAGCAATGTGTTATAAAAGTCGGCCCTCGGGCTATGGGCAATGTCTGCCCTTAAAACAAAAAATCTTTTCCATCCTCTTTGATAAGGGCTTTCGAGCGGCACCATAGGTAGCATTCTTTGCTGCTCCCAAAGTTCGCTTCTCTTTTTATAGAGTCTGATTAATTGTTTATCCTGATCTGTTTTTACCAGACGTTTTTTTCTCCGCGCAGATTTAATTCTGTACGGCAGTTCATGTATGTCCATCGGACTTCCATTTAATTTTCTTTTAACTTGAATGTAGATCTCAATTCGTCCCTGAATAAGGATATACCCCTGGCCATGAAATTAAATGCAGCCCAGTAGTAAAACGGACACCGATTCGGGTGGTCAAAAAACTAAAGGAATTACATGATAATATCGCTTTTTAGGCGATGTGCGAAGGGGATGATATGTTGTAGTATGCTGTCATATTTCCTAAACATTAAAAAGATTGATCTATTAGGAACGCGGCAAAGATAATTAATTTTTAATAAATCATTTATTCGTTCTAAAAGGAGAATCGGAAAATAGAAGTATTGAAATAACTTCAACCCATCAATAGGGCATTTCAACCCTGCTTTTGCCCGTTTCAATCAGTAATCCGTTAGAACTTAAGCGGCAATTGGTATATTTGTGATGATGAAAGCGCAGCTGCCCATAAAACGGTTAAATCTTTTGAGTGGTTTACTTGCGGCCATCATTGGCATCATTTTTCATATTATCATTTCGCACAACTCAGATGACCCAAAAAAATATTTTTTTACCCTGTTTACGGTATTGGGTGTAATCGCGGTTGGTTTTGCCAACGTGATTATCATGAGTATTTTGAGTAGATTCTACAAACCGCAATCGAAACAGTTCAAGGTGTTTAGATACGTGCTTACTTATCCCGCCAGTATTGCAATTTACCTTTTGGTATGGCCAATTATCGCCAGCGCTGCAAATCACCAATGGTTTTATAATGATGGCCGGCTGTTTCTGGCTTTTGTTGGATCTGGTATCGTTATTAACACCATGATTTTGGTACTCCACGATTCTGTTTTGCTTTACGAGCACAAGCTTTACACGGAACTGGAACTTTCGAGATTGAAAACGGCCAATGCAGAAGCAGCAAACCTGTTACTTAAGCAACAGATTCAACCGCATTTTTTGTTTAACGCACTGAATACACTTAAGGCTTTATATCACAACGATACGCAAACTGCCGACACTTATATTGTGCACATGGCCAACTTTTTAAGGGCGTCGGTTTTTCGCCACACCTCAAATATCTCCGGTTTAAAAGAGGAACTCGAGCTTTTGAACGATTACCTGGCCATGCAGCGCATGCGTTTTGGCACTGCATTGAACTGCTCGATAGCGATACCTTACGAAGAAATAAAGGCTTATGATCTTCCTTCTTTTTCGCTACAGCCTTTATTGGAAAATGCAATCAAGCACAATAATTTTACCCAGCAAGATCCCTTAAATATTAACATTGTACAGGCAGGCGACCGGTTGATTTTCAGGAATAATATACAGAAGAAAAAAATAAAATTAGATTCTACCAGTTATGGCCTTGCCAACCTTGCCGAACGTTATAAGCTGTGCTGTGGAGACGACATTATCATAGAAGAAGATGAAAAATGCTTTTCTGTGAGCATTAAATTGTTAAAACATGAAGGTAGTAATTATTGAAGATGAGGAGGTGGTTGCGCACGATCTAGAACTGAATATCCGGAAACTGATGGGCAGTGATATAGAACTGGTGCAGCTCCGATCCGTAAAAGAATCTATTGGTTACTTCAAATCTGCGGGGGCTCCCGATCTTATTTTTAGCGATATACAGCTTGGCGATGGACTCAGCTTTGAAATATTTGTTGCCCAGCCGATGTCGGTTCCGGTTATTTTCTGCACGGCTTATGATGAATATGCTTTGGATGCATTTAAAGCCAATGGAATAGATTATATCCTTAAACCTTTTACTATTGGGATGCTTGATGCAGCACTTCAGAAATACAAAGATTTGAAAAGGGTATTCTCGGCCAATCAAACACCACAGTACGACGCTTTGCTCCAAATGCTCGGCGTTAAGGAAAAACATAAGGCTTCTTCCATCCTCGTACATTCAAAGGATAAAATAATTCCGGTAAAAATAGAAGATATTGCCATGTTCTACGTGAAAAACGAGATTACACATTTGATCACTTTTTCTGGCACCTGTTATTATCCCAATAAGAACCTGGATGAACTCGAAAGATCGTCAGGCAGTTATTTTTTCAGGGCGAACAGGCAGTTCCTCATCTGCCGAAAAGCCATCATTGATGTGTCGAGTTTCTTTTCCCGAAAACTTTCGGTAAACCTCAATATACCTTTTGATGAAAAGGTAATTGTTAGTAAAGGTAAAGCTTCACAATTTCTGGAATGGCTAGCGAAGGTATAATTACTTGAGTATAATTAATAGTTGGGTCGTCATTTCTACCGAAGTGGCGAAATTTTTTTAAACTTCACTTCGATCCCGAAGATTCGGGAAGAAATCTTTGGATCTTGTTAAAAGATCTCTCCATTCCGTTGCACTCCATCCGATAGCTATCGGATCCAGATGACGACCGATTATGCAATAGCCTTTAAGATTCCCGCTTGCGCGGGAAAGACAACCTTTCTATCAGAATCTATCATTAATAACATCAATTTCTTTCAAAATTTTCAATGGCTTAACTGTTACGTTCAGCCCCTATTTTGCCCGTTTCGGCATCATTTACCTTGAGGCTGAAGGATATAAAATCCACCTTTGACCAAAGAAAAAATAATGGTCGTGACGGCCCAAAAAAAATTAAAGAAAAGATAATGAAAAAGTTAATCCTAGTTTGTATTTGTTTTGTTTTAGTATCTACAGGTGCTTATAGTCAGAGTATGATGAAAAACATTGTTAACCGTCTAAGTTTTGGTCTTAAGGGCGGAGTAAATTACAGTGATTTTACCGATGCCAATTTCGAAACGGAAGGCCTGGTTGGTTTTCATGCAGGAGCCATCATAAACTTTAAAATTTCGGAGGGTTTCTCTGTACAGCAAGAATTCTTATTCTCTACCCAGGGTGCAAAAACGACCAACAGCAATTTTGGTGGACAGGACATCAAGCTTTATTATGCAAGCGTTCCGGTTTTATTGAAATACAAAACAAAATTTGGCTTGTATGTTGAAGCTGGTACCCAGGTTGGTTTCCGCGTTAAGGAAGATTTAGAAGGTTTAAACGGCAATAATTTCTCTAAAAAGCTCGATATAGGTGCTGTGGGTGGTATCGGCTTCCAAACCAAAAGCGGTTTTGGTATTGGGGCCAGGTATATTGCAGGACTACAAAAAGTAGGCGACTTTAAACTGGGGAATATTAGTCCTGACTTGAAAAACAATGTTGCACAGGCGAGTTTGTTTTACATGTTCTAATTCCACAATATTTCCAATCCAAATTTAACATTGCAAAACCGGTTACCTCATCGTAACCGGTTTTTGTATAAATAAAAAAAACGCAGAGGCATCCACCATCTGCGTTTAGTCATTAACTATCTATCAATTACACTAACTTAATGTAAAAGTTCTTTAAGCTTTAGCTCAAGGGCATTACCCCTTAAATTGCTTGCAACTATTTTTCCAGTGGGATCTATCAGAAAATTTGCGGGCAGGCTTTTAACGCCATAGATTTCTGCAGCTGCACCACCGGTTGTTTTTGGATCGTTTAATTGCAACCAGGGTAATTTATCCTGCTCTACAGCCATTAACCAATTTTCTTTCGAACTGTCCATTGATAAACCAACAATGGTAAAGCCTTTATCTTTATATTGATTATAGGCTTTAATTAAATTTGGGTTTTCTTTTCTGCAAGGCATGCACCAACTTGCCCAAAAATCGATCAGCACATATTTACCTTTAAAATCAGCTAACGTAAATCGTTTACCATTTTTATCAGCTAAAGAAAAGTTTGCCGCAACAGCACCGTTTTTGGTATTTACCGCCGCATCAATAAAGGTTTTAATCCGTTTGCCATAACTGCTCTGTTGCACCTGATTAGTTAACAATTTGAAATTTAGCGCTGCTTTTGGCCTATCGGGATAGGTTACATAAAGATCTAAAATAGCAATGGCGGCGGCAATTTGGCCTGGATGAGCATGAACGAATGTGGAAAGCACACTGTCTTTAAAGATCTGCTGTTTTGAAACAAAATCTTTGGTTGCTTTTTTATCGTTTTCTTCATCGCCGGTAGGTTTCGGTTTTTTATCTGGCGAAGCGTAAAGTGCGGTTTTGTATGCGTTTAAAAGATCGTTTTCTTTCGATCCGGAGAGGTTCAGTTCGTAAAACTTTCCGATTTCGCCATTAATGGTAACCGAACCTTTTTCGAGCACAAATATGTTAATCTGTTTGTTAACAGAATTGGACAATGTACAGCGCACCGATTCTGTAACAGCTATTTTCCTCGAAAAAATGCCTTTATCTGCCTGAACAGAATCTTGATAAAGCACATCGTTTAATTCGTAAGAAAATATGATTTTCCCATCATTTAGTCCCTCAATATTTGCCGCTACATGCGCGGTAGACTGCGCATGTAGATCAGCAACAAAAACTAAGGCAATAATAAGGATACTTAGTAGTTTATATCGTTTTTTCATCAGTAGATCATTTGTTTTTTAAAGACGATGTAATTAATCTTAGTAATTCAAACCCGGGATAGGCGATTCCGTTAGAATCTTATCCAACATCTGTTTTAAATAAGCCAAATGGATCTTACTATCGTTATCTGCCGTTCTGGCGATTGCAGCACCGATATCTTTGCGTAAATCTTTCAGGTGTGCCAGGGCCAATGGTTTCACATTGGAGTAGAGTAAAATCTCGGTCGGAGTTACGCCGGCCAGGATGTTATCAAGTGAACCCTGTAGTGCAAAACGTTTATTATACATGGTGATAATACTGCCCACATACATTTTTTGCAGGCTACGGCGGTAAGAATCGATCGGTTTGCCTGTTTTTATCTCGGAAAAAATGCCGTTTTTCAGATCATTTAACCATTGTTGCGGCGAGTAAGCACCTTTACCATAATCGCGCTGATTGATCATCAAACGGTAAAGACGGCTTTGTGAGGTTACCGAAGCAATAATGCCCTGCTGCATTACCTCAACTTCTCCAAAACCATATTTCGGATCAATTTTATTCAGGATCTGCTCATTTAACAACCATTTAGGTGTAGTGAAAATCTGATCGTTGATGAATTTGATCGCCTCTTTTTGTTTTGCTAAACTTATAGGCTGATACACTGCACCAGGCTGATCGTAGGTTTTTTCAGTAGTCATTACCCCACCCAAATTTTTGATTACATGGTACGAGTAGCGGCTAAGTTGCCCCACAGCTTCTTTATACATTTCTTTTAGATCGGTATAATCTTCGCCGTCTTCTCTTGTCCAGTTAATTAACTGTGGAACAATGCGTTTCAGGTTTTTAATTCCGTATTCGCTTGCTTTTATGGCATCATCACCTAAATCTTCTGCCTGAGAACGCGGATCGTAATCCTTTCCTTCTCCGCCAAACCAAAGCCTTTTATTTGCCGCTAAACTGTCGATGGTCATTTTATTTAAGATCTTTTTATCTGCTTCGGCACTGGCAGTACCAAAAATCGGTTTATATCCCCATTGGATGGCCCATTTATCATAATCGTTGATGCGCGGAAAAATTCCAGCTTCGCTAACATGGTCTTCAGGCTGTGCCACATAATTGAAACGTGCATAATCCATTATGGACGGGGTATGTCCATGAGCTTCTACCCATTTTTTATCCCTTAATTTTTCGACAGGAACAGTGCTGCTGGCCCCCATGTTGTGGCGTAAACCCAAGGTGTGACCAATTTCGTGCGAAGAAACAAATCTGATCAACTGCCCCATTAATTCATCGTCGAATTTGTTTTTGCGGGCTTTAGGATCAATTGCACCCGCCTGAATCATATACCAGCGGTGTACCAGGTTCATTACATTGTGATACCAGCCAATATGGCTCTCTAAAATTTCACCAGTACGTGGATCGGCAATGTTTGGCCCGTAAGCATTTTGCTGCGGTGAGGCAAAGTAACGGATCACCGAGAAACGGGCATCGTCTAAACTCATGGTGGTATCGGCTTCAGGCCATTCTTTACCTACAATTGCATTTTTGAAACCTGCCTGCTCAAATGCTTTTTGCCAATCGTTTACACCGGCAATTAAAAACGGACGCCATTTTTTGGGTGTCGCCGGATCAATGTAATACACAATCTGTTTTTTGGGTTCTACCAGTTCGCCTCTTTTAAACTTTTCGATATCCTCTTCTTTGGGTTCTAATCTCCAGCGGTGGATAAAAGCTTCCTGTTCTACTTTTTGCTGATCATCCTTATACCTGATGTTTGCACTGGCAAAAAAGCCAACACGGGCATCGTACATTCTTTTTCTCATCCTGTTTTCAGGAAGCATCACAAAAGAGGTATTCATGCCCAAAGTAACTGCTCCAGCTTCGCTCGCGGCCGGTAAACGCCCTGTAGCAGTATAGGTACGGATGCTCTTTACCTCGGTATTGATCGGGAAACTTTTAACACTTTCGATATAGGAACGGTCGGCCATTTGCATGCCCAAACCATAAGCTTTTTTGTTTTCGGCATCAAATGATAATAATGGCGTTTCACTGATCAGGAAATCGGTAACATCGATCACCACTGATGAGGAATCTTTACCCTTTGCTTTGATCGGAAAGGCGGCCATAATCGGGTTTAAATTCGAACTGGCAACTGCTTTAGAAATCATATCGGTTGAATCGGCAATGCTCACCGTAGCAGATACTTTTAAAAACAATTTATTGTTTGGTCCTAATTCCCAATACACAATGCGCGCACTTACCTGCTCGCCACCATAATTGCCAGCACCAGGGGTCGATTTACTCAAACGGTTTACCGAAAGGATTTCTTTGTTCAACAGCTGGTTTGGGATTTCGAAAAAGTATCTGTCGTTCAGTTTATGTACCGTAAACAAACCTTTTTGGCTAACCGCTTTGGCGGTAATCACTTCACCATAAGGCTTAATTACATTTTTAAGGGAATCGGCCTTAGGTTTTGGAGTTGCAGCAGTGGTTGCCGCTTTTGCAGGAACCTTTTTCTTTCTGAATACGCTACACGATTGTACGGAGGCTCCGAGCATGCCGATGGCTAAAGCCAGGTAAAAATACCTGACTTTAAATTGATTTTTGTTGTTCATTTTCTTATTTAGTAACCTGTATTTTGAGTGAGATTATAATTTGCATCAATTGCCGTCTGCGGAATAGGCAAGAGCTTTGATTTTGGGGTGTAACTTGTTTTTATGGCACTAAGAACGGCATCTGCCTGGCCGGTACGTTTTAAATTATACCAACGAAAAGCCTGTTCGCAGAAAAATTCTTTGCGGTTTTCCAGTGCAATGTCGTTAATCAGAGTAGCAGCATCGGTAGCCGTTGTCAGGGTTGCCCCAGCCCTGGCTTGAATGGCATTTAAATCGCTCAGTGCGCCGGATAAATTAGCGCCCATTCTTGCCCTGGCTTCGGCACGGATCAGGTATTGCTCTGCCAAACGTAATACCACCTGGTATTCGGTAATGCCGGCTGCCACGGCAAGTGCCTGTGTGCGGTATTTATATTTGAACGGAAGCGTATAAACATCACCTGCAAATGTGGCATTGGTCATCCAGCTTATCCTGCGCTGATCGGTTGTGGCAAATAACTGTACCAAACGCTGATCTATTCTATAAAAATACGAAGTTAATGTAGTGGCCGATGATGGCAGCAAAGTAGCGGCTTCGTTGGTATACTGGCTGGTAGCCGCCACTGGTGGTGGTGTTTGCCAGATACTTTCTGCACTGTTTTTAACGAACAATGCAGTACCCATGGTAGCCTTTGGTATTAAACTATAAAGGGATGAAGCAATTACTTCTGATGCATTGCTTTCGGCGGCAGCGTAATTATTGGTAAAAAGATACACTCTTGCCAGCAAAGCAGCCGCAGCAAATTTATTAACGCCTATGCGATCGCTCACCGTGGCAGAATAATCACTTAATAAGTTTGCTTTTGCATCGGTTAAATCAGCAATAATCTGTGTATAAATATTAGCTGTAGTTTCTCTTGGTAAAAAAGCGGTAATGTTTGGATCGGTAACCAAAACTAAAGGCACATCGCCGAAGCTATTAATTAGGTTGAAATAGCAATAGGCACGTATAAATTTAGCTTCGGCCATATATTGTTTTTTAATCTGTTCGGATGCACCTGTTGAGTTCTGCAAGCCTAAGATAATGGCATTGGCGCGGTAAATAACCGTATACCACTCAGAAAATAACGTCGGAGGATTAGTGCTAAGTACTGAATAAGTATTATTATTAAATTCCTGAATACCCCCAACATTAGATAAATAAAGCAGATCATCTGCCTGCAGGGCACTGTAAATGGTGAGGTTTGAAGATTGTATTGTGGTTTGCGCTAAAGTACTGAACATGGCCGATCGGGCACTTGTAGCCAGTTTATCAGAAGCAAATACCTGATCGGTAGTCACCTGGTTCAGCGGCGGATCAATAGCAATCAGTTTTTCGCAGCCTGTGGTGATCACCACAGTAAGGCCCATTATAACGGCCAGTATTTTATATATCGATTTTGACATGATATTTAAGATTTAAAAGGTGAATTGTAAACCGGCAGTTATGGTGCGTAACGGTGGTGTAACAACGCCCTGCGATTCGGGATCAAAGCCTTCGTAATTTGTGATGGTAAATAAATTCTGTCCCTGAGCATATACCCTGATATTCGTCCCTCCGGTTTTGGAGATCCATTTGGTTGGCAGGGTATATGATAAACTCACATTTTTTAGCCGGATAAATGAAGCATCTACTACAGAAGCATCAGATCCCGAATAATAAGAATAAGCCAGATAAGCGGCAGATCCGGCGGCACCACGGGTACCGGCAGAAACGAGGTAATCCTGCGAGCCCAATGCCAGATAATCATTCACTACACTTAAAGCCGCATTGCTGAAATATCCTGGAGGATAGAATGAAGAAGTCAACAAACTTCTGCCCTGTTGCTTAACAAACTGGAAAGTAAAATCGAGTGTAAACTTTTTATACGAGACATTATTGGTTAAACCGCCATAAAATTTAGGATATGAAGTACCTGCAAAATAACGGTCGCCACGGCCCGTTGCCGCAAAACCAGTAGTTGGACTGTTTATCCCGCCAACCCCGTTAAAATCGGTAAATGATGGCAGGTTGGTAATTGGGTTAATACCAGCATACTGGTATACATAATAGGAGCTGATCGGGTTACCCACAATGTAGGTACCATAATAAGATGATTTCTCAATATCAGGAAATGACAACAGCTTATTGTGGTTTTGGCTGATGTTGAAAGAACTCGTCCAGCTAAAATCTTTAATTTTAATATTGGTACTGGTTAAAGATAGTTCCCAGCCAGAATTTTGAACCGTTGCCGGCAAGTTACTTTGGTAACCTGAGAAACCGGTCTGCGTACTTACAGTTTGGGTAATCAGCTGGTTGCTGGTTCTGTTACGGTAGTAGGAAGCACTAAGCGACAAACGATCTTTAAAAAAGGCTAAATCTAAACCGATATCGAGTTTTTTAGTCTCTTCCCATTTAAAATTAGGGTTGGCCAGACGAGATGGATTTAAACCTGTAGATCCGGCATAAACATAAGTAGAGGCCGTGTAAGAATCGAAATAGCCGTAATCGCCGATATCATCGCTCCCCACAATACCATAACTACCGCGCAGTTTACCAAAACTAAACCAGTTCAGGTTATCTTTAACTAATTTTTCTTCAGAGAACAACCAGGCTGCACCTACCGAACCAAAATTGCCAAATTTGTTATTTGGCCCGAACCGCGAAGAACCATCTCTTCTGAAATTCGCATTCAGGATATATTTGTTCTCAATGTTATAATTTACGCGTCCGAATAACGATGCGTATTTGTAATCAACAGAACTACTGGTGGTACTCACGGTACTGGCCGCAGTAGAGGTTCTTAAAAAATCATCGGAAGAAAAACCTGTGGCCGATGTGCTATAAGGCATTTTAGATTGCTTAAACTGATAAGATCCCCCAAGCAGTGTATTTAAGGTACCTTTCCAGATTTTTCTGGTGTAGGTTAGCTGTGGCTCAGCAATATAGTTATTGGTAAAATTATAAACATAACTGGCTGTACCAGAAGTTGGATTAAAGTTTGGATTAAGCGAAGTTAATGGCCTCAAAGCAATCTGTGTCATATCTGTTTTGCTGTAACCTAAATTGGCCTTAATATCCAGTCCTTTTAAAATATTGTACTTAATGGCTAAATTGCTTAACAGGTTAGAGGTACGGTTATCGTTGGTCTGGTTTAAATAAGCCAGGGGGTTGCTAATGCCACCATCCCAGTTAAAACTTCCGTCTGCTTTGTACAATGGAAAATTCGGTGGAAGCGAATAGGCCCAGCTCGCTAAATCGGTAGTAGAAATATTGTTCTTATCAGTAGAATACATGGCCGATAGCGACAGGTTAAAACGTTGATTAAACGAAGTATGGTTTAAATTAAACTTCGCACCACCTCTTTGGTACCCCTGAGCACCCGGGTAAACATTGTTTTCTTTATGGTAGGTACCACTCAGGTAGAAATTATTCTGGTTATCGCCACCATACAAACTCGCATTAACATCGTGGGTTTTGGCGGTATTGCCCAGCATATACCTTTGAAAATCAGTATAACCATTCTGGTCCCAAACCAATAAATCGGGCGCAGTAGTTACACTTGGAGCAGCCGGATTAGTAGTATTGTTGGCGAAAGCTTTCCTTCTTAAGGCCAGGTATTGTTCAGTACCCACGGTTTCTACAAAATGAGATACGTTTGAAACGCCTGTAGAAGCATTTAAATTAAATTTAGTCGCGCCGGCTTTTCCCTTTTTTGTAGTGATTAATATTACCCCATTACCACCCCTTGATCCGTAAATTGCCGTAGCATCTGCATCTTTTAGAACTTCAATATTATCAATATCATCAGGATTTATACTATTCATCGGACTGGTATTCCCTTCTGCGGATGGCAATGTAGAACCCAAAGCGGCGGTATTAATCGGCTCAGAAAGAAAAGGAACCCCATCAATGATATATAAAGGACGGTTTGCCTTTACCCCGTTTACGCCAATGGCATTTGCGCCCCTGATTTGAACATTGATGCCAGCTCCCGGCAATCCATTAGTCTGTGTAACGGTAACACCCGGCAAACGACCTTGTAATGCCTGTAGTACATTGGTTACTGGTTGGTCTTCCAGTTCTTTTGCGCTTATGCCAGCCTGCGAACCTGTATTTAAACGTCGAGTGGTAGTGCCATAACCGATCACCATTATTTCATCAAGTTTGGCCGGATCTAGAATCATTTTCACCGTTAATGTTGAAGTAGCTGTTACCTCGATGGTTTTATATCCCAGGTATGACAAAACAAGTGTGGGATAATCGTCGTTTGCTGCAATATAAAACCTCCCCCCATTGCCACTTACGGTATACCGGTTAGTTCCCTTTAATTTTATACTTACTCCAGGAAACGGTTGTCCGCGCTCATCAAGCACTACACCCGTAACCGTAATGTTATCAAAATAGCTTTTTACTTTATCTAAAAGTCCTTCTTCTTTAATAATGATAGTTTTATCCTCGATAATAAAACTCAGTGATTGATTGGCCAGGCAACGTTTTAACACTTCACTTAGCGCTGCATTGTTTACATTGATATTGACAGGTGCCGATTTAGCAAGTAAATCCTGGTCGTATATAAAATCGTAACCGGTTTGTATCCTGATGGTTTTAAACACATCGGTAAGATTTGCATTTTTTTGATTGATTGTAACCCGCTGGGCGAGTGTGGTTGCACTTACCTGCATCATAATAGCCAATAATAAGAACGTAGTTACACGCATAATCAGCAGGATTTTTTGGACAGGACCAGACGGCCTACCCGGTTTGTTTGGGTAAAATTTGTACATTTGTTTGGTTTTTAAGTTGAATAGTCAGTCGATTGATTTATGGCTTTAGAAACCGCTGCCAGAGGTGTTCCCGCACTTCTGGTTTTTTTGTTCTAAGCACCACGTTATTTTATTTGGTTACCGTGATCCTCCTTCCTTCAATTTTAAAGTGAACTTTTCCGGTTTGTTCCATTAACTGCAAAACCGATGATATATTTTTTGATCTGGAAATCCAGCCGCCGAGATTTAATTTTTTAGGCGCATCATCGTCATAAATTACTTCCACATCGTACCAACGGGCTATTTTCCGCATAACCGATCTGAAATCGTTATGCTCCAGAATAAAATCACCATTTTTCCAGTCAATATAATCTTCAGCATTTACGGCAGTTACCTTGATTGATTCGTCCTGTAAACGCGACTGCTCGCCGGGTTTCAGCAATACCTTACCATTAATCTGCACACTGCCTTCCAGTAAAGTTGTTTTTGTAGCGCTTTCGTCGGGATAGGCATTTACGTTAAAATGTGTGCCTAAAACCTCTATTTTCTGATGGGCACTTTCTACCATAAAAGGAATCCTTTTACCAGATGCAGAAATTTTGCTGACTTCGAAATAAGCCTCTCCTTTTAAAGTCACTGATCTTTTAGCAGTAAAAGAAGTTGGAAAGGTTAATGATGATGAGGCATTTAACCAAACCTTTGTACCATCAGGCAGGTCTACCTGATATTGTCCACCAGCAGGGGTAACAATGGTATTGTACTGCATTTCAGCAGCCTCATTTTCCTGAGCCGGAACTGTATAAACGATCTGTCCATCGGCAGTTTTTGAAATAGAAACCCCGGTCTGATCAGCCAGGTGACCGCTATTGATCTCGTCTAAATTTATTTTTGTTCCGTTAGCCAGCACCAAAACGGCCCTATCCTTACCAGGCTTAATATCTTTAAAAGCCGGAATATTGGTCAGATCGGTTTTCCTTTGGTTTTGTTTATAAATCAAAATGCTCACCATGGTGATAATTATCAAGGCTGCAGCAGATAATAGTGGAAAAAGGAGTTTTGATATTTTTCTTGATGGTTTGGTGTGTTTCGAAACCGTTTCCCAGATTTTGTCTGTACCCTCCTTTAAAAAAGATTCGGAATAAGTATTTTGTTCCTTACTGTTCCAGTTGATATAGGCAGATTCCAACCAGGCCTCTTCTTCTGGCGTGGCCTCACCTGCAATATACCGGTCTAAAATCTGTCTGAATTTTTCTTCTTCCATTCTTGTACGATAGGCTTGATATCAGTAATACAATTATGAAAAGCAGATTGGGGATATAGAATTAAAAATTATTTTACATTAAGGTAATGTACAACGATCAAGATCAGCCCGATCCGTGTTTTAAGGATGCGGAGTGCCTTTTTCATCTGATCGGCAGCGGTAGATTCGGTAATGCCCAATTGTGCCGCAACTTCTTTATTCGATAGGTTTTCTTTTCTTCTCAGCTCGAAAACGGCCCTCATCCGTGGGGGCAAACTGGCAATTTCGGCTTCTATCATGGCTGCAAACTGTTTCTCACGGATCAGCGTATCGGTGTAAATACCACTATCGGCGTTGGCTTTTGCAAAAGTATCAGCGTAAGCATGTACATGGTTTTTATGTTTGATCAGGTTAAAAATGGTATTCCTCAAAGCCACAAAGAGGTAACCACCCAAATTGTTTCCGATTTCGATCGATCCACGCTTATCCCACAGCTTCATCAACATTTCCTGTACCACGTCCCTTGCATCGCTTTCGCTACGGAGCTTGTTATATGCATGACCATAAAGCAATGGACTGTATCGATTAAATACTTCGGTAAAAGCCAAATGATCATCATTTTTTAAATGATATAAAAGATCATCGTCAGTTAATTCCGTATAGATCATGCCCGTGACACTCATTCCATTTATAAGGGATAATTATTTTGTTTTTCGGGTAAGGCAGGAGAGAAACCAAAAATAGTATATTTTCCCAAAAACATCAAGCACATGATCAATAAAGACTGAAAATTGGAACAAATTAAATAAAACCCTTAAAAAAATGAGCAAATAATGCTTTAACAATAAGAAAAGTCAATAACCGCTGTAAAATAACATCCATGTAGCGTCCTTTATTATGAAAATCGGCAAAATTTACAATAATGGTAATCGGCTAAAATGTTCTCAGGTGACTAAGGTGGTTAATTTAACATCACAATTTTATTTTGTGACCACCTTAGCTCACATAAGCTTTTAATGAACATACTCCCGCTAGCCATTCAGAATGGTTATATCCATTTTCTTCTTCCCTGAGCTTTTATGGATTCGATTAACTGTAACCTGATTTTGGATTCGGTGGTCTAACGATTAAAACCATCATCTCATGATCCTATATTTCCAGAAAAAGTATTTAAAACTGGCAGGCTTCTGCTGTTTAAGTATTAGCATCATTACCATTTGCACAGCGCTCACACATCCTTTCCAAAGGATGGATTTTAATCGCAAAAACGATTATTATGAAAATAAGGCCGCCAAAACATTGGGCGATTCGCTTGATCTGGTATTAAAAAAAGTGGAACAATCGCTGGGCATTACCGATGTTGATTTAACCTTAGGCGTAATAAAAGATGGTCAGGTTTTTTTAAAAAAGAACTATGGCTACTCCAATCCCGAAACAAGAACTTTATTTTCAGACCGTTCACAGATTTACCTGGCCTCTGCTTCTAAATCGCTAACCGGAACACTAGCTGCAATTCTGGATCAAAAAGGGATGATTAAACTAAACAAAAGTATTGCCGATTATTTTCCCGAACTTATTTTTGATGATAAGAATATCCATCCTGAGAAAATTACCATTCAATCGTTGATTACCCACACCCACGGAATTAAAAATAACGATGCTGTGGTATGGACGGCTTTTATAGGTCATAAAGGCATTGCACAGATCCTCGGTTTGCTTAAAAAATACAATACTCCTTTACCCAATCAAAACTTTAACTATTCGAATTTAGGACCGGTTATTTATTCCTTAATTGTAGAAAAACAGATGGAAAAACCCTGGCAGGAAGTGATGAGCGAATATCTTTTTAAGCCATTGGGGATGCACTCAACCACCGCCTATTTTTCGAAAGTTAATACTAAATATGTCAGTAATGTTATAGATAAATCGGAAGGGAACGTGCAAGCCATATTAGATAAGGCAGACAATTCGATGTCGGCTGCGGGCGGGCATTTCAGCACCGTTAACGACCTGCTGAAATACCTCGACTTTTTTATCAGCGAGGGGAATTCGGTTAAAAGTATCCTGACTAAGCAGGAAATAAATTTTGCTTCATCGGCAATTGTTCCGCAACAGAACCGCTACCAGAGTTATGAAAGATATGGCTATGGATTAGGTTGGGAACAATCAAAATTTAACGGTGAAAATTTAACCTCCCGGATAGGCGGTTATAGTGGTATTTCCTGCCATTTATCCTACCTTAAAGATCAGAAGATTGGTATTGTGGTATTGAGCAATAAAAAAGGAATGGAGGCATTATCTCACCTGGTTGCCAATTACCTCTACAACACGATGCTGAATAAATCAAACAAAAACAGTGTACTGGAAGAAAATCTTAAATCGTTAAAGAAAAATTTGGACTCCGACCTTCAGGAAACGAAAGAAATGAATGAGGCTAAAGCAGCTAAAATTGCCATGGATCAAACGCTTATTGGTAGCTATGATGGCGGTGAAAAATCAGGGAGTATGCAAATTACTACTGGAGGAAAGGTTTCATGGGGGAACCTAAAAGGAAAATTACATTTATTAACGGATAGCACCGGATTAATAAATTTTCAAACCATGTTACGTTCCTTTTCCGTAAAAAGGGAAAGCAATGGTACTATTGCAGGAGTTTATTCGAATGAGCGATATTTTAAGCGTTGATTTGAACCAATGCAAAAAGAGGCTGTATCAAAAGTATATAATCAAAGAAGGTGAATAACAGCTAAAATAATCGTCATTCCCAGTCGAGTTGGGAATGACGATAATAATTTATCTAAAATTATTTCAAATCAAAACGGTCTGCATTCATTACTTTATTCCAGGCCGATACAAAATCTTTTACAAATTTGTGCTGCGCATCTGAGCTTGCATATACTTCTGCAATTGCCCTTAATTCGGAATTGGAACCAAAAACAAGATCTGCACGGGTGGCAGTCCATTTTGGCTGACCAGTTGAACGGCTGCTACCGATATACAGTTCTTTGTCATCAGCAATGGCTTTCCACTGGGTTTCCATATCCAACAGGTTTGCAAAGAAATCGTTAGTCAGCTGGCCTGGTTTATCTGTTAAGATCCCATTTTTAGAACCATCAAAATTGGTATCAAGGGCACGTAAACCTCCTACCAATACCGTTAATTCCGGAGCCGTTAAATTAAGTAACTGTGCCCTGTCAATCAAAAATTCTTCTGTAGAAACCGGTGATTTTGATTTACGGTAATTGCGGAAACCATCGGCAACAGGTTCTAAATAACCGAAAGATTCTACGTCAGTTTGCTCTTGCGAGGCATCTGCCCTACCCGGTGTAAAAGGAACAGCAATGGCATGTCCGGCAGCTTTTTCTACCGCAGCAGTACCAGCCAATACAATTAAATCGGCTAGTGAAACTTTTTTGCCATCAGCCTGTGCACCGTTAAAGTCCTGCTGAATTTTTTCCAATATATTCAATACTTTTTGCAGTTGAACCGGATTGTTAACTGCCCAGTCTTTTTGCGGAGCCAAACGGATGCGTGCGCCATTGGCACCGCCACGTTTATCAGAACCGCGGAATGTAGAAGCAGAAGCCCATGCAGTAGAAACCAATTCGGAGATGCTTAAACCGCTCGAAAGGACTTTTTCTTTTAAAGTAGCAATATCGCCTTCATTAATCAATGCATGGTTAACCGCAGGAATCGGATCTTGCCAAAGTAACTCTTCCTGTGGCACATCAGGACCAAGATAACGGGCTATCGGCCCCATATCGCGGTGGGTAAGTTTATACCAGGCCCGCGCAAAGGCATCAGCAAACTGATCAGGGTTTTCCAAGAAACGTCTGGATATTTTTTCGTAAGCCGGATCCAATCTCAAAGAAAGATCGGTGGTAAGCATGGTTGGCAAATGTTTTTTCGAACTATCAAAAGCATCAGGAATAATGGCTTCTGCATTTTTAGCTACCCACTGATGCGCACCAGCCGGACTTTTACTTAATTCCCACTCGAAAGCGAAAAGGTTTTCAAAAAAATTATTGCTCCATTGTGTTGGTGTCGTGGTCCAGGTTACTTCTAGTCCGCTGGTAATAGCATCTGTGCCTTTACCAGAAGCGTAACTGTTGTTCCATCCCAAACCCTGGCTTTCTATACCCGCAGCTTCAGGTTCTTTACCTACATGATCAGCAGAAGCTGCACCATGGGTTTTACCAAAAGTATGGCCTCCTGCAATAAGTGCAACGGTTTCTTCATCATCCATCGCCATGCGGCCAAAAGTATCACGAATATCTTTCGCAGCCAGAAGCGGATCAGGGTTTCCATCCGGTCCTTCGGGATTTACATAAATTAAGCCCATTTGTACAGCTGCAAGCGGTTTTTCAAGGTTACGCGAGTGTATATCGCCATCGGCATCATCATCGCTAACCAACACTCCGTGCGCTTTATCTGCGCCATCAGAACCATGGGCGTAACGAAGATCTCCACCCAACCAGGTGGTTTCCGAACCCCAATATACTGATTCGTCTGCTTCCCACACATCTTCCCTTCCACCAGCAAAACCAAAAGTTTTAAAGCCCATCGATTCTAAAGCGATATTTCCTGTAAGGATCAATAAATCCGCCCAGGAAATTTTACGACCATATTTTTGTTTAATCGGCCAAAGCAAACGACGCGCTTTATCAAGACTCACATTATCCGGCCAGCTGTTTAATGGTGCGAAACGTTGTAAGCCCGCTCCTGCACCTCCGCGGCCATCGCCAACGCGGTAAGTACCTGCACTGTGCCATGCCATACGGATAAATAAACCACCATAGTGACCAAAATCTGCCGGCCACCAATCCTGCGAATCGGTCATCAGTGCATGAAGATCTGCTTTTAAAGCATCCAGATCGAGACTTTTAAAAGCCTCTGCATAATTAAATTCTTCATCCATTGGATTGGATAAAGTAGAATGCTGACGCAAAATACTCAGTTTTAACTGTTTTGGCCACCAATCGTTATTTCTGGTGCCACCGCCACCTACATTACTCTTCATGCTACCGTTATGAAACGGGCATTTGCTGATGTCGTTCGATTCTTTTTCCATATATGTATTATGTTTTGTTAATAAAGGACTAAACATCCTGCGGATAAATCAGGAATAATATAAATTTAGAAAATTGAGCTAACTAATCCCAATCATTTAATTCTATACTGAAATAGCTAGAATCTATTATTGGTCAATATCAGCTTATTAGCAAGGTTTAAACTGCCCGCAGGCTAAAAAATAAATGCCCCAACAAGTGTTAACTTATAGGGGCATTATAAAACAGGAGGCTATAGAGAGGATTTTTAAAAAGTATTAAATTTGAATTTCTGATTATTCGCACCTCCATAGCTCCAGATATTAAGCAGCGTACCATTGGCTGTACTGCTACCTGGAACATCTACATTTTTTGAGGGTACGTTACGTGGCGAAATAATATAATAACCACTTGCTTCGGGCGTAATATTGAACTGCTGCGAAGGATCACCGGTATTGGTCCTGATTTCGAGTTTTGTTCCATTTGCAATACCACTCCCAACTACCGTAAGCGCTTTGCTTAACGCATGTAAAGGCGATAAGGTGTAATAGCCATCAGCATTTTTGGTTACCTTCCACCTCGCATTGTTCGAATTTCCATCGGTATAAATAATCACCTGGGTACCATCTGCTGTAGCACTATTGGGTACATTTAGCAATTTGGTATTATCCAGTGCCGAAGCAATTTCATAATTGGTGTTTGCAGCTAAGCCTGTATAAGTAAAACCGGTGTATAGCTGGTTGATGCCTGCGATATCGGTTGGCGACATATTGGCTGCCGGATAACTGGTTTGATAGGTAGAACCATCAAGCCTGGTAATGGTAGGCTGGCCATTGCTCGAAAAAGCATAAGGCTCGTACATCATGATCGACTCAAAATCGAAGTTACCGTAATTAGTATAACTGCTCACCGAAACCTGATTAAAATTGAATTCTTTGTCGTTGGGAATATTTTCGGGGTGGATAACCACGTTGCTGCTTTGATCGGTACGGCATTGCTCGTGCATTACACCCAAGGCATGGAATAGCTCGTGTATAATGATCCCTGGCGTATTATAGTTATATAAATTGAGGTTCTGAGCGCCACCAACCATACCAACTGAAGAACTATTGCCGGTTGATTTTACAAAATTGATGTAATTGGCCTGAGATGTTCGTTGAACAAAGGTAAGCGGCGATACCCTTGCAATATACTGCATGGCTTTTAGCGATGAAGCGGTATCAGTACCCAGATTACTCAGGCTGTAATATACTATAGAATTTGTCCACAGTTTAACCAGCGAATTCATAATTAACGCCCTCGCCGTGGTCGACATTGCTGCATTATTATTGGCTTTTAACAGGTTAAACTGTTGTTCAGTCAGGATAATATCATCAGAGAGGTAATAGATGCCCTTATCTTCTTTGATCAGGATTTTGTTCCCGCCAAAATTAAATTCATGCATTTGATCCGACTTTTTCATAGTGGATTCAACATTTCCTTCAGCACTTTGCTTTTTACAGCTAAAAATTGAAATGCAAAGCAGGATAGCCGAAAATACGCCCAGGTAAATCTTTTTGTTTGTTTTCATTAGTTTTGTTTTATGGTTAGAGATGATTAAGTTTCAATAATAGTTTTGCTCAACCTTTTCCGTTAGCGTTAAGCCGAAAACAAGATTTACCTACTACCAGATGGCGTTTTAAAGAAATTAATTACCTTAAAAGCAAACCTATATCCACCACGTCGATCACCTACAAAACCATCTATCTTACAGCAACTTACAAAATAACATAAACGAAGTTAATAAATACTAAACTTAAAAATAGCCATTTATTAACCAAATCATACCGGATTTTAATCTAAAAATACAAATAAATGAGCATCTTGTATCTTATTATGAATACAAGGCATACTTTTCATGATTTTAAGATATTTGCAAGATTTTAATAAGATGCATACTCAGGCATAGCGTATACCAATAAATCCTTTTTGCCGATGACAATAAATAGAACTTTATGAGTAAAAATAGATTGAAGTTTTTTACGCAGTTAAAATTCGCCTTCTAAAAGCTATTTTTATCGATAAGGAAGTTGATAATTTCAGGAAGCCCAGATCTTTTAGAGAAGATAAACCCTCATAAAGTTGATCTATATTGCTATAAAACCGGCCAGACATTTTATACATTAACTTTCCTTCTTTTACCAGATAAAGACATTTGTATTCGCCATACTTATCTTTTACAACCGTATTGATATAACCTTCAAAATAATCAAGTGGATAGGTTCTTGTGACCGGCAATAAGAACATTTTAAAAGAAATCGTTTTTAAACCGGTATCGATGATTGTGATTTTATAGTTTAACTTCATTTGTGCCAGGATGTAAACTGGCAGCACCATGGTTGAGAAGATAACAAATAAACCTGATCCCGAAAATAAAGGAATAGGCTTAGCGGCATGAAGATTCCCATAAAACACTAATAAACATACAATTAAAATGGCGGTCAGTACAAACTGACCAATAAACTGGTATGTAGTAAATCTCGATCTAATCATATTAATTAAACAACGCAATATAACCCAAAAAATCAAATCTTGATCAACAGGAACCGGAGGCTTTAGCCAAAAATTACCAGAATATCTATTTTAAAGAGCTGTTTAATCCTGATCTCATCTCGCCCAGATCATTGATCAATACATTTATCTCATCCAATTGCCTTTGCTTTTTCTTGACCCGGTTCCAAAAAGTAATACCAAATATGTATAGAGAAGTTATAGCCATAGCGGTATATCTGAAGGTTGGTGTCGCCTCCATGGTAATTTCCCAGATATATAACATCATTGCCATCCACAACAATACCGTGTATATCCATGTATATTTGATGATCACATCCTTTTGCCACATTAGTTTTTTAATTTGCTGCTCAATGTAATCCTGGTTGTTAGAAACTGTATTGATCTGCTTAAAGGAATAACTTCTCCAGCTGACAAAGAGAAAGGCAATCATTAAAAAATATACAACGGCAATGCTTAGTTTGAAGGCCATACCATATTCATCCTTAAAGGAAATATAAACCCAACCAATTCCAACCATTGCAGCCAAAAACCCTAAACTCATGCCTACATTGGCTCTTTTTAGTTTCTGCTGATTTTTTTGCCAATTGTTCTGCTGCAAATTGAGCATCTCCGTATCTGGGCTTGGCTGAACCGCCTGCTGATGCCAGCTTTTTTGAATGTCTTCGAATTCCATTATTTTGTTTCTTGCATAAGTTTAAGTAACCGTGCTTTGATCCGGTTTATTTTTACCCCAACCAGATTGATGCTGGTCCCCGTAATCTCTGCAATATCTTTATAGCTTTTATTTTCCAATACCAGAGAAATGATTAACCTGTTGCCTGTTTCAAGTTGACTGATGCAGTATCTTAAGCGGTCAAGTTGAATCTCCTGTTCAATTTTATCCGGCATCGAATCCTGATAGGGAACCTGGATCTGATCTGGAAGGGATTGATGATCATGCTTTTTGTTTTTCAGGTTATAACTGATTGCAGTATTGACCGCCACGCGGTATACCCAGGTACTCACCTTGGCCTTACCTTTAAAACCATGCAGGCTCTTCCATATCTGCAACAGGATTTCCTGGTAGAGATCATTTGCATGGGAAACATCATAGAGGTAAGCCCTACAGATCCGGTATATGCTTGCATGATTATTTTTAACCAGTTCATTAAACTCTTCTTCCTCTTTTATCGGCATTTGACCTCGGATTAACTAGCTTAAAAAAGCATCAATTTCACTAAAATACCATTGAGGCGCATCGTACATGATAAAATGCTTGGAAGATGGCGTTACCTTAACCGTGCAGCTCAGACACTGAGCATATTGTTGTTTATAGGAAGAGCGTACATAATCACTGGTAAAAGCCGGGTACTGCGCCACTGGCGCGAATGCCGCCATTACCAGCACAGGCACCTTAATTGCAGCAATCTGCTGGCGGATGTCATTACCCAACATTTCGAACATACTGTATGCCATAGTTTTACGATCTGACGTTGCTCCCCAAGTGGCGATCATATCCCATTTTGTTGAATCAGCACACAAAAATTTGGCCGTATTCATCTGATTAGCTTTTAGCGCCTTATTGTCCATTTTTTCAAATCCTTCAAAAGCTGTACTGGCTGCCCGTTCATCGAAACCATTCTTCGCTCCGGGATTCAGCATTCCCGCATAAAACGGTAGCGCATCAACTATAATAACTTTTTTCAAATGTTCTTTAAGCTCGGTTGCAATGCGCAAAGATAAAAATCCGCCGATTGAGTGACCGACCAGCACAACCCTGTCAAGTTTTTTATCCTTGATATAGGCGATGATGGCGTCTTTATAGGCATCAAGATAAGGTGTTTTTAAAATCGGGGCCTGCCCTGCATACCCGGCAAGGGTAAAAACATGACACTGATATTTTTTACTATACCGCGCAACCGTCTCATCCCATACTTCTCCGCTGCAGGTTAATCCAGGAATGAACAGCATGGGATCACCTTTTCCAGTTACCTTAACCTTAAAAGGAATATTATCCATACTTTTTGCCAGGAAACTGCATCCCATTAAAAAAGCGATTAATGCCACCTGCAAAATTGAAATTTTCTTTTTCATATTTTCTGAATTTACCTGTTAGTAAACAGCCTGCTGAATTTCTTACACCTGGTGAAGAAATATTTTTTCAAAAGCCAGATTAGAATAAGAGCCCGGATATTGAAAACAAAATGGTATTTCCAGCGGTTACCATATTTTAATTAGAAAATTTATCTAAAGGCATAAATAAGCCTTCAACAAATCGACATGACAAAAATATACCCGCTTTCAACTACTCTAAAGTCTTGCACTTTACTTTTCACACTCCTGGTATCACTCTCGGTTACTTCCTGCAAGAAAAAAGGCGGTGGCGATGAACCAACCCCACCTGTACCTCCCGCTACAGCAGATTCTTATTTCCTTAAAGTAGCAACATCCTTCGGTAATACCATGGCAATTGATGAACAGGGTAACCTTTGGGCAACCGGGCAGAATAGCAGTATGGTGCTTGGCGCAGGAAATATAGGAAAACAGACCACTTTTATACGCGTTATGGCCCAGGCAAAAGATGTTTCCATCAAAGATAGCCGTGCTTTGGTGCTAAAAAACGACAACACGGTATGGACCTCTGGCAGTAACGATTTCACAGAGTTGGGTACAGGCAGCGCACCGTTTGACGGACAATTTAAAAAAGTATTCGATGGTGCTGAGCAGATCGAAGCTGGCACTGAGAACGGCTTTATCATCAAAGCAGACCATAGTCTTTGGGCAGTGGGCTTTAACCACCGCAACTTGTTTGGCACAGCGTACTCAAATGCAAATGTGGTCTCCACTTATACCAAAATCGCAGACAACGTACTTTCTATCTCCGCAGGAATGAACCATATACTAATGTTAAAAACCGACAATAGCCTTTGGGCCTGCGGCCGGAACATAGAAGGAGAGCTCGGTCTTGGAAATTATACTGATCAGGATGGCTTCGTAAAAGTAATGGATGGTGTAAAAGCAGTTAAGGCACTTGAATACCACTCCCTGATTATCAAAACAGACAATAGCCTGTGGGCAGCGGGATCCAATGACTACGGGGAACTGGGATTAGGCAACAACACCAAACAGAACAGCTTTGTAAAAGTGATGGACAATGTGTCGGTAATGGCAGGGGGCCGTTTTTTCTCTCTTGTGATCAAAACCGATAATAGCTTATGGGCATCAGGTTACAACAACAACGGCACCTTTGGTATCCAGGGAGCAAATCAGAACAGGTTTATCCATATTACCGATAACGTATCTCACATCAGCGCTGCAGATTACCATACCCTTATGCTCAAGACTGATAAAACCATGTTTGTTTCTGGTCAGAGTTCATTTGGTGAGCTCGGACTTGGATCTAAAAAGAGCGCAGAGGTTTTCACCAAAATAACGCTGGGCAAATAAGTATGCATACATTGATAAAACTCTATCCCATATCAAAATGAAAAATATACTCATCATTGCAGTGCTTTTCCTACTTACCTTGCCAGCCCGTTCTCAGGAAAAGCCGGTACGCAACGGATTGCATGCTTTTACCATTCAGTGGATCAGCTTTAACAAAAACAATCCAGGTAGCGTCAACATCAAACCAATCGGAAAGGATGAATACAGCATTGAAGGCAGCCAGAAGGATGCTCAGACCAACGAGTACGTTACCATAAAAGGGACATTTTTAAACAAGGGACGTACACTAAAATTCAATGGAACAATCATTTCCAAAATAAATTCAAGTAACGGCGGGCAGCCCTGCGAGCTTACCGGACTCTTCATCTTCAAAGCAACAGGCGTTAGAAAATACTGGCGTCTTCAGCAAATGCTTAACTGCGACGGCGAAACCACAGACTACATCGACATTTTCTTTTAAATAATCTCGAATAGTTTAGCGGAAATTAGATTAGAATTAAATCATCGATTATCTTGCTGTTATGAATTTGGCGATACGGGTTTAAATGGATAAATTTTCCCCAATTAATATACATTTTAAAGATGACCATGATGATTGAACATCAATGGTCATCTTTGCCAGAAAGAAAATGCCAAATTCTGTAAGGATTTATAGCATGATCTACTTATTATCAAAAAGTATAGGATACGTCAATTTTTGCCTCGCCGCCGTATGGTGATGAGCTTGCCGTGTTGCTGGACTCTGTAACGACCTTATCATCAACATAAATCCTGGAAATAACTTTTTTTCCGGAAGATTCGACCATAATTGATCCGAACATTCTGACACGATCTCCCTTTTTGATATCCTTTGCGGTAATCACTGTTGACCATCGGTCAATGCTTGTTAGCAAAGAAAAGGTCGGCTCCATTGTCTTTCCATCTACAGAACTGTAAACAAGGGTATTGGGACCTGGGTGCTGTCCTAAAAGGGAATAATTAAAATTACTCTCAGAAATAATTTCAAATGCGACTTTAGCTGTCTCCCTGTTCCCGGGTATTTCATCCGGTTTTTCTTTTTTGCAGGCGGTCAGAATGGACAAGGCCATAAATACCCCTAATATTTGTTTTTTCATATAGATAGATTTCATCAAAAATAACATTAAACCAATGAGCGGCAATAATGGGACATACTTTTTTATCTGCACATGATTTTCTATCTACTTACAGACAAGAAAAATCCGTCATTCCGGGAAAGTGGCAAAAGAAACAGATTGATTCATTGAACCTTACCAGCATTCCTTAGAAGGCAACATTCAGCGCTAAAAAGGATATTTAGAATTGGATTAACAGAAAATACGCCAACAAAAGATTTATAAGTTGGAATTATATGGCCTTAGCACATCGTCAATTTATCGTCTACATTTAAAAAACAACAATGCACCCATGTTAGGCTTCAAGAAGGCTTAAAACCGTTTAAAACAAGTCGAATGGCCAATTTGGGGTGAAATAGAGTGAACAATATAGTCTGAAAAAGCTGGCCACGACGAGCGAAAATATGTGGATACTATTACCGTAATCCACAAGTTATGGAAGAAAATCTACATACCAGTTTTGAAGGGCCTTTTCTTTAGCCCGCGTACTGCATTTGGGAACAGATTCAATCTTTTTTCCTTTATATAATCTTGGAATGGTGCAATGTAGTTCTGGAGCAGTCATAAGCTCCATAGAAATTTCCCGTGGCTGAGTTTTGGCAGAGCGTGTCTTTTCAAAACACTCAATCAGCTAATAATCAGCCGACTGAGTGTAATAAGTGGAGAATATCGGATTTGAAATTTCGTCAATTGCGTTGCTTAAACGCTGTTTTTGATGGTTTAAAAGCGGTTTTTTATTTGTCATTTCGGGTAATTTGGCTGAGTTTTGGCTGAGTTTTCAATCAGTTGTCTTAAATAAAGATAAACAAAAAACATCGTTCAAACCACTTTAAAGCTATATTTTATATCTATAAAGTGATGAATGCATTATAATCCACAAATAAAAATCAATAAAAAATGTGAATTTCACCCAAATTTGCCCGCTTTTGCACTCTTTTTCTAATTTAATAAGCTGTCTATTTTACATAGATATTCTAGTTTACTGGCTGAGTTTTGGCTGAGTTTTTCTTTACTGATTTAACACTAAGGTAATAGAGCGCTTTCAAAATCGCCATTATTAAGCATACCTATTATTTATGAAGAGGCAACTCCGATATTCCCACTTATATGTTCTAATTCTTTCACTACTATGTGAATATTAGCCTGTAGCAAAATATAATATCCCAGTATTGATTAAATATCTCGACCAAATCCCTAGATAAAAAATATTATAACCATTTAACAAATTGAAATAGTTTTTCTTACAATAATTATTGATTTTCGATTTTTAGAGGGAAATGTATCGTATATTGTATAATCATTTTTTTCACTCTCAAACGATTCAATTATGCAATGCCTATCGCAGCTTCGTACAATTATATTTTGTATACTTTTCTTAAGCTATTCTTCACCTGCAAACTGCGACAAACCTTCTTGTTGTTCAATTGGAAAAGCAATGAAAAAAGGCTGGAAAAACATAAAGAACACAATGAAAAAGGCGGAACGTGATGTCCGTAGAGAATCTGGCAGTGCTATTACGAATACAGTAAGAGAAATTGGACATGGTGTCCAAAATATTGGTACAGAGACTAAAGTGGGGCTTAAAAATTTAGAAAATGAAAGCATGAGGGTAGGGCCACATGCGGTGGATTTTGGGTCTGCACTAGTGAATTATACCACTCGGAAAGTCGCGAATTACGAACAAATAATAAAGGAAGGTAATCAAAGATTTTTAGAAGGAAAGTTAGCAGATGCCTTATTTCATGTTGCCTTGGATCCTCTTCGGAAAGATGAAAAAAATCTGTTTCAAGCCACTCAGGAAAGTGGTTGGATAATATCCGCAGGGGCAATTGCTGCATCTGCATACGGAGGGCCAGCGGGTGCTGCAGCCTATGCCTCTTGGCAAACTTACCGTTCTACGAGTGGGAACGCAGAAATGGCCTTACGAGCAGGAATGTTGGCGGGATTTTCCTACATGGCAAATACTGAATTGGGGCAAATGAAAATGAATCAGGAGTTCGCTTTGATTAAAAAAACCGTACTAGCCGGGGCCATTGGCGGACTTGCCGTTGCTGCTGCTGGAGGAGATGATCATGATGTTATAGATGGCTTTATATTAGCAGGAGGCATGGTCATAATTCAAGATGGATATAAAGAAGCAGTAGGTCATAAGCTGGATGCTAAAGCACCGACTGCTGATAGTTATTGTGCAACGCCAAACGCAGAGGGATGTGATATTATAAGAAATGCTTACTATATAGATGAGAACGGCCAGGCAAGGATAAATTATTCGAAACTGAATCCAAATGCAGCTTATGTTGGTGAGGGTTATATGCCAAACTTAGATAAAAACCAATTGATGGAATGGCAAAAGGATTCCTGGCAAAAGGATAGATCCATTTTCATGAAATCGGCAGGTAAGATTCCAGGATTCAATGCGATGGCTTTATTTCATGACAACTGGGTCTTAGCATGGGGAATGTCTGAAGATATTAGAAATAAGTTAACAATATTTCCAGCACTAGTGATGACCTATTACGGAACTGGACACATGCTATCTGAAAAAATTACGGAATTAAGCAGTAGTCATTTGATAGCAAATTCTAAATCCACACAAATCATGGAACGCGAAGACCTTGATCAGCAACCTGGTTTATTTGTTGCTGGCACAATGCCTAGCCAAAAGGTTCCAGCAGCCTTCGACCTTGATCCTCAAAATACTAAAGAAGTAGCAGACTATCACATTGCACAATCGGATATGGTATCTCCTGGTCGATATCTGATTATCAGAAACATTATGAACGGAAAATTGCAAAGGGTTTTAGTCACCGGCGGATTGCCCGTTGATAAGCAACAACAAGACCGAGACATAATACTGCTATCAAAACGAACTATAAACATCTTGGAACTCAATGAAAAATCTCCTCTGGTGCAGGTCGAAGCCGAGGATCTAATATTAGTTTCAACAGTAAATTCACCGTCGACAGGACAACGTGTAGATGTCGAGAGTGCATATTTCAATAAAGGCGATACACTGAGTTTTTCTGATTTTGATGCAAGTGAAACCATTAACTGGAAACTTACAATTATGGGTCCAGGGGGAACTAAGGAGATTGACAAATTCGATAATCATTGGAAAATCGATCTTGCGCCAGGCGATTATTATTATATAATGAATTTTGAGGATTCAACACAGCTACCATGGGGCTATCAAGGTTTTTTTAGAATAATGGGAATCCCAGATATGGGAATATGGAATGGTACTGGCAAAGATACAAAACCAGTTGAATCTTCTTTTCTAATAGTTAATGGGCATCGTTCTGATGCTGACGGTGAAATCACTGGCAGCATTGGAACGATGGCGAGTGCCGACGGAACTAAGGGAATTATAATATATAATGTATCGCCAGGAAGCATCGTCGTAACTGATTCGATGTTCACTAAAGATTGCAAAACCTGCTTTGCTCTAAGTTTAACCGACACGGATACAGGAAAAGTATTTGTAAGTGTTGGTGGCAGCTTTACACTTTCTGAGAATGATGTCTCTTTTGATATGGAGATAAAGGAAATAGGTAATTTATATAACGAAAAAGCTCCCAAGTTTAAACTAATAGGAAGACTAAAAACTAGCAAATAAAATTTTAGACTAAGTCAAATCCAGACTTTGTTTAACAATGTAATTCCACTAAAGTCTGCTATACCACCGATTTTGATGACAGTGCCAGCGGTGGGGGAGGCGGATACTACGATGGCATAGGAGGAGACCCATCCGGATCAGAACATGGGGGCAGCGGAACCGGCAACTCCTCACCATCATCCCCTCCTCCCCCATCTAATCTCCCTGGCGAAGGTAAAAGCGCGGTCAACCCCAAAGAAATGATGAAATGTTTTTCCAAAATCTCCAATGCCAATGCCGCATTCGTCGTTAGGGTATATGTAGTCGAACCTCAGCCTGGAACCTCTTTCAATGTTGGCGCGAATAGTTTCGGCCACGTCGCCATTTCTTTAAGCAAAACCAGCGGCAGCACCACCATTACCCAAACTGTTGGTTATTATCCTACAGGAACAGGCTTGGAAAAGCTATCATCAAAATCACAGATTTTAGATAATGGTTTTTGATTCCTATAACATATCCGCTACATATTATGTCACTGGTGAAAGCTTTCAAAAAGTAATCGACTACGTAAGCAACCCACCAACAAATTACCATTTTACCGATTACAATTGTTCTGCATTTGTTTACGGCGCAGGACAGGCCGGGAGTATCCCTATACCAGATCCAACAACACAGATCGGACTGGGCGGACCCGGTGGAGCGGGGTTTGCAAAAACACCTGCAGGAATGGCAAGCGCTTTGCGGGAACAAAAAATAAATAACCCAAAATCAGATATTAACGAAGCTGGAGGTAAAATACCAGAAAGCCATGGACCTTGTACTGAATAAGATGAAAAGAAAAATCACAATAATAATTATAGCAAGCATCATAATAATCAGCAATTTGCCGCCAGTCACCTATTTTTTTCAGGAACAATACCACTACCAAAACCAAGATGGAAGTTTTCAGTTTTTAGAACCGGGTGGTCCGACGCAAGATTTTGATGTTGCAAGACAAAGATTTGAGAGCTTTAAAATCAAATATCCCCGCAATCCCAATAAAACGTTATTTAGGACATTCAAGCTTAAGCCTTGGAGATTTTGGGAATGGTGGCAGATGATTAAACATTTTGAAAGATTTACCTTACAGTATCATCAAAAAGATCGCTAAATAACGCTTTCATGATAAGGGTTTAGAACCTTTATATCTTCAACTTTTTTGACTTATTGTATGGAGAAAACCTGTGTATATTTTTTGCTTTTAGTCGCCAACGAATAAATCTCATCAGATTTTGAATCTGAAAAAATTTCTGATTTCTCTATTTTGATCTTTAATTCCAGGATAAAGCAAGTGCCACTCGCCCAGGTTAGCGTAGAGTTTTCACCATACACCCCAGTTAAACGCTTATTGAGATTGTCAAGTCCTGTATTCATATCCAGAGTTGACTTTTGCTTAGCCGTCAGGTTCTTCGTTTTGATGGTTAGATATTCATCCGAACAATTGATTATGATTTCTACAGGATTTTTGCTATCATGATAAATACCATGTTTGAAAACATTCTCTACAATTGTCAGTAAAGCTAATGGAATGATTTTGATTTTTTTACTTACCTCGTCATATTCAAAATTTATAAAAATTGGCCTTGTCTCCTTGAGCCTAAACAGGCTGATCAATGATGTTACCTGCGCAATCTCTTGTTCTAATAATATATATTCTTCGTTGTAGAGTTCATCTGTCGCATACCTCAAAATATCCGCTAAATGAATGATTAGATCTCCTGAGTCGCTATCTACTTTTCTAACTCTTCTATAAACAAAACTTAGTGTATTAAAAATGAAATGAGGATTTACCTGTGCTCTGAGATACGAATTTTGGGCTTTGATCAAAGACTTTTCCAAGATTTCTTTATCGACTTGATCTGATAGACGTTTTTTTTCCATAATATCTATAGCAACCTTTTGATCATAGAACCGTTTACCAGACCAGTAAGCGGTGGAGATAATTATAAAAAATAAAGATCTATAAACTGCTCCCAATGACCACTGAATAGTCAGACCAAGTGGATTTGCAGGTAAGGGCTGGTTATAATCGGTAAATAATTGGTTTAATAGTGCGAGTATCGGTATGTAAACTAATACTTCAAGTATAATCAGAACAAATATTTTAGCATAATCTATCCCCTTGTTATGAAATCCCATTCGAGTTAACAAATGCATATGTAGGTAAAACAAGAATATGTTCAACGTATAGTGAACGATATAATTTTCAAGTTTTCCAAATATCCCTGAAATCATTCCAATGATTACAGACTCATATATAATATAGATAATCCACCACAATAAGTGCATTTTATATGCACTAAAGAATGAAATAGCTTTTTCAGTTATCCTAGTAATTATCTCTTTCATATAAGAATTCATCCTTTCCATCCATGCTCTTCTTTTGCTGATTTCCGGATACCTAGGTTTCCAGAAAATAGCAACAAAATGAGATCAACAAAACTTAAAAAACAAGTTGTATTCAAATTCATCTCTAACGAGAAGAAAAGAGAATTATTTCCTACCCAAGACCCGACAATGACTAGTAATACAATAACTGTTACGGGTTATCCGCCATTTTCCCAATAATGATTTAATCATTTTAAAGAATTAAGAGCGAGGGCGGAAGACAACTTTACTCAAAAATAGATTAAATTCTTGTCTAAACCGTTCTCCTACTGGGATTTTAAGTCCATTTGACAATAAAATTTGATTCGAATCAATTGCTTCAATATGTTTTGTCGAGATAATAAAACTACGGTGAAGCTGTAGAAAATCCGGCTTATCTACTAACCAGTCTTTAAACTCCTTTAAACTTGTCAATGTTACGATTTTACCTGAAGAAGTGTGTACACCAACATAGTTTAAAAGACTCTCAACAGCAATGATCTCATCAAAGTTGACTTTGATCAATTTAAGATTATCCTCCTTACTTTTAAGAAAAATATAATTTTTGGACTCTTCAATCAATTTCTGTTCGCTATGAACAGGAAATAATTTTTCAATCTTGCTGAGGAATTTCAGGAAGCTGAAAGGTTTTAAGAGAAAGCCATCTGCATCTATTTCAAATGCATCGAGGGCGTATTTTGAATGTGCCGTTGTGAAAATGAGTTTTTTTACTTTTTCCCGTATCAATTTTGATAGCTCAATTCCGGATATAAGCGGCATATCAACATCTAAAAAAACGAGGTCTAAGGGTCGATCAGCAGTTCGAATAAAATTCAAAGCATCTAATGGGGAACTGAAGGACCTGTAAAGATGTAAGTTAGGTATTTTTTCTATATAGCCTGTGATATCTTCAATTGCTTCCTGCTCGTCATCAATTATCACACATTCGATCATCGTTACAAAATATTTAATCAAAAATACAGTTATAATGTCTAATAAAAAAAAAGCGCCATATTTTCTTGACCCTAACATCCGCGATATCTTTTACTTACTATTTACTTACCAATTGAGCAAATCAAAGCTCCAAATTGATTTGTAAATAGCTTAGACATCCTTGATTTGATACGATTTATCCTTATTTTACCATTCTTAGTCCAAAGCCTAGGACAATAAATCTAAACCTCGCTATCTTACCATCAGCAATAGTAATTTAAATACAATGCTTGAAGACAGGTGCTATATCCTATAGCAAGCGTGAAAAGATTGCTTTTTGATAACAACAAACAAATGAGATGTCAATTTTTTAGAAATTGATAATGATGAGATTTTATGAAAGTACTTATTGGTCGTTTGACTAAACTAATTTTAATGTTTTTGTGCTTTTCAAGCAGTCTTTCTGCTCAGGACAATCTGGTAGAAGCTTTAAATCGAAGTTTAATTCCACTTAAGGGATTTAATGAGTTTAGCGATTTTTCAGATTTTAATCAATTGAAGCCATCAATTGATTCCAAAAGAATATTTCTTATGGGCGAGGCTACCCATGGTGCCCATGAGTTCTTTACCGTAAAACACAGATTGGTTCAGTTTTTAGTTCAGGAAATGGGGTACAGGGTATTTATTATTGAGGCGGACATGACTGGAGCCGATGACATGAATGAGTATATCTGCAATGCAAAAGGGACAGCTAAAAAGGCCTTGGAAAAAATGTCTATTGGTGTGTGGATGAATGACGAGTTCGTAAGTATTCTGGAGTGGATGAAATCTTATAATCAGGGCAAAAAAGGAGACGACCAGATCAGGTTCTTTGGATGTGATATGCAGTTCGCAATCAATAATGGACAGATGCTTTTAGATGGGAAAATAAATCTCCCTAAGCCCTTGGGCAATGCAGCCAAGAAAGGACTTGAAGTAATTACAAAATATTCATACGGCAAGATTGATAATAACCAGGATACGAATTTGACGGCGCTCGAGTCAGAATTAAAAAACAATTTAGAGATTGCAAACAATGAGGCTATTCCGCCAAAATACAAATTTTTCCTAAATGGAATACTTCAGACCATCAGTTATGCGAGGACAAAATATCAGTATGATAAAGATGTTCTGAGAGATAAAATGATGGCAGAGAATGTTGCCAGGATATATGAAAATCAGAATAGAGCCAAAACTATAGTCTGGGCTCACAATTTCCATATCTCGAAAGATTTTACAATGAACAAAAACTTACCCATGGGATATTATATTTCCAATCGGTTTCCAAGTGAGACTTATGCAATGGGTTTACTGTTCAATCAGGGAAGCTTTAGGGCATTCAATACCCAGACCGATAAATATGGTGAGTGCACTGTTCCCGCCGTTACCTCAAAGAATTCGGTAGAGTCTGTGTTTGGGGCATGTAGCGCAAAAAACTTCATTCTTGATTTCGAGTTGGTAAAATCGAATGCAATCATAAATAATTTCTTAAATCAAGAACGGTACTCACGAGGAATTGGTGGGGCTTATGATCCTAAACAACAGGCGGGTGGCCAGGGAGGGGCCCATCAGAAATTGATTAGATTGTTTGATGGTGTTATTTTTATCAACACTACTACTGCTACCAATCCGTTAAAGTAAGCTAATTTTTATTGTCTATTTATGTTGAATCCAAAATTGGGTATGGGAGATTTATTGTCTGAAATTCAGGCAGAATTTGATAGGATCATCGAATTGTATATTGTTGATGAGGGGGCCTCTAATGTTGGACTCTATACCGGAATAGCTGGTGAATGTTTACTGATGGCGCAGTGCTACCTTGGAAACGGTGATGAGGTATATCTAGAAAAATGTCATTATTACCTCGATCAGATCATTTCATTTATTGAAAATGAATCAGAGGTAATAAGTTCTTTTTCCTCTGGAATGGCGGGATGCGGATGGGTGATACAATTTTTAGCTGATCATGGTCTCATTGATCCTGATATAGATGAAATGTTGTTTGATATAGACGAAACGCTCTTTCTGCGTATGCAGACCCTAATGAGTGAGGACATTTTTGATCCCATCAATGGCGCAATTGGAATCGGAAAATATTTCATCAAGAGAAAGAAATTTGATAAGGCAGCTTGGTTGGTACATCAGATAGACAGCCTGAAAATAGATACTGCTACCGGCTATAAATGGGTAAAGAAAAGATTTGTTGACTCTTTTTTATCATATGATTTAGGGCTGGCACATGGATCGGCCGGTATTATCCACTTTTTTTCGCTTTGCCATAATCACGGTATCGAAGTTGAAAAATGTAAAGGTATAATCAAAGGAGCTATCAGCTATCTGATGAATAATGTCCAGGATTTTTCTGTATATGGATGTTTTTTCCCAAGTATAATTCCAGTTGATGAGTCTATAAAAAAAGAAAAAGATTTCAGCTTCAGTCGTCTCGCGTGGTGTTATGGTGACCTGACTATCCTTTACACACTTTACCAGCAGGCTATTAAATTCAAAGATTTTGAACTTGAAAAATTTTGTATCGATTCACTAATCAAGACAACGAGTAGAACGGAATATGAACAGACACATATTGTTGATGCAGGCTTTTGCCATGGATCTTGTGGCATCGCTTATATCTACTATAAGCTTTATTTGATTAATGGCAATAGTATTTTTCTCGAAACTAGCCATCTATGGATCAAAAAAACATTAGCCTACAGGGTTTCGGGATCAGGATTAGAAAGTTACCAATTTCTCATAGGAAACTTTGAGACAAGGATTTTCCAATCATTCCGTCCACTTCTTGAAGGATTGGCAGGAGTTGCCATTGTATATCAAAGCTTTTTAAACGCATATAGCCAGGAATGGGATGAGTGTATGATGCTATAATAATGACAAAGGCGGAATCCGAAAAGCCAATAGAGTAGGAATCATTAATAATTTCATTGCAAAATGGACAACAAACAATTGAAGAAATTAACCTTGAAGAAAACGGTTATTTCTAGATTATCAGCAGAAGAACAAGCAAGTGTTCAAGGAGGTTTTACCTCATCGGGTAACTGCACAGGTTTCTTATGTTGTGACGGTGGACCTGGCGCCAGTAATACGCCAAGATGCTGTTCAGAAGCTACCCTTATGGCTAGCTGTGGACCGCAGACTCCTCCTTCACAAGATTAGTCAAACTCAGCGTGATCTTACTGATCACGCTGAATTAATTTTTCAACAATGAAATATAATATTCACCAGAAGCAGGTTATTCGTACACCTATAGAAAGTTTCAAGACATCATTTTCTTTAGCGCAATTGAGAGCATTCTTTAGCCAGAGCCAGATTCAGGAGGCACTCTTCCTGGCATCTCCGAGTCTTTATGAAGAATGTATAAAATGGGTTGGAGGGATCATTTTAGAAAAAGATGCGCAAAGGGTTGTCAGTTCTTTGTATAAGTATGCAATAAGGATGCATACCAGATGTACTCCATTCGGCATGTTTGCAGGTTGTAGCATCGGAACATTAGGAGGTGCATTTCAGATAGATGGGGAAAGCGTGCATCGAAAAACAAAGCTAGATATGTATTATTCCGCGGCGTTAGCTATTCGGATATCAACTCTTCCATTTGTAACGCCTCATTTGAAGTTCTATCCAAATTCAAGTCTTTACACCTTGGCCGATAGTTTAAGATATATAGAATATAAATACAAAAATAACCGTCGGATTTATCAGATTGTAAGCGTAGAAAACTCTGAGCATTTAACATCTCTATTGAATAAAGCAAGAATGGGTGTTTCTTACATCAACCTTTCTTCACAATTAATTAACGATTGGGAAGTAAGTAAAGATGATGCTGAGGAATTTCTCAATGAATTAATCGATTCACAGATATTAGTCTCAGAACTGGAACCCGCAGCCGTAGGAGCCGACCCTATTTTACACGTAATATCAGTTTTAGAAAGAATTTTCGAAAGTAATGAATCATTGGAAGTCGAATCCACCTTATCCCTACTTTATAAGATAGTTGAGCAGCTTCAAATTATCGACAAAGAAAAAATAGGTCAGGTGTCACTTTATAAAGAATTTGCAGATTTACTTGATCAATTTGGCGTACCATTTGAGATTGATAGACTTTTTCAATGCGATTATTTCAGGGACATCGAAACCATCAATGCTGAGGAAACCAAGAATGCAGCTTTTGCTGAAAAAATAAATGGAGTATTAAATCTACTCAATGTATTATCACCTCCCTCAGGGGAATCTAATTTGAACCGGTTCAGGGAAGGCTTCTTGAATCGCTATGAATTCCAGGAAATCCCACTAGCCGAAGCGCTTGATAATGAACTAGGAATAGGATATGGAAAAAAAGGAAGTGATAGCGGAGATGTTAATCCACTAATCAACGATATTATGATCCCAAAGGTTCAGCCTAAATCATATAGAACTGATTGGACAGAAATCAGCTCAATCTTATTGAACAAATATGTCAATGCTAAAGCTGCCAATAGTAATGAAATTGAATTCACCGACAATGATATAAAAGGCATCGAAGTTGATTGGAATGATGTACCGAACTCTATGACATTATTTTATGATCACATTGGTAAATCAGGGAATGAGGATCTTTATAACATCAATTATATTGGTAACGCTACCGCTACATTCTTAATTGGCCGTTTCGCTTGGGCAAACCAGGACATTGGCAGGTTGGTGGAGGATATTGTCAACATTGAAGAAAGCTATCTTTCGCAGGACACAATTTTAGCCGAAATCGCACATCTCCCAGAGAATAGAATGGGTAACGTTATCAGCAGACCAATCTCCAGGAAATACCATATCCCGTATCTTTCAGGAGCGAACATTCCAGAGGGGGACAGGATTAACATAGAAGACCTATTAATTTCAATCAGGGATGGAAGAATTGTATTAAGATCTAAAAGACTGAACAAATTTGTGATTCCCAGAATGGGAAATGCACATAATTTTGGCAGGGATAGTTTGCCTATTTATCATTTCTTATGTGATATGCAGGCAGAGGCACAAAGATCCTTATTTTACTTTAACTGGGGAGGGCTGCTAAACGAGTTTGTATATTTTCCCAGGGTTAGGTATCAAAACTTTATATTATCTCCTGCAATCTGGCAACTTAACAAACCTGCACATTATGCAGAGCTGTGCAAAGACATAAAAGAGCAGGATTTAATGGATGCTGTGAGGTTGTGGAAGGAAAAATTCAACTTACCTGATCTTATCTTGTTGTCAGAATCCGATAATGATCTACTTATCAATTTACAAGAACCTTTGAGTGTTGCCGTATTTTTAGGAGCAATCAAGAAAAAAGAAAAGGTTCTATTGAAAGAGTTCCTCTTTAACCCCAATGATGCTGCGGTAAAAGACCAAAAAGGACAACCATATGTCAATCAGATTGTTGGTATTTTAACAAAAAATGCGGGTAAAAATCAGGCTCCTTTAGTAAAACAGCCTAAAGGCGATAATGATATCAAACGTCAATTTTCTTTAGGATCAGAATGGCTGTACTACAAAATATACTGTGGTATAAAAACTTCTGATCTTCTCTTAAAGCAACCATTGCGACAATGTATCGAAGAACTTATTGATCTGAGACAAATTCATGGATGTTTTTTTATCCGTTATGCAGATCCTGATTTTCATATCAGACTTCGCTTTCATCTCATAGATGAAAAATTTATCGCAGAGATAATAAAGGTATTTAACAAGCATCTTTCCAGTTTTGAGGCTAATGGGCTTATAAGAAAGATTCAAATTGACACCTACATCCGGGAAATTGAGCGATATGACCCCCTACTGATTAAAATGGCAGAAGGATTATTCATGAACGACAGTGCAGCAACCATAAGTATGATGGTGGTCGTTGAAGATGATGAGGATTTGCGTTGGAATTTTGCTATTCGATCAATAGATTCTTTCCTAGAAGATTTTGAGTTAAACTTATCTCAGAAATACTCGCTTATGGAATTGTTAAAAAACAGCTATGAGGCTGAATTTAACGCAAACAGTCAGCTTAAAAACCAAATCAACATCAAATACAGGAAACATACAACCAAGATTGAAGGGTTATTGAACATGAGTGCATCTCAAAATTCGCTTCCCGACACACTTTCTAAAATTCTTCTTTTACGTGGATTAAAGGACAAAGAATATATTCTTGCCATAAAGGAAATAATCGCTAGCGGCAGCTCGCAAAGGTCTGCCAATGAACTTTTGTCATCATATGTACATATGATCATCAACCGAATATTCAGGAGTAATCAAAGGATGCATGAGTTGGTTATCTACAGTTATCTCTGGAAATATTATAAATCCGCGCTCGCACGGGAAAAGGTTTCGCACGCAGTCGACTTCCAGAGAAAATAAATTTATCTGTTGGTTGAAAATTTTCAAACAGGTGTACTTAGGGCGATAATGCCTGATTTTATTAAAGACTCATGAATAATAAATTGAAGATATCTGTACTGGACTTATCTCCTGTACGTGAAGGGGAAACCAGGCATCAAGCGCTTTCGAATACTGTATCGTTTGCCAGGGAAGTTGAAGAATTAGGTTACCATCGTTTCTGGGTTGCTGAACATCATGCTTCATCATTTTCAGCTGGCCGTAGTCCTGAGGTATTGATACCGTTGATTGCCGCCCAAACAAAAAAGATCCGGGTGGGGTCAGGAGCTGTACTACTAAACCACTACAGCGCATTAAAAGTTGCTGAAAATTTCTGCTCGCTCGAAGAAATGTTTCCTGGCCGGATTGATCTCGGTGTTGGCAGGGCTACCACAGGCCCGACTTTAGACAATGCCTTACAACAATTGAAAGACCGCAAAAACAAAATTGATTCGTCCAATCAAATCATGGAACTTTCATGTTGGCTGAACGAAGGATTCGATGAAGAACATCCCTATTCGAAATTTCCACTCGAAGGAGATGGCCATTCCCCTGAATTCCATGTTCTTGGTACAAGCGCATGGAGCGCTCAGATCGCAGGGCAGCTTGGTTTACCATATACTTATGCCGCATTTTTAAATCAGAGTTCAACAAAAGAGGTATTTGAGTCTTATTTCAGAAATTTCACTCCATCTGATCAAAGAACTGGAATAAAAGAACCGGAGATAATTTTTGCCACCCAAATCATATGCGGTCATAACGATGAAGCCGCTCAGAGGAACCTTGCCCCTATCCACCTTTTATCGCACAGCATTTCAAACAACGAAAGATTCCGTCGGATGCAATATCCCGAGGAAGCAATTCGGCTGATGGGACAACTTCCACCATTAGAAACCTACAAAAAAGGATCCGGAAAACCTCCAAGGTACATTGCTGGCAGCCCGGAACGGGTTGCTAATATGCTTGAAGATTTGAGGACAGATCTGGGTTTCACAGAGATTATGATAAAAGATATCATGACTGACCATACAGCAAGGTCCACCAGTTTCCGAATGATCTCTGAGATAGTACAATAAAAATACGATTGATTGTAATTAAAATGAAACTCAATAACTCATTCCCCTTTTTCAGTCAGCACGATCAGATGGACTGTGGCCCTACCTGTTTAAAGATGGTCGCGAAGTCCTTCGGAAGAAACTTCAAGCTCCAGACCCTACGCAATCTTTGCGATATTAACCGAAGTGGCGTGTCAGTTCTGGGGATAACAAATGCTGCAGAAAAAATCGGAATGCGGACCTTGCCTGCAAAATTGGATCTTGATAACCTCAAACAAGCAGAAATGCCGTGTATTCTGCATTGGCGGCAGAACCATTTTGTGGTTTTGTATAAAGTTTCCAAAAATAAATATTCAATTGCCGACCCCGGAGAAGGACTCATCCAGCTAGAGGAAAGTGAATTTACCAGGAACTGGGTGGGGATGTCTGGAAATCAAGAAGGTATAGCTGTATTTTTAAGTCCTAAGCCTGAGTTTTACGATCAGGAAAATGAAACTATTACAAGTATCAATTGGTCATTCCTATTACGTTACTTTACAGCTTACAAGAAGCTGGCCACTCAGCTTTTTATTGGGTTGCTGATCGGGTGTGTGCTACAGCTTATCGTACCGTTTTTAACAAAATCAATCGTCGATGTTGGGATAAATACACAGAACATCAATTTCATCTATATCGTTCTTTTCGCCCAGATTGCTATAATTATTGGCAGGGTAAGTATCGAATTCATCAGATCCTGGATCTTGCTACACATCAGTACAAGAGTTAATGTATCGATCTTGACCGATTTCTTAATCAAATTGATGAAGCTTCCCATGGGTTTTTTCGACACAAAGATGACAGGTGACATCCTACAGCGGATGAATGATCAAAAGAAAATTGAAACTTTCCTTACCGGCCCCACTCTAAATACTTTGTTCTCAATGTTCAACCTGATTGTTTTTTCTGTTGTCATGGTCTACTTTAACCTTACCATTTTTTTAGTGTTTGCCTCCTGTAGCCTCATCTATGTACTATGGATTATGGTATTCCTAAAAAAGAGGCGCCAGCTTAATTACAGAAGCTTTGAATTATCGGCCAGAAACCAGAGCGGCGTAGTAGAATTGATTACCGGGATGCAGGAGATTAAGCTTAATAATTGCGAGCAACAGAAGAGATGGGACTGGGAGCATATACAGGCTAAACTATTCAAATTTAATGTAAAGACATTAAGCCTCAATCAATATCAATCTGGTGGAGCAACTCTTATTAATGAAAGTAAGAATCTTATTATCACTTTTCTTAGTGCAAAAGCGGTAATTGATGGAGGAATCTCATTTGGTGCAATGATTGCCATCCAATATATTGTTGGACAGTTAAATAGCCCCATCGAACAATTAATTGGTTTTGTGCAGGGATTCCAGGATGCAAAGATAAGTTTGGAGCGGTTAAATGAGATTTATCAGCTTGATGATGAACAACCCGATAATAGCCTTAGAATAACCACACTTCCAGTTAACAAAGAATTGAAAATCAGCAATCTCACTTTTAAATATCCTGAAGCAGGAAATAATAAGGTGTTAGAAGATCTTAGCTTTATAATTCCCGAAGGAAAGACAACTGCAATTGTAGGTACAAGTGGTAGTGGAAAAACTACCATCCTAAAATTACTTTTACGCTTTTATAACCCGATTTCTGGGAGTATTACAGTTGGGGGAAAACAGCTTGACGGGATAGATTTTAGATGCTGGCGGTCGGAATGTGGAGCGGTGATGCAGGATGGGTTTATTTTCTCAGATACGATAGAAAGAAACATCGCCGTAGGCGATGAATTCGTTGATTCAAAAAAAATGTCTGCTGCCCTTAATGCTGCAAATATAAATGACTTTGTAGAAAGCCTCCCGTTGGGACTGGAAACCAAAATCGGAGCTGAAGGAAGCGGAATCAGCCAAGGCCAGAAACAACGTATTTTGATCGCCAGAGCGGTTTATAAAAATCCACAATACCTATTCTTTGATGAGGCTACCAATGCCTTAGACTCTTCCAATGAAAGAATTATCATGAATAACATGCAAAAATTTTTTGTTGGAAGAACAGTTGTCGTTGTTGCACATAGATTAAGCACAGTAAGTAATGCAGACAACATCATCGTATTGGAAAAGGGGAAGATTATCGAGCAAGGTAATCACCAGACCTTGACTAGCCTCAAGGGGAGTTATTATCAGCTTGTTAAAAATCAATTAGAATTGGGGACATAATCATTATGGCTTTATTTAAAACCAACAATACAGACGAAAATATTCATGGTCAAGACATGCAGGATGTCATACTGGCTGTACCTCCATGGTTAATAAGACGAGGCAACATGGTTTTTTTGACCATTTTTATTGTTTTAGGGATATTCGCTTCGGTGATCAAATATCCGGATATTATCTCAGCTGATTTAGTCATCAATTCACCTGATGCGGCTAAACCTGTAATCTCTAAACTTAGCGGCAAAATTGTTAAGATATTGATTAAGGACCATAGTCAGGTACTCCAGGGCCAGGCACTTGCCTACATTGAAAGTAATGCAGACCATGGAGAGGTTATTGATCTTCTCGCCAAGTTAGAAATCCTTCAGAAAGACCTTTCTCAGGAAGGGGTCGTAGAAAATTTTTGGCTCCAAAACAGTAAATTGAGACAATTAGGAGAGCTGCAACTTGCCTATCAAACTTTTAACGATGCATTTATATCGTATAAATCAACGATAAAAGAAGGGTTCTATCTGAAAAAGAAATCCATATTATCGGAAGATTTAACCTCGTTGACCCAACAGATTGAAAAACTTAACGAGGGAAAGAAAATTCAGGAGCGAAACCTAGAGCTGGCAAAGGAAGATTATGATATGCATAGAAAACTCTATACAGCTAAGGTAGAATCTCAATCAGAGATGAGACAGGTGGAAGCTAAGTACCTCTCGCAGAAATCACCTGTTGTACAGACTGAATTCGAAATGATGAACTTAAAAAACAGTTTTTTACTGAAGAAAAAGGAAATTCTAGAACTGGAAAATCAATTAGCGGAACAGAAGACCAAGTTCATAGAGGCATTGAATAGCATTATCAGCGAAATTTATGATTGGAAAAGTAAATATATATTGAGTGCTCCTCAAAATGGTAAATTGTCATATAACGAAAAAATCCAGCAAAACCAATCCGTCACTTCTGCTGAAAATGTATTTTATATCGTACCCGATAACGGATTATTTTTTGGTCAGATGCAACTTCCCCAAAACAGCATGGGCAAAGTAAGGGTGGGACAAAAAGTATTAGTCAAGCTCAATAGCTATCCTTTTGAAGAATTTGGAATCTTGAGGGCTAAAATTCGCTCTATATCCGATATTTCTTTTAATGGCAAAGACTATTATGCAATAGTAGATTTAGATCAACGGTCGCTTAAAAACATGAAAGCCAGGATCGAATTAAAACAAGGGATGACTGCAACAGCAGAAATAGTAACCCTTGACGCTACAGTTCTTCAAAGGTTCACCAGAGGCCTGTTAAGGAATATTAGTGGCCTTTCAGCAGAAAAATAATATATCTCTCTGCTGTACAGTCCTGAATTTGGTCTGAAAGGGACTGGCCAGTTCGTTGAAATACGCAATTATGGGTATTGAATCCAAACTGATTTCCTGCTGACGCCCGGTCTCCATACTATTCGTACTATAGCATCTTTTATAAATATCCCGTAACCGCTCTTCAGGGCTTAATGGCTGTTCCGTTTTTATAGAATTGTACATGTGAATTCCGAGCAAGGCAAAAATTAAAAAAGCATCGGCAAAGATCAGCCAGTGTAACCATAAGATATCCTGAACAGGTTCTTTCTGTCCAGCCCCAATCAATTGCCCTCTATTTTCTACCAATCGATTGATATTAGGGATAAACTGATTCGTCAAGTCACTGCTTGTAAAAAAAGATCTGCCATCATCAGATCTGTAGGGGAACCGCTGATGCTTTACTTTTTCTGTATTTTCATTTGTGAGACCGGTCGTTATCGCCACTGTAATGGGAATTTGTTTACTGCCATCCGAATTTAAAATCCTTATCAGATAAGCAGAGAAATTAATAGCCAATAAAAAAGCTAATATTAAGGCCGCTAATAAAAGTCCCCTTTTAAACAATACTTTTGAAAACCCTTGTTTTTCCTGGCTTATACGTGGTATAAGTTCATATAGATGTGAAACCATCAATTTTAGGATGTCTGCCTCGCTGGGATCCCGTTGTGCAAGGTTCAGGTTGATTACCTCAACGCGCCTCCCATTATCCAGCCCATGTTGATATGTCATTATCGCCCGGTTTACAAAACTAGTTTTTCCCATCCCGCGATAGCCGGTTACAAGGAATACCCCCTTTTTTATAGGGCTAGACAATAATTTACCAAATTTCGCTAGATCTCTCTCTCTGCCTGCATATTCCGCTCTATAGTTTACCACCATTCCACTATAAACCTTACCAGTAATTCCGCTGCATAGTTTACCAGTTTTCCGGAGGAAATATTACCAGGTATTCCATTTCAAATCTTACCAGGTATTCCGGAGCAAAGTTTACCATTTGTAACGATTCAAGGGTCTTAAACGCCTGACATTCCGGCACAAAGCTTACCACCTAATCCACAGCAAAGTTTACCATTAAGAGTGATTTACTACCGTTTCCTATAGTTTTGATTAGGATCAAACTATATAGAGATGGCAAATAAACTACTCAGTATGCAAAAAGTAAGACAGATACTCCTGTTTCTTAAACGTGGTTACTCTGAGCGTGAGATCGCCAGGCAGACAGGGGTTTCCCGACCGACCATTCATCTGTACTCGAAGTTGCTTAAGGCTACCGGTACCGATTACGATGTGCTTTTTAATATGGGAGACAATGATTTAAATACCCTTGTCCATTCCCAAAAGGAACAAAAGGATGAGCCCATCGATCTAAGAAAGTTTCATTTTCAGCAACAGGTGGGTTATTTTCTTCTTGAACTTAAACGTGTTGGTGTTACCAGGTTCTTGTTATGGCAGGAGTATCTAAAGTTATATCCATCAGGGTTTCAGTATTCCAGGTTCTGCGAACTTCTGGATATCGAGCTTTCCTCACGCAAGCCAAGTATGCACAATAGACAAAAACATATTTATGACAGCTATCACATTATATTTCAGCAGGATAAAAAACACCCGTAGATTCTAACATTCTAAACACTCTCGAGGTCTTTCGCCGCCCAGAAAGCTCAATGGTTATGCAGAGATTTATTTTTCAAGGTTTCAGCTTCCATTGTAAAATGCTAGAAATCTATATCTGTCTCTCCTGCCAGGGATTTCGCTAAAAGTGTACAGTGATTACCATTCCAAACAGTACACCGCGTTTTTTACCATCTGGTCCTGATAGTATCTTAAAGACTGACCAGAATATATCCAATCCGACCCAGTTTTACCTGGTCGTTTTTAAACAGCATTCAAAATTTTCGATCCATTGATCCTCCAGGATTCATTTGAAGGCAACATTCAGCGCTAAAACGGACATTTTAGACTTGAAGCAACAGAAAATTAACTTCGATAAAAATATTCCGACAAAAGATTCATGAGTTTCGATTCCAAGGCCTGTAACGCATCAAAATTTAGTCCCTCCATAGCAACTATTCAATACCACTAAGTCCGATTAGTTTCCCAAAAGACTTAAAATCAACCGAATGATCCAACAGCAAATTAGCCCAAGGTATACGCAATTTCTCAACACCCCTTAATTTCGCTAAAATTAGTAGTTCTGAATAATCAAGCCCAGGCTAATCTGTATCGGTCAGCTTTAAACTTGCAATCGTTCGCCCACCCTTGTACCCTAAAATAAAGGATTTCATGTACATATGGCTAAATTTGCATCAAACCTTAACACAAAAAACTATGTTCAGCATTACACCAAAAGGTATTCTGATAGAAATACCAGGATTATATGACCCGGAGGAAATTGACATTATCCGGGAGGAGCTTATAGAGGCGCTCGAGATTGCTACCTCAACTAAAGAGCGGGAACACGATAATTTCAGCCGGCTATTCGGTTTGCTAAAGGCGATCTGTCTCAGCCCGAATGACCCAATACAGAATTGCATAGTTTCAGAAGACAGGGTGGCAGAAATAAAAAATGGCTCTCAGATCAACTGAAAGCCATCATTTGTACCCCGGAAGGGACTCGAACCCGTTTTTTATTCCTCTGAATATCAACACTGTAAACTAAACCAACGAACCATGCACACCAAATGCTCACTATTCTTTTGCAACTATTTGACTGTAATTGACTCACCTAAATTTAAGCAATTTTAATGAATAGTTGAAAGAAAAAACTATTGCCTAAGCCGATAATATGCTCAAAATTGCTTAAGAGACTCTAAGCAAACACTTAGAGTCTCAAAAACATAATTGCTATTCAGAACATGAAAAATGACTTATTTAATTAGCCTAAACCTATGTAGGTAAAGAACAATCTGATTGGGAGTGTCATCTACTCACAATCAAATCCGTAAAAACCTCATAAAAGCTACTCTAAAACGAACTTAAGTTTTAACAAATGATGATAATTTAAATCTTAAATAAATCCGATAACTTTCGAGACGGAGATAATAAATTGATTAAATAAACTATACATACGTCTATTGAAATTTTATATTGGAACAAACAATAGTTTCAGAAATATTAGTATAAAGGGAACAAAAGTTAAAATTAAAGCCCAAATTAACCTTCGCCTTAAATTTTTTCCTTTAGCTAAAATGATTATTAAGGCCAAGACCAGACTACCAATATAGAGTATACTGCTTAAAATATTTAATAAAAATTTTGTCTCTGGGGCAAGCCCAGATAACTCTCTACTATTATAAATAATTCCATGAAAAACTCCTGTTACTAATATGTTAAGACCGGCGAAGGGCATGCATAGAATAAGAATAAGGTGAAGAGCATCAATTATGCCCAATATTACCAATAGTGATTTTACAACGTTTTTCATATTAATCAGGACAGTCTTTAGATAATGTACTTAATGGTTTTCTACCTTCAATAACGTCTTTTACAGAATTCCAGTCTGGCCTAAATTTTATTGGCGCTTCTACTAGTGCAACACCCCCATGATTTTGAACAAATGTTTTTACTTTGCTTTGAAAATCCGTCCATAAACCATCTGCTTGATCAAATGGTATGCCGAAGAGGCTTTGTGCCAACTGTCCATCCCAGCTTGTCAGCCTATCAACTCCTCTAGTGTAGAAAGTATAAGATCCATTAGGATTTGCGGTATAGCTAAAATCTCTATTGCCACTCACAGGATGCTCCCCATACATAGGGTCATAAATTGTTGTAAAAGTCCATTTATTGGAAGATGAATAGGACGTAATGACAGATGCATTATCTGGACCTGCTATATCTAGGGCAAGCACACTTCCATATGGATTTGTAGATGCCCATTTACTTCGATCATCGACACCATTTGCATTATAGGCTTTAAAGGTTTTCGTACCATCCGTCAGCTCATTCAAATGGGTCCTAATGTAATGCATGAATTGATCTGGGGTATAGCGTACATCAGATGTTCCTATATATGGCATTTCCATAACGTATATGGGAAAATAATCCATATTCACTATAGGACTATAAGCATCATTTATACTTTGAATCCTTGCAACATCATGACTGCCCATTGTTTGATTTGGACCAACCATGACGGAGTTACTTACCAAGGTATTTAGCTTGGCAACAATGTCTGAATTAGGAGTAAACTGAGCAGTTTGTAGGAATTTTTTCAGTACATTACAAGGCACATCATCAAAAAATGCGAATGGCTTATTGGCAATAGCGCCCCTTAATGCTGATGTTGTTACCGGATTGGGACTACCTGGAGTTGGTGTGCCACCTCCTGGATTTTCATTTTCTCCAGGATTGGAAGGGGTGGTAGGTGGTGTTGGTGGATCTGGCACCCACTCATAACCGCATTCTTGCCCACATGGTTCAGGTTCCGAACAGGATACTCCAAGATCTGGTCTATCTCGAACATAACCACAGGTCCAACAATATTTGGTTGTGCAAACATAGATAGAGCCTTTAGTCTTTAAATCCTGTTTTTTATTATCATTCGATGAGTTATGAATATATGATCTCATTTTTAAGATCTTCAAACCGTCTATATATTTATAAATCGAAACTGGTTTATTATCCATTGTATTTACCTGGATATAACCTGAATAACGTTTTAGACTTGTAATTCTGACATCAGTTGCATCAAATTTATTTTTTTCTAGGAATAATCTATCAGGTATATAAGTTAATACATATGGTGTTATTATTTCCGACCTAGGGTCTTTGTAAAGTATTAAACGTTTAAAGACATATTTAACTATGGATTTATCTCCTTCAATTGGGTTACCGTCCTCGTCAAATGCAGTAAGACTAAAACTTAATCCTGGGTTTTGAAGTGGAACTTCAACAAACGATTTTGTACTTGTCGAACCTTCTACTGCTTTATGCCAAAGCGGCCTAAACTCCGGTTCCCCCGTTGCTGTGTTAATCGGTGCAGATTTTGTCATTAAATATGATTTAAAATAAGCACGGGCATTTTTGACTGTCAGTTCATTAGGAGAACTGGTGGCTTTTTCTTGTAAACTATTAAGCTCCTTTCGACAGGAATAGATAAATATTCCGAGGATGACAGCTAATAAGCTGAGAACAATTCTTTTTTTCATTTTTTTGATATTTGGTTAATTGTTAGATAATTTCTTGCTTTAGACTTAATTTCTCTTACCTTATTTGATTGAATCTTCACAGGAAGATTGACAATTTTGATTGCTTCCTGCCTTGCCAGTAAGGTCTTGTTCTGTTGTAGGTATAGTGCAAATAATTCTCCTCTAGGCGCAAACCTATTGGGAGTCATATGACAGGCAATTTCAAAGCATTCTTCAGCATCACTGGGCATTTCGGCAAAAATGGCCAGCCGTTCCGCATTTAAACTGTCACCCCATTTCGCTTTAAAGTGACCACCTGTTTCTGGGCAAACTGGCCGTTCTGATCTTTTGATCAGCTTTTTTCGCAACTGGCTTTCGGGAATAATTTTTCAATTTCTGCATTAAATAAAGGCTCCTGGGAGCATATCTACTATTCGGGATGGACTACGGTCGCTTCGCTGTTTTGAAGGGGGTATGACGTTTTTTTACGCGTTCCATTACCTGCGAATGGATTTTGATCGCTAGAAAGGTCTGAATTGAGGATAAATCCGGCAGTAAGATAGATTAAACCGAAAAGTCCTGAGGAAAATGGATTTGGATCCGAAGTGTATATTTGTTCAGAGGGAAAGGAACTTAGATGTGCATCATCCGGTAATCAAATTGGTGGCCAGTTTGGCCCGAAACAGAGGGGTCACTTTCACCGAAATATACACCTGTTTGCCGAACAAATCTCCGCAAGCGTCCACCCTGCCTTAAATTTCTTTACATTGGAAAAATGCTTGAATGAATAAAGCGTATAATTTTTATTCAGTAGCCAGGTTTCCTCCAGGCATTTTTGAAATCTATTATAAGGAGTGTTTTCACCAACCCGATCTTGCGCAACTATCATCGTTGTTGATCCCAATAGGTAGTAACTGTTCGGATAGGATGCTAATTTCAACTGTTTTAACTCCTTGACCAGGCTGGGATCAATATTTACTGGAAGTGCCTTCTTATTCTTTGCTATTGATGCGGGTACGGTAATTACATTCTTGATCAGGTCGATATGCTTCAACTGTAGATGTCGGAGCTCTTTTGGCCTAATACAGGTGTAATAGATCATCTTAACAAACAAAAGGCAGTAAGGATCATGTTTTTTCAACCAGTCCATTATCTTTTTAAAGTCTTCATCAGAAAATATCTGATGGGACTCCGTTTTGATTTTGGTCCTTGTCTCAGTATCAGTAACTGGATTAACAGGTATATACTTGTTGACCTTTAAATACCTAAAATAATTATTGAGTATGATTCTGGTATTGTTATAGGTCACTCCTACCCACTTTTCTTCCCTTTCCATTGTATTAAGAAATTCTGTGATTTCATAATCTGTAATGTCGATTACTCTCTTATCCTCCCCATAGTAATTAATGAACTGGTTGACTTTCGAAAGATAGGATCTACGGGACTTTTCCCTGGTTCCCTTGGCAATATGGTATGGTTCAAATAATACTTTGGCCTGTAAAAGATTTACGGAACTGATCTGCTTTTTTAGCTTATCGTTGGCTTTTTCATCAAGTGGGTTCCAACCGCCTTCCAGTGCTTCTGTATATGCTGAACATAGTTTTGTGAAGTGCTTAAGCTTTTCGCTGGGATCTTTTATCCTGTTGAGATTCTTCGTCGGCCTGAACCTTTCCATCTGACCAGTCTGGGGGTTGTGAAAGAAAAACTCCACATACCAGTTTTGAAGGGCCTCTTCTTTAGCCCGCGTGCTACCTTTGGGAACAGATTCAATCTTTTTTCCTTTAAATAGTCTTGGAATGGTGTAATGTAGTTCTGGAGCAGTCATAAGCTCCAAAGATATTTCCCGTGGCTGAGTTTTGGCAGAGCTTGGATTTTTTAAACACTCAATTGACTGATAATCAGTCAATTGAGTGTTATAGGTGGAGAATATCGGATTCGAACCGATCACCTCTTCACTGCCAGCGAAGCGCTCTAGCCAAATGAGCTAATCCCCCAAATTTTGAATATTCAATAACCAAAGCAACAATGAGCAAAGGATTATCGAAAACAAGCTTTCCCGCCTGTGCAGCAAAAATAGCAAATACTTTGTCGATTGCAAATGATAATTAATCTTTTTACTCAATCTTTTGGTTTAAAAGCAAACATAGCCATTAAACAGATTACCGTAATAGCCGATTGCAGCGGATAGTTGATGAAAAGAAACAGTATAAATGTAGCAATCAACAGCATCAACAAAAACATAATGGCCTTATATACAGTATCCATGTAACACATGCCTACCATGGCCAGCAAATAAAAAGGAATAATAACAGCAGCTATAAACATTGCCGAAAATAAATCCCCAATATTAACCTCGTATTAAATATTTTTTAGGTTTAAATTTCAAAGTACCAAACTAAATATAGGCATTAACCTCTTTTTCGTTCAATAAATCCTGATAGGCCTCTACAAACTGACCAACGTTATAGCCATCCATCAGGGCATGGTTTACATGGATTGAAACTGGCATTATTTTCCTTCCGTTTTCTTCGCGAACTTTACCAAAAGATATTTTCGGACAGCTATCCTGATAGGAATAATTGCGGGCATGTGATAAGGAAGTGAAATTTAACCAGGGCAATGCCGAATAATGAATGACGTTTTCACCTGATGAAGCAGGAATTAATCCCGTAGTTGCCTGTACTTTTTCAATTTCTTTATTGGCTTCGGTTTTAAATTCTTCAAAATCCTCATAAAAATCCATGTAACCAAACCCGAAGGTACCGTTTGGCCGGTTAATGGTGGCCGCAGCATTTACGGTATTGTATTTCCAAACTTCGCCATTTATAATGCGGTAACTAAAAGGTTCTACCTGATTTACGGCGAGCAGCGATTTATGAAGGTAAAGCAAAAAGAACGAAACATTGTTTTCTTTTGCTTCTTCGTAGGTTGCAGTACAATCTACCTCTACGGTAACGCCGAAGAAGGGTTCTTCAAAAGCGCTAAAAAATTTAAAATGATCTTTTCTGATCCAGTTGTTTATATCTATTTTTTCTTTCATTCTATTAATTTTGGTAAAACTTCGGCCAGGCTTTCCATCTCATAAAAATTGGGGTGCTCAATGGTGTGATCGATGCTTTCGTGTACCCAGGTAGTATGATATGGAATATGGACTGCATGGCCACCAATGTTTAGTACAGGCAATACATCCGATTTTAAAGAGTTGCCCAACATTAAAAATTCTTCAGCTTTGCAATCCAGGTGCCTGATCAGTTTTTGGTAATCCTTTTCCTGTTTGTCGCTCATGATCTCGATATGATGGAAATAATGATCGAGCCCCGATTTGGTGAGTTTACGCTGTTGATCGAGAAGATCGCCTTTAGTAGCAACTACCAATCTATATTTTCCGTGTAAAGCTTTCAACACTTCTTCTACCCCATCCAACAATTCTACCGGTTTATTGAGCATTTCTTTCCCCAAATCGAGTATTTTTTCTACAATTATGGGGTCAATTTTCCCCATCGTAATCCGCATGGCTGTTTCCGTCATACTCAGCATAAAACCTTTAATGCCATAACCATAAAGCGGTAAATTGGCCATTTCGGTTTTATACAATTCGGCCATGATGCTGTGGCGCGGCACAAAATCTTCCAAAAGATCGGCAAACCGCTCTTCGGTTTCACGGAAATAAGGTTCGTTTACCCAAAGGGTATCATCGGCATCAAAAGCAATTACGGTAATCTTATTTTTCATTGTTATGCTTACTTTAGTGCCACAAAAATACCGCGACCTATCCTTTAAAAAAAGGACATTTGTCTCGACTGATAGAATATGTTACGTACCAATCTTACCTTTTTATCCTTTATCGAACGTTTCTGTGCAGAAAATGATGAAGCAAAAGTTACCCTCAAAAGTTTTAAAGCAGGATACCGCTTTATTGAACAGGGTGAAAAAATCAGCAATATTTATGTGATTAAAGACGGGATCAGCAAATGTTTTATTTCTGAGGAAAACGGAAAGGATTTTATCATCGAATTTTTGGGCAAAGGGGAAGTGGTGGGCGAGCTTGAGGCGTTAAAAAAAATGGATTGTTTGTGCAATGTGGCAGCCATTAGCGATGTTACGGCCTATGTAATTCCTGATCATCTTTTCCATTCACTAATCAGCAAGAGTAGCGAATTTACTACAATCTTACTCCAGGAGCTGTCTACCAGAATTATACAAACCAGTACACGGGCATCCTTCCAGCAGCTATACACCCTGGAATATGCAATTTTAAAATTATTAAAACTTCAGGCCGACGAGCACATTTCCATCTCAAAAGAAGACATGGCTGCCTACCTGGGTATATCCGTAAGAAGCTTTAACAGAAGCTTAAAGCAGGTGATAGATAAAGGCGGTTTCGATACCCCTGAATTCAAGAATATTTTACAGCTTAGCACTATGAAAAAACTGCTGGAACGATTGAAACCATAAAATAGTATTATGGTATAATTATTGCTTAGAAGATATTTGCAATTTGTTTGTAACGTTTCGGCATTTTTACCCGTTTAGGTTATAAATTATTTGCAGTACTAAACAAGACACACAAATAACCATAATATACAAATGAAAAACCACAACCGCCAATTCTCATTAAGATCACCAAGTTAATCGGTATTAAGAGCGCTATCTATAAAACGGAGGCCTCACAATACAATGATATCCTTAATTATCATTTAAATAAGGTGCCAGGCTAAAAGCTTGTCCGCCATTTACATTGACTAAAGCTAATCTTAATCTAACATGAGTGCTTATATTAACATTTACACAAACACTTTAACAGACGATCTTATTCCAACCATTTTAAAACGTTTAAACGAACACGAAAATGTTTTGGACCTTAATTCTTCATTTTCATTCAGAAATGCGAACGGCAGCCTGCCTATCATTTTTAAATGGGATAAACCAAGCCTTGAAATATTTAACGAGAACAACTTAAAGCTTAATTTTAATGTATCGCTAAAATCTTTCGATCTTCGAGAATACAAGAAAAAACTTTTTAAAGAGAAAATTATCAAACAGAGCTTTATTCAAAAGTTATTAGGACTTTTTAAAAAGAAAAAAAGAAAAGTTGCCAAACCAGTAAAACTGAGTGCAGAGATTGAATCACAACTTCAAAATTACAACAAAGTTTTTTCTATCAAATACCATCCTGGTGATGTGTTCGAAAATCATTTTGCTACCTTGATCGGTGCCATTATTACCGAGCTGAGCAATGGCGTTTGCCACTTTACCAAAGAAAATACCTGGTACAATGCAAAAAACGTATTAAGAGAATCGTTGGTTAATTTATATACCCTCGAAGAACTTCCAAACCATATTAATAAAAATGCGGTAGCGGTTGCCAGCTAAAAAATTTTAATCCAATATTGATATCTTCTGAGTTTCAGGGTTATCAATATTGGCTTTTTTATGCCAAAATTTCTTGTTATTTGATACTGAAAAAATGAAATTAATGGAATATATTAGACCATTAATTGCTCGGTATATGAATCAGTTTGAAGAAACAGGTGGGGTTAGAATTGGGGGGGTTAAAGCCACCTGGCCCTTTGGCAAATTAAAGGTAAGTGAATTTAAACTCGAACTTCATGCCTCTATAAAGGGTAAGTTTGTTTTTAAACGTTCTGATATTACCTCTATCCAACCCACTGCATCGATATTTGGCAATGGGATCAGGATCAACCACCGGGTTGAAAAATACAATAAAGACATTGTTTTTACTTTTTCAGGAAACGCTGAGGGGCTAATGGCAAAACTTGTCAATATCGGTTTTCTAAACAGTACGCTTCCAACACCAGTTGATATTGATCAGGAAATCACCATCCAGCAACAGCAGTCTGGTTTCCCTATAAAAATACCAATTGCCATTGGCATTGTGGTCATCTGGAATTTGCTTATCCTAATAGATTTTACCAATGTTTTTCACACCAAAACTGAAATAGCCATGTTTGGCATTGGTACCGGCATAGCTTTGGCTATTGTATTTTTACTGTGCATACTTTTGCTGATATCTGATTTTGTAAGGCAATTGGTAATGAAAAACAGCAACGACATTGCGATTATCAGGCCCTTTTTATTATTTATCTGCTTTATTACATTTATGCTCTTCACACTGGGTTTCCTACCACATTACCTATAAAACCATTAAACATTTAAGGGCATAACTTGTTATTCAAGCAATAAACATACAAGTATGCCCGATATCTTAATTATAAACGGAAGTGCCAGGTTGAATGGAAATACCCAAAAATTTATCGGCAAACTCACTGAAGAAATAGCATTTGATCAGCTAGATTTACTGGAGCATTATTTTCTTCCTTATAATTATGAGAACCAATATCCTGCAGAAGACAGCTTTGAAACCTTTGCAAAAGAAATCCTCTATCATAAACACCTGATTTTTGCCACACCCGTTTATTGGTACGCCATGAGCGGAAGAATGAAAAACCTTTTCGATCGCTTAACAGATTGGGTAACTTTAAACAAAGAAGTAGGCCGGAACCTGAAAGGGAAAACGGTACAATTAATTGCCGTTGGTACAGATGCAAATCTCCCCGATGGGTTTACGACGCCATTTTTTATGACGGCCAACTATATGGAAATGGATTATAAAGGCCACGTTTATTTTAATGCAGAAGATACACTTTGCGAGGAGAAACTTACAGAAATGAGAAAATCTTTTTTTAGTTTTATATCAACATAAATATCCCTAATTACGCTGATCATAAGTTATATATTAAAAAACGCTATTTAAAGCAAAAACATGAATGTAGAAGACGTTTTTAAGAACAATGAAAAATGGATTGCCGAAAAACTGGCTATCGATCCTGATTATTTTACGGAATTATCGAAAGGGCAAAGTCCGGAGTTTTTGTATATCGGATGCTCCGATAGCCGCGTTACGGCAGAAGATTTAATGGGCATACAGCCTGGTCAGGCTTTTGTACACCGCAATGTGGCCAATCTGGTAAACAACGTAGACTTAAACGTAATGACGGTTTTGAACTATGCTGTTCGCCATTTGAAGGTAAACCATATTGTGGTTTGCGGTCACTACAACTGCGGCGGTGTTAAAGCTGCGATGCAACCAGCTGACATGGGTATATTAAATCCCTGGTTAAGGAATATCCGTGATGTTTATCGCATCCATAGAGATGAATTAAATGCAATTGCCGATGAGGGTGCCCGCTATAACCGCCTCGTTGAACTTAATGTTCAGGAACAATGCGTAAACCTGTTAAAAACAGCAGCGGTACAGGAAGCGATTACCGAACGCGGAATTACAGTTCACGGATGGGTTTTCGATATCCATACCGGTAGATTAATTGACCTTAAAATCGATTTTGAAACTATTCTGAAAGATATTAAGGAGATTTATAACCTTTATTAAGTCCAAAGTCATTAATCCCAACTCTTCAGTCCGAATTGCATAAAAAACCTCGCAGGTTTTTAAAACCTGCGAGGTTTGAATCCTCCGAATCATCGGCTCAGTACTAACTTACCTTCCCATCCAACCGCCATCAACGGTCAATATCGTACCATGTACATAATCGCTGGCTGGTGAAGCCAAAAATAAGGTTGGCCCTTTAAAATCTTCTGGTGTTCCCCATCTTCCGGCAGGGATACGTGATAAAATTGAAGTACTTCTATCCTGATCTTCACGTAAGGCGGAAGTATTATCAGTAGCAATATAACCTGGTGCAATGGCATTTACATTAACGCCTTTTGAAGCCCACTCGTTAGCAAAAGCTTTGGTTAAAGAGGCAATTGCGCCTTTACTGGCAGCATAACCAGGCACAGTAATCCCCCCCTGGAAAGAAAGTAAAGATGCAGTGAAAATTACTTTTCCGCTACCACGTGCCACCATATCCCGTCCCACTTCCCTGGTTAAGATAAATGGTGCAGTTTGGTTTACTGCAATTACCTCATCCCAGTATTCATCAGGGTGTTCGGCAATCGGTTTACGTAAAATGGTTCCCGCGTTATTTACCAGTATATCGATAACCGGATGATCTGCTTTTACCTGGGCAGCAAAGGCAAGGGTATTTTCGCGTTTACCGAAATCGCACTGATAGGCATAAAATTTTCTGCCTAATGCAGTTACTTCTTTTTCGATGGCGCTTCCCTGCAGTTCGAGGCTGGCGGAAACACCAATAACATCGGCACCTGCTTCGGCCAAAGCTAAAGCCATGGCTTTACCAATGCCTCTTTTACAGCCGGTAACTAATGCAGTTTTACCTGCTAAATTAAATATGTTCGACATGATTTATTCTTAATTCTTTTGATGATGATAGTTATTTCAATTCGGTAATGGCGCAGTGGTCCATATCTCCATAATCAAGATTTTCGCCTGCCATGCCCCAAATGAAGGTATAATTACTTGTACCAGCACCCGAATGGATTGACCAGTTGGGCGAAATTACTGCCTGATCGTTTTGCATCCAGATATGACGGGTTTCTTGCGGCTGCCCCATAAAATGGCAAACACTTTGTCCTTTTGGAACTTCAAAATAGAAATAAGCTTCCATCCTTCTATCGTGCGTATGCGCTGGCATGGTATTCCAAACACTGCCCGATTTTAACTCCGTCATGCCCATCTGCAGCTGACAGGTTGGCAAAACGCTGTTCACCAATAGTTTGTTGATAATCCTGTGGTTAGCCGTTTCAGGTGTTCCCAGTTCTACAATTTCTGCTTCTGCTTTACTCACCTTTTTGTTAGGGTAAGTGTGGTGTGCAGGTGCAGAATTGATGTATAATTTAGCGGCTTCACCAGGGGTAGCAGATTCAAAAAACACTTCTTTTGTACCTTTGCCGATGTATAAAGCTTCCTTATAATCCAATTCGTATTTTTCGCCGTCGGCTGTTACTACTGCTTTTCCACCAACATTGATGATACCCAATTCTCTGCGCTCTAAAAAGTAGGTCGCTTTTAAATCGTCAGGGTTTGGTAATGCAATTTTCTGATCAACAGGCATGGCACCGCCAACAATGTATCTATCAAAATGTGATAAGGTTAAGTTTACCTGGTTTGCCTCAAATACGTTTTCGATCAGGAAATTATCCCGCAAAGCAGCGGTATCCATTTGTTTAACTTCTTTAGGGCTTTGAGCGTAACGGCTTTCGAATTTATTCATTGGTTAAAAATTGAGTTTTGAGATTAGGACCTGAACTCATATCACAGATCTTATCCGCAAATATATTTATACGATATTTATTATTGGTATTAATACTCAACTTTATAGTCCTTTTTTATGGTTTCTCCACTCCATGCTTTTAAACTGGTCCATGGTGCTGGCGAATCTGTCCAGAATTTATTATCGGCAGGCAATCCTAAGGTTAAAAAACCAAGACTGGCCATGTATAAACTTCCTGTAGAGGTATAGGTATCGGCTACTTCCGGCTGGTGACCGTTGAAGCCAAGCACCAGCCATCCCTTATCGTCAAAATTCTGATTTCCATCGTAAAGATTATGCATTACTTTGCTTAATGCACCGCGTACCTGTGCAGGTTTTACATATTCGGGCAGTTTCTCCATTAAAGCGGTTTGCGCCAGGGCCTGAAATGCCGCCGTGCGGTAGGTAATAGAACGTCCGTAAGCCGGGTAAGTACCTTCCGGAGAAATAATCCTTTCCAGGTATTCAGAATAGCGCACCATTCTTTTCAACGCCAGATCATAATCGGCCTGTTGTGCTTTTTTCTTATCAACCAATACTTTCAACAGATCAACCAGCATCGGGTGGATTACGTAAGAATTGTAATAATCCATGCTAAATTTTTCGCCATCACTGTACCAGCTATCACCAACATACCATTCTTTCATTTTATTGATCGAAAACTGAACGCGGGCAGGATCGTACTGTTCGCCTATGCTCAATAAAAACCCTTCGGTTAAACCCGAAAACAATAACCAATTGTTATAGGCGCCGCTGCGCGTACGCAAGGATTTAAATTCTTCGATAAATCTTTTTTTCGTAACCTCATCAAGCGGCTCCCACAGTGCTTTTGGTGCACGAAGAAAAGCATGGGCTACATAAGCAGCATCTACAATAGGCTGACTTTCTGAACGGTAACTGATATAATCAGGGCTTTCGGGATTTACCGAATTGGCCAGGGCTTTTAAAAGTTCGGTACGCATGGTTTTTCTAAGTTTACCCTCTGCGGTATCATCATCGGGCAAAGCCAGCCATGGTGCTACACCAGCAATGGTACGCCCCAAAGCCTCAAGATAAGTCACTTTGGCGGCATTTAGGCCATAACCGGGAGCCTTTTCTAAAGGCATGTTCTTTTTTAAGGTTTCATTGGCTAGATTGTGGATTACCGGGTAAGCGATCCTGTTTAAAGTTTTTACCCAAAATGCGCGGTCTTCGGCCCCGGTTGTGGATTTCTTTTGTGCATAAGCCAGCTGCGAGAAAATCAGCAGGGCAGAAAAAAATAGTTTATATTTCATCAATTTTGTTCTAATCTATTTTATAATAATTCGATTTCCATTAATATACAATGATGTGGCGATGACAAGTTGCCAAAAGTCGTCATTGCGAGAAGGCTTTTTCAGCCGACGAAGCAATCTTTATAGCAAGAAACACTAGCATGAAAGATTGCTTCGTCGTTCCTCCTCGCAATGACGAATCTTTTTATTTAAACCCTATCGTTTATCAATTCTACAAATACCACTTTTTATATCTTGCCAAAGCCTCTAAATAATAGTAATCCGCATAAATTAGCGGCACGTCAATTTCGCTGTTTAATGGGTAAGCACCTGTGCTGTGCATCAACAAAAAGCCACCATTTTCACCCAGTTTTGCATGGTAAGCACTGCTAGAAAGTGAGTAGATCATGGTTTCCGCTACAGATTTAAATTCTGCTTTTTCGCTGCCCGAAGTATATTGACCAAGCTCTAACAATGCAGAAGCCATTAATGCACCCGCAGAGGCATCGCGTTTGGCAAAAGGAATTCCTTGTGCATCGAAATCCCAGAAAGGAATCTTATCAGCAGGAAGGTTTGGATGGTTTAGGATAAAATGGGCAATTCCTTTGGCCTGTTTTAAATAAGTTTCATCTTTGGTAAAACGGTACATCATCGTATAACCATATAAAGCCCAGCCTTGTCCACGCGACCATGCCGAACAGTTTGCTGCACCTTGCCAGGTGGCTTTTCTGATCACTTCACCTGTCTGCGGATTATAATCTACCACATGGAAAGAACTAAAATCGGGGCGAAAATGATTTTTTAAAGCAGTATTAGCATGGATTACCGAAATTTCCTTAAACTTTTTATCCCCTCCGTTATCACTCACCCAGTTCATCATTTCCAGGTTCATCATGTTATCAATAATTACAGGGCACTCCCATAATTTGCTTTTATTCCATGACTGGATAGATTTGACAACAGGACGATAACGTGTAGCCAAAGATTCTGCCGATCGCTGAATCACCGCTTTATATTCTGCCTTGCCTGTTAGGCGATAGGCATTCCCAAAACTGCAGTACATCATAAAACCCAGATCGTGGTTTCCGGTGTAGGTTTGGTTGGGCTCTATTACTTTTAAGGCCGCTTCAGCCTCTTGTTTTATGCTGGCATCTTTGGTCCCTTCGTAGATGTACCACAAACTGCCTGAATAGAAACCACTGCACCACCACTTGATATCGTAATTTACAGGTTTACCGTTTTCGAATGTCTGCGGGGTTTTACCTGCCGGAATATTTTTAGCCAATACCCTATATTGATCGGTAGCAAATTTAAATTCATCGTTGATTAGTTGGGCCATCGGCTTATTTTCGGTTTGGCCAAAAGCACTTAGCCCTGTTAGCACGAGTAATGCGGCAATTAAATTGGTTTTTTTCATCATGATTAGTATCTGTATTATTTTTTAATGTTAAAATTTGCCGTGGCGCCTGCTTGTGGACCAGTTGGCAGATTACAGTTAATATTTTGGACTTTAGATAGGCCGGGCAACTTTAACGACAGGTTAATGCTGGTATTTTCCTGTGCAGGATCGGCAATGTAAAGTGTAGGATTTTTACTCTTTAAGTTTTTGATGTAAATGGTACAGGGCTGATCAACTGAGAGCAATATTCCATCGGTTGATAAAGTACCTGCTTTATAAAAAACGGCTTGCAGCATATTTAAACCTTTATGATTTACGGCTTGCAGTTCTTCTGTATTTTTTAATACCTGGATGAGTGAGCGGTTATACCTTTTTAATCCGGCCGCATCAACACCAGGCACCACAATATATTGATAACTGGCATTTTGAGGATTCTGACCATGATTTAACCAGATTTTAAATACATTATGTTTGAGTTCGGTGTTACTTTGAAAATAATTGATACGATGCCAGCTACCAGTTTGAGGCTTATCACTGATTTCTACGTTTCCTCCTTCAGGAAAAATATAACCAATACTATCATGAACAGTCCATTTTTCACCATTTCCCTTAGATGAAAACAACTCCCCCCTTAACCAGGCCTGGTTAACCGTTGTGGTAATATTTTCTTTTGCATTGCTTACAATCCCTGCTCCCAAACAAACTACCTCCTTATCAAAAAAGAACCATGCTTTTTTTGCCTGAACACTATCGTAATTTAAATCGTAGCACGATACACCATATACAGCATCGCTCACTCCACCTGCAAATTTTGTAGTGCCGGGGATGCCCCACTCCTTCTGGATGGTAGCCCCCTTATCATCAGGATAATCTCTATTAGTGGTGCCGGGGATTTTATCCCATTCCCAAACAGGCATCAGGTTGGCATATTCTGATCCACTGCGCTGGATGTTAGTTGCCCCATCAGGAAGAAATTTACCTAGTATGTTTTCATTGTTCCCACGTTCGGTGCGGAGCGTTCTTGTTGATGCGGTTTGTACGCTAAAAGTATATCCGGGACGGAGGTGCAGGGTATAACCACTTTTCCAGAACTGGGCATGCGATGGCTCAATTTTATAACTTGGGTCCTGTGCTCCTGAAGTACGTTTAATAGAAGCATCCCAATAAGCGGCATTTTCAGGATCGAAGAGTTTTATTTTGCTCATCATCCCGCCCATACCACTGCTTAGAGAATCTTTACGGCTGATGCCGCGGCCACGTACATTAAAATCATAGAACGATCCCCTTACCGTTTTCAGAAAGGTATTTTTAAGATAATTGACCAAAATAGCCAGCTGATCTTTTGGCAAAGCATATTCTGTTCCACGTAAATAAAATGCAGCATTAACAGAATTACCTGCAAATACCCTCCCATAACTGGCAATTGCCTGTTGTTTGCCATGCTGGTAGTAACTTCCATCTACCTGAACGCCCTCTTTTCCATCAACAATAGAAATCGGTTCGTAAAGGTATTTCGCTGCTGAATCTAAAGTAGCTTTGTTTTTAGTCAAACAGCCACGGTACAGAAAATGTAGCGCTTCATCAGAAGTATTGGCACCATCGCCAGCCTTCAATTTGCGGGTCATTCTGATGATCAATGCTTTTTCCATTTCGGCAGGAAGCTGTGTTTTGGCATTCCGCATCAGGATTAAAATCTGCCCGATGGCCTGCGGATAAAAAATATCGTTATACCACCAGTTTTTGTTCTTCGGATTTTTATCCAGCCAGTTCTGTAGTGATTTAACAATAGCAGTATGGATTTCGGTATCATTATAAAGCTTATTGGAACCCCGAATGTAAGCTGTTGCCATATTTTTAATCCGATTTAATGGATCATACTGCGCATCATTATAATTGATATCAGTCCAACTTCCATCAACATTTAAGGATAACAGATCTTTATTTATCTTCTTAACCAGTACACCATCATTTACACCCGATTGAAGATCCTGGGTAATGCGTTCCATAATTACCGCATAAGGCTCTTCCTGGTCAACAGCCAAAATCGTGGTAAAACACAAAAGAAACAGGGGTAACAATACCTTCAATTTTATCATTTTTTTATCTCCTTTGCTTACTGGATCACTTTAATATTAAATTCTTTGATGCTGGTTTTACTTTCGTTGGGATTAACATTATAAGAAACAAATGTTGCCCTGTATTTGCCCACGGCTCCATATTTATAAGCATAAGCAGTAGTTGCTGATGCGGTGATGTTTTTTACGGTTGCGGTGGAAACATCTGGAGAAACGCGACCAACATATAAAGCTTTGCTTACAATCCAGCTGGTATTTGTTGGGTTTGAGGCTCCTCCTACAATGGTTAATGCAGTTGTTGTGGGCACCCATCTTGCAGTTGCCGGGTTCCAAACATTGCCATATCGTGTCCAATAGGCATTATCGGTTACCAATGAACTCAAATTATAGCTGTAATCAGCTAATACATTATTCACTGTATAATTGGTAATGGTCCAGGTTCTTTGTGTAGAGCCTGTAACGCCCGAATATTTAAACGCTATAAACAGTGAATCGTTGATGCCGTTTACCAAATCCGATAGATTAATATTACCGGTATTTACTGCTGTGGCACCAGTAGCCAAAGGCGTGCGGGCGGTGATGTTTGTCCAGGCAGCGTTTACCACAGTGACCGAATCCCTCGAAGGGAGTTTATCGGTTGCCAGAACCTGTAAGGTATTGGTTTGTGTGCCAAACTGTGCCGTACTTGTAAATGATAGCGTTGGAATGCCCAAAGCCATTGCCCTATCGCGGTATTCGTATTTATTGCCAACGGTACCTGCCCAAAAAGCAATATTATCTGCATAACCATCAAGCGAAAACTTACAGGTATCGCCGAGTTTAAATACCAAGGTATCACCAATGGTAGAACGGGCATTATTGAGATTGATGCCCGCGGTTGGGGCATCGGTGGTAAGGTCTTTTTTACAGGCCGTAAAACATAAACCTGCAAGCAAACATATATTGAATAGATATTTCATCTTTATTTCTGTTATGGTGAATTAATATCCGGAATTTTGAACCATGGCCTTATTTAAGTTTAATTCGTAGGTTGGTTTGGGTAAAAACACATGCCTTTGCGTAATCCCTGTGATGCCCGAGTAACCAATGGCATTTCCGGTAGTTGCAGAAACCCCGTTTGCAACTGCATAATTGGCAAAAGCCTGCATATCACCTACAAAATTACCCCAACGGATGAGGTCGGCTTTTCGGTAAGCTTCAAAACACAACTCCCGCATGCGTTCGTCTCTGATCGCCAATTGGAAATCAGCTTTGTTTAATCCAGGCGCAAGCAGGTATTCGTTGCCGTTAGTAATGCTTGTGGTAGCGGTAGCAGTTACACCTGATGTTGGTGCCGCAATGCTTACAGTTGGCGCGCTGGTAAAATATGGGCCTGCAGCGGTTAAATTTCCACGACTGGTTAATTTTACGCCGGTAACTACGCCAGCAGTAGAAACAATGGCAACGGCTGTTGCACCAGAGCCACCACCACCGCTGATAGTAACCAATGGTGGATTAGCTGCACTATAACCCGAACCACCGTTTACCACGGTAATGTTTTTAACAATATTGCCGTACATGGTACCATAACCTCTTTTCCTTACCTGATTAATGGCATCATAAGCGGCTGCAGTGGGGCCATTTACCTGGTTTTCGGCTTCAGCTTTCATTAACAATACATCCGAATAGCGGATTACCGGCCAGTTGATGTTGTAAGTGCCCAGATTCCTCGAAGCTTCCGGAGCATATTCGCGACGAAATTTCCCGCACATCATTTGCCAAGGATTTGGTTTATCGGTTTTAACCCTTGTAGCGGTTGTGGTATTTACCGTCCAGATGAAATCGGCACAGTTCCAGTCCCTGCGGGTATCCAAAGATGCTTTATTTACCAAAGTACTGCCTGGCTCAACCTCATAACTATCGAATAACTTTTTAGTGGTTTGTACCCAGCCAACAGCAGCATAAGATGCAGGATCAAAGGCTCCATTCACGGTAAGTATTGCCGACTGGATACCTACGAAATTTCCGATATCGTTACCTGTTTTATTGGTTACACCAGCGGCAGCACCGGCAGAGCCCCATTCTAAAATATCTTCTTTAACATCGTACTTATCCTGACATAAATTGATAAAAACTTGTTTGTAATCGGGATTTAAGGCATGAAGCCCAGAATTGATCACTTTATTTGCATATACAATCACATCCGCATATTTAGTGGCATCGTTGGTGGGATAACCTGCCCAATACAGGTACACACGGGCCAGCATAGCCTGTACTGCGGTAATGGTCACCTGATCATTGTAGCCAAGGCTAGCAGCCGTTCTGCCCTGCAATAAGATTTCGGCTTCTTTTAAATCGGCAACAATCTGCCCATACACTGCCGCTTGAGATGAGGCTGCAATATTGGTTTCGGCAATACCCGGGCTGTGCAGAATAAGTGGAACTTCGCCAAAATTGGTGGTGAGTATAAAGTAATTATATGCCCTTAAAAATAAAGCCTGACCTTTGATATAACCACGTTGTTTTTCATCCATTGTGGGTTTGTTGATATTATCGATCAGCACATTTGCATTGTTGATGCCCAGGTAAGGCCAGCGCCAAACATCCGCAACATAAGCATGACCGGCATCGTAAGAATAATACAATCCGCGGGCCTCGCCATTTACCGGTCTGTTCGGCAGCATTTCGTCGGTTGCACTCACAAAATTAAAGTTTAGCACCTGGCCATACATCCGCTCGTACATCATATTACTGTAAATGCCGTTAAGCGCTACCTGCAACTGGTCGGCCGTTTCGTAATAATTAGATGGGCTATAAAAATCGGTTGGTTCGGTATCTAAGAATTTCTTGCATGATGATAAACCCATCACAAATAAAAAAGCAAGGATATATTTATTTTTCATTGTCTTATCTTTTAATGGTGATTAAAATGTTGCGTTTAAACCAAAGGTTACCGTAAACGATTGCGGATAGGTTCCATAATCAAATCCTGGGGTAAGATTACTTGGCCTTGATGAAGCCTCGGGATCCAGCCCCGAATAACCGGTAATGGTTAGCAGGTTTTGGGCTGATGCATTTAATCGCAGTTTCGACAGGCCGATACTTTTAAGGATTTTGTTCGAGAAGTTATAACCAAGCTGAACGGTTTTTAACCTTAGGTATGATCCATCTTCTACCACACGCGATGAATAATTTGCCGCAGCCACTCCGCCTGCCCTAAAAAGATCATTGTTCTGATTAGTCGGCGTCCAACGGTTTTCGAAAGAAGCATATTGATTCAGGTTTGGGTTGGTTACAATACCACCTTCAAAAACATAACGGTTGGCATTGATGATGTTATTGCCGTACGACCATTGAAGGAAAACCCCTAAATCCCAGTTTTTATAGCTGAAATTATTGCTAAACCCACCGGTGTGGATAGGTAAACCACGACCTATAATGGTATAATCGTTATTGTTTACAACCAAATCGCCGTTTAAATCTTTGTATTTGATATCGCCTGGCTGAATTGATGCCCTTGTTGAGCCGTTTGTAGTAATGTTTGGTTTAAGCAGAAATGAACCATTGGGCATTTTATCAAAATCAGCATATTGATAAACCCCGTCGAAAATCAATCCGTACATTTCACCAACCGAACGGCCCTTAACAGAAATATATGGCGATAAACTGGTGTAGGTGGTATTAAAAAATGTTCCGGAGCCGGCTAAAAGTGAATTCTGTCCTTCGGTTAACTCCAAAATCTTGTTTTTGTTAAAACTGATGTTAAAATTACTTGTCCAGCGAAAGTTTTTGGTTTGGATATTGGTACTGTTCAACGTGATTTCCAGACCGCGGTTTTCTAAACTTCCGATGTTTTTAAAACCTGTTCCGCTCTGTACTCCGCTTGCGTAAGGCAACTGGGCGTTCAGCAATAAATCGTTGGTTACCCTTTTATAAATATCAGCAGTTAAACCCAAGCGGTTTTTAAAAAAGCTCAGGTCTAAACCTATATTGGTCTGCGTATTGGTTTCCCACTGTAAATCGTAGTTGCCTGCAGCTGTAATTACCGAGCCGATGGCTACAGGTTTGCCGTTAAACGAATACCAGTACTGCGTGTTCCCCAGGTTTAACTGTGGCAGATAGGCAAAATCGCCCACCCTGTTGTTTCCCGATTCGCCATAACCGATACGTATCTTACCGTCAGATAACCAGGTGGCATCTTTCAGGAAGCTTTCCTGACTGAACCTCCATCCTGCCGATGCAGAAGGAAAATAACCCCAGCGTTTACCGGGTGCAAATTTCGACGATCCATCTGCCCTAAAACTGGCCGTTAAAAGGTATTTTCCTTTGAAATCATAATTCAGCCTGCCCAGGAAAGATTGCAGCGTCCAAACCGAACTCCGCGAGTTGACAACTGTGTTTGCTGCCGGCACCAAATCCAATGCATCGATACCCAAGCTTTCGTTGGTAATCTGCGAAGCATATATCGAGCGGTAGGAACTTTTGCTGCGCTGTGCAGAATAGCCCACCAAAACGGTTAAATTATGATCTTTATTAAAAGTATTTTTATAGGTTAGGGTATTATCATTTAACCAATTGAAAGCCGGACTGGTGGCATAAGTTCCGTTTGGACCGGATGAGTTCCACTTACTGCCTGATTGGGTTAAAGAGTTATTAAAAATATTGGTTTCGGTATTGGCATTGGTAATCCCTGCAGCCACCCTTAATTTTAGTTTAGGTGTAAAAGCATATTCGGCATAACCATTGGCTACCATAGTAGTGGCTTTATAAACCGTTTTTTGGTTTTCTAAACTAATTAAAGGGTTTACACGGTAATCCTGATTGTTGGCAAGTTCGTTTGTTGGATCATAAAACGAATCGATCAGATTAGTACCCTGATCCCTTCCCGAAAGCGCTGCAGCCGGACGATAACCCCAAACCGAATATAATAGCACCGAAGAAGCATAAAAATTGGTGGCCGAAATCGGTGTACCAAAAGTTTCGCTGTAGGCATAGTTTACGTTCACGCCAGCCTTTAATTTATCGGTTACATTCTGATCAAGCACAAAACGACCCTGATAACGTTTAAACCCGCTAAACTTTACAATCCCCTTCTGATCGTTATAATTACCCGAGATGGAATAGGTTGTTTTATCATTTCCTCCCCTCAGGGCAATATCGTGGTTCTGGTTCTGTCCGTTCTGGAAAATGTAATCCTGCATATCCAGGCTCTGTACATTTTGATAATCATTTATGGTAACACCGTTTTTGAGGTAAACCGAATCTGCAAAAACAGAGTTGAGTTCTTTAACATACTTCACAAACTCAAAAGCATTCATCACCGGGATTTTATCGGGCGATTTCTGCGTACCATAGTAGGCATTATAGCTCAACTGAGGCTTGCCGGCCTTACCTCTTTTTGTGGTGATCAATACCACACCGTTCGATCCGCGTGCACCATAAATGGCCGTAGCCGATGCATCTTTTAATACATCGATGGTTTCGATATCCGATGGGTTGATCGAATTGGCATTGGCATCTTCAGAGGGGAAACCATCAATTACATAAAGTGGCGAGTTATCCTGCGAAATTGATCCTGCACCACGAATGACGATATTGGCTGTTGCGCCCGGCTGTCCATCACTGGTTGATACCTGCACACCTGCTACGCGTCCGGCCAGCGCCTGATCGAACGATTTTACCGGGGCCTGTTCCAAATCTTTCATATTTACAGAACCCACCGCACCGGTAAGATCAGCTCTTTTGGTTGTACCATAGCCTACTACCACTACATCGCTCAGGCCGGTTATCGACGATTTTAAAGAAACATTTATGGTAGTTCTGGTGCCAACCGTAACCGATTGCGATGCATAACCTACATAATTAAATATTAGTTGATCGGTAGCCAGTGCCTGGATCTTAAACCTTCCATCGGCATCAGTTTGTGTGGTGGTTTTAGTTCCTTTTACAGTAACTGATACACCGGGTACCGTTTGTTTACTTTCGTCAGTAACTACCCCGATAATGGTTTTACTCTGTGCAAAAACATTAATATTGCACAGGAGCAGAATGGTGAGTAATAATAAGAGTTTAGCGAAAAGAAAGATATACTGCTTCATATCCATTCTCCACGGGATGTAGAGTTTACTCATAGTTGTTGGTTTTTTGGTTATTGCTTGTTAGTTGATCGGCTTTGCTTTTTTACAGCGCCATCTAAGAACAAACTTATAGCATAAGTCTTTTTCGGAGGGGGGAAATTTCTAAATATTTAGGGTGAATTTTCTAAATATTTGGCAAAAATGCTTTTAAACCATACTTTTAAGCAGCCAAAACAATTATAACCAATTATCCCATGTTGATCAGATTCCTAAAATATTTGCTTTGTGCAAGCCTGTTTTTAGGGTATCTGTTACCAGCAAAATCTCAGCAGCCAATACAATTTGATCATTTAGGTGTAGAGAAAGGGTTATCGCAAACTTCTGTACTGGCCATTACACAGGATAAAAATGGTTTTATGTGGTTTGGTACCCGTTATGGCTTAAACCGCTATGATGGTTACAACATAAAGGTTTATCAATCTTCAGCAGCCGATCCGCTTTCCATTTCGAATAATTACGTTGTCAGCCTTTTTTCCGATTCGCACAAAAATTTATGGGTTGGCACCAATACAGGCGTAAATAGATATCATGAAAAAACAGATGATTTTGAACGCATTACATCCAAACCAAATGGGTTAAGCAATAATATGGTCAACTGTATTACAGAAGATAAAAGTGGAAATATATGGATCGGCACATTAAATGGATTAAATCTTTTGGTTAACGGAGATCCCTCCAAAATAAAAGTTTTCTTTAACAACAAACTTAAAGATGGAATATACCATAACGTCAGGACGGTAAAGCAGGACCACAAAGGCAATATCTGGGTAGGAAGCTCAAACGGCTTATTAAAAATGACCCTAAAAAACGGTATTTATCAGACTGAAATATTTAAAAATGAAGGCAGAGCGGGAAATATCAGCGAGAATTATATCACCGGGATTATTGAAGACCAGCAACAGAAATTATGGATCAGCACACAGGATAACGGACTGAACCTTTTTAATCCTTCGAGTAAAACTTTCAAGATTTTTAGCCACTCCGAACAGAAAAACACGTTAGTAAACAACACCATCAGAACGATGGTTTTAGACGATGCCGGCAAGTTGTGGATAGGTACCCTTGATGGCATCAGTGTGATGGATACCCAACATTTTACCTTTACGAACCTGCAATACGATCCCAGCGACAAAAAAAGTTTGAGCCAGAATTCTGTCCACCGCTTGTATAAAGATCAGAATGGTTCTATCTGGGCCGGTACTTATTTTGGTGGGGTAAATATCAATTATCCTTATACCACTGCATTCAATATTTACAGCACCAACAAAAATAATTTTAGTATAAGTAACAATGCGATAAGCACTTTTGCTGAAGATGGCCATCAAAATCTATGGATTGGCACTGAAGGAGGTGGGCTGAACTATTTTAACCGGCTGACCAATAAATTCACTGTTTTTAAAAATGACGGGCGCAGCAATTCCATCAAATCCAACCTGATCAAAAAAATTATACTCGATAAAACGGGTAAACTATGGATCGGTACACATTCGGGCGGACTTAACTTTTACGATAGTAAAAAAGGCAGTTTCGGCAGTTTTGATTTTAGTGCAAAACAAGAAGATGTGCCCGATGAGGTTACCGCAGTGGCCGAAGATCGGGACGGCAGGTTATACGCAGCTACCCAACGCAATGGTATTAAAATTTCAAATCCCGAAAAAACAAAATTTTATAATTTTAATCTGCCGGCCCGTTTCCCTGAAGCCGGAAAGGTTAAAAGCATGTTGGTAACCGATCGCGTTTATTTCGGTACCACCAACGGGCTTTGCATCTACAACATCGATAAAAAAGAGTTTTACACCTTAAAAGATCCCAAAACAAAAAAGGTTTTAGAATATTATGTAAACGGCATTGCCGAAACCCGGAATAAAGAAATTTACATCTGTACGAACAACCAGGGACTGATTCGTTACGACCAGAAAGCAAATAAAATCATTACTTATACGGTAAAAAATGGCCTGCCGAACGATAATGTACTGGGTATTTTAGAAGATGAAAAGGACAACCTCTGGATAAGTACAGCCAATGGTTTATCGATGTTTAATCGGAAAAACAAAACCTTTAAAAATTATACCGTGGCTGATGGTTTGCCAGGTAATGAATTTAACGCCAATGCCTTTTTTAAAAATACCAATGGGGAAATGTTTTTTGGCGGTTATAATGGATTTATCAGCTTTTACCCTGACCGGATCCAAACCAATAACAAAGCGGCGTCATTGGTGATCACCGGTTTAAAAGTAGATAATCAAGCGGTAAAAATTAATGCTGAAGATGGTTTGCTCGATCAAAATATCAGTTTAAAAGATAAACTGGTATTTGCAAGTGATCAGAATACCTTCAGCTTAAGTTTTGCACTACTGAACTTTATCAAACCCGAAAAAAACCACTATGCCTATAAGTTAGAAGGTTTCGAAAAAAGCTGGAATGAAATAAGTATCCCAACTGCTTCTTACACCAATCTGCCGCCTGGTAGTTATACTTTTATGGTTAAGGGCCTTAATAATGACGGCGTTTCGAGTGCCAATATCCGTATGATCAGCATTATCGTTAAACCGCCGTTTTATAGAAGCTGGTGGGCATACTTGATTTATTTTTGTGTTTTGACAGCAATAGCCGTTGTATTCGTCCGCTATCTATTGATCAGGGCGGTATTAAAAAAAGAAAAAGAGATTAATGAGCATAAACTTGAATTCTTCACCAATATTTCTCACGAAATCCGTACCCCTTTAACACTGATTGTTGGTCCGCTGGATAAACTGATCGAAAATTCAAAAGATGATCCCGCGCTGAACAGAGACTTACAGCCTATTAAAAATAATGCCGATCGGTTAATGAACCTTGTTACCGAATTGCTTGATTTTAGAAAAGCCGAAAGTGGCAAAATGACTTTACATGTTAGTCCGGGTGATATTGTAAAATTCTGCAGAGAGATATTTCTGGTCTTTCAGAACATGGCGATTTCCAAACATATTGATTATGTGTTCGAAACTGAGCAACCCGAAATTAAACTTTACTTTGACAAAGTTCAGATGGAAAAGGTATTGTTTAATTTGTTATCCAATGCTTTCAAGTTTACCCCTAATCATGGAAAAATAAGTTTAAAAATCAACGCAGAAAATCAAATAGTGAACATCCAGATCAGCGATAATGGAAAAGGGATTCCTTTAGAAAGCCAGGCCAACCTATTTACCAATTTTTACCGGGCCAATGCAAACTCAACAATCGGTACAGGTTTAGGATTATCGCTATCGAAAAGTATTGTCGAACTGCACCGTGGTGAAATCGCTTTCAGAAGTACACCACAAAACGCAGGAATATTTGGCAAAACCTGCTTTACGGTCAGCCTTAAAACCGGAAAAGCTCATTTCAATCCCTCAGATTTAATCTCCGATTATGTTTATTACGACGACGCAGTCAATTATAATATTCGCCCTCCAGCAGTAGCCTCCCCCTCAACTGAAGAACCCCTACAGCCCTCACAAACAAAAAACGAGAAAAAAAGCATTTTACTGGTGGAAGATAATGAAGATGTGAGGGCCTTTATTAAAAATGCCTTGAAAGATCAATACAGTATCTATGAAAGTGAAAATGGCGCAACCGGTTTAAACTGTGCATTGGAACTCATTCCCGACCTTGTTATCAGTGATGTGATGATGCCGGTAATGGATGGACTCGAATTGTGCCGAAAATTGAAAACAGATGAGAGCACCAGTCATATTCCGGTTGTGTTATTAACCGCCCGATCTGCCTATGTTCACCAGATTAATGGTTTCGAAAATGGTGCAGATGCTTATATCATGAAACCTTTTAACCTAAAAATCCTCGAACTGAACATTCAGAACTTGTTAACTGCACGCGAAACCATTAAACAAAAATTCGCGCAGGTAATTACGCTCGAACCGAAAAACCTGGTGATTAACACCACCGAGCAAAACTTTCTGAACAAAATTATCCAAGTAATTGAGGAACGTATTGCTGATCCTGATTTTGATGTACCTACCTTATCGGCAGAAATTGGGATGAGCCAGCCTGTGCTTTATAAAAAGATAAGAGCATTAACGGATCTCTCTGTAAACGATTTCATTAAATCGTTAAGGATAAAACGGGCTGCACAGCTGCTTAAACAGGGAAAGGGTAATATTGCCGAAATTGCTTATGCGGTAGGTTTTAGTGATAGAAAATATTTTAGTTCAGAGTTTAAAAAGCACTTTGGCAAAACACCGAGTGAATTTATACAGGACCAAAATTGCTAATATATCTCAGGTTTCTATCATAAAGAGCATTTTGTGTATAAGCTTATTGTGCCGAAAGATCAACTCAAAATTAATCCGTCACTCTTATACAATTCACTTGTTGATGACCATATCTTTTTCGATAAAAAACATCAAGTGGGTTTATATCATTACAGGAAAAATTAGAAGGATTATTATTTAATGATGGGTTAATCGGTTAATTGTTGAAATTGGTTAATTGTAAACAGCAAAGCGGTTAATCTGCGTGTATGGAACTGGAATTGAAAATTGCCAACTTAAAGCTATTCTATACAAAGAAGCCAGGTTTTAAAAACCTGGCTTCTTTGATTAAGATTAATACCCCGGATTTTGGTACATTTTAACCGGATCCAATTTCACCTCATCAAAAGGAATCGGAAAATACCTGTCTTTGGTGGTTACGTTAGCAAGTTTAGCAATACCATAGGCAGATTGCGGTTTAGCCTTTAAATAGGTAACCAGTTCTGCAGCGGTAAAATTTCTAATCAGATCAAACCATCTTTGGTGTTCGAAAGCAAATTCTACCCTGCGTTCGTGTAAAATAGCGAGTTTTAATGTCGGAAATTTAGCAGCATAAGTGGCATCGGTTTTGGCAACTGCATAAACCGGCATGCCTGCTCTTGTTCTTACCATATCCAAATATTGAATGGCTACGGCATCATTGCCCTGCAACATATTAACTTCTGCCAGCATCAAAATTACATCGGCATAGCGCATAAGTATCCAATCGTTGCCTCCATAACCTGCATTGGTTGCCCCTTGGCTCGCGTCGCGGAATTTGGTAATAAACCAGTCCTTAACAATCGGATCATTCGCGAATTTAACCGAGAAATCCTTTCTTAAATCGATTGCTTCATACTCATTGATCAAATCAAGTTTTACATTACCACCAATCCCCGTGGAAGGTTTTAGCGAGTTGATGGTTTCGCCTTTGGCCTGGTTGTTTGCCGCAATGCTCGAGCTGAAACTGATATCGCCCTGCTTGTTAGAAATCTGGAAAATTAATTCTTTGCAAGTAGTTTTCTTGGTAACATCAAATACATCCACATAGGGTATTTCTGTTAAGTTACCAAATGTTTTCATATTATATGCTGCCATCAGATAAGTATTTGCATTGCTTAGGTTTTCGGTTTTATTTGCCGATAATGTAGCCGCCATTGTTAAATAAACCTTACCCAAATACGCATTTATTGCCGCTTTCGATGTTCTACCCACGTTCGCGCCAGTTTGAAAATTTGGCAATGTACTGTTAAGCCCTTCCTTTAAATCGGTTACAATCTGGTTATATACATCCGCTTCAGGAACGCGAAAAGTATTTTCTTTTACCTCGTCGGCTGTGCTAAGCTGTTTAGTTACTACGGGTACCGGGCCCCATTTCCTAACCAGTTCGAAATACATAATCGCCCTGATAAACTTGGCCTCTGCTTTATATTTCTCTTTGGTAGCCGCATTAGCAAAAGATACTTTATCAATGTTTGTCAATACAACATTAGTTCTACCAATGGCCTCATAAAGTGCTAACCAATGACTTTTTAAATAAGAGTTGCTTGGCAGGAGCGAAAAATCATTAAACTGAAATGGTTCACCAGCATTACTCTGGTTATCATTTCTACCCGCATCATCCGAGCGCTCATCGGTAAACAGGCCACTGTTTTCGCCAAGGGTATTGCTGCTCCTAAGCGATTGGTAAACCCCATTAACAGCTAGCAGTACATCATTTTCTGTTTTGAAATAATTCTCTACAGCAATGGCATTGGGGTTACTTTGATTTAAAAAATCTTTTTTGCAGGCACCCAAACTTAAAATGGTGCTTAGGGCCAATACTTTATAAATATGTTTTTTCATTTCTTTAGTTCTAAAAAGTCAATTTGATACCAAGGTTATACGTTCTTGCCAATGGGTAGTTTCCATAATCAACACCAGGGGCAAGGTTATTACCTGCGCTATAATCTACCTCAGGGTTATAACCTTTATAATCGGTAATGGTGAAGGCATTATCTACACTCGCATAAACACGGATATTGCTCACCTTAAGCGTATTGGCCAGTTGCTTTGGAAAACTGTAACCTAAAGTAATGTTGGTACACCTGAAGTAAGATCCATCCTGTATATAGAAAGACGATAAACGTGTACTGTTACTTTGCGTACCCGCACGCGATGCACGGTAATTTAAACCACTGCCCGGATTGGCTTCATTTCTGTAACGGTCGGCAACCTCTGCATATTGGTTTCCAGAGCCTTCAAAGTTGTACAAGTAATAATCCTGTCCATCTAAAACCTGGTTCCCGTACGATCCGTTGAACGACGCTCTTAAATCGAAAGTTTTGTAAGAGGTATTTAGGGCGAAACCATAAGTAAATTTCGCATACGGTGTGCCGATTACAGTTTTATCCGCATCGTTAACAATGCCGTTTCCATCGGTATCCTGAAAATATAAATCGCCTATTTTCGCCGGGTTGGTAGAAGAAGCTGATGGGGCAACTTTGCCTAAATTATCGGCCGTAATCCGTCCCAAAACCTTAAATCCATAAAACATACCAATTGGCTGGCCCTCTTGCGTAACATGTGTAATGTACGAGCGTTCTGCACCGGCCGTAAATATTGTACTGTTACCGCCAAGGTCTAAAACCTTATTCCGGTTTGCCGCGATGTTTCCGCTTAAGCCCAAAGTAAAGTCTTCATTTTGAATAATTTTGCCGTCAATCTGCAAATCGAAACCCTTGTTACGCACCTTACTATCAGTAAGATTAGTTAAAATTGTTGAACTGCCAGCAATTGCCGAAAGCGGTTTGTTAAACAACAAGTTGAAAGAGTAACTTAAGTAGTAATTCGCCATGATGGATACACGGTTTTTGAACAGACTGATATCCGTACCGAAGTTAAACTGGGAAGTAGATTCCCATCCTAATCTTCTATCCTGAATACTACTTGGCCAAATGGCGGTAGAAATCGCACTACCGAAAACTGCACCACCTGGTGCGTTTAGCTCTTGCTGTGTGCGGTAATCTGGGATATTGTTATTTCCGCTTAAGCCCCAGCTGGCCCTTAGTTTAACCCTAGATTGTTCACCTAAAAAGTTATTGTAAAAACTTTCGTCAGATAAATTCCAGCCCGCGGCTATCGAAGGGAAGTTACCATACTTGTTTAACGGACCAAACCTGGATGAACCATCGCGACGGAAGGAACCGGTTAAAAAGTATTTGCCGGCATAATTATAACTGAAACGGCCAAAGTAAGAAAGTAAAGTGGTTACTGTTTTACCAGTTCTGTTACGGTCTAATGTAAAAAAACCTGCATCCGCTCCTTTATCTGTAATTTCACCAATGTAATCATTTTGAAATCCGCTTGCCGCTACCCTAATTTGATCGCTGGATGTTTTCTGAGCAGAATAACCGCCTAAAACATCTATGCTATGTTTACCGAATGTTTTATTGTAATTTAAAGTAAACTCTGCCAGTTGATCTACCTGACTAAGGGTTTGTGCTATGGCATTTGCGGCCCTAATCGATTCGGGCGAGTAAGGTGGGGTATTGCCACTACTTAAGCTGGTAGGCAAATAATAATCGTATTTTTCGTTGTATGTTTGTGTTCCTAAGTTAGCCTTAAAATTAAGTCCCTCTAAAATTTTGTAAGTAGCATTAGCATTATAACTACTTCTATTGCTTTTTCTGGTAATCTTTAACTGCTCAACTGTAGCCAAAGGGTTTTCGGGGTTCTGGATACCGTATTGAGAAGACAAAGCACCCATACCAAACTGAACAGGGTTGCCGTTGGCATCTCTTGCAGGCAGATAAGGCAAATAAATTAATGCAGACATCATCGGACTTAAATTATAACGTCCTTCCTGTACCTCTCTGTTGTCGTTCTTTGTATAAGCAATATTTGCGCCTACTCGTAAGCGCTCGCTCACTTTGCCATCAATATTGCCTCTAAAGTTGGTTACTTTTTGATTGGTGTTGGTAACAATACCGTCGTTATTCTGATAACCACCACTTAAAAAGTATTTAACATCTTTGGTACCGCCCGAAAATGAAAGGTTATGACGCTGAAAAGCAGCATTGCGGTAAAGCTCGTCCTGCCAATCAGTATTATAGGTTGCCGGAATGGCCTGTTGAGTGCTAAAATTATAAAGATCCGCCGGAATACTTACGCTGCTTCCGTTACCTACATTGGCAATACGGGTAGTGTTGTTATCGCTAAACATGGCATCATTCCAGGTTTTACCCGAGTTTACCCATAAATCTTTATAAGCATTGTTTCTTCCATCAATTAACAATTGGATAAACTGGTTGGCATCCAATAGTTTCACTTTTTTAACCAACTGAGAAACACCACCCTGAACATCGTATTCAAACTTTCCTTTTCCGTCAGTACCTCTTTTGGTGGTAATTAACACTACCCCACCCGATGCCCTGGAACCATAAATGGCTGCAGAGGCTGCATCCTTTAAAATATCGATGGTTTCAATATCCTCAGGGTTGATAGATACATTATTTCCGGCCGGATAACCATCAATTACATATAATGGATCGGAACTGGCATTAATAGACCCGATACCCCTCACCCTGATTTTAGTGCCCGAATAGGGTGCACCACTGGTTTGCGATACCTGTACCCCGGCAACCTTACCCACTAAAGCCTGACCAACAGTAGGTGAAGTTAAGTTCATTTCGCTGGCCTTAACACTGCTGATTGCACCTGTTACATCAGATTTCCTGATTTTCTGGTAACCGATAGCCACCACTTCATTTAAAGTATTGCTGCTTTCTTTTAAAATGATATTAATATTTTGGCGGCCATTAACCACCACTTCCTGGTTATCGTAACCGATGTATGAAAATACCAGCACAGCGCCTTCATCAACATTGATTAAATATTTACCATTTATATCGGTAACCGTTGTTTTTTTTGTCTTTTTTTCAAATACACTTACGCCTGGTAAAGGTTGGTTGTTTTGGTCGGTAACCGTTCCGCTCACTGAAGCAAATGTTTTACGGTGTAAGCCTGGTGCAAACATACCGTGGTTTACTGCTAGTGCGTCTGAATTACAGATGGCCAGTAACCCTAAAGGCAAAAGCAATTTCCGGCAGGTATTTTTTATACCGGCGGTTAAAAAAAATGATGTCATCTTTTTGTTCTTAGTAATGATTTTGAAATATAATTGGGTTTTGTGTTTTTAAGTAGAAGCGTAGATTTTAAATTTACATAGGCTTATCCTTTTAAGTTAACAGGTTAATTTATGGAGCGTTCTACAGCGGCAAAAGTATAAGTGTAATTTTAACACTATGTATCCATTACGTTAACTCTGTATACCGATTTTCAGGAGGTACTTTAAATTAATATTAAGCATGATCAGCCTAATACTAAATCGATTTAATAACTTAAAAATGTAACAGCTTCTTAATGTTTCTTTAACGGCTGGCATTTAAATTTGTAATCAAAATTTTTCGATGAAATCCTTTTATACTTTCCTCTTGCTCTGTCTTTTTTGCAAAGGCTTATCAGCACAGGATCTACCTCGTCAATCTTACCCTTTAATCAAGACCAGAAACGAAGTACAATACAAAAATTATTACCTGCTAACTTTATTTCAGCAGCTGCCCGACCTGCGCAAAATGCTTTCGGCTGACACCGCATTGCAACATATACAGAAATCAAAAACAGTACAGCTAAATGAGGCTTTAAAAAATTGCAAGGCCGAAATCCAATGTTATGCTAAAGCTTTAAAATTTTCTTCTTCAGAAATTGAACATATTAGTGCCCGGTTGGCAACTATTTACGCTGAAGATAATGCTTTAGGAAAACTGGTGAGGGAGCACTTGATTCCTTCTGGCTGCTACAGCCTATACGGTAAAGAATCAAATAAAAACCTTTTGATCAAAGCCTGGGAACAGGATATCAATGCCATTAATTACGCCATTGGGGTATATGTTGAGGGGAAGAATCCCAATTATCCTAAAATCGATTCCATAAGCTTCAGTTTGAAGGATAAAGAATATGCAGAACTCACCGCAGCCAATGCCAGTTTAACACTTCAAAATAAGGACAACCTGTTTTTTGAACCGGCCATGCAGTTTGCCTTAACGGCTTTAGAACTGAACGAAAGAAACGATGCGGCCGATTATGAACCGATGTTAAAAGGTGTAAATCTTACAGCTTTTAACCAGATCAAAAAAACAGATTGGAAAAAATATCCTTACAGTGTGATTTTAGTTCCTGGTGCGGGACCTGATGAAAAAGAGGTTGCGCTAAGCGCCGGTGGTATGATCCGTTGCCGTTTAGCCGCTTTGCAATACCAGAAAGGTGTGGCACCGTTCATCGTGGTTTCAGGCGGACGGGTACATCCCTATAAAACCAAGTTTAGTGAAGCTTATGAAATGAAGAAATTTTTAATGGAAACGCTCCGGATACCCGAAAGTGCCATTATCATGGAGCCCCATGCCCGCCACACCACCACCAACCTGCGCAATTGCGCAAGGCTGATGTTCAGGTACGGTATGCCGGTAGATAATGCTGGGATGGTTTGTACCGTAAAATCGCAGAGCTATTACATCACGGATATCCTGCCAGAGCGCTGTAAAAAAGAACTGGGCTATTATCCTTACAAAAACGGAAAACGTCTGAGTGAAACCGAATCAGAATTTTACCTGAATACCGCTTCCTTGCAGATCGATTTTGACGAACCTTTAGATCCATAATCATGAAAACATTAAACCCTGTTTTAGTCCTTATGGTAATGTTTTTTGTCGCCAGATACAGCAAAACGGATGGAAAAATCACGAAAACAGTTACAATCGACTCTTTGGGCGCATGCCAGGGGGTTTCTCACCAAAAAGGGCGTTATTTTCTTTATGGAGATAGGGAGGTTGGTGTAATGCGTGAATATCAGCTTCAAAAAGATTCATTAATTTACCAGCAAAAAGAATATCGCTTTACCGTTAAAGGCGAAAATATCATCAAACACCCTACCGGGATAGCCTACCATAAGGGTTTACCAACATTTGTGGGCAATTCGGTACGTCAAAATGCAGCAGGCACGGTTTGGAAAGCAGTAATCAACTGCATCAATTGGGATGGTTTCTTAAAATCTAAAACGTTGGATGGAAACCTAATCAAAACCATAGAAGATGATGCTTGTATCCAGGGTACACGACCAGAATATGTGAGATATAAAGGGAATTGGTTTGTAGCCACTGCCGATTATGGCAATAAAGCAAACGAAGTACGCCTGTATAATCCAAAAGCCTTATCAAAAGCCAATAAAACAAGCGATAAAGGAATTCTATTTAAAAAATTCACCTGCTCACCATGGATACAGAACCTGCATTGGATAGCAGATAAAGGTATATTGGTTTTGATCCAGAACCAAGTGGAAGGCCGCAAATGGCGCTTAACTTTCCTCGACCTGGAAAAATCCCTCTCAATTGGGCACGAATCGGTTATAGCTGTAATTGATACCGACAAAACTGACGAACTGGAAGGTTTTACTTTTACCGGTGAGGCAGAAAAAGGAATCGCGGTAAGCTCCTCACGAAAAAACAATGTAAGTTTTATGGACTTCGCGTTTGGCGATTAGCGTTGAACGTTTGGCGGTTAGCGCTATGCATTTCGCGATTCAATCCATATGTTGGTGTCTCACCGACCGAAATAGAAATAAGCGACCTGTGGTTCTTGGCGGGTTTAGGAACAAAGGCTTATGCGCCCTGCAACCTCAAAAATGAAAAGCTGTTTTGCCCCATTAGCCCCGGCTGAAGCGTTACCCTGCAGCAACGAGGCACGAGGAAGCGAAGCGTAAAAGCGGAAGACGGGGAGAAACTCGGTGCTTAACACAGGCCTTGCGCTCTAAATATCAGTTTTGTATTTATATTCCTTTAACCTATACAACTAAACAGTCACGCTTCTTTACTTTCCTTTTACACATCTTCGCCGTATCTTTAATTAATTAAAAAAAGAGGAAAGAAATATATGAATACTGAAAAAGCCATTCTTGCAGGCGGCTGCTTTTGGGGAGTAGAAGAACTTATCCGTCATTACCCAGGTGTAATTTCTACGGTTGTAGGTTATACCGGTGGAGATGTCCCAAATGCCACTTACAGGAACCATGGAACACATGCCGAAGCCATTGAAGTTACCTTTGATCCCACAGTTTTGACCTACCGTAAGTTATTGGAATATTTTTTCCAGATCCATGATCCGAGCACACGCAACAGACAAGGAAATGATGTTGGTGCATCGTACCGATCGGCTATATTTTATAATAGTGAAGAACAAAAAAATACGGCCGATGCATTAATTGCAGAACTGGATGCATCAGGCAAGTGGCCGGGCAAAATTGTAACCGAAGTGGTACCTGAAACCGATTTCTGGAATGCGGAAGAAGAACATCAGGATTATTTACAGAAAAACCCTTATGGTTATACCTGCCATTTCGAGAGACCAGACTGGAAGTTGTAAATAATCTCGTATTGAGACGCAAAAAGTAATCTTGAATGTTTGTGAGTCCGGCTATAAAGATTGCTTCATCCATGACAAATTGGATTTGCAATGACGATTTTTCTGTTAAACAAAGAGGCAATTTTCTAGTTGAAAATTGCCTCTTTGTTTAAAATAGGATCCTGACTGAACACTAATCGTCATCATCCTTTTTCTTTTTCTCCAAAATTACGAAAGCACTACGTTTTGGTGCGGGCATTACCGATTGTTCGCCTTTAACCGATTTCCAAACCACTTCATTTAAATCTAAATCGGGTGCAGAATCTTCTTTTGCAAAGTTGAACAGTTCAGAACGTTTACTGCTCTCGTTCACGGTTACATTCCGGGTATCCAAATCGATCAGGGGCTGCAGTACAGAATAAGGTGTAAAATCGGGTGTAGCGGTAAAACATTCATATAAAGGCATTGCTGCAGCATCGTACTGGCTCATTGGCGGCAGGCCTAAAATAAGTTCCATCGTTCTTAAAAAGCCTGAAGTAGAATACATGGTATGAACAGGGGTATTCCTTTTTACGTAAGGGCCAACCACGTAAGCCGGCGAACGGTGTGCATCAACATGGTCAGGACCATTCTGTGCATCATCTTCCAAAATAAACACAACAGACTCTTTCCAGATTTTACTATGCGATAAATGTTCCAAAATACGACCTACGGCTAAGTCGTTATCAGCAACCGCGGCCTGTGGAGAATATTTTCCTTTCTTTTGTCCGCTGGTATGGTCGTTTGAAATCCTTAAAGTGCTAAACTGAGGTACAACACCGGCCACCAGTAAAGAATCGAAATCGTGCTGCCAGGCATCTACCCTCACCTGATCTTTAATGTCCATATCGAAACCCGGTGAAGCCGCACACATGTGGCCCTGCAGCGATTTGATATTTGCTTTGCCATAATCGCCAAACTCTCCATAACTGCGGTAGCTTACGCCTGCCCTCTGACAGTAATCCCAGATAAAACCTCCTTTTGGATAGGTAACCGGCCGCCCCCCTTCGAAAGTTGTACTGCCACCGCGTGCACCATAACTGGTTGGCCAGGTTTTTTCCACTACATCGGTGGCATAAGCGGCCATACTCCAATTGTGTCCATCAGCACTTACTTCTGCATCCACATAAAAATTATCAAGCAACACATAGTTTTCTGCAAAGGCATGCTGGTTAGGGGTAATTTTTCTTCCAAATAGCGTTAACGTAGAATCGCCGTTTCCTTTTACAACATCGCCAAGTACCTGATCGTAAGTTCTGTTTTCTTTGATGATATAAAAAACATGTTTAATGGGTGATTTTTCTCCTTGTTTGCGCGGAATTGGGTTTCCGGCTTCACCATCGGCTGTAACCGTGCGTTTATCAGTAAACGGGGTATTGGCATAAACCTGTTTGGTGTATATTTTTAATTGCTCTGGTTTTGGCGTATCTATAAAAGACAATGTTCCTTTAAACAATCCTGCTATGTATTGCAGCCTGCTATTTGCCGTGCTTCCCATCTGGTAACCACTGTTATCTACCTTAGAAATTGGTTGTGGCCCCTGTGGATTGGCCATGGAGGTATTACCTTTGCCATTGGTAACCAAAATTTTAGAGCCCAATACTTTAATGCTCGTTGGATACCAGCCTACCGGAATAAATCCCTGGCTCTGGCTTACCCCGGGCTTACTTACATCAAAAACGGCCAAACAATTATTGTCCGCATTGGCAATGTACAAGGTTTTCTCATTGGTGCTTAATGCTAAACCGTTGGTGGTTGAACCGGTTAATTGCGTGGCATATAGTGTAGTAGCAATGGTTTCAATTACTTTGTTGTTCAGGGTATTGATTACCGAAACTGTATTATCATTTGCATTGGCCACAAACAACGTATTCCCCTTTTTATTGAGTAAAAGTTCGTTTGGATGATCACCTACAGGAATGAGCCTTTCAACGTTTTCAGTAGCGAGATCGATCACCGCTACAGATTTTCCGCCCCAGAGTGAGATATAGAGCTTGCTTTCATCTGCAGCTAAAACACAGCTATAGGCAATTGCAGGCAGCTGTATTTTCTTTAGGATTTTCTTTTCAACAGGGTTGATAATGTATAAACTACTATCTTCTTTAGTTACGGTAAATAATTTATTATTGTTTTTATTGACCGCAATCCCCGCTGGACTGATTTTTCCTTTTGGCCATATCGGTCCCAGTTTAATGGTGTCGCTTTTCACGAGTTTATTGTTCTGGATATTAAAATCTAAAATCCAGTTATCGTTACCGCCTGAGGCATAAAGGTGTTTTTCATCTTTACTAAAAGCAATGCCATACCACGATTTGCTCAAAACTTTTTCATCGATGATTTTTTCGGTTTTGGCATCAATCAACTGAAGCGACTGCGTACTTTGACCGTTATTGGTAATGGCAAGGTATTTGCCCGAAGCGCTTAACTGCATATTTAATGGCAGATCGCCCAATTGTAAGGAGTGACCCGCCGGACTCAGTTTCCACCCATTTGGTAATAAAATCTGTTGGGTGGCTTCGTTTTTACCAGGCAGCTGTGTAAATCCCTTTTGAATAAAAAGGAAACACAGCAATATTAAAAAGTATATTTTTTTCATTTTCTTAAACTGAATACATGCAATATTAGCGGTGAAGATTAAAATTAACTAGGGCCCTAATGGTATAACCATTGCCAGATGCTACCGAACCAATTTCGCGGATCGCCTCTGATGGGATTACCTGACTTCGGGTGGCGTAGAAAACTGGTCCTCCAGAAATAGAGAACGACAGTTTGGAGTGGTTAGGTTCGAGATTTATGGATGGACCGATCATTACTTTTGCACCTCCTTCGGCCTCATCTTTTTCCCAAAAGCCTTCTAAGTCCTGCCCCAAAGCTTCAACACCAAGGTACAAAATATTTGAAATACGATGCTGATAACCGAAGCTGGTAATAAAATCCAGTTTATCCCTGTTTTTATCAAAAGCTTTTTCAAAACGAAGATTACCTGCCATCCTCCAGTTTGTGCGGTCGAAAGAGGCTGTAATCCGGCTAATTGCCGAACCCACGTTCGACCAATCTCTGCTCAATCCTAAACCTGCGCCAAGCCTAAAACCCGCAATGCCCTTACCTCCTACCAAATCCCTGATAACTTCAGCCTGTTCAGCGGAGGTAATGCCCCCAGCGTTGGCAAAACCTATTGCTGCTGTTGCATATAAGGTAAACCTGCTCCCCAAATAACCTTTTACACCAAACTGCTGTCCTAAACCATCATAACCAAATTGTCCGCTAGTTCTCTCTCCATAGCTGCCCGAATAATGGATATTCCAACGCGGGTTCTCTGCAGTTAAGGTATTTAAAGAAAACAGAAAAGGCTGAGCAGCATCCGTTCCCACTTTAACAGCTGTTTTGGTTTCACTTATCTGTTGTGCAGCACAGTTTAATATGGTACCGGCAAAGATGACCATCAAAAATGTCTTTTTCATTTAATGGATATTTTAGAATTTCGTTTCGTTTAATAATGGCGATTGGCTTGCATTTACCTGATAAGTCTGGATTTTATCGTTTTCATCCACTTCTACAATCCGGTAACCTTTATAAGCCGTTCCCCAGTTTCCACCAATGTGTGCATCAAAAAAATGAGGCAATTTATCGGTATAAAAAACGGCATCGAGACTGTGGTCGTGACCATGAAAAACGGCCTTTACATTTGCATAGCTGTGCAAAAGCTTAATCGTATCCGGACAATCAACAAACGGACTTTCCGGCACCCAAAAATGTGGTGGAATATGCAATACCACAAAAACAGTTTTCAGGTTTTTAAATTTGTCAAGTTCCTGTTTTAAAAAATCGTTGTCCGGACATAAATAAGTTCCTTTGGTATCGGAAGTATTGGCCAGAACAAAACCCACCCCATTTTTTTCGAAAGAAAAATTATCCTCGTAACCAAATACCGATTTCCAAATCCTGGTGTCCGCATGATCATGGTTGCCTGGAATGGCATAAAAAGGAACTTTAAGTTTGTCGTAATAATCCTTTTTCACTTCGGGCAACAAATCAGGACGATCATGAACCAGATCGCCATTAATGATGACAAAGTTTAGCGGATTTTTATCATGTGCTTCGTTCAACCACTTTACGATATTCTCATGGTTAAGTTTATATTCTGTTCCAGGTTGCCCGTAATGACCATCAGATGCAATGGCGAAACGCAATTTGGCAGCTTTACCAGATTTAGCAGAAACAGGATGCTGTTCGTCGGCAAATGAGGATAGAACTGGCGAAATACTGGCCACAACCGCAGCAGCCAAACTATTTTTCAGGAAAAATCGTCTGTTAGACATAAGGATAAAATATGTTTTGTATCAAAGCCCAATATTAGGGTGATCAAGCTTCTTAAACATAAATTTAATGTTATGATTAGGTTAACAGAACCTTATCTGTGTATCAATTTTATAACAGAAACAAATCCGCAAATGCCTCAAAAGGCATAATATCTACCCAAATAAAACAATTTACCCCTTGAAGGGATTATTCTATTATGAAACTACTAAAATCGTTACTCGCTGGCTTTGCAGGTGCAGCAGCCTTGAATATATTGCATGAAAGCGTTAAGCACCTTGATCCTGATGCACCCAGAATCGATCTTTTAGGCGAACAGGCCTTGTCAAAATCCATAAACAGTTTAAACCTGAAAGCCCCTCATGGCAATAATCTCTATCTGGCTACCCTTGCCGGTGATATTATAAGCAATGGTTTTTATTATAGTGCCATCGGTTTAGGGGACAAAAAAAATATTTATTTGAAAGGTGCAATTGCAGGCCTTACCGCCGGCTTGGGTGCAATAAGCATTCCTGATAAAGTTGGACTTGATGATACCCCGGTTACTAAGACAAATAAAACAAAGATACTAACGGTAACCTGGTACATTGTAGGCGGATTGGTAACGGCAGCAGTATTTAACCACTTAAAAAAGGTTTAACGTAATGAAAACTCCGAGATCCATTCTGTGGCTTTTTTGTATTGCATTTGTAACGGGTATACTTTCCTGCAAAACAGGATCCGTTAACCTGTTTAAGGCTGCTAGTCCACATGAGCAATATCAAAAAAAGTTAGTGAATGTAGGTCTGGATAAAACAGCAATGGGTTCAGCATGGCTAAATGCTGCTACGATTAGTACGCAAAAAGCATTAAACATTAATATTCCATACAGAGAGAACGGTTATTTTGCCGCGGATAAGGTTCCGGCGACTGCTTACAAATTCAAGGTAACCAAGGGGCAAAAATTGAATATAAAGCTAAACAAAACTCCTTCAGGTGTTGCCCTGATATATATCGATGTGTGGTATAGCACAGATCAAAGTCAAAAACTTATTGCCTCGGCAGATACTTTAAATAATCCAATTATTTTCGATATTGATGAAACGGGCACCTACCTGATCAGGCTTCAGCCAGAACTGTTGCAAAATATAGCTTACGAATTAGAAATTACCGCTGGCCCATCGCTTGCTTTCCCCATAAAATCAAAAAGCACCAGCAGTATAAAAAGTTATTGGGGAGATGGCAGGGATAACAATGCGAGGAAACATGAAGGTGTAGACATTTTCGGCAATTTCAGAACACCTGTTCTCGCGGTTTCGGAAGGAACAATAACGCGGGTAAACGAAAATAACCTGGGTGGAAAAGTGGTATGGATGCGTCCGAAGGGTAAATATTATACTTTGTATTATGCCCATTTGGATGAACAGATCGCAATAGAGGGACAAGAAGTAAAAATTGGTGATACTTTGGGACTTATGGGGAACACGGGCAATGCCCGCAATACTCCTACCCACTTACATTTCGGTGTTTATGCATTTAATGGTGCAGTAAACCCACTACCTTTTATAGATCCCGTAACCAAAAATCCAGGTGCGGTTACCGCTTCAAACACCAGGTTAAATAAAACCTTAAGGACAACATCTTCAGTTAAAATGTTGTCTTCGCCACAAAGTGAAGCAACTGTTTTGGCAACACTAAGTATGGGCACAGTTGTACAGGCAAATGCTGCAACAGGAAGTTATTACAAGGCAGAGCTGCCGGATGGAAATATCGGTTTTATTCTAAGCAACAAACTTGTACCCGTAACTGAGCCAATAAAAAAGCTTAAAATAAATACACTCCAGCAAAAAGTTTATGATAAACCCGATAGTTTAGCAGCGGTTAAAACGACTTTAAACGATGGGCAAACTGTAAGCCTTTTAGGTACTTTTGGCAATTATCAACTCATCGGTAGCGCTGGTGTAGAAACCGGCTGGATTACAAAATAATAATCAACTGTTTTACCACCATATATGCAGCCAGTGCGTATAAAAATATCGCTATTGATTTATTGATGATCAAACTGCTCAGTGCAAATTTCTCCTGGATATAAGTTGCAAAATGGGCATAAACATAAAGTGCTAAAGAAGAACCTACACCCGAGCCCAAACTAAATATTACTAGAGAAAGATAATCCGTCTGAATCCATTGGTGCAAAATCACATAGTTACCAAAAAACAACCAGAAGGGGATCTGAACCGGGTTTAACACCCCCAAAATTAGTCCGTACAATACGCTGCCACTGCGTTTATCATCCTTTTTATTGCTCGTTTTAGGTGCTTTTTTCCTGTTTCTCCAGGTAATGGTACCCATCACCAAAAACATCACAATCATAAAGCAATCAACAAGGGTACTCAGTCGAACTTCACTTACCGCTTCGTTCGGATTGATATCGCTCATGGCCCACCTCGCGAAACGCATCATCCCGAAAGTGAAAAAGACTTCTACGCAGGAGAACGACAGGATAAAATACCAAACCTGGCGCATGCCCTTATTAATGGCCAGCTGCGCAACAGTTAAATTGATGTTGCCCGGGGGAATATACCCCATGGCATTGAGAACGATGCCGATGAAAAACGTTAGAAAAAGCATTGCCGAAATTATGGATTTAAATTTAAATGCGATGCTAAATATTTTCCGGTGTACGATTTTTCTACCTTAACCAGGTCTTCGGGTATCCCTTCAAACACCAGCTGGCCGCCACCATCGCCACCTTCCGGGCCGATATCAATTACCCAATCCGCACATTTAATCATGTCCATATTGTGTTCAATCACTAAAATGGTATTTCCCTGTTCGATTAAGGTATTTAGCGCTTTTAACAGCTTTTTAATATCATGGAAGTGCAAACCTGTGGTAGGCTCATCAAAAATAAACAGCGTTTTATTCGCATTGTTCCCTTTAATCAGGAAAGAGGCCAGTTTAATACGTTGTGCCTCACCACCTGATAAAGTGTTTGAAGATTGACCTAAATGCACATAACCCAAACCAACATCAACCAATGGATTTAATTTATTCAGGATTTTTTGCTCATCCTTAAAGAAATCAACAGCTTCATCGATCGTCATATCCAGAATTTCGGATACATTTTTCTCTTTATAAGTAACGTCTAAAACCTGTTGTTTAAAACGTTTACCATTACAGGCTTCGCATGGCAGGTAAATATCGGCCATAAACTGCATTTCAATTTTCACTTCACCCTCGCCCTGGCAAACATCACAACGCCCACCTTCTACGTTAAAAGAAAATGCAGCTGGTTTTAATCCCGCAGCTTTTGCAGATGCCAGTCCTGAGAACAAGGCCCGGATATCATCCCATGCTTTTACATAGGTAACCGGATTAGAACGGCTCGAACGCCCGATAGGATTCTGATCAACCATTTCTACTGCACTTACCAGGTCATAATTCCCGAAAATACCATCATAGGCACCCGTTTGCTCACCAGCATAATTACCTATTGCTTTTTGAAGCGCCGGATAAAGTATCTTTTTAACCAGACTCGTTTTCCCAGATCCCGAAACACCACTTACTGCAGTAAAAACACCAAGCGGAAATTTCACATCAATATTCTGAAGGTTGTTTTCCCTGGCACCTTTAATCAGAATATGGTCTTTCCATTTACGTCGTTTCTCTGGTATGGCAATTTTTTCCTGTCCGGATAAATACCTACCGGTTAAACTGTTTTTATCTTTTAAAATCTCTTCGTAATTACCACTGAATACCAGGTTTCCACCATGTGTACCTGCTTCCGGACCGATATCAATAATATAATCGGCAGCACGCATCATTTCTTCTTCATGCTCTACCACGATAACCGTATTGCCTACATTGCGGAGCGAAACCAATACCTCGATCAGTTTATTTGTATCGCGTGGGTGTAAACCTATACTTGGTTCATCCAGTACATAAATGGACCCTACCAGGCTACTTCCCAAAGAGGTAGCCAAATTGATCCTTTGCGATTCTCCACCAGATAAGGTATTCGATAAACGGTTGAGCGTAAGATAACCTAAACCCACATTATTTAAATAAAGGAAACGATTATCAATTTCAGCCAATAAACGTTTGGCAATTTTCGTATCATTCGCGCTTAATTTCAACTCATTAAAGAAAACCAAAGCTTTAGATAATGGCATTAAAACTACGTCAATAATGGATTTTTCAGCTATTTTAACATAAGAAGCATCTTTACGCAAACGCGAACCTTTACAATCCGGACAAGTGGTTTTTCCACGGTAACGCGATAACATTACACGGTACTGTATTTTATAGGTCTGTTCTTCCAGTTCCTTAAAAAAGGCATCAAGTCCTGCAAAATATTTATTTCCGGTCCATAGCAACTGCTGTTCCTTTTCGGTTAAAGCACTATATGGACGGTGGATAGGGAATTCGAATTTCGGTGCAGCTTTAATAAAATTCTGCAGCCAAACATTCATTTTTTCGCCACGCCAGGGGGCAATGGCATTATCGTAAACACTTTTGCTCTTATCAGGAATTACAAGATCTTCGTCAATCCCGATTACATTGCCATAACCCTCACAACGCTTACAGGCACCATAAGGATTATTGAAAGAGAAAAAGTTTGGCGTAGGTTCTTCAAATTTGATCCCATCAAGCTCAAAACGGTCGCTAAAATGTTTTGTGGTACCTTGTGCCTCCACATAACAATCGCCCTTACCTTCAAAAAAAGCGGTCTGTGCCGAATCGGCCAGGCGACTTAAAGTTTCTTCTTCCTGGTTGGTTACAATACGGTCAATCAGGATCTGAACGGTTTTATCATCTGTTAATTCTGCATCTTTAAAATCAGCATCATCCAGAACAGATTCAATTTTTTCTATTTTATCGTTAATCAGAACACGTAAAAATCCTTTTTGCAATAAAATGGCTAGTTCTTCCTTAATCGTTCGGTTATTGTGCGGGTACAGCGGGCAAAAAATCGTTACCGTCGTATCTTCGGGCATCGCATTTACATAATCCACCACGGTACTTACCGAATCTTTTTTTACCTCTTTGCCAGAGACAGGCGAAATGGTCTTCCCGATTCGGGAAAAAAGCAGTTTCAGGTAATCGTAAATTTCGGTAGAAGTACCAACCGTTGAGCGTGGGTTGGAAGTAATTACCTTTTGCTCGATGGCAATTGCCGGGGCAATACCTTTAATATAATCAACATCAGGCTTATTCATCCTGCCCATAAACTGGCGGGCATAGGAAGATAAACTTTCTACATACCTGCGTTGCCCCTCTGCATACAAAGTATCAAACGCAAGCGAAGATTTGCCTGAACCAGACATACCCGTAACCACCACAAGCTTATTTTTTGGAATGGCAACATCGATGTTTTTTAGGTTGTGTACCCGGGCACCTTTTATGATAATATTTTTATGCGGATCTTTTTCGGCCTCTTTTTTGCTCATGTATCGTAAAGAATATAATGTATAACCCCAGAATGTTGTTAGGGTTTTAAGAACATACAAAAATAGGGTACTGAGATGGTTAATTTATTTTTTAACATTTTATTTTTTGTTTTTTGATAAAAAAATAACTTTCTTTGAATATTAACAACCTCAAAACCAAACTAACACATTCAAAAAACATAGGAGAAGAGCTATAGAAATTAAACATCTACAAATTAATTTTTGGCAAATAGTAAGGGATTTAGTGTAGGTAAACCTATGAATTTACAATCATATAACGATCAGGACCTGGTAAAGGTATATATTACCGGGAACGAGAATGGATTGCAGGAACTTTTAAGAAGACATAAAAGTAAAATTTATACCTCTATCTACTTATTGGTTAAGGACCAATATCTGGCGGAGGATATTTTTCAGGATGCTTTTATAAAAGTAATTAACACCCTGCGATCAGGAAGATATAACGAAGAAGGTAAGTTTTTACCTTGGGTAATGCGTATTGCGCATAATCTGGTTATAGATTATTTCAGAAAAGAAAAAAGAACTCCCATCATCACCAGTTCTGATGGAATGGATGTCTTCAATATGCTACAGTTTTATGATGAGAGCGCGGAAGACAGAATGCTCCGCGACCAGACCCATAAAGATTTAAAAGCAATGATTCATTTATTGCCCGATGAGCAGAAAGAAGTGCTTCTAATGCGTCATTATGCAGATTTAAGCTTTAAAGAGATTGCTGATTTAACCGATGTAAGCATCAATACTGCCCTGGGCCGTATGCGTTATGCATTGAGCAATCTTCGTAAAATGCTCAAGACGAAGGAGATGACCTATAAAGGGTAGCGAAAATGTTACATATTTTTTTTTAGGGGTTGAAATAAAGCATCTGAACAATCGTTAAGTTTATAAAACTTATCACATTCAGTTGCTTATGACAAAAACCTCTACATCAAAAAACAATGTAAATTTACCTACACCTAACATGTTTCAGCCTAAAACTGATATTGAATCTGACGCAGAAATCGACTTATTTTATGATCAAATAAAAGGTAAGTTAGATAGACTGGCTACAAATCCTCAAGATGAAACCATCAACAAGATTTTAGCTTACAGCAGAGCAAAGTAGTAAATTTTACACGAGCCAAAAAAGCTTGTTTCACGAGGTGGGACGAGCTTTTTTTGTACAAAAAGTTCATTAGTTCATTGGCCATTGGTTCATCGGTAACTGCAAACTGCTTACCGAATTGCTTTATTGTTGGATGGCTAAATTGCTAAAGCAAATTGCCAACTGAAAACCATTTCAATGATAATTGCATACTAGCCATTGCAAATTGGCCATCAACCATGAACCATTCAGCTATCGACTATAAAACAATTCAACAATAAAGCAATTTAACATCCCCCATCATACATCTTCCCTCCCACATCATCCATACCCCCCATAAATGTCCTAATTTTTACAATCTCCTTTCATAAAAAGCCCTACCTTTGCATAGTGTAATTTTAACACTAAGGGCGCTATGAACAAGAATTTACTTCCACTCACTTTAGGCGGTTTAGGCATCGGGATCACAGAATTTGTGATGATGGGCCTTTTGCCTGATATCTCGAAAGATTTAGCAGTAACCATCCCACAAGCCGGTCATTTAATTTCTGCCTATGCATTGGGCGTGGTAATCGGTGCTCCTTTGCTGATTATGATTGCAGGTAAATATCCACCGAAAATGATATTGATCGCTTTGATGATTATGTTCACCATTTTTAACGCTTTCTCTGCTTTCGCCCCAACTTTTAATACGTTGTTTATCGCCAGGTTACTTTCAGGTTTACCGCATGGTGCATTTTTCGGTGTAGGTTCGGTAGTAGCCAGTAGAATTGCCGAAAAGGGTAAAGCTGCACAAGCCGTGTCATTAATGTTTATGGGTTTAACCATTGCCAATATTGTAGGCGTACCATTGGGCACTTTTATCGGGCACAATTTCTCATGGCGTATATCCTTTGCCGTGGTGGTATTTGTGGGGCTGGTAACCTTATTAAGTTTAAAATTATGGCTGCCCGCCTTGGAAGCGACAAAAAACCGTGATTTAAAAGCCGAATTAAGTTTCTTCAAAAAACGTGAAGCTTGGATCATCATTTTCATGATTTCCATCGGAACTGGTGGATTGTTCACCTGGTATAGCTATATCGCCCCCTTAATGACAGAAGTCGCAGGTTTTTCGTCAAATGCTGTAACCTATATTTTAATGCTGGCCGGTATGGGCATGATGTTCGGCAATTATATCGGCGGACGTTTAGCAGATAAATTCTCACCTGCTAAAGCATCTGCAGCATTATTACTCACCATGGTAGTTACCTTAACCATCGTGCACTTTGTTTCGGCAAGTCAGCCGCTGGCCTTAATCATGACTTTTGTTACCGGTGCGGTTGCTTTCTCTTTAGCTGCTCCTATCCAGATGCTGATGATTCAGAGTGCCAAAGGCTCAGAAATGCTGGCAGCATCTGCAAGTCAGGCGAGTTTTAATATCGGTAATGCTTTAGGCGCTTTCTTCGGCGGACTTCCCTTAGTTTATGGCTTCGATTATACTTCTCCGGCTTACGTGGGCGCAGCAATGGCCCTTGTTGGTGCTTTCTTTGCCTTTTGGCTGATTAAGAGTAACAGCTCAAAACCAGCCATTGAAACAGAAGGCCAAGAGAAATACGTAGTGATGCATTAAATTAACTTTTGAAGTTCCAGTTGATCAGTGGTATTTTTCTTTTTTGATTCACATTCCAAAGCCCAAGCTGCAATCCCATTAAGTTTTTACTTTTATTAAACAAGCCGACCTGAATACCCCGGGATTTTAGGGCATGGTTACTTAATACGGATACCTGAATACCTTTATAATCAATCGCACTGTTACCAATACCTATTTGCACTCCATTGCCCTTATGTACATCATTAAACATCGAGAGCTGCAGGCCATTGTGTTTTTCTGCAATCAGACCGACAATAGAAATAGAAATCCCGTTTGTAGCATACAGATATTGTCCTATCCCGCCTACCGTAAGCCCATTAACGATACAATCGTCGCAAACGGTTCCTGAACCTGAAAGATTTAGCCCGTTGATTTTTTCAGTAAATTTCACCTCCCTTATTTGAATCAGGCTATCGCGCTCATCAATCGGACTACGTGGTATAAGTGGCAACAATAACCCAATAGCCACTAGCTCCAACCGCAAACCATTGGTCAATACGTTGCTATGCTTTTCGGATAATCCGGTAAAAACCCCAAAGGAAATGCCTGTTATTTTTGCATCCGCTTGATGAAATGTTGCTGCCGGGAAATGATTTTTCTTATCCTGACCATATCCTCTTGTATTCAATAAAAGAAGGGTCAATGTGATCATTACGATTTGATTTTTCATGATGTTGTGATTTAATGTATAACCAAAGATCAACAGTTTGAAAAACTCATATTACCCTTTAAGGTTACACAACACCTTTTCTACATCCTTATAAGCGATATAATTACCTAATTGTATCCTTTAAGTTTAAGACTGATTAACTTATTAATCCAAAAAACTTGATTAGTGATATAATTACCTTAAATTCAATTTATAAATTATTCTTTTATGGCAAATCAGCAAGAATTATTTTTCGAAGCGATCAAGGCAGCGTTACCTGAATATCAGAACATGGCGCAAAGCATCGCTGAAGTTCTGAAAGTAAGCACCAATGAAGCTTATAAAAAAATAAGGGGGAGCAGTATTCTTAATCTTCAACAGATTATCAAGCTGTCTGATAGTTTCAGGGTGCCTTTTATCTATAAACCCGATCAGCTGCCTACCGTAACTTTTGATTATCTAAGTGTAGATCAGGAAATACCGAATATGTTGCTGTACCTGCAGGACCTGCTCAAAAACCTAAAACAGATCCAACAAAGCAAGCACAAACACATCACCATTACCACTGATGATATTCCACTGTTCCATTTTTTTAAATATCCCGAACTCACTTGCTTCAAGCTATTTTTCTGGTCAGACAGTGTGATGAATACTGATGTAAAATTTGACCCTAGCGGCTTTGCGGCAGAAATTATCGAAATCTCCAAAGAGCTGAACCAGATTTATTTAGAAATCCCCTGTACCGAAATATGGTCGAAAGATACCGTTCATGGCACCATTGAACAGATCAGGTATGCCTTTGAAGCAGGTTATATTACCAAAGCGCTTGCCGAGCAGATTATTGAACAGGTGAGGTATTGCCTTACTGATATGAATATGTACGCCATCAGCAGTAAAAAAACCATCGATCCGGCACACACCTTCAATTGGTACAACTGTGATGTTTTGGGGAGCATCTCCTATCTGGTCGATTTTAAAGACAGCATGGCCTGTTATAACAGGTTTAATACCTTTAACTATTTAAGAACTGAAGATCAGGCTTACTGCAAACAAACCAAACAATGGATGCAGGGGTTGATTATGAAATCAGTTTCCTTTAGCGGCCAGGGCGAAAAACACCGGAACAAATACCTGTATCATGCTTTTGCAGAATGCGATAGATTATTGAGAGAGATGGGTGGAGGTTAGTCTTTAGTCCGGAGTCGGCAGTCCTTCATAAATTAGTCAGTTTTGCGACGAGCGTTAGGCGCTTAGCGTCATTTAAACAATTAACCGGTTAAACTATCAACCATGAACCACGAGACTATTAAAAAATGAATCAATGAACCAGTTAGATGTGAAGCGTTAAGCCTATCGCGTCGATTAACCGATTTAAACAGTTAACCATTTAACCAACAACACCTGTCTTAAGAATTAAACAATTTACCAATGAACTAATGACCATTAAAGCCTCTTCCATTTTACATCTTTCCCCTATATTTGCCTATGCTTAAAAAAGAACGCTACAAACTTTTTGTAGAACATTTTTCGGCCAAGCAGCCTGATGCAGAAACCGAGTTACATTACAATAACCCTTACCAGCTTTTGGTCGCCGTAATCCTTTCCGCACAGTGCACCGATAAAAGGGTAAATATGGTTACCCCTGCCCTTTTCCAACGTTTCCCAAATGCAAAAGCGCTGGCAGAAGCTACGCCCGACATTGTCTTCGATTACATCAAGAGCATTAGTTATCCTAATAATAAGGCTAAACATTTGGTAGGTATGGCCAATATTTTGCTGAACGAATTTAATGATGTAGTACCTTCAGGTATAGACGACCTGCAGAAGATGCCAGGTGTAGGACGTAAAACGGCCAATGTAATTGCTTCGGTAATTTACAATGCACCGGCTATGGCTGTTGATACCCACGTTTTTCGCGTGGCCAACCGTTTGGGATTGACTAATGGAAAAACACCTTTGGCGGTAGAAAAAGACCTGGTTAAACATTTGCCCGAACACGATATACACATTGCTCACCATTGGTTGATTTTGCACGGACGTTATGTTTGTGTAGCCCGGAGCCCTAAATGTGATGTTTGCGAAATCACCTATATGTGCAGGTACTTTGAACGCCTTACCGCACAAAATGAAAGAGATAAATTAAAAGCTTAAAAAATATTTTCACTTTACTATTGACATTAGCCAAAAAACTTTTACCTTAGCTAAATATTTTAGCATTATAAATATCAACATTTGATCATATTAGCCGAGAATCGATTATATTTACGCAATCAATGAAAAAAGAAATGAGCACTGCAAATCCAGATAAATTAAAAGCCCTACAGCTAACTTTAGATAAACTAGAGAAATCTTATGGTAAAGGTACCATCATGAAACTTGGCGATTCTGCCATTGAACCAATAGACTTTATTTCTACAGGATCAATCAGTTTAGATATCGCTTTAGGCATTGGCGGTATTCCAAAAGGCCGTGTGATTGAAATTTATGGTCCAGAATCTTCTGGTAAAACAACTTTGGCAACACACATTATTGCCGAAGCACAGAAAAAAGGTGGTATCGCAGCATTTATTGATGCGGAACATGCTTTTGACCAGTTTTATGCCAAGAAACTAGGTGTAGATACCGATAACCTTTTAATCTCTCAGCCAGATAATGGTGAGCAGGCATTGGAAATTGCCGATAACCTGATCCGTTCCGGCGCTATCGATGTAATTGTAATTGACTCTGTTGCTGCCCTGGTTCCTAAAAGTGAGATTGAAGGCGAAATGGGCGATAGTAAAATGGGGTTACATGCCCGTTTAATGAGTCAGGCGCTACGTAAGCTAACCGGAACAATTTCGAAAACCGGATGTTGCTGTATTTTCATCAACCAGTTGCGTGATAAAATCGGTGTGATGTTTGGTAATCCTGAAACGACTACCGGTGGTAACGCCTTAAAATTCTATGCATCGGTACGTTTAGATATCCGTCGTATTTCACAGATTAAAGATTCTGATGAAGTTTCTGGTAACCGTGTAAAAGTAAAAATTGTTAAAAACAAAGTGGCTCCGCCTTTCCGTATTGCAGAATTTGATGTAATGTTTGGTGAAGGTATTTCTAAAAATGGTGAGATTATCGACTTAGGTGTTGATTTTGGAATCATCAAAAAAGCAGGATCGTGGTTTTCTTACGGAGATACCAAACTTGGTCAGGGTAGAGATGCGGTTAAACAGTTGTTGAGCGATAATCCAGAACTTGCTGAAGAATTGGAAATCAAAATTAAAGCAGAAGTAACAGGGGAAAAATTGGCTGAGTAATAAGCCATCTTTGACTCAGTATCATACAAAAATGCCCTGCTAAAGATAATTTAGCAGGGCATTTTACTTAATCGATCATTTTTAAAGAATTTCAACAATGCTTAAAAAAAATGCATTTTTAGTTCTGGCTAAAAACGGTATCAAAGTCTTTGGTCACATATACAATTACTAAAAGTGCAGCAATAACCAGCGCACCTAAAATAATTACCCCCCAACTTCCTTTCAGCTTATTTTTATCTTTCCTGATCAGCCAGTAAATGATGGCAATAAGCGGTATCGCACAAACAATCCAAAATATTAACGATGCTCCAGTCATATATAATTTTTAAAGTCCGGTGTCGGAGATCCGAAGCCGGAAGGTTTATTGGCAGTTTTATCTGCCGGTATTTATTTTAGCTGTTTTATTTTAGCCATAGATTCACGGGAAACACGTAAAGGCATTCTCAACTGTATTTCTCTCTTTTTTACCCTTCTCCCCTCGCGATCATCATCCTGAAATTGGTTCAGGATTTTTTTACCGCTGATTTACCTATTCTCAATTTTTCTACCGCAGTGAGATTGCTTCGTCGGCAGAAAAGCCTCCTTGCAATGACGATGTGGCGAGAATTAATGAGCAGTAACTTAGCACTCCTAGTCGATTAACCGATTTCAACAATTAACCAGTTAACGCATCTATTAAAACTCCATCCTCGCCATTGGCGAAACATCCTGCCCTACAAAATCCTTTTTCAGGTATTTCTGATAACCAGCAATGGCAATCATACCTGCATTATCGGTGCAGTATTGAAAGGCGGGAATATAAATGTTCCAGCCCAATTCATCTGCCGCAAGTTGCAATCCATTTCTTAAACCAGAGTTCGCCGAAACGCCGCCCGCAATGGCAACCTCTTTAATATGATATTGTTTTGCCGCTTTCTTTAACTTGTTCATCAAAATCTGAACAATGCTATGTTGAACCGAAGCACAAATATCATTTAAATTTTCGGCAATAAAATTGGGATTATCTTTTTCCTGTTTCCTGATAAAATAAAGAATCGAAGTTTTAAAACCGCTAAAGCTAAAATTCAGATCGGCTATCTGCGGTTCAGCAAATTTAAAAGCCAAAGGATTTCCAAGTTTAGCATGTTTGTCTACCAATGGTCCGCCGGGATAAGGCAGATTTAACAATTTAGCTGTTTTATCAAATGCTTCTCCGGCAGCGTCATCCAGGGTTTCGCCCACAATTTCCATATCAAAATAATCTTTCACCAGCACAATCTGCGTATGTCCGCCCGAAACGGTAAGACATAAGAAAGGAAAATTGGGTTTAGGATCATCGATAAAATGCGCCAGAATGTGCGCATGCATGTGATTGACAGAAATTAAAGGTATATTTAAGGCTAATGCAAAAGATTTTGCAAAAGAAACACCTACGAGCAATGACCCTAAAAGACCAGGCCCACGTGTAAAAGCAACGGCATTAATGTCCTGTTTTGTAACATTGGCATCAATCAAAGCCTGTTGTACGGCAGGCACAATATTCTGTTGATGTACCCTTGATGCCAATTCAGGGATTACACCACCATAATTTTGATGAATTGTTTGGTTTGCAATAACATTGGCAGTAATTTTGCCGTTGTTACAAATGGCAACTGAAGTATCATCGCAAGAGGACTCGATAGCAAGTATAACAGACAAATTATTAATATTTAAGCTGCAAAATTATTAAAAAACTATTTAAAATACTCCTTTGGGTAATCGCATCAATAATTTTGCTGCTCGCGCTTGTTATTTTTTCTCTGCAATTTAAGCCTGTTCAAACTTATTTTGCTCAGAGAGCCGCGGCATACCTATCAAAAGAGCTTAAAACTACCGTATCAATCAAAAGCCTGTATATCAAACCTTTCAAGTCTATTGTACTGGAAGATTTACTGGTGCTTGACCTACAAAAAGACACATTATTGAGCACACCTCAGTTTATGGTCGATATCAATCAATTATCCATTGATAAAAAGATAATCGACATCAATACGGTACAGATCAATAACGGGCAGTTTTTCCTAAAGGATTTCAAAGATAAGTCTTCTAACCTCGATTTCATCATCAACTACTTCGATTCTGGTAAACCTACTGTAAAGAAAAAGAAAAGTAAGCCTTTTGATGTGAAACTTGGCCGCCTGATTTTAAATAAATTTGCTTTCAGGTATAAAAATTTTGCAGCAAAGGATACCACACAAGGTAGCAGTGTGAACTTTGATAATGTAGACTTAAAACAACTGAGTGGGATTTTCGAAGGGCTTGATATGAAAAACCATTTGGTTAAAACCAATATCAAAAACTTAACCTTTAAAGAACGTAGCGGATTTTATCTAAAAAACCTTACGGCGCAAACCACCATCGACAGCAATGCTATAGAATTAAAAAATCTGCTGTTAGAAACCAATCAGAGCCGTTTAACGGATTATTACCAGATGCGGTTTAACAGTTATAAAGACTTTAACCACTATATAGATAATGTTCGGATGAAGGCTATTTTTAAGAATAGCCACATTACTTCGCGTGATGTAGCCTTTTTTGCACCTGAGCTGAATACCATGAAACTCGATCTTGATGTAGACGGACAGATTACCGGACTGGTGAACAACCTTAAGGCTAAAAAACTATCGTTAAGAACAGGAAAAGCCACACACATTAAAGGTGACTTTATTTTAAAAGGACTTCCAAAGTGGAAGGAAACTTTTATGGACCTGAATATCGAGATGGCGGGAACCAACAAAACGGATCTTGATGAGGTACTGGGAGGCATTACCAATAGCAAAAAGAAAATGATACCGGCTATTGTTAACAAATTCGGAAACATCAACTTTAACGGGAGTTTTACGGGCTTTCAGAACGATTTTATCGCTTATGGCGAATTTAAGACCAAGCTGGGCCGTATTGTTTCGGATGTAAACATGAAGATCGATAAAAACGATGTACCTTCTTACACCGGAAATGTAAAAACCTACGATTTTAACATCGGCAACCTGATTGATGAAAAAAGCCTGGGCCGCATCAGTTCTTCGTTATATGTAAAAGGCCGCGGAACGGAACTGAAAGATTTAACGGAGAAAATAAACGGCGATGTAGATTACATCGACTTTAACAATTACCGCTATCACAATGTAAAAATTGATGGTACTTTTGATAAAAAATACTTCGATGGCAAACTGAGCATTAACGACCGTAATGTTAAACTGGTTTTTGATGGCGGGGTAAACCTGAACCCTAAATTACCCGTATTCAATTTCAATGCAACCATTTCTAAAGCACGTTTAAAAGCTTTAAAACTTTTGAAAGATTCGCTTATGGTTGATGCAAAATTCACCACTAATTTTTCGGGCACCAACCTCAACAATATTTCGGGTAAATTATTGATCCAGGAGATCATCCTGAAAAATCCAAAAGGTGTTTACAGTGTAGATTCGGTACAACTGACTGCCAACGGCACAGGGGCTAACCGTGTGCTGGATATCCGCTCGGACATTTTGGATGCGAGCATAAAAGGCGAGTACGATTTGAATTCGATTGTATCCTATTATAAAGCCATCGCCAAAACCTATGTACCATCGCTAAAGGCTGATATCATCAAATACAAAAATCAGATTTTTGAATTTAACCTGATGGTGAAAAAATTCGAACCGCTGGCGCAGCTTTTTGCCCCGGGTTTGGAACTGGAAGAAGGCGCAACACTAACGGGCGATTTCGATTCGCGGAACAACAAAGCCACCTTAAATGGTTTTGTGAAGAAACTGAAATATAACGGCATTGTGGTGAACAACATCATCCTCGATGAAAATACCACTACCCAACAGCTACAACTGATTATCACTTCCGACCGTGTGCAGATCAACGATAGTTTGTTTATCAAAGACGTCAATATTTCTAATATTCTGCGGAATGACAGTTTGGCTTTCAACGTAAAAATGTCGAATTCAGACGAAGCCAACCAGCTCGATTTGAACGGTTTGGTAGAGTTTACCAAAAATCAGGATACTACGGCAAGATTGAGTGTGCTGCCTTCCATCTTAAAAATCAATAGTGAAGAATGGCGTATCCAGGAGAAGGTGCGCATCGTACTGAACAACGGCAAAACAGAAATCACTAATTTTGATCTTACCAATGGAAATCAGCAAGTAACCATTGATGGATTGATTTCAGAAGACCCAAAAGACCTTATCAGCGTAGGTTTTAAAGATTTTAACCTTAAAACCCTGAACCCTTTTACCAAAGGTTTCGGTGTGAAACTTGGCGGAAATGCAAATGGAAAAACGAATCTCTATGGCGTATTAAAAGCGCCCAGGGCTACCGACGATTTAAAGATTGATTCGTTAAACTTTAATAACATTTATATCGGGACGTTAACCGATACCTCTTCATATAACAACGAGAGCCAAAAAATAAATGTGTTTACCCGTGTGGTAGCCGATGATTCGGAAACTTTTAAACTTACCGGAAACCTTGATTTAAAGGAAGAGCAGATTGACCTTGCGGTTAAAATGAATGAAAGTAAGCTAACCATACTGGAACCATTTGTTAAAGGGCTGGTATCGAATTTAAAAGGTAATATTTCTGCAGATTTAACTGTAAAAGGAAAATTTGATAAACCAGAAATTAACGGAAGTGTGGCTCTGGATAAAGGCCAGCTGATGGTAAATTACCTGAAAGCTACTTATGTAATTACCGATAAGGTAGAGGTAAACAATAGCGTAGTTAAATTAAACAATTTCATTTTAAGTGATCTTGAGGGCCATGAGGCTACCGTAAAAGAAGGCACTGTCGATTTAAACAATATTAACTATCCTACCCTGGACGTAACCGTAAATGCCAATAATTTAATGGCATTGAATACCACCGCAAAAGATAACTCGGTATATTATGGCCGCGCTTATGGTACTGGGGTATTCAGTTTTAAGGGGCCTACGAATAAGATGAAAATCGATATTAAAGCCAAAACTGAAAAAGGAACTATTTTCAACCTGCCTTTAAACAGCTCTGAAACAATATCAGACAAAGACTTCATCAATTTTGTAAGCCGCGATTCTTCGGTTGTGATCAAGAAAAAAACAAACTTCGATGGTATTACACTTAGCTTTAAACTAACCATTGATCCGAATACCACGGCTAATATTTACACTACACTGGGTAATTTGAGTGGTAAAGGTAATGCCGAATTAAACCTGAATATTAATAGTTTTGGCGATTTTGAGATGTCGGGCGATTATATTATTGAAACGGGAAGTTTCGATTTTACGGCACAGGAGGTCATCAACAAAAAGTTCGACATCAGGCAAGGGGGAACCATCCGCTGGACGGGGAATCCTACAGCCGCACAGATTAACCTAAAAGCCGTTTATGCGTTAAGAGCGAGCTTAAACGACCTTTATAAGGCTGCCAATCGCGATGCGAGCAGCAATGCCAATCAAAGGGTAAATACCGAGGTAGAGATGGGTTTAACGGGTTTATTATTGAAACCGGATATTAAACTGGATATCAATTTCCCTGCACAGCCTTCTATAAAAGAAGAATTACAGACTTATTTGAGCGACCAGAATAACCTGAATTTACAGGCTTTCAGTTTAATCATCAGAAGGAGTTTTGCGCCCGGCAATGGTGGCGAATCTATCGGAAACCAGCTGAGCTCTACGGCAACGAGTACGGCTACAGAATTGGTATTTAACCAGTTTAACAATGTACTATCGTCGTTAAATTTAAACTTTGTGGATTTAAACGTGCGTTCTCTAAGTGAGGCCAATGCATCGTTCAAATTCTTTAACGACCGTTTGATTATCAATGCGGGTATTGTAGACCGGAATAGTGTAAACGATTTTACACTGATCAATTTCGGAGATAATAATGTGGGTAGAGAGGTTGAGGCGTTATTTTTATTAAGGAAAGATGGTAGTTTAACGATTAAAGCCGCCAACAAACCACCAACACAACAGAGTATTTTCTTAAACAGCGGGATCAGCCCGACGGCGAACGTAACATCGTTTGGTTTGCTATACACCCAACAGTTTGATACGTTTAAAGAGTTTATCCAGAAAATTTCTGGTGCCTATCGCCGTAATTTGAAACGAAAACAAAGCGAAGCTCCGGTTAAAACGAATAAATCGCTTAGTAAGGATGCCATTATTAATCAGAGTAAGGGGAAAGAGAGAAGGTAAGTTGTTGTTGCATTGTTTGATTGCTGAATTGTTAAGGGGTTAATCGGTTAATTGTTTAAACCGGTTAATCGATTCCAAACACACAACTCCAAAGTAACTACCCTTCAACTCCGCTCAGGATGACATTTCGCATGAATTAATGATAGTTACCGGTTAACTGTTGAAGAACATGTCATTCTGAACGCAGTGAAGAATCTCCAGCCGAAGAACCACCGGACTCTAATACTCCACAGCTTATGATTTTAAAACCCGCTAGATAAAGATCCTTCACTACGTTCAGGATGACAAACTATATTAGGATAGTCGCGCTTAACCTTCTATAAAGCAAAAAAGCCAGTAGTAGAACAAATGTTCAATTACTGGCTTTTTTTTAAGTTTTCAGTTAGCAATTCCCAACTGGTAATTGCTAACTGCCAACTGGGCTATCCTTTCATAATAGAGTGGCCCATTTTATCTCTTTTGGTGGTTAAATAACGTTCGTTGTGTACGTTACTGGCAATCTCGATCGGGATATTTTCCACAACCTCTAAACCATAACCAATCAGGCCGGCTCTTTTAGTTGGATTGTTGCTCATCAGGCGCATTTTAGTTACACCTTCTGATCTCAGGATCTGTGCACCTACGCCATAATCGCGTTCGTCGCCTTTAAAACCTAGTTTAATATTGGCTTCAACCGTATCAAAACCAGCATCCTGTAAATTATAAGAACGCAGTTTGTTAATCAGTCCGATGCCTCTACCCTCCTGGTTCATATATACCACAATGCCTTTTCCTTCTTTCTCGATCATCTCCAAAGCTTTGTGCAGCTGTGGACCGCAATCGCAGCGGCATGAGCCAAATATATCGCCTGTTACGCAAGAACTGTGTACACGAGCTAAAATAGGCTCGTCAGCATTCCAGGTGCCTTTAGAAATGGCCAGGTGTGTGGCATTATTATCCAACTGGGTATAGGCCGTCATTTTAAAATCGCCCCAGGCAGTTGGCAGGTCGATGCTTACTTCCTGTTTAATCAGGCTATCAATCCTTAAACGGTATGCAATTAAATCTTCAATCGATATAATTTTTAACTGGTGTTGTTCGGCAATTTTAAACAGATCCGGAAGTCTGGCCATTTCGCCATCTTCTTTTAAAATCTCCACCAACAAACCTGCTGGTTTCATTCCGGCCAAACGTGCCAAATCTACAGCTGCTTCAGTATGACCAGCGCGACGGATCACTCCCCCATCTTTGGCAATCAAAGGAAAAATATGTCCTGGTCTGCCCAACTCTTCAGGATCCGTTTTAGGATCTACCAAAGCCAGCATCGTTTTAGAACGGTCGCTTGCTGAGATCCCGGTAGTACAACCATGGCCCACAAGATCTACCGAAACGGTGAAATTGGTTTCGTAAGCTGCCGTATTTTTACCCACCATCAGGTTTAGGTTGAGTTCTTTGCAACGCTCTTCAGTTAAGGGTGCGCAGATTAAACCACGTCCATAAGTGGCCATAAAGTTGATGATCTCGGGGGTTGCATTTTCGGCAGCCGTTAAGAAATCACCTTCGTTCTCTCTATTTTCATCATCTACAACAATAATAACTTTACCAGCTTTTATATCTGCGATGGCTTCTTCTATTGTGTTTAATTTCGTTTGCATTTTATATAGCATTATGGGGCAAAGCTTGCGTAAGGTGTTGTAAAACCCATTTATACCGCAACTATAAACCCATACAAATGTACAACCTTATAGCGCATTATTTAGATTAAAATATCATTTGTAAGTAAAGGAAAAAGCCTCTATTTTCCCTTCTTTTTAAATACTTTAACGATAAGCTGTTTGTAGTAATTTACATCAAAAAGAGCTGAATCTACGGTGGCTTTATAGGTTAAAAATGCAGCCAGTGGCGACAGTACAATTACCGCGATCCACATGCCGAATATCGGGTTCAGGTTTCCTTCACGTGCAGATTTTTCGGCCACGGTGGTAATGATGTGGTACACCAGGAAGAAAGAAATGGCCACTACAACCGGTAAACCCATCCCACCTTTTCTAATAATCGCTCCCAGTGGTGCGCCGATAAAGAAAAGCAGAATACACGAAGCGGCCAGTGTAAACTTACGCTGATACTCTACTGTGGTGAAAATAATTTCGCCGGTTAAATCGGTTTGTCGTGGACCCCAGTTGGGTACATGCTGCATAATATTAGCCACCACATTGGTTGCATTATCAAGCGCCAATTTCCGCGATCCGTTCGGGATACTTTTCAGGATCACATCATTGATTTCTTTAGGTACCGCTTTTATTTTGGTATAACCTTTAGTGGTATTAAACTGTTTAAAGTTGCTGGTGAGGTTGGCAACGGTCCTCATCTTTAAACTATCGAGCTGTTTATTAAGCGAATCGCGTTTTTTCACAATGCCCTTTAAGTTGAGCATTGGGGTACTGTTACCAAAGGCATTGGGATCGGTACTGCTTTGATTAAAGGAAGAAAGATCAAACCGGGGCTCGGTTTCTTTAAAACGGTTCCGTGTAAAAACCTGCCTCGGATTGTACATGCCATTTTTTGAGGATTGCTCCTCATACTGGATGCCGTTTTTAAGGTTAAGCTGCAGGAATTTTCCGTCAGAGGTTTTGATCATCTTACCTTCCTTGGCCAGGATAATTTTTGGAATGCCATTATTCTCGCGGTGATCGTAAATCATGATGTTGTGCAAAGTACCATCCTCTTCTTTAGAATCGACACGAATAGCATAACCCGGAATGGCATTGTTGAAAACTCCTGGTTTGATCAGGAAAGAAAGTTTTTTATTCCGGATATCGTACAGCAGCGAACCAAATTTTAAATTGGCTTTGGGTAACATGTAATTGGAGAAAAAGAAGGAGGCCACGGTAAGGATCAGGATCACCACAAACAAGGGGCGCATGGCTTTTTGCAACGAAATACCAGCCGACTTAATGGCCACCAGTTCATAATTTTCGCCGAGCGTTCCAAAAGTCATGATGGAAGAAAGCAGTACCGAAAGGGGCAGCGCCATCGAAACATTAGCGGCCGAAGCATAATACATCAGCTCCAAAATGGTGTACCATTCAAAGCCCTTTCCTATTAAATCATCAATCCATTTAAATAGAAAAAACATCAACAGGATAAACATCATAACAAAAAAAGTTGCTATGAAGGGTCTCACAAATGCTTTTATTAATAGAAGATGTATTTTTTTCACCCTACAAAGGTAAACAATACGGCGGTAATATTATGCACCCAAAACGCTAATCAGATAATCGATCTGGTTGTCCCAGATTAATTTTTTCTCTGCAAGGAGCTCATCAGTAGTAAAATCAGTGATTGAGAGGGCTACATCATTGGTTAGTTCATCCTGTACAATTTCCATCTCAAAATAACATTGAGGTTCATCATCCAGCCATTTAAACTTAACCAGTTTATTTTCTTTTACCGAAACCAGTTTTGCCTTTAATTGCTCATCATCCCAGGTAAAGGTATATACCTGATCGCGGAAATTTACATCATCAGCAAACCATTGCGATAAGCCATTAGGTTCGCTAATAAAACTATACAATATTCTTGGCGACGATCTAACTTCGTACTCGAGTGTAAATTTTTTCTTTTCTGCCATGTTAGTACACTACCAGGATAATTTCCGGATTTTTTAATATTATTTTTCTAAAGAAAGGTAATTTATTCTACATCTGCAACAGTTAGTGAATTTGGTTCATAGTTTGGTTTGTTAGTTCATTCGTCATTGGTTCATTAGTCAATGGTTCATGGTTGATAGTTCATGGTTGATAGTTCATTGTTTGATGGTTCAATTGGTTCATTGGTCATTGGTTCATTAGTCAATAGTTCATAGTTTGATTGTTCAATTGGTTATTGTTCCATTGGTCATTGGTTCATTAGTCAATAGTTCATAGTTCATAGTTCATAGTTTGATTGTTCAATTGGTTATTGTTCCATTGGCTCATTTGTTAATTCCAATGGATTCGCATCGCAAGGCGGGACTTGGGCGAGCTGAGGCAATCTATTAGTGTTTTGATCAATAGCCTTCCTACCTAAATTATCTAGAAAGTTCACAATTAGTGATTGAAACAACGATTTTAAACCAAAGAAAGTAATCAAATTTACTGGACAACAATACTTTAAAGTATTTTTCAAATTTATTTTTAATAGAATGTATATTTATCATATATTTGCAGCTCTAAAAAATAACCACATCGGTATTTACATTTATCAGTAAATATTTGACCCGGCGGGGTAGCTCAGATGGTTAGAGCGCAGGATTCATAACCCTGAGGTCGGCAGTTCGATCCTGCTCCCCGCTACTGATTAAAAGCTCATCGAAAGATGGGCTTTTTTTGTTTATAGGGGAATTAGGCGTGTATTTATGCAGTAATAACTACAAGTATTTGATTGAACTAATATACTCACTTTAACTTAGTTTAACAATAAAAAATCTATCCAATACCCCATTTGCTGACGCATTTACTGACTCACTTTTTATTTGATCAAGTTAGATTCTATATTTGTTTGATATACTCTAAAGGAAATTATGTTTACCACGACACTAATAACAGACTTCAGAAAGCTTACATCATACTTTCCAACTTTAGATACAAGCCAAGCTGTCTACCCAACAACAATTACTCTCCAGTATGTTGGAGAAAAAAACTTTAATCGTATATATGTTGAATTTCTTGAAATCCTAAAAGATCAAAACCTAGAAGAACATCATAATGAGTTACTTTATTTGATATTGTCTAAGAACGAACAGATCCGTGAGAGGTATGATGCTTATCAACAAAACTACAATGATGATCTTACTTCTAAAGAAGTAGCTAAATTCTTATTAACTTTTAAAGAATCAGAAACAAATCCACTATTTCAACTTGGAGCTAAACTGAATGTTGGTACACCCGCCAGACCCAAAACAGAAAGTGCTTATATTAAGGATAGCATGATTGCTAAGTGGATGACACAATTGATCTATGACAAAATAGAATCAAAAGACTTTCCCCTCGGATTGTTTGGAGAGAAATTGCTTTATGATTTATGGGGCAATGATCTACAGTCTGATAAACCAATTGACCTTGATAGACTTCGTTCAATTGCAAACAGCAGTCCAAGAATACCAACAATAAGATACCGCAAGTTATGGGTTGAACTCTGTTCTTACTTACAACCTTACCTGAATGAGCAAACCCACATGAAAGCTGATGACGGTGTCTTGCTTCCCGATGCTCAGGCCAACTTATTTTTTGATATTTTAGAGATGATTGGATATGTTGATAGCAGCTCAGTCACTTCAGACCCTAAGGACTACATGCAATCAATGTTCTCTAAACATACTTCTATAACTGCCTTATAACTAAGGCTATAAAACATTATCAAAACTTCATGCTTCTGTTGCCTCCTGTGCAATACCCTATTTGAATATTTGTATTGTCGTGATAATAAACACGAATACAAACATGAAAACAGAAAAAGCAAAGAGGATCTCAGTCGAAGAACTCAACCGCATTGCCAAGTCCGGCGAGCACACAGCAATTGTTGATAGCCTTATCAACTCCCTTGATGATCAAGATATAGATGATCATATCAATTGGGATATTGAAGTGATTGACCCTAGTGATTGTTAACTTTTATAATAACAGATAAAAGCTATCACTTATGGTAACACACTATAATTATTCAAGCCTTCAGCTTTACAATTCCCTACAGCCAGTATTTGGCGTAGCGACTACACCTCGTATTGGTTATTATAAGATTCAGTCAGTTATAACAATTGATGACAGTAAGGAAGTTTTGTTTTTATCACTTTGGAAGCTACGCTTTAATGAAGAGTTTCAAAATATCAACCAAGTTCTTGTTGACACAGAAATCTTCGAATTCAATGCAACTATTAATGCTTCCGTAGATATTATGGGCATTTCGGCAAAAATGGCCAGCCGTTCCGCATTTAAACTGTCACCCCATTTCGCTTTAAAGTGACCACCTGTTTCTGGGCAAACTGGCCGTTCTGATCTTTTGATCAGCTTTTTTCGCAACTGGCTTTCGGGAATAATTTTTCAATTTCTGCATTAAATAAAGGCTCCTGGGAGCATATCTACTATTCGGGATGGACTACGGTCGCTTCGCTGTTTTGAAGGGGGTATGACGTTTTTTTACGCGTTCCATTACCTGCGAATGGATTTTGATCGCTAGAAAGGTCTGAATTGAGGATAAATCCGGCAGTAAGATAGATTAAACCGAAAAGTCCTGAGGAAAATGGATTTGGATCCGAAGTGTATATTTGTTCAGAGGGAAAGGAACTTAGATGTGCATCATCCGGTAATCAAATTGGTGGCCAGTTTGGCCCGAAACAGAGGGGTCACTTTCACCGAAATATACACTCTAGTTTACTTTCTGGATTTGCTTAACATAACCTTCTTTGATCAAATCAATTTCGATATTTGTTTTATCCGAGATTCTTGTCTACCTAAACAAATTACATTATATTTGATTTGACAATGTTTAACCGCAACAAAAATCTTGAGAGGCTCCTTTTCAGTTTTTAAGAGCGGCCAAAATTTAAGTTACGAGTAGATGTATTTTTTAACCATAAGGGATTAAAGAATGATCTAAATATTTAGCGACATGGAAACAGAAATTAAATTGCAGTATGGGAAAAAGCCTGAAAAGTTCAAAAAGGATTATTGGGAAATGAGCCCCGAGCTTCAAGAAGAATATAAAAAATGGCAAGAAATGAATATTAGGGAAAACATATTTTCCCGCAATCAGCCATTGGTTTACCGAAGAGCTTCAGATAATAAAATGATAGCTGAATATAATGATGGTAAAATAGAATTGATTGATTAAATGGCTGAAATAATTGTGATTGCCGGACCACCAGGAATTGGTAAAACTTCAGCATCAGAATCTATTTTAGTGAATGGTGAGCTATATCTTAATCAAGACTATTTTTACCTAAAATATAGGGAACAAAATAATTCCGACCCTGACAAAGCTGGAAGTGACAAGTTTAAAAAAGAGATATTTGAAGTTTTAGATACCAATAAGAATTTCGGTTATGAAACCAATCTGGGATTCAACTGGCAATATGAGGATTTAAAGCAAGTAATTACCTACAAACCAAACAATAGCATTCAGTTACATTTATTTTTCACTGAAGATGTAAACTTATGCTGGAGCAGGGCAGACCAAAGATTTAATGCTGGAGGACATTTTGTTTCTGACAAAACAATATTCCAAATGTACCACAACACGTTTACATTACTAAAATCAAATTTGGAATTATTTGATAGAATATACCTCTATGATGTTAAACCTATTGGAAGCCCTGATTTAATCCTTTCTGTTGAACATACGGGCAGATTTCTTTTCAGAGAAAAGCAGATGCCAAATTGGGCAATAAAAAATATCCTGCCTTTTCTAGAGGGGAGATTATCGAAACTACAGGAAGATATAATTTCCGAATTGAATCAAGAACCATCCGCTAAAAGGAGGAGAAGATAAATTAACTCAACTGAACGGACTTTCTCAGGATTACTTGAAGAAAAAATGATTTCCTGAAGATGTCGTGGTATTGTACTATCCATAGATTTATTTACAAATTTTTCTTTAAACGATCTCAACAGATAATCTCCACACAAATTTTTCATATTAAAAATATAGCGAATAACAACATCACAAATTTCCCATAACAATCTATCTATATCAAAAAGTGTTGGAAATCATCCGAAAACTGCTTATTAACTACTTCTAAGTTTTAAAGTAATTTGCAGCTTTTGCCAATTCCTGCAAATCAGGCAAGAAAAAGTTCAAAATTTGTCCGGTAAGTGCTACTGATTAAAAGCTCATCGAAGGATTGGCTTTTTTTGGTTAGATACATTTATAATTAGTTAGCTTTCGTCTTAGCGATACGCTAAGACGAGATGAGCATCAGTGCATAACCAAAAGCGCTTAAAATAAAAAATCAGTTTTTTATATTTTATATTGATATATCAATTATATTTGCATCAACATAATTGATATGAATAACAAAAACCCAACAGCAACAGTACTTTATTTGATTGAACAGGCAATTAAGGAGTATAGAAAAATATCACAGAGGAATATCTCAAAAATTGTAAAAGATATTACAATAGATCAATGTCTGGTCTTAATAATCCTTAACAAGGATGACAAAATTTCTCAAAATGAATTGGCAAATCTTGTATTTAAGGATAATGCATCCATCACGAGAATGATAGAATTAATGGTTAAAAAAGATTATTTAAATAGAACTATTCATAAAGAAGATAGAAGGAAATTTAATCTTGAAATAACCGAAAAAGGAAAAAAAACGCTGGAATTAATAAACCCAATTGCAAAACTAAATAGAGAAACGGCACTAAATGGTTTATCGTTGGAAGAGATTAATTTACTCGAAAAAACATTAAATAAAATAATTACTAATTGTAAAATCTAAGAAATGAAAAAAGTATTTAATCTATTATTAATCTACGTTGTAATCTGCTTCAACTCAAAAGCGAATGCCCAGGATTTTACAGAACGAAATAAACAAATATTGGAAATAGCAGATAAAATTAATGAATATTACATTTTTGAAGATGTTGCAAATCAACTTTCTAAAAAATTAAAATCAGAAATAGATCTTAAAACTTTTGACAATTTTACTGATGCAGAATTTGCAAAATCCCTTTCAAAATATTTAACCAAAAACGGGAATGACCTGCACTTCAATGTATTATACCGCCCAGGTAAAGAAGAAGAAAAAGCAGTTAATGAAAAGGAATTGCTAAAAAAATACGATGCTATTAATAAACAGTGGAATTATGGTTTTGATAAAGTGATGAGATTAGATGGAAATATCGGTTATATTGAATATACCGGATTTCCCGAAGGAAATAAATCTGCCCAACAAATTTTAGTTGCTACAATGAATTTTGTTTCAAATACAAATGCCTTGATTATAGATTTAAGAAACAATCGAGGCGGTGATGGCAAAATGGTAAGGCTATTTTTAAGTTATTTTTTTAATGAAAGAATTAAATTAAGTGAGATTTACACCAGATATAATAATAAAACCGAAGAGAAGTACACATATAAAAAAGTAAATGGCAAAAAGTATTTAGATAAACCAGTATACCTCCTTGTAAACAATAATACCATTTCTGCCGCTGAAGCATTAGCATATAATTTACAGCAAAATAAAATTGCAAAGGTAATTGGAGATAAAACCTATGGAGCAGCAAATCCCGTAAAAGTATTTTTTATTGGCAAAAAATATCAGTTATTCATCCCCATATCAGTTGAAAAAAATGCGGTCACAAAAACGAATTGGGAGCATACAGGTATTACTGTTGATGATAAAGTAAATTCTGAAAAAGCATTAATAAAAGCGCAAATTATAGCACTTGAAAATCTGTTAAAATCAAACACAAAAACAGAATCAACGGAAAATGAAATTAAAGAAAAGATTTTGAAATTAGAAAAACAATTGTAGGCAAATTTTTCCTATTGCTAACCAGGGTTTGGCAAAATGGGGGCAGAATTACTAAATTATCTCCAAAAGGCTAAAGTAACCTAAATAATGTGTGAAGTGCGTTAATACCTGATTAAATTTGAATATCAGTTTTCTTTAAAATTAATTAGTTCAGGGTAGTCAGATAAATGCTCCATTAGGAAATACATTCTGGAAGTTTCTTTTTTCGATATTGCCCTTCGATTTTATTTTTTAATACTTTTTCAAAACTCACAATACTTTCACAATGCTCAAATAAGGTCGAACTTCCGCGGATTGACCCTACCCGATTATAAGGCCTTTAGCTTAAAAAGCCAGAGCGGAAAATGCCAAATAAAGATCTCCTTCCCATCATACATCATTTAGATCGGGTGCTGTTGGCCAACATCAGCTGCACGCACTTAAAATATAACGTTTTGATTTTCAATATATTTGTTTATATTTGGGAATAATTAAAATAAAATATAATGCAACAAGGAACAGTAAAATTTTTCAATGAAACAAAAGGTTTTGGATTTATCGTACCAGCTAATGGCGATGCAGAGCTTTTTGTACATGTATCTGGCTTAATTGATAACATTCGCGAGAATGATTCAGTAAGCTATGATGTAGAAGAGGGCAGAAAAGGCCTGAACGCAATCAACGTTAAGATAGGATAAGATAATAACCTTCATACATTGTTAAAAACATCCGTCCAAAAGACGGATGTTTTTTTTTGCCCTGTATTTACTTTAACATTTAACGGGCCGATTCAAACCATTCGGATATCTCAATCAGTATGGTTATTTAGCATAGATAGAGACCAGATCCATAAACTTTACGGATTTGTATATTAATGACTCTGCTATTTAAAAGCTACCGTGATGAAGATTCCTCGTTCTTGCCTGGCGCCGAAATCATTGTTGATGGCGGCACTCCTTGATTTAAACCACATTAAACTTGTGCTTTTATAAATCAACAGGCTATTTTTTAGGAGAATTTAATTAGCAAAGAATGAAGCGGAACTCATTATTGCTTTCGCAATTATAAAAGATGCCCAACGTAACCATTTATACTATCTGTACCGAATTTTGACCGATGCATAACGAAAATCAGCTTCGCAGTTGGCCTGTAATATTCTAACAACTATTTTTATTATCCCTATGAAAAATAATATTACGATGGACAATGAGATAATGGAACTGTTTACAAAGTTTGTAGAAAAACGGCAAAGCCCTGAAGAAACCTTAAGGGTTACTAACTTACTTAACCTTGGAAAAAACATTAAAGAGTGGCAGGTGGTAATCGGAAACATGAATGATGTGTGTGTTGTTAACAGAGTTCTTACAGAATACAGGACCCGGAAAATTTTCAACAAAATATCTAGAAGGGTTAAAAACAGGGGAATTAAGAAACTTTACATCCCCAACTAAGAATCAATCACTTTAAATTGTTTACTGTAAAAATAAGGCACGCAAAGCGAAGAATGTCGGTTGATTTGTAGGAAATATGGCAGTCAACATTCCTCATTTTGAAGCAACACCATCATTAAACGCAGTCGGTGCCATGCCGAACTTTTTCTTAAAGGAATGGGAAAAATGCGACAGGCTTTCAAAACCTAGTTCAAGGTATATGGAAGAAGGTTTTTGATGTTTGCTTTCGATAAGGTGTTTGGCTTCATTCAGCCGTTTATCCTGCAGCCAATGACGGGGTGGCGCACCGAATGTTTTCAAGAAATCGCGTTTAAAACCCGCCAGGCTACGGCCGGTGAGCTGCGCAAATTTTTCGATAGGCACATTGAAATGAAAATTACTCAACATAAACTTTTCCAGGTCTATTTTATAAGGTTCTGAAAAATCGAATAAAAAGTTACGAAGTGATGGCATGGCCAATAAAAGCAATTTTATGCCTTCTTTCACTTTCAAAATGCCCATTTCATCTGTCATAGTAGCGCCCGAACTTCGGGCATAAGGAATAATAGACTGAAAATAGCCCTGCAAGAATTCGTTCGACGGAATTAAAATATTTGGCGGACCAATATATTTACAGTCTGCTTCGAGTTTTTCCTCTAACACGATTTTGCGCAAAAGATCTTCTTGCAGGGAGATTACAATGGTTTCATAGTTTCCACCGGGTAATGGTGTTTTAGTGAGCGTACCCAGCTGGTTTTTGCCGATCAACAGCACTTCCCCTGTGGCCATTGAAATGTTTTGCCCGGAGGTTTCTAAGATAAACTGTCCCGAAACCTGTAATACCAGGGTATGGTGGTTCCAAAAGCACACTTTCTCTTTCCGCTCTGCAGAGAGGTAAGAATAAAAAATTACACCGGGAAGAATTTCTGCTGGACTGGTCATTTAGCGTTGTAAATAAGTGCCACCATGTATAGCACCTATTGCAAAAGTAGTATTTAAAGTGTTCATTTCTTCGGGCGTAAATACAATATCCATAGCCTCCATATTTTCAGGCAAACGCGACCTGCGGCTCATGCTTACCAAAGGCATAATATTGTCACCTTTCGCTTTTACCCAGGCAATAGCCACTTGTGTGGGTGTATAACCTTTATTTTGGGCCAATTGCTTCAATACTTCCACTTTTTTGAGGTTATAAACGAGGTTTTCGCCCTGAAAACGGGAGAAATGGTTATGGTAATCATTTGCTGCAAGCGGGGCTTTCATCTCACCGGTTAATAAACCTTCAGCAGTATTGGCAAAGGCCACTACGGCAATGCCCAATTCTTTTGCTGCCGGCAACAGGTCATTTTCGATCTGACGGTCGGCCAGTGAATAACCGATTTCGAGCGCGCTGATGGGATAAACCTCGTTTGCTTTGCGGAGCTGATCAGCCGTAATTTCAGAAACACCAATGTGGCGCACTTTTCCTTCTTTAACCAGGTCGGCAACGGTTCCGATAATATCTTCTACCGGCACACTTCCATCCATCCGGCTAGGCTGATAAAGATCAATAGTTTCGATCCCCAAACGGGTGAGCGAATAATTGATAAAATTCTTGATTGCGATAGGTCTTAAATCCAAACCCAACCACTGTCCGTTGTGAAAAATGGCTCCGAACTTTACGCTGATAAAAGCATCATCACGCCTATCTTTAATGGCTTTCCCAATGAGCATTTCGTTATGGCCTGCGCCATAGAAATCTCCTGTATTTAAAAAATTAATGCCACGATCTAAGGCTTCATGGATCGTAGCAATGCTTTCTGTTTCATCGGGTGTAGAACTACCCCAAATTGAAGACATGCGCATACAGCCTAAACCAAGTTTAGACACGAGCGGGCCATTTTGACCCAACTGAATTTTTTCGATGTTGTTCATGATACAAAGATCATCAATCCATACAGTCGTAACTTTCTTCTACGGCTCAAATATTTTGTCTGTACGGCTCAATATTAACTGATATCGTTTTTCACTTTAAAAAGCCATCCAAATAGCCCAATATTGTTTTGGTCTGCATCATCAGGCTTACATGCCCCTGGGCAGGAACAACGGCCAGCTGCGATTTTGGCATTTTGCCCATATCAGCAAATACAGCACCACCCAACAACTGGTAGGTTTTAATCAGTTCTATTTTGTCAAGGCCATCATTATCGCCTGCAATGAGCAATACCGGTGAAGTAATTTTTGCAATATTGGCGTCTCCCATGTCGAACGGTACCTTAACAAAATCAATCATCTGTTCTAAAAAACTGTTCCATTTTGTTTTATCGGGTGCGATGGCATCATAAGCCGTTTTCATTGGCGTATTGGCTAAAAATTCAGGTTTCATTCCTTTAAAGGCACTGGTTACGGCAGGCATCCAGCCAGTGGTTTTATAAGTAGAAGAAATGATTACCAATTTGTTTACGCGTTTAGGGCTTTGTACAATTAATTGATAAGCCACTGAACCACCCATGCTATAGCCAACAACATCGGCACTATCTACTTTTAATTGACTCATTACAGCTTCTACATCGCTTGCCAGGGTTGGCAATTCCAATTTTCTGTCTGAATAAGGAGAGTGACCATGTCCCTGCAGTTCTATCGCAATTACTTTTCTTGTTTTTGATAATTCGGGTATTAGTTGCCCCCAGTTTGTTTCAATGGTCATAAAAGCACCGTGCAATAAGATAAGCGGCTTGCCCTCACCATACACTTCATAATAAACTTTGGTACCTTTTACAGGTGCATAACCACTCGCAGCAGGTTTAGTCTGCTGCCCTTTTGATTGCGTTGCTGTAAACAGCATGAGTATCATAATAAGTACTGATTTAAGGGGATTGCTGGTTTTGAATAAATTTTTCATAAGGCGATTTAATTTTTTTTGATCTGTATTGACCATACAAATATGGAGTGGATTGCTAGTTTTGAGATGGCGTGAAAACGACAACCTTAGCGGCAAATTGCGACATTTTTTATTTGCCGATTCCTGCAGATCAAAAAAAACCAAAAACGGCTTTTTTGTTTTATGGCTTTGCCTGTTCATTTTAATTAAACGCAATTAAGTTTTTTAGTAAAAGCGCCTATTCCATATATTTGAATATTAACCAATATAAAAATTATCCTTCCCGCAAAGCGATTGTTAAAAAACCCAGACAAATGAACCAAAAAGAATTAGCGCAATTAACAGACGAAGAATTATTACAGGAAGCAAAAAAAATGAAATCAGCGAAGATTATGAACGCTGCAATTATAGGATTTCTGATTGGGGTGATATTTTACAGCGTGATGAAAAGCAGTTTCGGTTTTTTAACACTCATCCCTTTATTTTTTGCTTATAAATTAATTAATAACTCAAAATATAATAATCAGGAATTGGAAGATCTTTTAAAAGAAAGGAATTTGAGATGAAATAACGGCAATTAATGCCTCTAATTAATTCAATTAAAAACTGATAATGGAGATAAGCGAAGAACAAAAGAAAAAATATTTTCAAAAAGTTGATGATGATATTCATAGATATGGTTATCATACAACTGCTGTTTTAGAAGCAGAAAACTCTACACCGTTTGCTTATTCAACAGGGATTTTTGAGCATTTTAAAATCCCTGAACTATTCATTTCAGGTCTCGGTCCAAACTTTTCTGGACAATTGATTAAAGAATATGTAAACAAGTATAAAAACGGGATTGTCCCACTAAATGAAAAAATTACCGATTTAACTGAAAGATTTCCTGTCTGCTTTATTAAGGTAAATAATGATAGTTTAACTGAATATGTTTTATCTTCGATTAGACATTACGAGAACAAAGAATATGAGTATTTACAACTCGTTTTCCCAGACTTAGCTGGTAATTTTCCTAATGAAGCAAATTATAACTATGACCAAAAAATTGTTGGAGAATTCAAACCAATATAAAAGAACCATATTCAATGGATGATAACGTATTCAAAACTTTGATTGATTATTTAAGTCGTATCCCATCTATTCAAACACCAATTTCTTTTAGCTCACATGAAAAGGGTCTCTGGTGGTTAAAATTCTCAATAGATATACATCACAATCTAGCTTGGCACGTTGTTCAAGAATTAGGATGTGTAATTAATTATATTTCAATAAACGAACGACTTCCAAGCAAGTTTTATCCAGTCTCACCCGCTCCCTATCTAAATGGCGGTCCCACAGATTATTTATCATGGGTGATAGAAAATGAGGATCCAGACTTTACCCCCGACATATTAATGAAATGGTTGGATGGTAGATTGCCACAACCTGTGGACGATCTTAGTCAGTGGATTGATGAATAAAATATACACTGTAAAAAACAAAATGGAATCCAACATCAGTATCATCAACAAAAACGAAGGTGAGTTATTAGGCATAGCCGGAGGAAATTACCGGATCATTATCTCCGGCGCACAAACCAATGGCAACTACGCTGTTATCGAAATGACGGTTCCGCCGGGAGGTGGCCCACCACCACATGCCCACCCCTATACGCAGGAAATGTTCCATATATTAGAGGGGGAAGTTGAATTTAAAACAGAAGCCGGCAAACAAACCGTTGCAAAAGATGGCTTTGTAAACATCCCTTTTGGTGGAGCGATCCACTGTTTTAAAAATAACTCCGATAAAAATGCAAAACTGCTTTGTACGGTCGTACCAGCTGGCCTCGAAAACCTCTTCCGGGAAATTGGCAGCCCTGTTCTTGCGGGCGAAATGCCGGCAGTTCCTGAGTTAAAAGAGAAACGAAAAGCATTTTTAAAAGAAATGGATCTGAAATACAATCAAAAAACATATCCTCCTGATTTTTTGGGTTAATCAGACATCTTAAATTTGAATAACCATAACCTTATACCATGCCGCCATTGAATATGTTACATCAGGAATTTGAAGCACCCGAAGCCCTTCAGAATGTAATCAAGTGTTTCTGGTATAACAAAAGAACATCAGGTGATGGGTTATCCAGCTATGAGGTGATACCCGATGGTTATGCGGAAATCATTTTTTACTTTGGAAACATCTCCATCGGGCAGGATGGAAACTTACAGTCCCTGCCCTCACCTTTCATGATGGGTCTGCTTAACCAACCTGTTCATTTTTATACGGCAGGACAACTGGAAATTATCGGGATCAGGTGTTTCCCCTGGACGGTTTTCGATTTGCTCGGATTACCTTCGGGTAAATCGGGTTTACAGGTATTCGAACACCCTATCGCAAAACTGCAAACTGAGCTGAGCGGATTAATCAATACTGGCAAAATAGAGGAAGCAATTGAGGCAGTAAAACAATATTTTGTAGCTGCACGGTTAGGGATTGCTGCCAACAGCATGTTGTATAAAGCGGGTGTTGCCTTGCAGAAAGCGAGGGGCAAGCTACCCGTGAGCGAAGTAGCCGCCGCAGCCCATGCCACAGTGCGTACGCTGGAAAGGAACTTTAAGCAATCATCTGGTTATACCGTTAAAGATGTATCGGGCCTGATGCGCTTTGAACAGGTAAGAAACCGCTTGTGGACCGAACCTGATGTTAACCTGGCGAGTTTAGCAGCTGAAATTGGCTATACCGATCAACCGCACCTGAACAGGGAATTTAAACGCTACAGCGGCACCACACCCGCCGCATTTGCCCGCAATGCCAGAAAAGGCAAACAAGTCGCTGCAAATGATGTATTCGCCCTCACTAAAAAAGATTAAAAATAAAAACCTGTTATTTCATATAAGATCATACAATTCCTGATTAATTTTGACTGGCGCAAAAGCCTATTTTTCACGTAAACAACCAACAGCTATTTTATGACAAAGGGGTTCAAAATTATTGGTATTACTACCCGCACCACCAACCAGAACAATCAGTCGGCAGAAGATTTAGGCAAACTCTGGTCGCAGTTTTATGCAGAAAACATTTTTGAGAAAATCCCTAATAAGGTATCAAGCGACATCATCATGATTTACACAGATTACGTAAGCAATTATACCGAAGCCTATACCGCCATCATTGGTGTTCTGGTTTCTACACTTGATTCCGTTCCCGAAGGACTTACCGGCCGTGAATTCGAAGCCGAAAATTTTCAAAAGTTCACCGCCAAGGGAGCAATGCCCAAAGCCGTGGTAAATACCTGGATCAATATCTGGCAGCAGGATGACGAATTGAATAGAAAATACACTTACGATCTTGAAGTTTATGGCGAAAAATCACAAAATGGAGAAAATGCAGAGGTGGAGATTTTTATAGCAATAAAATAGATTAGTTATTTCGAGTTTTAATTTAATGCATAAATAACAGCAATTAATTTATATATCTCTTCTATAGTCCTCGTTTGCAACGAGGACTATTTTGCACAACGATTGTCGTATTTATACAAGCCTAATTTAGTCCCGTTGCTGAATTTTGTATCATAATCATTTCCATTATGAATACGACAAATACAAGCGGAACATCCGCACAAAACGATAAACTTTACGATGTTATCATATCCGGCGCAGGGCCTGTTGGCCTTTTTCTTGCCTGTGAATTGGCCCTGGCCAACTGTTCGGTACTCGTCCTCGAAAAAGCGACTGATCCAAATTCCCCATTAAAACTGCTGCCTTTTGGCATACGTGGACTCTCTGCGCCTACCATCGAAGCGCTTTACCGTCGCGGTTTGTTTCAGCAACTCGAAATACACAAACAACTCAAAAACCCTCATCAACACCAAAAGGATACACAAGGTGCCCAAAGGCAAGCCGGGCATTTTGCAGGTATTCCATTTCTTCAAGGCAATATTGATACCTCTAAATGGAAATACCGATTGCCGAGTTCTACGGAAACCAGTCTGATTTCTGAAATGGCCGAAATGGAAAACATACTCTCGCGCCGTGCCGAAACTTTGGGGGTAACCATTAAACGTGGATATGCAATTACCCATTTCGAACAAAATACCGATGGCGTAACCGTTGACTCCGCTGAGCAAACTTTTAATGGCAAATGGCTTGTGGGCTGCGATGGTGCACGGAGCGTGGTGCGCAAGTCGGCTGGGTTCGAATTTGCAGGTACAGAACCCGAATTTACAGGCTACACCGCAAAGGTAGAACTTTTAGATCCGGAGAAACTGCTCCCTGGCCGCAATGTAACTGAAAGAGGCATGTACATGCAGTCGCAGCCAGGTTATATGGCCATACAGGATTTTGATGGTGGCGCCTTTCATGGCTCAGAACAGCCCATTACACTCGAACATATACAAGAAGTATTGCGCCGTGTATCAGGAACTGATGTAACGCTTACCAGGCTACATATCGCTACCACCTGGACCGACCGTGCAAGGCAGGCCACGGCATACCGCATGGGACGTGTGCTTTTGGCTGGCGACGCCGCTCATATCCATGCGCCTTTAGGCGGACGAGGATTAAACCTGGGCATTGGCGATGCCATGAACCTGGGCTGGAAACTTGCTGCAACCATTCACAATACAGCTCCTGAAGGATTACTCGACACTTATTTTACTGAAAGATACCCCATCGGCATAAAGGTGCTCGATTGGTCGCGGGCACAGGTAGAAATTATGAAACCTACCCCACAAGCCAAGGCACTACATGCCATTGTAAGCGACTTAATAAACACCTATGATGGTGCCACCTATATGGCCGAAAGGGTTTGGGGCATTTCTACACATTATAACCTTGGCAATCAGCATCCTCTTTTAGGATACAGCGTGCCCAATTTCGAATTTGAAAATGGCAGTACCATTGGCGATTTGATGCATGATGGTAAAGGAATACTCCTTGATTTTGAGAACAATGCTAAACTTAAAAATCTTGCCGCAAAGTACGATCAGTTAGAGTATGTTGCTGGCAACGCAAAAAACCAGTTAGGTTTAATCGCACTACTAATCCGCCCCGATGGGATTGTAGCCTGGGTTGCAGAAGGTGAGGCCGATTATAATAAACTTCAGGAAGTGGTAGATAAATGGTTTATGTCCAGCTAACAAATATCCGTTTCGGTGAAGGGATAGTTTTAATTCCTAAGTTCCGAGGAATCGTCATTGCTGAGATACAAAGCAATCTTAAAACGATCGCTACTGGCGTGCGCATTAAGATTGCTTCCTGGAAAGGCCGGGTTGGCTGTTGTTCCTCCTTCGCAATGACGACTTTTCTCTTCAGTCCCTAATTTCTATTAACTTAAGCGTTCAATCCGCCATCAATGGTTAAAAATGAACCGGTAATATATTTAGCTTCATCACTTGCAATAAAGTTTACAAAAGCAGCAATATCCTCTACCGTACCATATTCCGGCAAAGCCATACGTGTTCTTAGAAAATCTGCCAAAGGTGCATCTGCCGGGTTCATATCCGTGTTGGTTGGTCCAGGCTGAACCAGGTTTACTGTAATTTTACGTGCCCCTAAATCACGGGCTAAACCACGGGTAAAACCTTGGAGTGCCGATTTGCTCATGGTATATAAGGTGGTTTCAGGTCCAACAGCGTTATCGCCCATGTTACTGCCAATCGTAATAATCCGACCACCTTCCGGCATGCCTTTTACCGCAGCCAAAGCCGCCACAAAAACCGCTTGTACGTTAATGGCCATGATGTTGTTATAATCTTCAAGCGTATGTTCTTCGAAAGCTTTACCAATATAAATCCCTGCGTTGTTGATCAGGATATTGATGCGACCAAAATCGGTTATGGTTTTGGCTACTGCGGCAGTTACTTCAGCAGGCACAGCACTATCGGCTTTTATGGCTACCGCTGTACCGCCCGCAGCTTCAACATCGGCAACAACAATCTGTGCCTTTTCGGGTGAACTGGCATAAGTAAAAACCACTTTTGCACCTTCGGCAGCCAGTTTTTTCACAATAGCTGCACCTATTCCCCTGCTTCCTCCGGTTACCAGGGCTATTTTATCTGTTAATTTTTTCATCTGATTCTTAAATTTTCTGCTAAATTAAAACAGATACTGTACATTTGAGAGTAAGCAACAAATTGTTAGGTACTAACAAAAAAGTTAGAAATGAGAAAAGAAACTTCAACCAATGCCCTGAACGAAAAAATGATGATCGATAGCTGCGGCATGTCTGCTTCCCTCGCTGTAATTGGCGGCAGGTGGAAACCAGCTATATTATGCCGTTTAGCTCATGGCACCATGCGTTATGGCCAGCTTAAAAAGGACATTGAAGGCATATCTGAACGGATGTTGGTAGCCCAATTGAGGGAACTGGAAAAAGACCAGATCATTACCCGTATGGTTTTTCCCGAAGTGCCGCCCAGGGTAGAATATCAGTTAACAGATTTGGGACGCACCATGAGGACGATGCTTGATGCCATGTCGGGCTGGGGAAACATGTATCGCTCGCACATCAATCAAAAAGAGGTTTTGACCGTTGAGGAGAGTTTAAATTAAGATTACTTACCGTAACATCAAATGCCGAACAGGAATTCCTAAAAAGTCTGTTGTTAATTTTAAACGAAAGTGAGCAATTAAAAATATAGCCCATTTGATTTGGAAAGCAGAGGCAGCAGCTCTATTTAAGGTTAGTCCTGCTTTTTGCTTGTAGTCCCGATCGGAAAAAATCGGGAGCTACCGCTACAATCAGGTTTAAGCAGCCTGGTTTCGGATGATATTTACAATTACCGTGCATGGTGCATTAATCATTTTACTTCCGGGTTTTGCAACCCTAAATATTTCCACATTACCTCGCCACCTAAACCCGATCAAAGCGGGATGCCCCGATTTTTCATCGGGAGCAGAAGCGGGAGCGGGACTGCTGTATACTAAAAGCTTCTGTTTTTGATTTCCTCAAAAATGACAGAAACTAAAGAGTGCCTTTCCTGCGATTTGGAAAGCAGAGGCAGCAGCTCTATGTAAGGTTAGTCCTGCTTTTTGCTTGTAGCCCCGATCGGAAAAAATCGGGAGCTACCGCTACAATCAGGTTTAAGCAGCCTGGTTTCTGATGCTATTTACAATTACCGTGCATGATGCATTAATAATTTTACTTCCGGGTTTTGCAACCCTAAATATTTCCACATTACCTCGCCACCTAAACCCGATCAAAGCGGGATGCCCCGATTTTTCATCGGGAGCAGAAGCGGGAGCGGGACTGCTGTATACTAAAAGCTTCTGTTTTTGATTTCCTCAAAAAAGCATATCACTAAAGCTCAAAGCAATCCTATCTATGGTTTTTGGCTACAACATCAACTGATTTGGCTAAATCAATCTTCAGCACTCACCCGATATTTGCTTCATCAAAAAGTTAAATTATTGTTTAAATAAAAAAATCAATCATGCGTGTATTTGTAACAGGAGCCACAGGTTTTGTAGGTTCCGCAGTAGTTAAAGAATTAATAGGTGCTGGTCACCAGGTTTTAGGTTTGGCCCGCTCAGATGCTTCGGCCAATGCGTTAATTGAGGCGGGTGCGGAGGTACATCGCGGCGACCTTACCGATTTAGATAGCCTCCGCCGTGGCGCAGCGGCAGCTGATGGCGTAATCCATACCGGATTTATCCACGATTTTACACGCTATAAAGAAATGTGCGAGGTAGATAAACTTGCTATCGAAGCTATTGGGGCCGAACTGGCTGGTTCCAACCGTCCTTTTATTGTAACCTCGGGCACTGCCCTGGTAAGTCCGGGCAGCGTGGCTACCGAAGCGATTATTCCAGCTCCGGGCGTATCTGTCCACCCATGGGTATCAGAACAAACCGCCGACGCTGTTGCAGCGCTTGGTGTACGTACTGCCGTAGTACGTTTATCACCATCGGTCCATGATGAGGGGGATTATGGCTTTATACCTATGCTGATTAATATTGCGCGCGAAAAAGGGTTTTCAGCCTACATTGGCGAAGGCCTCAATTGTTGGACAGCGGTACACCGTTTAGATGCAGCCGTACTTTACAGGCTGGCTTTAGAAAATGTAACACCACGCGCCAGGTATCACGGTGTGGCCGAAGAAGCGATTACCTTTAAAACCATTGCTGAAACCATCGGTAAACAGCTTAACATTCCTGTAGTATCGGTACCCGCAGCAGAAGCAGCTGAACATTTTGGATGGCTTAGCGGTTTTGCCTGCATCGATTGCCCGGCATCAAATAAGATTACCCGCGAAAGTTTAAACTGGCAGCCAACTCAGATAGGTTTGATTGCAGATATGGAAAAGGGACATTATTTTAAATAAGACGTAAAAGGTAAGAGGGATGATGGAATGAGTCTGAAAAGTCAGAGGTCGGAGGTCAGAAGAAAAGGTGTAAGATAGAGTATTAATTTTTTACTTACCCCTGTTTTGTGACCTCTGCGCCTTTACCCTGCGAACGCTGTGGTTAAAAAGACGCGAAAACATAGATGCATATAGATCTGTGTTGATCCGTGTAAATCTGTGGTTAAAACTTAGCCTTAATGAATTGCTTCATCTCTCTTCACAACAGCAACGGTAACCATCAGCTGACCTACATGCCGCATGGTATGTTCTGCCGCATGGAAGAGCAGGCCAATAACCGTTGATGGAAGTTTTGCTCTACCAATACCCCTAAAATCGGGTAATGTACTTACATCTGTATTTTTTAATTGCGCTAACGCAAGGTCGACCTGATGATTAAAACGATCTACCAGATTGGCTACGGTATAGCCTTCAGCACTATCGGAGCCTTCTTCTGCCAGTTGTGAAAACTGAAATTCGGATAATCCTTCGGCCCTGGCATAAGTAAATACCCGATCGAGTACCCCACTTAAATGCTGAAGGTGAAAACCGGTAGAGGCCATGCCTGCAGGGCGTTCCCAAAGTAGTGCTAACGGAAATTCATGCATGTATTCATTAATTTCTTCCCGCGCCTGCAAAAGTGCGTGGGCAACCGGTTGTAATAATGGATCGATATCGGGCAATGGCCCTCTTTGCCAAACTTCCAATTTTTGCGCCATATTCGAATTGCCGATAAATTAAAGATAAGCAATCGTTACAACCACCACCCAGATCAGGCTAAATACACTGCCAAAATAAACCATGGGCATATTCTGCTTAAGGTTCTTCTTTACAAAAGCGGCGTAAATGATCCAGCCAAAAAAAGCAATAAAATATAATGGAACTGCAAATAATAACATAGTATTAGAGATTTGTAATCAAATATAATTAAATAGTCCGAAAAGTCTGAGGTCGGAGGTCCAAAGATAAGATGCAACAGTTAAGCGCTTATAATAATAACTATGCTCCTAACTCTGTGCCCTCTGCGCCTTTCTCTCTGTGTCCTTTGTGGTTAAAAATGGAAGAAGTCGGAAAAGTCAGGTGTCCGAAGTCCAATGATAAAATGCAAAAAAACGGTGGCCCAGCTCTGTACCCTCTGCGCCTTTCTCTCCGTGTGCTTTGTGGTTAAAAATGGAAGAAGTCCGAAAAGTCAGGGGTCGGAGGTCCGAAGATAACGTGCAATAGGCAAGCGCTTATAATAATAACTATGGTCCCAACTCTGTGCCCTCTGTGCCTTTCTCTCCGTGTACTTTGTGGTTAAAAATGGAAGAAGTCCGAAAAGTCAGAGGTCGGAGGTCCGAAGATAAGGTGCAACAGTTAAGCGCTTATAATAATAACTATGCTCCCAGCTCTGTGCCCTCTGCGTCTTTCTCTCTGTGTCCTTTGTGGTTAAAAATGGAAGAAGTCGGAAAAGTCAGAGGTCGGAGGTCCGAAGATAAGATGCAACAGTTAAGCGCTTATAATAATAACTATGCTCTTAACTCTGTGCCTTTCTCTCCGTGTACTTTGTGGTTAAAAATGGAAGAAGTCCGAAAAGTCGGGAGTCCGAAGACCGGGGATAAAATGCAAAAAATATCCACCCCACTCTATGCCCTCTGCTCCCGTCTCTCAGCCCTCCCAACTGGCGGATAATCAAATATTTTCTTACATTAGTTAAAACTATATCCCTTAAGTTGAGTTGAAATAATAGAAACCAATGAAAAATAAGTATGGAAAAAAGGGAAACAAAAACACATTTAATTAATGAAATTACTACCACCGGACTACAAACAGCTGCTAAACAACTAGGCGCCTCTGCAAGCAAAAGACAGATCAGAAAAGGCGTTTCCAAAAACCTCAGTTTAGTTGATCAATTATTGCGTATTGCTTTAATCAAGAGCAAGGACCCTTCGAAAAGGACGCAAAGAAATATGGAATTTATTGGCCTTGGTGTTATAGCCGCACATTCTTTTTACCGGGGTCTGAAAAAGAAAAAACGTTTATTGATTTTTGAAGGTGTATTCCTAACCGCTGCCCTTGGAGGGGTGCTTTTAGCTACCCAACTTAAAGTAGCAAAACGATAGCTCACCTGATGTCTAAAAATCGTCATTTCAATCCCGAATATTCAGGATCGGAATGACGATTTTTTCTATTTGCAACCCATTTAAACTAATACCGAACCGCCATCAACATAAATAACCTGCCCGGTACAATATTGCTGTTTCATGGTATATAAGAATGTTTGTGCAATATCGCTGGCTTCGCCTATCCGCTTTACAGGCAGGCTCTCGGCAACACTGGCATATAAGTTATTCCGGTCAACTTCGTTCATGCTATTCCACAAATTGGTTTTAACAACCCCCGGAGCTACCAGGTTCACCCTTAACGGTGCAAGTTCTACCGCCATTGCACGTGTAAAACCTTCCATTGCAGCGCAGATACTAGCTGCTACTGCCCAGCCAGCGCCAGGCCTCGGACTGGCCGTTCCTCCCGTTAAATTGATAGATCCACCTGCATTAATTTTCTCCGCTCCATATTTAACCGCAGCAAAAGCGCCCCAATACCTTAAATTAAAAAATTGTCTGGCGGTTTCAATATCAGTTTCATCAATGGTGTGTAAAGTCAGGTTTTCGCCTGCAGTATATACCAAATGATCGAAAGGTGCTACCGAATCAAAAAAATCTTTAATATTTTCTTCTTTGCTTAAATCAACCGCCAAACCGCTACAATTTTCGGGTAGTGATTTTAAGGCCTCATTGATCCTGTTTTGATTGCCAGATACGATTATTACTTTCGCACCATCCTGCGCCGCAGCTAGGGCTGTTGCTAATCCTAAACCTGAGCTTCCGCCCAATATGATCACTGTTTTGCCTTCCAGTGTAAATTCATTTGCTTTTATTTTCATGATGTTGTAATTTGATGCAAATTTTAGGATATCGGCCGCCAATCTACTTACCAATTGGTAAATTCGGTTAGTGATTACATTTCTTATCCTATTTATAGCAATCCCAATGTCTAATCAACTTACCCGCTTTCTTAACCAGTATCATCCATTTTCAGCATTGGCAGAACAACAAATTGAAACCGCTTTTACATCTAAAACTTTTAAAGAAGGAGAAGAACTATCAGCGCCGGGCAGTATCAATAAAGAACTTTTTTTTATTGCAGATGGTGTACTCAGAATTGTAATCCGGAATGAAAAAGGAAATGAAGTAACCCATTATTTTTTAAAGGAGAATCAGTTTTGTACCATACTGAACAGTTTTCAGAACCAGGTGCCGGCAGAGGAATGTATCCAGGCAGCCTGTAATTGCGAAGTATATCGTATCAATAGAACCGCACTCTTAAACCTTTACAAGCAGGTACCAGATCTCCAAACACTGATTAATCAGATTACACAACAGGCTTTGATCGATAAAATCAATATCAGAAATATCTATTTAGGACAGGATTCTGCCAGCAGATATCGTTTATTTATGAACCGACAGACTGATATTGCACATCGAGTCTCCCTAACAGATACGGCCTCATACCTGGGCATAACGCCACAATCTTTATCCCGGATCAGAAAACAGATTTAACAGATTTTAACCCTGGATTTTTATTTATTTAGTAAATCATCAACAATACAAAACTTTATTACGATTTAGGTGTTAAATTTTATTGCTAATCACTTAATGGGTAAAGAATTTTGTACTATGGGAAAAAAAATATGTTTATTGGAAGATGATGAGGGAATACGTGAGATTATCGAAATGATATTGACCGATGAACAATATGAAGTATATGGCTTCTCTAACGTAAAGGATTTTATGGCCTTTGAAGATAAAGGATCGCAGGATTTATATTTACTTGATGTAAGGCTACCGGACGGCAATGGCTTAGCGGTTTGCGATAACCTGAAAAACAATGAAGCCACTAAAGGTATCCCAATTATGATGATGAGTGCCCATGCAGGACTAAATGAAATGCGGCGCGATTGTAAAGCGGAAGATTTTATTGCCAAACCTTTTGACATTTTTGATCTGCTTAAAAAAGTAGATCGCCAGTTGAGCAAAGGCAATTAATGTATTGCGGTGCGCTGGCTTTGCAAACTTTAAAGTTAGATTATCCCTAGAATCTAATTTTTCATTTTTAAAAAATACTTCCATTCTGCGCCATTAGCATACGGCTTTAGAAAAAAATCAAATTTCTTAACATCCTGCGCGTGTAAGTAACCACTATTCGAAGTAAACTATAGGCCGCTTATCCCCGTATATGCTGATACAAAACCTAAAAACATGTTCAGTATCAGCGGAAAAACGGAAGCAAGAATTGTGGCCTGGAAGGCGCGGAACGGAATCAACATTTTACGGATCAGCCTTGGCATTATATTTATTTGGTTCGGTGTACTTAAATTTTTTCCGGGCCTAAGCTCTGCTGAAGAAATTGCAGGCCGTACCATCCTTAAACTCACTTTTGGATGGGTAAAACCTCACACATCTATGCCAATACTTGCCATTTGGGAGTGTATTATCGGTTTGTGTTTAATTACCAAAGCATGGCTCAGACTTACCCTGATTTTATTGTATATGCAGATGGCCGGAACATTTCTTCCGCTGATCTTTTTCCCGCACGAAACCTTTTACCATTCTGTACTTGTACCTACACTACTAGGTCAATATATTATAAAAAACTTTGTGCTAATTTCTGGCGGAATTTTAATAGGTGCTACCCTCAAAGGCGGAAAGCTAATAAACAAGCCTATGTTGGAAGAAAAGGCTGCAAAACTTGAAAAACGTTTCGGCAGGATCAGGCGCATCATCAAACTGAAAACAGCTTAAAAGATCAGCCATTTATTTCACATTTTTAAAACAATATAAAGACAAGCTTGTTGTTTATTTATATCTACCGAAAAACAATTTATAAAACAGACTTTGCAAAAGCAAGGTCTGTTTTGTTTTAAGGCAGTTTATTTATTGTTTAAGCTTTCAGCTCCATGATAAAAATATAACCTTGGGCAGAGTTATACTGCACGTTAACGACATAATTTTTACCATTATTTTTAAAAGCATAAACCGCAAAAGGTTCATCATCTGATAAACCGATCGTACGGTGTTTACCATTCCATAAGTTTTCTTTTAATTTATTCCTTAAGGCCTCGTTCGCGGTTTCATTAGCCGGATAATCGCCTTTGTATAGTTGCTTCGCCCCTATTTTGGTCATATAATCGGTAATATTTCTTTCGAATAAACTACGACTGAAATTTTGCCCATCCACATTTTCAAACACCAGTATGCCAAGTTTTCCTTCTGTAGTGTACACATCCTTACCCGTATAGTTTTCTAGTTTTTCATTTTCAAAAACTTCCGATAGGCCATCTTTCTCATCTAAAATTTTAAATTCTTTGGAAGGTTTGAAAAAAGGAAAGTTGCCGATTTCTTTTGCTTCGGGAATGCTTTCCCAATCAACATTTGTAGTGCTAACGCTTCCGCTAGCTTTAGGCTGTTCAACAGTTGTTGTTGAAATACTGTCTTTAGAATTTTCCTCTGTTTTCTTTTCCTTAGTATTACAAGAAACCAGGGCCACTCCAAGTACGAGGGCAATTGCTGTTTTTTTCATGGGGTTGATTACGTTTAGGATGATTTTTTTGTTTCCGACCTCTGCTTATTCAAAAATGATGCCCCGATTATCTAATTACTATAATTGATTTTAGCATATTCTTATGACACATTTTCACCAGAAAATTGTTCAGTTTGTATATGCCACAGGGCAACTCAAATTTGATCATCAACATTATTTAATCAAAATGGATTTACAATTAAAGAATAAAACAGCTTTCATAAGTGGTTCTACCGCAGGTATTGGATTCGCAATTGCCGAGAGCTTGTTAAAAGAAGGTGTAAATGTAATCATCAATGGCCGATCGCAAGGCAGCGTAGATGAGGCTGTAAAAGATTTGGAAGGTATGGCAGGGAGTGGAACTGTTTCGGGTATAGCCGCCGATTTTTCAAATGCAGAAGAAGTAAGCAGGCTCATTGCTCAACTTCCTGAAATAGATATCCTGATTAATAATGCAGGTATTTTTGAACCCAAAGCTTTTGAAGAAATTACTGATGAAGACTGGTTCAGGTTTTTTGAAGTCAATGTAATGAGCGGCATTCGTTTGTCGCGCGAGCTGTTTCCGAAAATGCTAAAGAAAAACTGGGGCAGGATTATTTTTATTTCGAGCGAATCGGCCGTATTTATCCCCGACGAAATGATCCACTACGGTTTGACTAAAACGGCACAACTGGCGGTTAGCCGCGGTCTGGCCGAACTCACCAAGGGAACGCAAGTAACCGTTAACTCCATTTTACCTGGACCAACCAAATCAAAAGGTGTTGGAGGTTTTATTGAGGATTTAGCAAAAAAAGGGAACATAACTGTTGGAGAAGTAGAAACAGATTTCTTTAAAAATATGCGACCAACTTCATTATTACAACGCTTTTTGGATGTAAGCGAAATTGCAAATGCAGTAACATTTTATTCAAGTCCTTTAGCTTCTGGAACAAATGGCGCGGCCATCAGAGTAGAAGGAGGATTGGTAAGATCGATATTATAGCGGGATTGTATTGTCATTCTGAAAGGAATGAAGAATCATTTAAAACGATCCGTCATTTCCGCGCAGGCGGGAATCTTAATGCAATTTACAAGCCATACTAAAGCATTACGATTCCCAATCGACCCGATAGCTATCGGGTTGGGAATGACGATCTCGCGCAGCCTCCCATTTTACCAAAAAGATCTGTCTTTTATATTGATTTTTATAAAATAAATTATCCCTCAGGATGACGACTATTAGAATAGTATGGTCGTCATTTCGAGTGGAGCACAGCGAAATGGAGAAATCTTTAAACTATGTTAAAAGATTTCTCCACTGCGGTCGAAATGACGATCCGACTATACCTTTATCACAAATAACTGACCTATGGGAATGATAATTCCTTGTAGCCTCCAAAACACAAAAAAAACTTTTATTATATTGATTTTATACAATAAATTATCTCTAAGGATGACAATTGCTCGAATTATTTTCCGTGTTTTCAGTGCTTCCGTGGCTAAAAAATAATTGCTATACCTTCGATTGCGCTCTTGTTGATTAATATCTAAGAAAAGTCGTTATTGCGAGGAGGAACGACGAAGCAATCTTACAACCATCGCTATAACCCATGGTAGTAAGATTGCTTCGTCGGCTGAAAAAGCCTTCTCGCAATGACGATTTTTCCTTTAAGAAAGTATCACCAAATCAATATCCTTCATTGCCAGGTTTTTCAACAGCCCGTTAAAAACTGCGGTACGCAAAATCACCTGAAAAATATTAAGGTGGGGTTTGCCGATGCATATCGTGGTAACTTCTTTTTCAGTAGCGATATCGATAATGGTTTTGGTAATGGCGTTGCTTTTTATTTTGATCACTTCTGCGCCTAATTCGGTAGCTAGTTTAAAATGATTGATCAGGTGGCGCTGTTTATCCAGTTTAATCCGCTCCATGCTTTCGCTATCGCTTTGCACATACAATACCATCCATGGCGAACGGTAATAAGAAGCTAATCTAGCGGTTTTGCGGATCACCACACCCGCGGTTTCTGCATTCGACGAAATACAGGCCAAAAAGCGTTCGGGCCGGAGTTTAATCGATTTGGGAATTTCCGTTTGGATTTTCCGCTCTACCTGATGCACCACTTCTTTAAGGGCCAGCTCACGCAGCTGAAGGATTTTATCCGACTGAAAAAAATTACCCAGTGCCCTTTCGATCTTTGTTTGATCGTAAATTTTTCCTTCTTTTAACCGGGTAACCAATTCATCGGCAGTAAGGTCGATGTTTACGATTTCATCGGCAAGCTCCAATATTTTATCAGGGATGCGTTCGGTAACTGCAATGCCGGTAATCTGTTCAATTTCTTCGTTAATGCTTTCTAAATGCTGAATATTTACTGCTGAGATTACGCTAATGCCAGCCTCGAGCAAATCGAAAACATCCTGCCAGCGTTTACCGTTCTTACTGCCTTCGGCATTGGTATGCGCAAGTTCGTCTACAATTACAATTTCGGGATGGCGGTTCAAAATCCCGTTAAGATCCATTTCTTCTATTTCTTTACCACGATAGAAGATTTTGCGCCTTGCAACCATGGGTAAACCCGCAACAAGCGCTTCAGTTTCTGCCCTTTTATGAGTTTCTACATAACCAATGCAAACATCTACCCCATTACGCAGCAAAGCATGCGATTCCTGGAGCATCCTGTAAGTTTTACCCACACCCGCACTCATACCAATGTAGATTTTCAGTTTTCCGCGCCTGGATTTCTTTACCAGATCCAAAAAGTGCCTTACCGATTCTTCTTTTTGTTCTTCTTCCATGATATTTACCAGTTAACGCTCATGATACCGTTTTCGATCAATATAGTAATTGCAATAATCACAACCAGCGTAAATAATACCACTATAAATCTAAAGGAAATCTTATGATAAAGTAGTTTAAAGTATTTTTCTGTGGCATAACTTCTTTTTTTTGCACCAGTTTTATTCCTTTTTAAAGAATTCAATTTTCGCATCATTAATATTCCTAAGAATGCTAAAAACAGGCTGAATATGATTTCTATGTAGGGATGCATTGTTTTATTAAGAAATTGTTATAAAAGTTAATTTCATTTTAAAAATGGCCGTCATTCCCGCGCATGCGGGAATCTTAATGCATCATGCATTAAGATTCCCAATCAACCCGATAGCTATCGGGTTGGGAATGACGAGCCGTTTACTTAAAACGATACTGCAATACTTGCCGTTAAACTTGCATTGGCATTAACCGCAGCGCCTTCCCTGGCAAATATTTTGTCTTTACTATCGTAAGCTTTTCCTTCCAACCTTACAACAGCATTAGCGATTGGCGAGTAATCAAGATTTAAAGAGTAACCTTTGGTTTTAAAGCCTTGCGGTGTGCCTGTGGCAATAAAAATTCCGTTTTTATCTTCATAATATTCGAACCTACCCGCAACTGCCCATTTTGGTGCAAATTTGTATTGTGCAATGGCTACCGGAGAAATGACTTCGCTTTTATCGCTACTGCCTTTTTGTTTCTGTTGTGTGCCGTAATCAAAACCAAGGGTCACACCAAATTTATCGGTAAGCTGAAAAATTCCATAAACATTGTGGTAAAACCTGTTTACACGAACAGAATCGGCACCTTCTGTTCCGAGATAATTGCTGTAGTTTACGGTAATTTTATCTGTTGGTTTCCAGGTTAGCTGAAGTCCACCAGCAGGTTTATCATTTCCATTCTGGCGGGTAATGCGCTGCCATCCGTTTAAATACAATGCGGTAGCCGTAAATTTTCCATCTTTAGTGCCATAAGTAATTTTCGCACCCGATTCGTAATAAGGTGTATTTTCTGAAGAAATATTTCTGGTAAGTACCCAACAATCTTTCGAAACCGCACTTTCGAAACCGATGTGCGAAGAAAAGATTCCTGCATCAATCCAAAGATTTTCTGTTTTGGATAATTTCACACCAGCATTGGCCTCAAAAATATTTTTCAAAACACCTGGCTCCGCTGCAAGATTGGCATTGGCATAAGTTCCGGCCATTACTGCTAAATTAGCCCTGATCATTCCGCTATCATAAGCTGCCTTGATAAAACCAAGGTTCAGGTTCACTTCGTTAGCACGATTGTGGGAATAAATAAAGCCAGGGCGGTTATGGTCAGCAGGTTTGTTAAAATCGTATCCGTAATAAGCTTCAAGGTAACCGCTTACTTTAATTTTTGGTTCTTCCTGTGCTTTAACGAAGAATCCTGTTGTAAGTGTAGCGGCAAGTAATAGTAATTTTTTCATTTTATCTGATTGTTTTGTATTGGGCAAAGCCTAAAGCCCGGGCTCGTTTTATACCAGGCCTTAGTGCATTACCGTTGTTATTGTTTTGGGGAATTGTTCATTTAAATTGTTCGTATTGATAGATTGCTCAGTTGTTAGTCAATACCGCGCATTGCTGTTATTTAAGCTCTCGGCTCAGGCAAGCATGATTTAACCACACATAAAAGGGATGCACACAGATATAAAATCCGTGTTTATCTGTGTACATCTGTGGTTAAAAACCCTTAACTTAATGACATTGCATTCCAGCGAAGGCGGGAATCTTAATGACCATACATTAGCATTAAGGTTCCCGATCAACCCGATAGCTATCGGGTTGGGGATGACAATCCCTCGCAACCTATCATCGTCGCTATCTGTCTTTTAGTTTTGGCAAACGCATTTTGACAGATTGCCAAGCCACTAATTAAAGTGCATCAAGGGCAAGGTTTAATTTTAACACATTTACTGATGAAGGGCCAAATACACCCATAAATGGTTTAAGCGTATTCATGGCAACCAGTTCTTTTACTTTATTCACATCGATTTTACGGGCTGCAGCAACCCTCTCGATCTGAATAGCGGCACCTTGCTCAGAAATATTCGGGTCGAGCCCGCTTCCTGATGCAGTAACCATATCCGCAGGGATATCAGATTTTTTGATACCAGGGTTGTATTTCAATAAAGTATCGATACGGGTCTGTACTTCTTTTAAATAATCAGGGTTTGATGGTCCTTTGTTAGAACCTGCAGAACCTGCTGCATTGTAGGCCACAGCTGATGGTCTTCCCCAGAAATATTGTGGTTTAGTAAACGACTGACCTAATAATGCATAACCTACTGTTTTACCATTTTTGGTGATTTTTTCTCCTCCCCCGTTTCCTTTAGACATTTTACCGATAAAGGCAACAGTAACAGGATATATTACGCATAACAGTACCAATAATACCAGTGTTAAGCGGATGGATTGAATGATGTACTTTTTCATCTTTTTATTTTTTTAAATTTTTCATTGCTGTCATGCTGAGGAACGAAGCATCTCTAACTTATTAGGCAGTGCCAGATTTTAGATACTTCCCTATTGCTTACAGATTCTTCGCTGCGCTCAGATTGACATTTTTCTTTACACAAATAACCCGACCAATAAATCGATTATCTTAATCCCTATAAACGGAGCTACCACACCGCCGATACCATATATAAATAGGTTTCTACGTAATAAGGCAGTTGCACCAATAGGTTTGTAGGCTACACCTTTTAAAGCCAATGGGATCAGGATCGGGATAATGATCGCGTTAAAGATCACCGCCGACATAATTGCTGATTCTGGTGAGTGCAGGCCCATAATGTTCAGGCTTTGCAGCGCAGGAATTGATGCGATAAACAAGGCCGGAACAATTGCAAAATACTTGGCCACATCATTCGCGATGGAAAAAGTGGTTAATGTACCGCGGGTAATCAATAATTGTTTACCGATTTCTACGATCTCGATCAGTTTGGTCGGGTCGTTATCCAAATCGACCATGTTACCTGCTTCTTTTGCAGCCTGTGTTCCGCTGTTCATGGCTACACCAACATCGGCCTGTGCTAAGGCAGGAGCATCATTAGTCCCGTCGCCCATCATGGCTACCAGCTTACCAAGCGCTTGCTCATCTTTAATGTAGTTCATTTTATCCTCAGGTTTAGCCTCTGCAATAAAATCATCAACACCTGCTTTTTCTGCGATATATTTAGCTGTTAGAGGGTTATCACCGGTAACCATTACTGTTTTCACACCCATTTTGCGGAGACGTTCGAAACGTTCGCTAATACCTGGTTTAATGATATCCTGCAATTCGATCACGCCAAGGGCTTTTTCGTTTTCGGATACTACTAAAGGGGTACCGCCATTTGTAGCAATGGTTTTTACATGGTTTTCAATATCTGATGGAAAATTATTTCCGGCTTTTTGTACAATATTCCTGATCGAATCGAAGGCTCCTTTTCTGATTCTTCTTCCATCGGCAGTATCCAATCCACTTGAACGGGTTTCGGCAGTAAACTTGATAAATGTTGATCCCTCTGGCGTTCCGGCAGATTTAAAACCTTGTTCGGCAGCCAGTTCGATGATTGATTTTCCTTCAGGGGTTTCATCAGCCAATGAACTTAACACACAGGCATCGGTAAAAGCTTTAATATTTACACCGGCTGTTGGATAAAAATTGGTGGCTTTACGGTTACCAATGGTGATGGTTCCGGTTTTATCTAAAAGCAACACATCAATATCTCCGGCAGTTTCTACCGCTTTACCCGATTTGGTAATTACGTTGGCTCTTAATGCCCTGTCCATTCCGGCGATACCGATGGCTGATAAAAGTCCTCCGATGGTGGTTGGGATTAAACATACAAACAGGGAGATCAACGCAGCAATAGTGATCGGTGTATTGGCGTAATCAGCGAAAGGTTTCAAGGTTACGCATACAATAATGAATACCAGGGTAAAACTGGCCAAAAGGATGGTTAAAGCAATCTCGTTTGGTGTTTTTTGACGTGATGCACCTTCAACCAGCGCAATCATTTTATCTAAAAAGCTTTCGCCCGGAGCAGTGCTCACCTGAACTTTAATCTCATCAGATAAAACTTTTGTACCGCCTGTTACCGAAGATTTATCACCACCCGATTCACGGATTACCGGAGCAGATTCTCCTGTTATCGCTGATTCGTCAATAGTTGCAATCCCTTCGATAATTTCTCCATCGGTAGGGATGGTATCGCCTGTTTCACAAACAAACACATCGCCTTTTTTTAATTGGTTGGATGAGCGGATTTCGATGGTTCCGTTTGCTAAAAGTACTTTAGCTGGTGTTTCTTCCCTTGTTTTACGTAAACTATCTGCCTGTGCTTTACCTCTGGCCTCTGCAATAGCTTCGGCAAAATTTGCAAACAATACCGTAAGCAACAGTACCAAAAAGATAAAGAAATTATATAATGGCGATCCCTGTCCGCTATGGCTGAAAGAATATACCGTTACGTAAGCCATTACCAGTGTTCCGATCTCAACGGTAAACATTACCGGGTTGCGGACCATCGCCCTTGGATCTAGCTTAATGAAAGATTGTTTTAGTGCGGTCTGCACCAAGGCAGGTTCGAACAATTTATTATTGGGTTTCATTTGTATGTTTATTTAAGCATGGTAAAGTATTCTGCCAATGGCCCTAATGCCAATGCAGGGAAATAAGATAATGCGTTCAATACCAGTATTACCGCAAAAGTCATCAGGGCAAAGGTTTTGGTATCTGTTTTAAGTGTACCGGCCGATTCAGGAATGAATTTTTTGGCACCTAATAAACCCGCAATGGCAACCGGACCAATAATCGGTAAGAAACGGCCAAGGAAAATCAAAATACCGGTTGATAAATTCCAGAAGATGTTGTTATCACCCAGTCCTTCAAATCCCGAACCATTATTGGCATTGGATGAAGTCATTTCATAAAGCATCTCAGAGAATCCATGGAAACTTGGGTTATTGAGCCAGTTTTTAGGCTGAACGGCCCAGGCAGCATCGCCATGACTGGTAAAAATATAACTTGCAACAGCTGTGCCGGCAAGGATCAGAAACGGACTTAGCAAAGTGATGATTGCGGCAATTTTAATTTCCCTTGCTTCTACTTTATGTCCAAGAAACTCGGGTGTTCTGCCCACCATCAATCCCGAAATAAATACAGCAACAATCAGGTAAATGAAATAGTTCAATAAACCTACACCACAACCACCATAAAATGAGTTGATCATCATGCCCAGTAACTGCCAGGTACCCGACATCGGCATGGTACTATCGTGCATACTGTTTACAGAACCTGTAGAAATAATTGTAGTTACTGTTGCCCAATAAGCAGAGGCAGCCGGCCCGAAGCGGACTTCTTTTCCTTCCATTGCTCCGGTAGTCTGAGAAATACCCATTTTCGCCAAGGCTGGATTTCCTCCCAGTTCTGAGCTAAGCATCGGGATGAGAAGCATAAACAGACCGATGGTCATTACTCCAAAAATAGTCCAGGCCAATTTTTTCCTGCGGATAAAATAACCGAAAGCAATTACCATGGCAATCGGAATAATTACCTGTGCAATCAGCTCAACCATATCGGTAAAGTAGCTTGGATTTTCAAATGGATGTGCCGAATTGGCGCCAAAATAACCTCCACCGTTTGTACCTAAATGTTTAATGGCAATCATTTGCGCTGCCGGACCTCTTGATACATTTACGGTATCGCCCTGTAGAGAAATGAATTTGTCTTTACCATCGTAACTTGCAGGCGTACCGTTAAAAGTTAATATTAAAGCCACTATAACTGATAAAGGCAATAATAAACGGGTGATCGCTTTAACAAAGAATTCCCAGAAATTACCCAGTTGAGTGGTTGTTTTATCTCTAAAAGCTTTAAAAAATACCACCGCTGCCGCAATACCTGTCGCCGCACTAACAAACTGAAGAAACATCAGTACATATTGCTGAGTGAGGTAGCTTACGCCGCTCTCGCCCGAATAATGCTGAAGGTTACAGTTGGCAACAAAGCTGATGATGGTGTTAAAGGCCAGGTCAGGTGTCATCCCCGGATTTCCGTCCGGATTGAATGGAAGTTTATCCTGAAAAATAAGAACAAAAAAACCGTAGAACAACCATAATATATTAATGGTAAGCAGTGCTTTCATCTGCTGCTTCCAGTTCATTTGTTCTTTTACATTAATTCCGGAAAGCTTATATATGCCAGTTTCCAATGGCTTTAAAAAATCTGTCCAGACTTTTTCTCCTGCAAAAACCTTAGCCAGGTATTTACCCAATGGTATTGCGATAACCAGGGTAAGCAGGAAGGTGGCGATAATGCCTGTTAATTCAGTGTTCATTTTTTGATTTGTTAATTGCTCTCCATTAAGGAGAAAAGATTAAAATTTTTCGGGTTTGATCAGCACGTAAATCATATAGATAAATACGGCGATAGCGATAATGAATAATGCGATCATAATGTTAGATTTTTTCGAACCAGTCGATTGATTTGTAAGTAGCCCAGCAGAGCAGGACGAGAATTAAAAAAAGTAGTATTGTCATGATTCTAATGATTTTGAATGCCATTAGCCAACTCTTATACCATAAAAAATAAAAATCAATTAATTAATTGATTTACAAATACTTACAAACAAAAATGCTTTTCTAATTAAAATCAGGCATAAAAAAACCCTTCCATTTTGGAAAGGTTTTTTTCATTTGGGAAAAGTGAATTCGTCATTGCGAGGAGGAACGACGAAGCAATCTTTCCTGCTCGATCCTTGCTAGAAGATTGCTTCGTCGGCTAAAAAAGCCTTCTCGCAATGACGGACTATTCTTATTCTGGTCTTAGCGTCTCGCTAAGACCCACCATTTAATTCCTTGTTTCTGAGTTTCCGTGGCAAAAAATTAGCCTTAGCGAGACGCTAAGGCTAGGTAAAATCCTTCGACTACGCTCAGGATGACAAATACAATTAAGAATGTCCGTTCAGTTCCAAACTTTCGAGCAAACTAATATAAATATCAATCCCTTCTTCAATCTCCTCAATACCGATAAACTCATCAGCAGTATGTGATCGTGCAGAATTGCCTGGTCCCATTTTAACCGATGGCATATCCAGCCAGCCCTGATCTGAACTTGTTGGCGAAAAGTAGGTTTGTCTGCCCAAACTAAGTCCGGCTACTACCAAAGGGTGAAGAATATCGATGTAAGATGGTTTTAAAACATTGGGGCGAATTGTAAAATCACTTGAAGTGTGGTTAATGATGGTGTTTACGATTTCCCTTTCGGTATAATTATGGTCGAAACGGATATCGACCGTAAAACTGCATTCTCCCGGTACAATATTGTGCTGAATTCCTGCCTTAATTTCGGTTACCGTCATTTTTACGGGCTGTGGCTGATCATCCATAATCGGGAATAAATAAGATTTAAACCATTCAATATCTTTTAAGGCATGATAAATGGCATTATCTCCCTCTTCCCTCGCCGCATGGCCGGACCGGCCTTTGGCAATGCAGTCAATCACCATCGATCCTTTTTCGGCAATGGCCATTTGCATACAGGTTGGTTCTCCAACAATGGCAAAGGCAATTTCTTTAATATCACCCAATATATCGCGTATTCCCAATTCGCCTGAGGTTTCTTCTTCGGCTGTAGCAGCTAAACAAAGGTTGAAACAGAGATCTTCCCGCTCAAAGAAGTATAAAAAAGTGGCTATTAATGATACCAGGGGCCCTCCCGCATCATTACTGCCCAAGCCATATAATTTTTCGTTTTCAATTGTTGGCCTAAAAGGATCGCGGGTATATTGTCCGTTGGGTCTCACCGTATCGTGATGGGAGTTTAAGAGGATAGTTGGTTTTGATGCATCCATATATTTATTATAACACCATACATTGTTGTGTTTCCTAAAGGTATTGATGCCGTGCTGGTTTAAGAAAGATTCGATATGATCGGCAGTGAATGTTTCCTCGCCGCTGAATGAAGGAATAGAGATTAATGAAGAAAGGAGTTCTAACGATTCCTGATAAAGATGGTTAAGATCAGGACCTTCGGTAAGGTGTATTTTACTAATGGTATTCATGATGATGTGGTTAGGTGATTAAGAATGGACAACTTCCTGGTAAATTTCTGTTTGTTGGTAAACTACAGGTTGCGCTTCTATAAAATATTCAGGATCGAAAAGCATGGCGGTACACAAACAGTTGCATTTCTTTTTGCGCTCCAGGATATCATAATTTACGCAGCTTTTACATCCTTCCCAAAAATGTTCATCGTGTGTGATCTCCGCAAAACTAACCGGAAGAAAACCAAGTTTGGCATTCATCCGCATAATTGCCGGACCAGAGGTAATGCTAAAGATTTTTGAATTGGGGTATAACCTTCTCGACATTTTGAAAATCCTGTCTTTTATTGATCTGGCCACGCCCGAGTTCCTGAATTTTGGGGCTACAATTAATCCTGAGTTGGAAACGAAGCGCCCCCCCTCCCAGGTTTCGAGGTAAGAGAACCCTACCCACTCACCGGTATTGGTTAAGGCGATAACTGCCTTACCCGCTGTCATTTTTTCAATTACTGATGCTGCCGTTCTTTTGGCAATCCCTGAGCCACGTGCAATGGCCGATTGTTCTGTTTCTGTTATAATTTCTTCTGCGTAAGGTGCATCGTTATGATTGGCGATACGTACAAAAATGATCTGGTTATCCATGATGATTAAAATTTCATGCCGCGCCTATTACAAATCCAATACCGTAAATCATCTTATGACCACAATCGTGGTTTAAACAAAGTATTAGCCTTTATTTTTATACAAAGCTTATGCCTCGCCATCCATACCCTACCAAAATGAAAGGCTAAATTCCATTTTGGTAAAGCATAAGGTAGTTTTGTTAACAATAAATAGAAAACCTTCTCTAATTATTTAACGTATGTGCATTTACACCTAACAGGAATATCCTGATTGCATTAATTACGATTAACACAGATATGTTAATTATTTAATTTTTTTTGTACATTATATATCTCGTAGATCCCTTTTTTTGAACTAAACTTTATGGTATGATGCCAAATATCAACAGCAGCTCCTTTGTTAAGCCACTTATCGAATATATGGAGCAATATCACCCCATTTCGCCGCTTCTTGCTGCACATTATGCTACGCAGTGTACACGGTTAACCGTCAAAAAAAATAAACACATTGTTTCCCCGGTTGATAGTAATGCCGCTTTATATTTCGTAGTTAGCGGTATTGTACGGGGGTTTATAAAAGATAGTAATAAAGATATCACCACCTGGTTCTGCTTTGGAAACAATATCGTTGGCGCTATCCGTCATCCCGACCTCCAACCCTACCATTCTGTAGAATATTTGCAGGCACTCGAAGATTGCGAACTTATCCGCATCCCCTACACGATGATCGAGTATGCTTATTCCAATTTTGAAGAAGCCAATGTTGTTGGCCGAAAACTTTTAGCCCTGCACTATTACGCTGCATCTGAAAGATCGATCCTGGCCCGGATACCCAATGCCCTGCGCAGGTACCGGAAACTGGAAGAAAGCAAAAAAATAGATATGAACAGGATACCATTACGTTATCTGGCCAGCTATTTGGGGATGAGGTTTGAAACTTTAAGCAGGATCAGAAGTAAAGAACTGAATAAAGCTGCCCAGGAGCCTGTTGGAGTGTAGATAACTTAACCAATTAACAAATCCTAATTTAGCCTAAAAAACGGCACATCCGTTTGGATGTACCGCCATTACCTGAACCAATAAATCAAGTGGTTTAGGTTTAGAAATTTGTATTTACAATTAATTGGCTCCGTCCTGAATCAACAAAATCCAACGGGATAATACCGAATTTACCATGTGTGTTATTGGTAAAAAAAGTAGTGATTTTTGGATTGACAGAATTTGAAACCGTAGTGATGCTCGGAATACTGAATATACCTGCTTTATATCCGCTTGCGTAATTAAGGTAAAGTTTATTCGAAGTATCATTTTTTGCTTCGTTTAATAAGGTTTCTATTCTTGTCCATTTTGTATTTACATCATTAACGTTGTAAAAATCCTGAACCCTTAAATTGGCAGCAGCATTATTGATATCGAAGGTGGTATTATCAGCCCATGCAGTCGCATCAATACCTTTTGGCGAAGAACCAGAAAATCTTCTCAACAACCTGATTTTTCCGCGGATACTGCCTAATGTAGGGATGTTATTTCCTAAATCCCATTTACCAGGGTTTTGCTGTACATAAGAGTCGAATGTTTGCTCAAACGAACGGGTATTGTTTGATGGGGTATGTTCTTCTTTAACGCTCATAATAATGGCTTCAGATGGGTGACTGTTCAAAAAATTGATACAGGCATTCAGTACGTCATTAAAATTAAGGTTTTGATAAATGGCTCCATGATGGATGGCAAAAGCGTTGTCGATGTGCCTGCAGCGGATATCCAGGTAACGTACACCTGCATTTAACTGATCGGCGATACTCAGGTTCTGACATTTAGCCGTGCCTGAAACGGGTTCGATTGTAGCTCCTGAATCGTGAGTACCTGGGATAGAAATGAGAGCTAAGCTGTTTTGATCGGCAAGTACGCTCATCCAGTTATTAAGCGAAAAACTTGGTAAAGCCGCATTTGGATTTACATTTGCTTTAAGTTTTGGTCCGGAAAATTTTTCAGTCTCTTGTTGTTCTTTTTTACAGGCGCTAAAGGTAAGCACCAGGGCCACGAAAAGTGACAGTTGTAGTTTCTTCATAGTTTTTTTAAGGAAGATTGATGATCTATTTGGTTCAGTGTCTTAAAGTTAGTAAAAGGTTTTACTAAATCGATACACTTAACAATTTTATAATGATTGTTTAATTTGTTTGAACAACCACAGCGGATCTAAAAAACCTTAAAAATTGAAGCCAACTAATTATTATGTCTAATCACCCAAGCCACATTAGTCCAGCTAAGAAATTACTTGTTATTGAAAAACTAAGTTGGTCTAAGGTAATTTAGGTGGTTGATATAATAGTGCATTTATATACACCTTAAACTTATATGCATCTTCAATGCCTTATATGGTCAGAATGAACAAAAAAAGCCACAGTGTGATACACCATGGCTTGATATTAATCAACTAACCTTATAAATACTAACCAAATATTTATGATTCATAATATGGGCAACCTTATTAATTTCCGATTAAATCGAGGCTAAATGGAAAAAAGTTAAAATCAAATGCAAGGGCGTAAAGCCCCTGCATTGATCGCGTTTGTTGTCCCTAGACTTCGCTATCAGATATCCCTAATACCTCATTGCACTACAATAATAGTTGATAACGCAGAAAAATAATCATTACCACTTATCCAAAGCCTATCCAAAACTTTGAACGGGTAAAAAACTCATAATCAAGATTATAAACCATTAAGCTTTATGCTCTTTTTAGTAATAGGTAAAGGTTACTGTTGACTGGCAATCTTTATTTGCAATAGCCCTCACCCAGTGGGCACTAAAACCATCGGGGAATGTATAATTTATAGTTTCTCCTGCTTTGATAGAAAATGTTTTGTAGGGATGAAAACCCGATAGATCGAAGTCAACCTCCAGGGTGATATCTACATCTTTATCAGCCATTAGGCTCACCTTTTTCTGATCGTAACCCGTCATTAAGTAAGGTAAGGAAGGATTATTCGACTTTACTGCTGTATTTTTCCATACAGCACCTTCGCCAACAGGTTTACCCATTTTCCACAGGTCATCAATACCGCCATACCACAACCCATTGGTCTGGTTACCGAAATAATGTCCATCTGGTTTTGCATCCTGTTTAGTACCGCTCATCACCAATAATCCACGCCAGGTACAAAAATCCACTATTTTTTTATTGTGGGTGGTAACAGGACGGATCGCACTAAATCCAGATTCGCGGCCAACTTCGTAAAAAGTACCCTTAATGTTCATCATAAAACGCTCCGATTCTACCTCTCTTTTATCGCGGTATGGAAAAAGTTCGTATTGGGATGATCCTTTTGGCAAACGGAAAGTACCGGTTTTATCTTTTATAATAACAGAAGCATCATCAACGGTATAGTTTTTAGTTAATGTTAAAAGTTTTTCCATTTGTGCTGTGCTATCAGGCGTATTACTTAAAAAGGATAGTTTTTCATCAACTTCCTGGTATTGTTTTTTACCGCTGGAAATATTTAATACCTGAAGATTTTTATTGTATCCGGAAGGACGGATCAAGTTGTCGTTCACTTTCATTTTCTCATCAATCCCGGCCAGTGTATTAAACATTGAATCCTGACTGTCATGCATTTTTCCGGTAAAATGAAAAAATGCGGAAGCTGTACAATTCTTATCTGTTGTGATCCGTACCCAGATTGCTTTAAAATCAGCCGGAAACACAAAATACTGATAAGTATTGGCCGCAACAGTTATTGTTTTATAATTTTCCCATTTATTATTCCCGGTTTTATCTATCTGAATGGTAAACCGAACCGGCTCTGCCGATTTCTGATCAAAATGCAAAACCTTTTTTTCAAAACCATTGACTAAAAATGCATCAGAAGGGACATTGGCTTTGACTTCATCGTTATCCCAAACACCACCCCACCCTGTCGCGCCGCCCCAGGTCTTTAAATCGTTCCATTGCCCGAACCATAGGTTTGATTGTGCCCTACCGGCCATAGGATTTTCTAAAACGGTGGTTTCATCGGTTGAGATTACAATCTGGTTATTCCAGCTGCAAAAATCGGGGATATAGCGTAAATGGCTATTTACCGGAGTAATACCACTGCTATTATTCCTTGAAAAAGTTTTTGGAAAATCGTACATCATTCCATGCATATCCATTAACATTTTACCGTTGCCAACCTCACGGATACGTGGCCATTCGGTATACCAACCCCCACGATGATCATAAGTATGGGCCGCTTTGGGTAAACGGTAGGTATACCATTTGCCACCATCCAACAGTTTCAATATCACCGAACGTTTATCCCAGCCGATACTCCAAAGCGGGCTTTTATCATTTGGCGAACCATAAATACCACCTGGTCCGGTTACATCGGTAAACTGGCGGCGTTCAATAATTTTCCAGGTTTTCCCATCCCAGCTGGCCAAAACACCCTTTTCTTCTTCATTTTTGGGTAAATCACCTGCTTCGAGCATGTCTTTTGTAAGTTTAAAAACAGCTTCTTCTCCATTATTAGCTACTACCAGCTGTTTTTGTGCAGTATAAGCACCTTTACCATGCCAACCAGGCACAGGTTTATTAAATAGTTTTTTTACGGCAAGCGTGTGCACATTAACTTCGTAAAGCATCCCCTCCATGTCGTAAAAATAGACCATGTTTGCCGGATCGGTAAGGTGGCGCGTAGTTGAGGTCATCCTACCAGGCATTACCGAAAAGGGGATCACCCTGATATTAGCTTTATTATCTATAAAATAGTTGCTGGTAATTAACTGATTGGATTCTTTATGGATCATCCGGTTTGCAGGTGTGCCCCCAATGCTTTCAGTATGTATGGTAACATTAAGGTTGTTATCAATACTATATAACTTATCAGAGCTCCCTTTAGGCATGTGCGGCGAATAAGTAACCATCCAAAGCTTGCCTGCCCAGGGTGTAATGGCACCAATACCGTTTTCGCCACCATCACCATAACTTTTTGCAACACCTTGTTTTAACCAGTTTTGTTTGTCCCAGCTTTCGTTAAATGTGGCTAAATGCGGATAAACACCGCTTACCTGCAGGGGTTTTGTTTGGGCAAAGGTTAATTGAGCGGTAAAAATGGCAGCGCTCATTAAGGCACCAAATTTTAATATAAGGTTTGTTTTCATGTGTATATTTTAAACAGCCGGAAGTATTCTTCCAACTGCTGCATCTAATAATTCGGGTTTTGTGTCAATTTTGGATTTAATCTTACTTCGACGGCAGGTATTGGCCACAAATACTGTTTGTTTTTATCAAAACTTCGGGTAAATAAAATTTTTACATCACCTCCAAAGCCTGAATAATCGGCAATCCCATCATCATCAATTGGTGTTACTCCAGGGAAAGGCCATTTGGCCCTGTTCTGATTAGCAGGATCTGGTAAGCCTATTACGGGCTTAGTAAGCGCTTTTTCGGCAAGCTTCCACCTGATGAGGTCCATATAACGTAAGCCTTCAAATGTGAATTCTATTCTTCTTTCCCTCCTTACTATTTTTTTAAGTTCGGTTAAATCAAACGTGGTAACTGCGGGATAGGATCCCGTTTGGGTTACCGGAACACCATAAGCCCTTGCCCTTACCTTGTTTAGGGCATCTAAAACAGTTGCGTCTGCCTGTCCTAATTCTACTTTAGCTTCGGCATAGGTGATCAAAACTTCTGCAAAACGGATAATAATGGCATCATTATCCTCATTGTGGGTATCCGACCAGCTCTGCTCTACGCCTTTGCGCCAAATAAAACCGGTAAATGTGGCAAAAGGTGCAACTGCGCGGGTATCATTATTGGTTACTTTCCGCCCCAACTTATTGCTCCAAACCTGTGTTGAATCTGGATGTGGATTAAAATTATACCCCAGCCAGTAAGTATTAAAAGGTACCACTGTGGCAGCCAAACGTGGATCGCGGTTATCAAATGGTTTTAATGGATTGTACAAGGGAGATTCGTCGATGGGTTTACCATCAGTACATTCGTAAGCATCAACCAGCTCACGGGTTGGCATGGTAGCCGCAAAGCCACCTGCATTACGGGTTAAAATATCGTCAGGTACACTCGATACTTTTTGGGTCTGATCGCGCGGAATGCTTAAAATAATTTCGGCACTCTGCTCCCCGGCGCGCTGGAACAATGCGGAATATGAATTATTTAAACTATAAGCCCCGGCGCCGGTTAATTCCATTACCGCTAAGGAAGCTGCTCTTGCCGTTTCCCAATCGCCCATGTACAAGGCTGTTCTCGCTTTTAAAGCCAGGGCAGCACCTTTGCTTAACCTTTTTACTGCTGCGCCATAACTTTGTGGCAGATTTTGAGCGGCGAAATCATATTCAGTTTTTAAAAAACTATAAATATCAGCCTTGGTAGTTTTGCTAACATTGCTTGCCTCTTCGATGGTCTGCGTTTTTAAAATCAGCGGCACATCTCCAAAATGGGTAATCAATTTGGTATATTGATAAGCCCTGATTAAACGCATTTCCGCTTCAAGCCTCATCAGAACGGCTATCGGTGTATTGGAAGCGGCCCGGTCTTTACTTTCTAAAAAGGTATTGGCGCGGGCAATTGCCTTATAACAGTTTTGATAAAAGGTTTGCACATTACCATCTGTTGAGGATAAACTTCCGGCAATTACCGGATTACCGCCGGAGCCCCCACGGTAAAAACAATTGTCCGAAAAGAATTCCTCCCAGGCACCTGTACTTTCCTTTACCGGCGTCCAAAAATCCAAACGGTATAAATCGTTTACAGCGAGCTCCAGTTCGTTCTGGTTTGAATAAAAACTATCAGAACCTGGACTTGATAATGGGTTTAAATCGAGCTTTTTACAAGAAAATCCGCAGAAAGCCATGATAGATATGATGATGAATAACTTTTTCATTTTATAATATTTTGAACCGTTAAAATTTAACTGCAACTCCGCCCAAGAAGGTGGTAACAATCGGATAACTGGCATTTCCAGATTCGGGATCGGCATATTTTGGGAATTTACTGCTGGTGAGGAAATCATTTGCGGCAACATAAATCCTGATAGACTGCAGGCCGATTATTTTTAATAATGCCTGTTTATTAAAAGTATAACCCAGCGTGGCATTCTTTAACCTGAAATATGATCCATCTATCAGCCAGAAATCGGAACTGGCATAATTGTTTGTACTGCTCGTGTTGGATAACCTTGGATACTGTGCTGCAAGATTTTGTTCTGCACTATTGCTTTTACTCCAGAAATTGCCATCAAGCAGGGTTGGAAAATTACCGAACTGCTCCTGAAAAGGCCTTACTACATCATTATTCAACCTGCTTAATCTTTTACCTACACCTTGAAAAGCCATACTAAAATCGAATCCTTTATAACCTACATTAATATTACCACCATATTGGTACCGTGGCAAAGAGCCACCAAGCAAAACACGGTCATTGGCATTTATGATCCCATTATTATCAAGGTCAACATAGCCGATATCGCCAGCGGTAATGGCAGAACTGGTTCTTGCAGCCCCGTTTGCAGTAGCTACATTTTGGTAAATCCCCGTTGATAAATAACCATACCATTCGTTAAACTGGCTGCCTTCCATATTTACCTGCTGACTGTTAATTTCCTGGCGGGTACCGTTCATATTTTTGATCTTGCTTTTGGCATCGGCAATGTTAAAGCCTGCGCTATAAGTAAAATCGCCAATCTTATCTTTCCAGTTTAAACCAAGTTCCCATCCATATACATCTAAAATTCCGGCATTTTGAGTCGGCCTGTCGTAACCTAGGTTATAGGGGATATCCAAAGAAAGCAATATATCTTTGGTGCTCTTTTTATAATAATCGGCAGTAACACTTAAACGGTTGTTTAAAAAAGCAGCATCGATACCGATATCAGATGATTTGGTGGTTTCCCATCTGATATCCCTGATGGCATAAATGGTTTGGGCAGCAGTTGTTAAGGGTACCAATACGCCGTTCTGATAAAACAGTGCGGTATTGGAAAGATCGATCGATGCCTGAGAAGGATAATAATTTTGCGCATTATTTTGATACGGGTTAGTAATGCGCTGATTACCCACACCGCCATACGAAGCCCTTAATTTTAGAAAGCTTACCCACTTTACATTTTTCATAAAGTTTTCTTCCGAAATGCTCCATCCGGCCGAAAAAGAAGGATAAGACGCGCCACGGAATCCAGGAGCAAAACGTGAGGATTGATCATACCTTAAATTGGCCTGAATATAATATTTACCCATAAAATCGTAGGTTAACCTGCCGAAAAACGATTGAAGGCTCTCCTGCCCCGCATCACTTGAATTATCTCTCAAAAGCTGCGAGCCCACACTTAAATAAGGATAATCGGTTAATGCAAAGCCATCCCTACCCGCACCCAATGTTTCATAGTTAAAGTAAATGCTCTCAAAACCTGCCAAAGCACTAAAATTATGCTTATTGTTAAAGCTTTTAGTATAATTGGCTAAAAACTGACTGTTTAACTGGTAAGTTTCGTTCCGTGATTCCCTTAAAGTGGTTAACGCAGTATTGGTAGCAGCGCTTGGTGTACCATCAGCATTGGTGTATGCAATTTTTTTCGAAAAGGCCTTACTCTTGTCAAAATCGAATGTAGGTGCCACCTGGGCTGTTAAGGTTAAATCCCTAATGGGTTTAAAATTTAAAGCCAACCGGCCTTGTAACTGATTTGAAGCCCCTGTTGTGGTTCCACCTTCGTTTAACTGCGCCAATGGGTTTCGTCCGTCCTTTGCAATGGCATAGGCCCCATTGGTATAAGTAGCAGCATAAATGGGCGGCATTACCCTGGCTTCGTAAATCGGGCTCTGTCCACTAAATGGATTGTTTACCGGCGAAAGATTATTTAAACGCCTGAATGATAAATCGACATTAGCATTGAATTTATCACTTAGCTTAATATCGTTGTTTACCCTAAACTGGTAACGTTCGTAATTGTAGTTATTGTAAAAAGCGCCAATATCCTGGTAGCCAAAAGAAGCTTTGGTTTTTAACTTTTCGGTACCGGACGTAAAACTCAGGTTATGCTCCTGCCTTGGGGCATAATCTCTGGTTAAAATAAGGCTTTGCCAATCGGTATTTCCAAAAGGGAACAGATCTGGCGTTGCGGCCCTGCGTGCATCAAAGTTTACAATGTAATCATTCGCATAAGGTCCGGTTGCTGCACCGTCATTAGTGGCCTGCTCATTAAAATACCGCATGTAGGTAGGCGAGTTTACATAAGTTGGTAAGGCTGTAGGTTTTTGCAGGGCGTACTCAAAATTGTAATCGAGGTTTGAAGCTCCATTCTTGCCACGCTTGGTGGTAATCAAAATTACACCTGCTGCACCTCTTGATCCGTAAATGGACGCAGAAGAAGCATCTTTTAACACACTAAACGATTCTACATCATTAGGGTTCACCAGATCCATACTACTTACGGGTATTCCATCAACCACTACCAAAGGTGCATTCGAGTTTAAGGTGGTTACGCCCCTGATCTGTACTGTTGCCCCGGCACCCGGTGCCGCACTACTCCGCGTAACCGACACTCCCGGAATGGCGCCCTGTAACGACTCCGAAATCTGAGCAGTCTGCCTCCCGGTAATGTCTTCGGCACTGATCGTAGAAATTGCCCCCGTTAAATCTTTCTTTTTCTGGGTTCCATACCCAACCACCACCACATCGTTAAGGTTTTTTGTATTGGCAGCCAGACTGATGGTCAGGCTTGTTCCGGTTATCGAAACCATTTGTTCCTGATAGCCGATATAGGTAACCAAAAGTTTGTCAGAACCAGTTGGAACATTTAAATTGAATAGTCCATTTACATCTGTTGTGGTACCTATTTTAGTGCCGGGAATAGTAATGGTAACACCGATAAGACTTTCTTTGGTACCTGCGTCAATCACCTTCCCGGTAACCGATTTGGTTTGTGCTTTTAGTGCATAACAACTGCACAAAAAGAACACCATTAAGAGTAGTTTTTTTTTCATTAAAATTTGGTTAGTTTTATAAAAAATAGTTTGTTTTGCAGCGAAAGAACTTTTTTTTTTCATTTGCTATGATAAACTTAGGCAATGATCCACGTCCCAAAACGATAACCATTTATACAAATGTTTACCAATATTATTGACAAGCCAACAAACTAATAATCAACCACTTAAACTAAATGAATAATGAGTTTGTACAGCCCGAAAATTCTGTTTTTTTTAAACAGCTGGATATTTGTTGTAAAAAAGTAGCACACCAGGTCGGCGAAAAAAGCATTTCGGAATGGAAGAATAGCGATTACATCAAACTCAGCGGTTTACTGCACCGTAAAACAAAGGTTCATTTAAGCGAAAATACACTAAAGCGCATTTTCGGAAAGCTTAAAAAACCTACACGTTATTACCCCCAAAAAGCAACGAGAGATGCCCTTGCTCAATTTATAGGTTTTAGGGATTGGTATGAATTTGAACTCTTGCATCCGGTAACCGAAAAGGAGAGCGATATAAGCCAGGCTCCTCCGCCAATACCTGCAAAACCCAGGCGTAATTATGCCTTATACTTCATGCTTGCTTTTTTTATTGTAGCTCTACCTGCCAGTATTTACTACTTTTTTGGAAATAATGAAGTTCGCAACGTGCAACTCCGCTGTTTAAATCCCGAAGGAAAGAGTCCACATTCCGCTATTTTTAAGCTGGATATTAATGGAAAACTGTCTGATGAACTGAGCAATTTTACGATAGATTTTGCAGATAGCAGGTTAAAGCAATCGAATTTTAGCGACAGTACGGCGAATCATTATTACGAAACGCCGGGAAGGTATTTCCCGATATTGTACCATAAAAATACCATCATAGATACGGCTTATGTGTACCTGCAGAGCAAAGGCTGGGATATCATTGCAACCATGCAAAATGATTCTACGAGGGTATATCCAATATTAAAAAAGATTTCTACAGCGCATGATTATCATGTAACCAGCAGAGATGTGCTGGATGCCGGCGTTGATACCAGTAAAACATTTTTTGTGTCGTTTGCCAATGTACGGCCAACACAGATCAGCGCTGATAATTTTGAGTTCGATGCGGATATTACTACTTCTGCTGAAAGACCCGGTGTACGTTGCTCTCAGGTAGATCTGGTTTTTTATGGAGAAAACGATAAACATTTCCTCAGCATCATTAAGCCTGAGTGTACGGTTTGGGGTTCATACAAATTTTCGGAAGTCAACAAAAAAGGTGAAAAGGATGATTTAAGAGAGTTTGGACATGACCTCACCAATGGCGGCCGGATTAAATTAAAAATAGAAAACCAACAGGTAATCCTGTTTATAGATGGCAGGGAAATCTTTAAAACCAAATACCATAAACCTATTGGAAAGCTAATGGGCTTTAAGATTGTTTTTGCAGGGATAGGCTCTTTCAAAAATTTCAGCCTTTCTGATCTAAAAACCGGCGAAAAATTTTAAGCGTACCTTGCTAAAACTTCTCTCACCACTTCAAAAAAACAAGGTCCAAAAAGAATAGATCATTAAGCAAGCTGTTAAAATAGTTATATTAGCGGCACTAATCATAATGAACAATTCTAAAAACGCTGGTTTGAACAAAGTATTCTCATTTCTTTTAAAAAAGCAATGTGTTATCGTCATTTATCTCCTATTGGCTATTATTGCCGGTTTCAAACAATATCACCATCATTCGTACAACAATTACCTGATCTTTAAATATGTATACTGGCATACTACAGATCTGCAAAATTTATATAATAATTATGCTGAATATCGGGATAGCAACCATTACGGACCGGTATTTTCGGTTTTTATTGCACCTTTTGCCCTTTTACCCGATGGTTTAGGCTGTATTTTATGGAATATTGCAAATGTATGCATACTGCTCTGGGGTATTTATAGTTTACCTATATCGCTTAAAAAACGTACTATTATTGCCTGGATCTGCGCACACGAAGCGTTAACCGCTTTATTTAGTTTCCAGTTCAATATTGCCTTAACCGGTATTATTTTGCTCAGTTTCTCTTACCTGGTCAAAAAAAAGGAGATGCAATCGTCATTTTTTATTGCATTTGGTACCTTGGTAAAACTTTATGGCATAGTAGGACTTGCTTTTTTCTTCTTTACAAAAAATAAACTTAAATTTATTTTAGGCTGTTTTATTGCCTTTGCTTTGTTATTTGCCTTGCCTATGGCGATTTCGTCGCCAGCATTTGTAATTGAGTCTTACAGCGATTGGTACCACTCTTTGGCACATAAAAATGACCTGAATGCCTCATTAACTTCTTTTCAGGATATTTCTTTAATGGGAATGGTTAGAAGGGCAACAGGAAATATCAATATTTCGAATATGCCGTTTTTGCTGGGTGGATTAATCTTATTCGGATTGCCTTATACCCGCATTAACCAATACAAACATTTAGGTTTTAGGTTAATGTTACTGGCATCAACATTGATTTTTACGGTAATTTTCAGCAGTGGATCAGAATCGCCAACTTATATTATTGCATTTGCAGGTGTGGCCATCTGGTTTATGGTACAACAAAACCCCAAGAAAGGTTGGATAATCGCATTGTTTATCTTTGCATTTATACTCACCAGCCTATCGCCAACCGATATTTTCCCCAAGGCTGTTAAAGAATTTATTCGTCTATATTCGTTTAAAGCCCTACCTTGCGTAATCATTTGGCTTACCATAATATATCAAATGATGAAAGAAGATTTTAAGTCTTATCTGATTGCCGATTAATGAATAAGTTAGTTTCTATAGTAATCCCTGCCTACAATGAAGCCGATAATATTTTCGTAATTGCCGAAAGTATTAAAAATGTTTTTTCGGTGATTGATTACCGTTATGAAATTATCCTGGTTGATGATGGCAGTGCTGATCACACCCTCGAAAAAATAAAGGATTATGCAGCAACGGCTGATAATATCTTCTTTCTCGAATTTTCTAAAAATTTCGGGCATCAACTGGCGGTAAAAGCTGGTATGGATCATGCTTTTGGCGATTGTGTAATTTCTATGGACTGTGATATGCAGCATCCGCCTGAGCTGATCCCTGAAATGCTGCAGAAATGGCAGGATGGATTTGAAGTGGTTTATACCATAAGGGAAGAAGATAAAAATCTGTCAAAAGGCAAAAGAAGCTCATCAAACCTGTTTTACAAAACCTTAAACTGGTTATCTGATATCGATTTAGAGCCGGGAGCAGCCGATTTCAGGTTATTAGATCAAAAAGTGGTAAGTGTTTTCAGGAATTTCCACGAAAACGAACCTTTTCTACGCGGTTTGGTAAAATGGCTCGGGTTTAAACAGTTCGCCATCAGGTACAATCCGGCTGCACGTTTTTCGGGACAAAGTAAATACACCCTTAAAAAAATGTTCAGGTTAGCCTTACACGGTGTTACCTCTTTTAGTATTAAACCACTATATACTGCGGTATACCTGGGTTTCATTCTTTCTTTTGCCTCTGTACTTTACATACCCTACATTATTTATGCTTTTGTAAATCATGTAGAGGTTTCTGGCTGGGCATCGGTAATTATGACCATTGTCTTTTTTGGAGGGCTACAGCTTATTATTTTGGGCATTATAGGCATTTATGTAGGCAAAATGTTCATGCAGTCTAAAAACCGCCCTAATTACATTATCCGTTCAACTAATATTCAGCAAAAATAAATGGTGTTGTTAAGTTTTGATATTGAAGAATTTGATATGCCATTTGAGTATGGAAAAGATATTTCTTTTGAAGATCAGATTTCCATTTCCAGAGCAGGTACCATTGCCATTTTGGATATTTTAGATAAATACAACGTAAAAGCAACGTTTTTTTGTACGGTAACTTTTGCCGAAAACATTCCCGATCTCATTAAGCGGATTACTGAAACAGGGCATGAACTGGCTTCGCACGGGTATTATCATTCAGATTTTAAACCCGAACATTTACTTCAATCAAAACTCAAACTCGAAGAACTTTCTGGTAAAGAAATTACAGGTTACCGTATGGCGAGGATGATGCCTGTTGATGAAAAAGAAATAGAAAAGGCAGGATATACTTATAATACCTCTATAAACCCAACCTATTTACCAGGTCGTTACAATAATTTTAACATCTCGAGAACACATTTTGTTAAAGATAATGTATTGCAGATTCCGGCATCAGTAAGTCCGTTAATACGTTTCCCTTTATTTTGGTTGTCATTTCATAACTTACCACTCAGCATTTACAAAACACTGGCCAGCTGGACTTATAAAAAGGATAAATACCTGAATATTTATTTCCACCCCTGGGAGTTTACCGATCTGAACGATTTTGAGCGCTTTGGTTTCCCTGGTTACGTGAGGAAAAATACGGGCAAAAAAATGGTCGAACGCATGGAAGCACTTATTTCGTGGATGAAGGAGAAAAACTATCCGTTTGGGACCTTTCAGGAGTTTATTAAAACCCTAAGCGCGTAAATTTTCAATTTACCTATTTTTTCGTTTGACATTCAGGACATTTACGGAACTTTTTAGCTCCGGGCTTCCAAAAAACTAAAAATCTCCTTTATTTATACGTCTCTGCTAATTTAAGTGCATTATAGGTGTTTACAATCCCGCCACTCACACATATTTCGCTAAAAAGTACCCTAACATTTTCACCTTTTTCGTTTTTGTATTTTATTTTGTGTGCTACTTTCGAAACCGACTTCATAATAATTTCCCTCACCTGAGCAGGTTTTAATTCCGGATAATAGCTTAAAATCAGTCCGGCTAAACCAGCAACAACCGGCGAAGCCATGCTTGTTCCATCAGCTTCTTCATACTTATTATCTGGCACTGTAGATTTGATCAAAAACCCAGGCGCAAAAACATCAACACTATATTTGCCATAATTAGAGAAATCTGCTTTCAGGTTATCATCGTCTTTATAGGCACTAGCGCCCACTTCGATCCAATTACTGGCGTGTGGAAGATTGAACTTAGCAGAATCTATAACGATCGGTTTAACCAGCGCTGATCGTTCAAAAGGAGGCCGCATACCCATTCCATTATTCTGGCCCATTGGGCGGGGTGGGGTAAAATCGGGCTTAGCAGGCTTTTTGTTGGCTTCCTTATAAGCTTCAGCTTCTTTGCTATCGAAAAACTTATTGGGAAAATTTTCTTCTATATCATTGTTCTGGTTATCGTTCCCTGCGGCATGAACCAGTAAAACACCTTTGCTTTCAGCATATTTAACTGCAGAATCTACAGCCTTTTTATCCCATTTATAGCTCTTACCGAAACTCATATTGATAACTTTCGCACCATTATCAACCGCGTAACGGATACCGTTGGCTACATCTTTGTCACGCTCATCACCAGTGGGTACAACACGAATGGCCATAATACTTACATTATTGGCTACCCCTAATATGCCAACATTATTTGTACGGTCGGCACCAATAATGCCAGATACATGTGTACCGTGGAAAGCATCAGGTCCTTTTACATCGTTGTTTCCATAAACTTTCTGGTAAGAATTGCTATAATCATCACCTACTAACTCGGCACGCATATCATATTTAGGATTCAGGTTATATTTTAGCATGGCATCATATTGCTTATACCCTTCCTTTATATTTTTGTAAAACTTATCAAAACCGCCATCTTCTTTAGAACCTTTTCTGATAATGGTTTTTACTTGTTCCTCAGTTTCATCATCAGCTTTGTATCGGTCGATATCCTCAAGGGTTGGCATCTCCTTCCTATTGATTTTGGCTACAGAATCTAAAACTTTGTTAATGGCAATGAGCACAGAAAAAGTATTGCTGGCATCCTCGTATTTTTTACCGAAATCGCCAACCATTTTCTTATATAACTTATATTCTTCCTTCTGCGTACTATCTAAAGGTGTTAAATTGGTTGTTGATTGATATTTTGGCCTGTAAATCCTTAACAGCCTAACCAGTTCCAGGTTATCAAACTCGAGGTTTCCCTTTTTAGAGCCGATAAAATTCCAGCCATGTATATCATCGATGTAGCCATTGCCATCATCATCTTTTCCATTTCCGGGGATTTCCTTTTTATTTGTCCATAAAACCTGCTGCAGATCCGGGTGATTGGTATCTACTCCACCATCAATTACGGCTACAATGATATTCTGTTTGGGCTTTTTATCTTTTAACAGCTCACGATAAGCCTTTTCGGTACTGATACCAAAATAGCCATTCTCCAGTAAATCTAAATTAAACCAATTGGCAGGGAGCTGTACATTTTTATTCTGAGCAAAAGCACTAAGGTTTATGCAGAAAATAAAAACAAGAAAAGTTAATTTCTTAAGGTTAGCGTTCATCATAGTATTATGTACGTAATGCTACAATAATACGGTTTTATTACCTTGAGGATGTAAGATTTTACATTTTTTAACAAGAGGTGAGCAATCAATTCTGGAGCGCAGTGGCATTACAAATATCAAAGCTTACCTCATACTGTACTCTTAGACAATTCAAAGGATCCTAAAAATATAATTTCTTCATTTTTGGAGCGCAGGTTTCTGTGCGCATGGGTTAGGTTCGGTCCTGCTGTACGCTAAATCCTTTTGGGAAACCTATCTGTTAAACAATTTCATCTTTGCCCAAAAGGGATACCGCTTCCATCAGGGCTATTTTAGCCGGAACAGCACATAGAAGATGTAAAAGATGTAAAATGTAAAATGGATGATGGAATTGATCTGCGTAAATCAGCTTTATCTGCGGGAGCAAACCCTTAACTTTTCTTAACTCCTTAATGGTAAGAAACATGAAAAAAGCTTATAAACGAAGAAAACCCTTTAACGATGTTGTTAAAGGGTTTCTTTTAAGATTTGGCACCGACCTACTCTCCCACGTGTTACCGCAGTACCATCGGCTCTGGTGGGCTTAACTTCTC